>ERZ1370068.7447-contig-6361_pt1 | contig 34291 bp, 57 predicted proteins | sample MGYA00561227_ERZ1370068 | MGnify/ENA primary metagenome ERZ1370068 (study PRJEB38410, sample SAMEA6850437) | metagenome | study: Metagenomic assessment of the ecological functions of the soil: analysis of the soil microbiota associated with the...
CGGCCGGCATGGCCGCGGGATGACTGAAGTGATGGAGAGATATTGGTGAGCACGTCAAACGGCCCACGCTGGTGGTGTTGCCGGTTGCGAAGGGCGAAGCGCCGGCTCCGGGCCCGCAAAACCTGCAGCCGAGCGGGATGGCCGGTGCCGAAAGCGCTACGCCAACGGCATGGCGGCTGACGGCCGCCTCGTGGTGACCGGCGGCGTGATCGGCTGGGATACCAAGGGCGTTCTGCCCGATAATTTCATCGCCCAAGTACGGCAGACGCTGGACAACATATCCGCCATCCTCGCGGAGGGCGGCGCCAGCGCCCGAGCACCTCGTACGCTTGACCTGGTATGTCGTCGACATCGAGGAGTATCTCGCGAACCTCAAGGCGCTCGGAAAAGTCTATCGTGAGATCTTTGGCGCGCATTATCCGGCGATGGCGCTGGTGCGCAGTGTGGTGCGCCTCGTCGAAAACGGCCGCGCGCGTGGAGATCGAGGCGACGGCAGTGGTGCCGCGCTGATTGCTTCCTCGTCCCATCTCGCCTTTCGGAACTTGGAGTTGAGGCGAACAGGAGTGTCCGGGCGTGAAGGCCGTCTACACCGAACTGCATCGAAGCCACGATCCGCAATTCTTTCTGGTTCGCGGCGTCGTCCAGCGCACCACCGAGCAGCCTGAACGCGCCGACCGGTTGCTCGGCGGGGCTCAAGGCCGGCAAGCACGATCTGGTTGCGCCGACGCGCGTTCGGGCAGGGCCCGCGCGCCAGGGTTCACAGTCCGGAATATCTCGGCTTTCTCGCCGAGGCCTGGGACGCCTGGTCCGCGCTCTGGCGATGCCGGGCCCCGAGATGATCGCCAACATGCATCCGGTGCGCAATGCCGCGACCTATCCGACCCACATCGTCGGCCGTCTCGGCTGGCACACGGTCGATACGGCCTGTCCGATCGGGCCCGGCACCTGGGCTGCGGCTTGCGCGGCCACGGATGTGGCGACGACGGCGGCGCAACTCGTGCTGGACGGCGAGGACGCGACCTATGCGCTTTGCCGTCCGCCCGGCCATCACGCCTATCGCGATCTGGCCGGCGGCTTCTGCTTCCTCAACAACAGCGCGATCGCAGCGGCGCATCTGCGCCTGAAGCATGAGCGCGTGGCGATCCTCGACGTCGACGTCCATCACGGCAACGGCACGCAAGGCATCTTCTACGAACGGCCTGACGTGCTCACGGTGTCGATCCATGCCGATCCCACCTTCTTCTACCCGTTCGTCTGGGGCTATGCGCATGAGCGCGGCGCGGGTCCCGGTCTCGGCGCCAATCTCAATATTCCGCTGCCGATCGGCACCGGCGATGACGGCTACATGCAGGCGCTCGTGCATCGCGGAAAAGACCATCCGCGCGTTTGCGCCCGGTGCGCTGGTCGTGGCGCTCGGCCTCGATGCGTCGGAGCACGATCCGCTCGCGGGTCTCGCCGTAACCACCGAGGGTTTCCGGCGCATTGGCGCGGCGATCGCGCGGCTGGGGCTTCCGACCGTCTTCGTCCAGGAAGGCGGATATCTGTCGGAGATCCTCGGCGCCAATCTGACTGCCGTCCTCGCTGGATTTGAGGAAGCCGACGCCAGGTCGCGCGGCGCTCGTGGATCGACGACTTCAGGAGGCGGATCAAATCCGCGGTCTCCTTCGCACCTTCGCCACGGCTTGCATTTTCACCGGGCCATATCCGCGAATGTCCATCGGCGCGGCTCGCGATCTTGGCCAATCGTTGGATGGTATCAGGCGCAATCCAGGACAACAGATCGGTCACGAGTTTTTCATAACCGTCGATCAGGCCACGTTCCATTCGGCGTTCGCTTGTGTAACCGAACACATCCAACGGCGTGCCCCGCAGGAATTTCAGGCGCGCCAGATCCGGAAAGGCGTCTGGATCCATTGCCCAAATTGACGCTTCAGCGGCCGGCTCGCGTGCATCCTTTCCGCGACGACAGGATCGGCGGCGCCAGATGATATTTGATCGCGAAGTCGCCTTCAAATTCCTGCTCGCAGCCTGCTCCTGAAACCCGGTCTCCATATGCAGCCGCGCCACCTCGTATTCGTCCTTGTAGGCCATCAGCTTGAACAGCGATCGGGCCACCGCGATGGTCAGCGTCTGCGAGGTTGGGCACGTGACGCTCTTCGGCGGCTCGAACCTGACGGACGAGCCTGAGGTAAGCGATCGGCATAGTCTCCGCATTCTGATAGGCCGTCAGGAAATCGGCCCGCCGGGCGATCATTTCGTCCAGCGTCTCCTCCTTGCCGGCTTGTCCATACAGTGACGTCACAAAATCCCGATCGCGCAGCGGCGAGGCGTCCGCTCGCAAAAGCCTGCTTGTTTTGTTCGATCGGCTACCCCGTTCAACTCGATCGCGCGCATCAGCGCATCCGACGACACCGGAACCAGGCCCCGCTGCCAGGCGGTGCCGAGCATGATCACGTTGGCAAATACCGTATCGCCAAACAGCGCGTCAGCCATCCGGTTCGCGTCAAGGCTCTCTGATATTGTCCGGATCCCACCACTCGTTCGAGGTGCCGCAATCTCGCCGTCGTCTCCAGGCTGGCGTCGCGATGGCGCACGATGTCGCCGGTCGGCATCTCAGCGGTGGTTGACGACCGCCTTCATGCCGGGGCCGTAGGTGCCGGACGCCTTGGGCGAAGAACTGACCACGATGTCGCATCCGATCAGGCGCGTCGGCGGCGCCCTGATCGATCCGAACCTGATGAATATCGTCAGGGCTGTTCGCGAGCCGGATGAAACTCAGGACGGGACCGAATTTCTGCGCGAAGCCGGTGAAGTCGAGGACCGACGCGCCTTTTCCCTCCAGATGCGCCGCCATCGTGATCAACGCGCCGACGGTGATGACGCCGGTGCCGCCGACGCCGGTCACCAGCAGGTTGAATGGTCTCGTCGAGCGAAGCGCGTCCAGGTTCAGGCAACATTTTCGCGCGCGCCAGCGCATCGATACCGGCCCCGCGCTTCTTGCGGCGGGTCGCGCCTTCAACTGTCACAAAGCTCGGGCAAAAACCGTTGACGCAGGAAAAGTCCTGGTTGCAGGTGGAAAGATTGATCTGACGCTTGCGGCCGAAGGGCGTTTCGTTTGGCTCGACGCTGAGGCAGTTCGACTCCACCGAGCAATCGCCGCATCCCTCGCAGACGAGCTCGTTGATGTAGGCGAATTTCTTGCAGATCAGGCGCCTGGCCGCGTTTGCGCCGGCGCCGCCGCTCGGTCGCGCATTCCTGTTCATAGATCAGGACGGAGACCTCGGCGATCTGCCGCAGTTCGCGCTGCACGGCGTCCAGTTGCGTGCGCGCGGATGGATCGTGACTCCTGTTCGGAAAATCGCCCACGTGCAATTTTTCGGGAGCGTCGGAAACCACCGCGATCCGCGCGACGCCGTTGGCGCGAACCTCGTGGGCGATGGCGTGAACGCTGATCGGCCCATCGACCGGCTGGCCGCCGGTCATGGCGACCGCATCGTTGAACAGGATCTTGTAGGTGATGTTGGTCTTGGCGGCGACCGCCTGGCGGATCGCCATCGAGCCCGAGTGATAGTAGGTGCCTTCGCCGAGGTTCTGGAATACGTGCTTTGCCGCCGGTAAACCGCGACGATGGCGACCCAGTTGACGCCTTCGCCGCCCATCTGGATCAGCGAGGTCGTATCGCGATCCATCCAGCTCGCCATGAAATGGCAGCCGATGCCGGCCAGCGCCTGCGAGCCCTCGGGGACTTTCGTCGATGTGTTGTGCGGACAGCCCAGAACAGAAATAGGGCGTGCGGGTCGCGCCGGAGATGTCGATAATCTCTGCTTTCCGTTGCAGCAGTGCTTCGGCGCGCGAGGTGAGGTCGAGACCGTGGGAATATCGGGTCCAGCCGTTTGGCGATGATCGGCGCGAGCAACCGCGGCGACAAGCTCGCCGACCCACGGCACCAGCGGCTCGTTGTTCTCGTCGCTCTTGCCGACCATCCGATTCCGGCTTGTGGCCGGGATAGTCGTAGAAATATTCCTTGAACTGGCTTTCGATGATGCCGCGCTTTTCCTCGATCACGCAGGATTTCGCGTTTGCTCGCGGACGAACTCCAGTGCGTCGTGATGCGCCAGCGGCCACACCATGCCGACCTTGTAGATGTCGATGCCGAGCCTCGCGGCATTCGGACTTCGGTCGAGCCCCAGTAGCTGCAGCGCCTCCATCAGGTCGAGATGGCCCTTGCCTGTCGTGACGATGCCGTAGTGTCGCGTCCGGAATATCGTAGATCCGGCGGTCGACCGGATTGGCGGCGGCAAAGGCCAGCACCGCGTTCTTCTTGGCTTCCAGGCGCTGCTCGATCTGCGGACCGGGAAGATCCGGCCAGCGATAATGCAGACCGCCCGGCGGCGGTTCGAACGCCGGCGGATGGAAGACGCGGCGCGACGGCAGCTCGACCGAGGCGCAGGACTCGACCGTTTCCGAGATCGCCTTGAAGCCCGACCCACATCCTGGAAAAAGCGGCTGAGCGCGTAACCATATTCGCCGAAACTCAGATATTCGGCGACGCTCGCCGGGTTCAGCGTCGGCATGAACCACGCCATGAAGGCGACGTCCGATTGATGCGGCATCGACGAGGACACGCAGCCATGATCGTCGCCGGCAACAACCAGCACGCCGCCATGCGGCGAAGAGCCGTAGGCGTTGCCGTGCTTCAACGCGTCGCCGGACCGATCGACGCCTGGGACCCTTGCCGTACCAGAGGCCGAACACGCCATCGACCGTCGCGCGTCGGGACTGGTTTCGACCTGCTGCGATCCCAGCATCGCGGTGGCGGCGAGATCCTCGTTGACGGCGGGCAGGAATTCGATGCGACGATCGGCGAGCGGCTTCTTGGCGCGCCAGAGTTCCAGATCGACGCCGCCGAGCGGCGAGCCGCGGTAGCCGGAGACAAATCCGGCACTATTGATGCCATCGGCGCGGTCGCGGTCACGCTGATCGAGCAGGATGCGCACCAGCGCCTGCGTACCCGTCGGAGCAGCACGCGCCCGGTTTGACGCGTGTATCTATCCATCAAGGCATAGTCGTCGAGGCTCTGCCCGTCGTCTGGGTGGATTGTGTCATGGTCGTCCTCCCGCCGGGTCAGGTCGATGAAAGTGTCGACCTAAGCAGCGTGGAAGAACTGTCCTCATTCATTCGATTTATGCCGATATTGTGGTAGAAATATCCAAATATGGCCTATCTATCGGTATAGTCTACCGCGCAGTTTCGGGAGAGCATCATGATTGAGGCACAAGATCGACGGCTGCTGACCCATCTTCAAAAAGATGGCCGGCGCAGCAATCAGGATCTGGCCGACGACGTCGGCATGTCGGCTTCGGCGTGCTGGCGCCGGGTGCGTGCGCTCGAAGAGTCGGGCGTCATCACCGGCTATGCGGCGCTGGTGGACCGGGAGCGGGCCGGTTTCCTGACCTCGGCGATCCTGCACGTGTCGCTCGAACGCCACGACGCGACGTTTGTCACCCAGTTCGTCTCGCGCGTGAAACGACGTCCCGAGGTTCTCGAGTGCTTTGCGACGACGGGAGACGCCGACTATCACCTGCGGGTCGTCGTCACCGACATGGCCGCCTACAACCGCTTTCTCGACGAGTTCATGTTCAAGATTCTCGGCATCCGCCACGTTCGGACCAACGTGATCCTTAAGGAAGTCAGGTGCGACGTCGCGCTGCCGTTCTGAGGCGATTGGCTGGTATCAAAGCCCGATCGATCCGATGCGCGCGCCACCGCAAACATAAAGCGCCTGGCCGGGTGGGGAGCCAATGCTTCTAAAGCTCCGTTCTTACTTTCCAAAGTTCCGGAAACAGTTCAACCTCGAGCATCTTGCGCAAATAGGGATACACCACGACGCCGCCGGTTCCGCGCTTCAGGCCGATGATACGCTCGACCGTCGTGACGTGGTTGAAGCGCCAGCGGCGGAAGTAGTCCTCGAAATCGACCAGCTTTTCGGCAAGTTCATACAGCATCCAGTATTTCTCGGGGGATGCGTAGACGGTCTTCCAGGCGTTCAAAACCTGCGTCGCTTGCCGCCCGCGTCGTACGCCAATCCGTTCGTATGCGCATCTTCGCCGATATTGAAGCCGTTGCGCGCGAGGAGAAGCAAGGCCTCGTCGTACAGACTGGGCGCGGCGAGGATCTCCTCCAGCTTCGCGAGAATGTCGCCGCGATGATCGTGGGGACGCAGCATCGCAGGATTGCGGTTGCCGGCCAGGAATTCGATCGCGCGGTACTGGTACGACTGGAAGCCGGAAGACTGGCCGAGCTGGTCGCGAAACTCGGTGTATTCGCTCGGCGTCATCGTCCTCAGCACATCCCAGGCATTGTTGAGCTGTTCGAAGATCCGGGTCACACGCGACAGCATCTTGAAGGCGGGTTGAAGCTCGTCGTTGTGGATGGCCTTGATGGTGGAGCGGATTTCATGGATTGCCAGCTTCATCCAGAGTTCGGAGGTCTGGTGCTGGATGATGAAGAGAAGCTCGTCATGCGCATCCGAGCGCGGTTCCTGCGCGTCCAACACCCGTTCCAGATGAAGATAGTCGCTGTAGGACATCCGCCCGTCGAACGACATCTGGGCTCCTTCGCGCGAGGGGTCGTCGGGTTTCCCGGTCATGTAACGGCGGCCATCTTGCGATACTCGGCCGCGTCCCAGCGGCGATTGTTCACGACATCCTCGATCTCTATCGACGGCTGTGCGAACCTCGGCCTCGCCGATGTAAGAGCGGCGTGAAGCCGAAGCGTATGGCGTCGGGGGCACGAAAATCACCGATCACGCCGCGCGCGATCAGCGCCTGCATGATCGCGTAGCCGTTCGGGTGGCGAAACGAGACCTGGCTGCCGCGTTTGTTGCCGTCCCGCGGCGAGGCCAGCGCCAACTCGGACAACGGGCCTCGACTTCGCGGATGAACAGATCGGCAAGCGAAATCGACGCGTTGCGGACGTCGCCCATGCTGGACGCCCCTCCCGACATCGAGCGCTGCCTCGAGCGCGGCCATGGCAATGACGGGAGGTGTTCCAACCCGCATCCGTTCGATGCCGGAGCCCGCCCGGTAATCGAGATCGAATGCAAACGGCGCCTCGATGCCCCAGCCATCCGGAAAGTGCCGGCCGGGCCACGTCGGCATGCTCCGGTGCGACGTAGATGAAGGCCGGCGCGCCAGGACCGCCGTTGAGATATTTGTAGGTGCAGCCGACCGCGAAATCGGCTTTCGCGCTCAGGACGTCGACGGGGATGGCGCCCGCGGAATGGGCGAGATCCCAGACCGTCAATGCGCCGGCGGCGTGCGCCCTCTCGGTCAGCGCCTTCATGTCGTGAAGGCGGCCGGTGCGATAGTCGACCTCGGTCAGCATCAGCACCGCAATCGTCTCGTCGATGGTACCTTCGACTTCCCTCAGGCGAGGCAATTCTCTAAGCGTGTATCCCCGTCGAGCGATCTGAGCAGTCCTTCGGCCATGTAGAGATCGGACGGGAAAATTGCCGTTGTCGGAAAGGACCACCCGCCGGGCCGAGTTGAGTTCGAGCGCTGCGGCCAGCGCCTGATAGACCTTGATCGACAGGGTGTCGCCGATCACCACGGTGCCTTCGGGCGCGCCGATCAGCCGGCCGATGCGGTCGCCGATGTGGCGCGGCTGAGCCATCCAGCCGGCGCTGTTCCAGCCCCTGATGAGCTCCTTTCCCCATTCCTCGGACATCATGTTACGGACCCGATCGGTCGCCGCAACGGGCAGGGGGCCGAGCGAGTTGCCGTCCAGATAGATGACTCCATCCGGGATATGGAACAGGGATCGTGTTCGCGTGAAATCGGTCATCGTCGGTCTCGATCGGAAGCGCGGCGGATACTCGCACGGCGGCGAATCGTTTCAAACTCGGAAGTTATATATTTAAAAGACTTTTTGACTGTCCTGCCGGCTGACGATGTGAGTAGATATGTCAGGCAAAGTGAAGCCTGATGCCCGCTCAAGATCGAACGGAAACCGACCCGCATGATCTTTCATCAGATCTCCGACTGGGACGACGCCTACGCCAACGGCCCCAACATTCCCGGCGGCGAGCGCTGGCCGGCGGCCTGGGTGCAACCTGCGCAGTCCTACCGCGACGAACTTCAGCGTAGTGGCCGGGCGACGCTGGACATCTTCTATGGCGAGCGGCCGCGAAACCGCTTCGATCTGTTTCGCCCCCGAGGGCCAGCCCAAAGGCCTGGTCGTTTTCGTCCATGGCGGGTTCTGGCGCGCCTTCGACAAGAGCTTCTGGTCGTACCTCGCGCGCGGGTCCGTCGAAAGCGGCTATGCGGTGGCGATGCCCTCCTACACGCTTTGCCCGGCGGTTCGCATCGCCGACATCACGCGTGAGATTGCCGCGGCCGTCGAGCACGCGGCCGCCATGGTCGAGGGCCCGATCCTGCTGACAGGTCACTCCGCAGGCGGGCATCTGGTCACGCGCATGATCTCAGTTACGTCGCCGCTGCCCGAGTCCTTCCGTGCGCGCATCCGCAATACCGTCTCGATCTCCGGCGTGCATGACCTTCGCCCGATGTTGAAGACTGCCATGAATGCCGACTTGCGGATCGACGAGGCGGAAGACGCAAACGGAAAGCCCCGCGCTGTTGCAAAGCCGATGCCGGGCGCCCGATTGACCTGCTGGGTGGGCAGCGCCGAACGGCCGGAATTCATTCGCCAGAACGCCCTGCTGGCCAACATCTGGACCGGGCTCGGCGCGCAAACCTGCACGATCGAAGAACCCGGCCGCCACCATTTTGACGTCATCGACGGGCTGGCCGACCGGAATCATCCGATGGTCAAGACGCTTTAGTCGATGGCTCGTAACTATTCGCCGGCCGGTGGCCCGCGACAGCGTGACCACCGCTCTACAAACCTGTCCAACCCACGAACTACCAACTCACGCCATAGTATTTCATTTGGTAGTCGTGGAAGAGCGCGCTCCGACGTTCGGCGGCCGTGCCGAAATACGGCGAGCCGCTGGTGGAGCCGGTCGCGTGCTCGGCGAACCACAGATACGCGCCATTGTTGGACCGCTCGCTCTGCGACCAGGCCGGCAGGTCCTCTCCGTTCGGGTCGCCGTTCCTGACGAAATTAGCCCACAGCGAAGAGGCCTGTTCGGCGAGCGCGAAGTCGGAGGGGCTCCACTGACGCTGACCGGGTTCGTTGCGAAGCGAGTTGAATGTGTACCAGAGGTCCGACGAATGCCACGCGCCGTAGTACTCCCGATCGCGTCCGGGCGTGGGGTGATCGAAGTAATACACATAGACCTTGCTGCCGGGATTGCTTCGCCTTGAGGATCGACCCCGCAATCCGGTTCTGCTCCAGCAGCAGATCGGCCTGGCGCCTTCGAGGTGCTGGCGGTAGGCATCGAGGCTGCGTGGACGCCGGGTACAGTTTCTCGAACGAAGATGCAGCGTACAGGTCCTCACCCAACAGCTTCTTCCAGTACGCCTCGAAAGCCGATATCTCCATGTCCTTGCCAGGCGCGCCGTCCAGCGCCGTCCGCTCGTCGGCGACCGTGCCTATGATGACGTCGATGCCGTCGAGCGCGCCCTGCTTCAGCAGATCGACCGAGTCTCTGCGTCAGCACGTTGCCGTCGATGGCCGCATAGAGACCGCTTGTCACCGCCGTACAATTCCATCGACCTTGGCCGCATCATTATAAGAACTCTTCCACCGGAGCTTGCGCAGGTCGTCCAACGTCTTGCCGGGAAAGTATTTCTGGAACACAGGCGGCGGCCGCTGGCGATCTTGTCCTCGAGCGTCACGTAGTTCGGCTTTCCCGGCTGAGCCATGACGGTCGGGCTGCTGTGCATGATCGCGCGTTGGAACAGGCCTTTGGCAAGCGGCGTCGAAAGCAGTGTCCTGACATTGCGCGATCCGGCCGACTGCCCGGCAATCGTCACCCTGCCGGTGTCGCCGCCGAAACGCCGCAATGTTCTTCTTCACCCACTTCAGCGCTTCCACCGCATCCAGGGTCGCAAAGTTCCCGCCGCCGTCGTCCTTCATGCCAGGCAGAGAGAGAAAGCCCATGAGGTTGAGCCGGTAGGCCGCCGTCACGACGATAACGCCCTTGGCGGCGAGCTTGGCCGCGTTGAACTCGACCTCGGAGTTGTTGCCGTGGCGATTGCCGCCGCCATGGTAAGAACACCAGCACCGGAAGCGAACCGCTTGCAGGTTTTGCGGGCGCCCAGATGTTCAAATAGAGACAGTCTTCGCTGTCCTTCGGATCCTTGGATGGATCCCAATAGAACTCGTTGGCGTAGAAGGTTCCGGGCGGATTGGCGTTGGCGAGCTGGTAGCAGCCGGTTCGGCCACGAGGTGCTGTCCTTCACCCCGGACCATGCCACCACGGGCTGAGGCGCCCTCCAGCGGTTCGGCCCCCATGGGCGGCGCGGCGAACGGGATCGCCTTGTAGACGGTTATTCCCGAAACGTCGGCGGGACTGCCCTGGATCTTGCCGCCTTCCACCGCAACGGTCGCATCCGAAGTTTGGGCGAAAGCGGACGGCATAGCTATTCCTGTCAGAACCAGAGCGAAAATCATCGCTGGGAGTTTCATCACCCATTCCTTCCTAAGGGGTTGGCCGGCGTCGTTGCTGCGCGCACGGGTTTAGTGAAGAAAGTATAGGCAGCAGGAGAGGCTGGAAAGTGAACGATGCTTCGATCGGCGAGACGAACTCGCATCGTCATTGCCTGCGATGAACGCGAAGCGTTTGCGTAAGGGTAAAGCCGACACTTGTCCGCCGTAGCCTCGGCGAAGGCGGATGTGGAGAGAGAAGGCGCGACAAACTGACCCGACGGGCAAATCAGTTCGGATTTTCCGAAGTGGTGTCAAGCCCAGGAATCGCAAAATATTTCGCTTTCGCCGTCGGGCAAATCAAAACTATATCCCTCGCCATCCCGTCCCACCAGAGGGGCGTTGGCCATCGTCACGAACGTTGGGGCGGGTTGCGGTGGACGCGGACGCGCCTGTGACGAACGGCGTGTAAGCGTACGGCGAAGACGTGTGGTCCTGACGCCTCGACGCTGGTGTCAAGCTTTGCGGAAGTATCTGCGGAAGTGACGGTGACAAGAAAGCCCGATCACCGGGGAGAGCGCGTTATAAGCCGTAAAGCCATTGCGCAGGGAATGTCGGATTGCCTCCGCTGCCCTGTATGCTCGTGTGCGCACCTTCTTGTGCACATTGCACACGAGACCGCGGGTGCAGCGCGCATCCGGCATTCCCTGCGCCCTCTCTTTCGAGAGGTGCGAAAATAACCTGCAAACCTCTGGGCATCCGTGCCGCGGGAAGGCGGACCCACGGGCTCAGCCGGCATGCCTTGCAGGTCAATCGGCAGTATGACCATACTCGGATTGTGAAAAGCAGGCTGGGACGGCGAAACGCGCGATGAGCGATTTCGACGGAATGCGCCGGCCGGTGACCAAACTTGCAGGGGGATACGATGGCTTTCAAGCGTCTGGTTCAGGCCGCGACCGCGGCGCTCGTCCTGGCAACGGCAATGCCCGCAACGGCACAGCAAGTGCTCAAGGTGGGTTCGACGCCTACCGGGATCCCTTCACCTTCCTCGACACCAAGACCAACAGCATTCAGGGCGTGATGGTCGATCTGATCACCGAGATCGCCAAGGATGCCGGTTTCCAGGTCCAGATCGAGCCGATGCAGTTCTCCACGCTGGTGCCTTCGCTGACGTCGAACAAGATCGACATCATTTCCGCGGCGATGTTTGCCACCGCTGCGCGCAAGGAGGTGATCGATTTCTCGGACGCCGTCTACACCTATGGCGAAGGTCTCGTGGTGCCGAAGGCCGACACCAGGAATTACACTTCGCAGGAGGATCTGAAGGGCGAGGCGGTCGGGGCGCAGGTCGGAACCGCCTTCGTCGATGCGTTGAAGAAGACGGGATTGTTCAGCGAGGTCAAGGTCTACGACACCATTCCGGACATTATGCGCGATGTGAATGCGGGCCGTCTCAAGGCCGGCTTCGCCGACCTGCCGATCCTCGCCTATAATCTGAAGCAGGGTAACTTTCCGGAAGTCCGCCTGGTTGACTCCTACAAGCCGGTCACCGTCGGCACGGTCTCGATCGGAATCCGCAAGACCGACCAGGAACTGCTGGGCAAGATCAACACTTCGCTCGCCAAGCTCAAGGCGAATGGCGCCCTCGACAAGATTCTCGACAAATGGGGGCTGAAGGCCAAGGGCGCCTGACCGGCAAGAAGCAACGCGTGACCTGATCGATGCAAAACTTCCTGCGCGACGCCGTCGAGTTCCTGCCGATCCTGTTGCAGGGCGTCTGGCTGACGGTCGTCGTTACCATCGGTTCGCTGCTACTTTCGACGGTCCTCGGGCTGCTATGGGCCTTGATGCGGGTCTCCGGCATCGCGGGTCCTGTCCGGCCTGAGCGCAGGCCTGATCAACGTGATCCGCGGCATCCCGATCATCGTGCTCTTGTTCTACCTCTATTTCGTGATGCCCGATTTCGGCATCGCGATGAGCGCGCTACAGGCCTCGATCCTCGGGCTCGGCATCGCCTATTCGGCCTACCAGGCGGAGAATTTCCGCGCCGGCATCGAGGCGATCGACAAGGGGCAGATCGAGGCCGCGCAGACCATCGGCATGGGCTGGTGGCTGACCATGCGCCGCGTGGTGCTGCCGCAGGCGGTCAAGATCGTGTTGCCGCCCTACGGCAACGTCATGATCATGATGCTGAAGGATTCCTCGCAAGCCTCCACCATCACGGTCGCCGAACTGGCGTTGCAGGGCAAGCTGATCGCGTCCTCGACCTTCAAGAACACCAGCGTGTTTACGCTGGTCGCTTTGATGTATCTCACCATGAGCATTCCGCTGATCCTGCTGGTGCGCCATTTCGAGAAGAAGGCGAGCCGCAAATGATCGAGCTCAGCAATGTGCACAAGAGTTTTGGCGCCAACGAGGTGCTGAAGGGCATTACGGCTTCGGTCGAGAAGAGCGAGGTGGTCTGCATCATCGGCCCGTCGGGCTCGGGCAAGTCGACCATCCTGCGCTGCATCAATGGTCTCGAAAGCTACGACGCCGGCGACATTCTGGTGGAGGGCGCGCGGGTCGACAACAAGGCGCCGTCGATCGTTGCGATCAGGACCCAGGTGTCGATGGTATTCCAGCGCTTCAATCTGTTTCCGCATCGCACGGCACTCGAGAACGTCGTGGAGGGTCCGATCTATGTGAAGCAGGAGCCCCGCGCGCAGGCGCTCGAGCGCGGCCGGGCGCTGCTGGCGCAGGTAGGTCTGGCCGATAAAGTCGATGCCCATCCGGCGCAATTGTCCGGCGGCCAGCAGCAGCGCGTCGCCATTGCGCGCGCGCTCGCGATGCAGCCCAAAGGCGATCCTGTTCGACGAGCCGACGTCGGCGCTCGACCCTGAACTGGTCGGCGAAGTGCTCGGCGTGATGCGCAAGCTCGCCGATGACGGCATGACGATGGTCGTGGTCACGCATGAGATGGGATTTGCCCGCGACGTCGCCGACAGGGTGCTGTTCATCGACGGCGGTGTCATTGTCGAGCAGGGGAGGCGAAGTCCCTACTCGACAAGCCGCAGCATGCGCGGACCCAGGATTTCCTGCGCCGCGTGCTGCATCCCTTGTGAAGTGAAGCTGCCGCATGATAGCGACCCACAATCCTCTCGCCTTGCCGCCGAGCCTCTATGCGGATACTGCCGTCGCGCGCGGTTCCGACGCCGCCGCTCGACGTCGACAAGAATGTCTCGGTGGCAATCATTGGCGGCGGCTTTGCCGGACTGTCGACCGCGCTGCATCTGGCCGAACAGGGCACCGATGCGATCGTGCTCGAAGGACAACAGCCTGGCTGGGGCGCGTCCGGCAATAATGGCGGCCAGCTCAATCCGGGACTGAAACTCGATCCCGATACGATCGAGGCGGATTTCGGCACCGACCTCGGCCGTCGCATGATCGCGTTCGCCTACAACACGCCGGTGTTTACGCTCGACCTGATACGCCGTCATCGGGATCGAATGCGAGGCGCGGCAGAACGGCACGCTGCGCGCGGCCTATCATGCGGGCAGCACGACGGATGTCGAGACCACCGCCGGAGCAGTGCATGCGGCGCGGCATGCCGGTCAGCATCCTCAGGCAGGACGCCGTCCGCGGAGGCGACCGGGACGGATCGCTATCTTTTGCGCAATGCGGGACGCGCGAGGCGGCGATGTGCAGCCGCTGAGTTATGCGCGCGGCCTTGTGCGGGCAGTGCGCGCCGCTGGTGCCGCGGTTTACGGTGAGACGCCGGCCACTTCGCTCCGGCGCGAAGCTGGACATTGGCGGATCGAAACCCCGCGCGCGGTGGTGCGGGCCGAAAAAGTCCTGATCGCCACCAACGGCTTCACGGACGATCTCTGGCCTGACCTCCGCCGCACCATCGTGCCGGTGTTCAGTTCGATCGCGGCGACCGAGCCGCTGCCCGACGAGGTCGCGCGAAAAATCATGCCGACGCGGTCGGTGCTGTACGAAAGCGGCCACATCACGGTTTATTATCGCGTCGATGCGTCGAACCGCCTGCTCATGGGTGGCCGTGGTCCGATGCAATGGATCAGGATCCGGCGCCGGTCGCCTATCTCATGCGTTACGCGGAACGGCTTTGGCCGGCGGTGCGCGGCATCCGCTGGACACATGGCTGGAACAGCCGCCTTGCCGATTACCGCCGATCACTATCCCCATGTGCACGAACCCGACGCAGGTGCGCTGGTCTATCTCGGCTGCAACGGCCGCGGTGTTGCACTTGCGACCGCCATGGGCGCGCAATTGGCGAAACGGCTGATCGGGGGCGAGGCGGCCGAGATCGACATGCCGATCACAGGCGTAAAGCCCATTCGCTTCCATGCCTTGTGGCCGGTGGCGGTGAAGAGCGTCGTGCTCGCGGGGCGGATCCGCGATCGCCTTGGATTATAACGACAATGCTTCACGAAGACCGCGCAGATATCCGGCGGAGAAGGCCGCCGCGCGCCGGGCCGTCGGGCGAATAGTCGAACGGCTCAACGGCGATCGTGCCGGTGTGAGTTATGCCGTTTCAGTGCAGTCCAGAATCGGCGCGAATTTCATCTCGCCCTGGCCTGGCCCGCGCCGGTTTGGATCGTTGACCTGGACATGCGCAATCAGGCCGGTTGGGAGCCAGCGGTCGATCAGCGAGGGAATGGAGTCAGTCTCGGCGAGGCCGGCGGCGCTGCAATCGATCATGGTCCTGAGATTCGGATGATCGATCGAACGCAACCAGTTCCGCCGCCTCGGCGATCGTGTTCACCAGGGAGGTTTCCCGCTGAGACAATGGCTCGATGCAATAAATGACGCCGGCGCGGGCCGCGGTGAATGCTACTTGCGCCAGGGCATCCTGCAGCCGGGCCAAGGCGATCGCACGGGTTTCGCCTTGCGCGATCTGCCGCTGCTTGGGGAGCCGTGCACCAGAACGGTGCCGCCGAGTTCCGCGCAGAGACCGATCAGGCGGGTCATCACCGCGAGCGTGCGGCTGCGTACGCTCGCGTCCGGATCGGTCAGCGACAGACCGTCAGGCTTGACCAGCAGCCAATGCAGTCCGGTCACGACCAGACCGGAAGCTTCGACGACAGCGCGAATACTTGCAGCCTCGGTCGTGGAAATTGTTTCGGGCGCATCACTCAGCGTAAACGGCGCGATCTCCAGGCCGTCATAGCCGAGACGGGCGGCGTACTCGCATTGTCGCTCCAGCGGCATGCCGGCGAGCACCTCGTTGCACAAGGCAATCCGCATCTGCAAGACTCCGATCGTTCAAGCCTGCCGGGAGGCAAGCCGCTGGATCTGCCGGCTGATGGCCGCGGTGATGGTGGCGACCAGCGCCTTGAAGGCAGGAATATACAGCAGCAGGATCAGGATGGTGACGGTCGCGAAACCGATGCTGATTGGCCGGGTGAAAAATGGCTCGACACTGCCGTCCGACAGCACGAGGCCCCGGCGCAGGCTCTTGTCCAGGAGGCCGCCGAGCACGAGGCCGAGCACGAAGGGCGCCATCTGATAGCCGCGCCGGCGCAGGAAGAACGCGCCGATCCCGATCGCCAGCATGCAGTAGATATCGAACAGCCGCGAGGCGCCGGCAAACGCCCCGACCGTGCACAGCAGGAAGATAATGGGCATCAGGACGGTGCGCTTGATCTTGAGCACCAGGAGCAGCGGCTTGATCAGGAACAACCCGAACACCAGGATGCTGACGGTGGCCAGAGACGTCATCGCCACCACATCGAAAATGAATTGCGGGTGCTCGATCATCAGCATCGGGCCGGGTTGAATGCCGTGGATGATCATGGCGGCCATCAGGACCGCCGATGGCGCCGACCCGGGAATTCCGAGTGCGAGGCAGGGAATGATATGGCCGGGGATCGAGGACATGTCGCCGGTTTCGGCGGCCATCAGGCCGTCGATCGATCCCTTGCCGAATTGCTCGCGTTCCTTGCTCACGGCTTTCGCCGCGGCATAGGACATCCAGGCGCCGGCGTCTTCGCCGACGCCCGGCATCAACCCGGTCAGAACGCCGATGACGCCGGAACGCAGCACGGTGCGCCAATGTTGAAAGACCTCGCGAAATCGCGGCAGCACGGAATCGCGCATCTCGACCATTTTCCGTTCCACGGGATCGGCGAGCGTGGTCAGCACCTCGGCAAAGCCGAACAGCGCCGACCAACGCGGGGATCAGCGAAATCCCGCCGGAGAGCTGGCTCCATCCGAACGTGAACCGGTCGTGGGCATAGAGGCCTTCCTGGCCGATTTGCGCGACGAACAGACCGAGCGTTCCCATCAGCCATCCTTTCAGCGGATCGTTGCCGACGATGCTGCCGGACATCGCAACCCCGAGCAATGCGAGCCAGAAGAATTCATACGCCCCGAACGACAGCGAGACTTCGGCGAGCAGCGGCGTAAATGCCGCGAGACACAACACGCCGAACAGCGTGCCGCTGAACGCGCCCGATGTCGCAATCCCGATGGCGCGGCCGGCTTCGCCGCGCAGGGCGAGGGCGTGTCCGTCGGCGCAGGAGGCGGCGTTCGCCGCGGTGCCTGGAATGTTGAGCAGGATCGCGGTGCGCGATCCCGTACAGCGTCCCGACATAGGAGCAGATCAGGATCAGGATGGCGTCGTTGGGCGCCATCTTGATGGTCAGTGTCGTCAGCAATGCGATGCACAGCGTCGCCGACAATCCGGGAAGACAGCCGACGATGATGCCGAGCAGCGCGCCTGACAGCCCGTAAGTCAGGGAGTAGACGTTGAGGATGCTGAGATAGGCTTGACCGAGTTCGGATAGACCCGACAGCATGACAAAATCCGGCTAGGGCAGGCGAACCAGGAAGATTTCCTGGAACACGATGGTGATGGCGATCCCGGCGCCGAGGCCGATCGCAGCGGTGGTGAAAAATCTGCGCACGGTCAATTCCTGACCGGTCGATTTGCGCTGCTGATATTGCAGGGAGAGAATGGCGGTCGTGACGAAAATCGCCGCGGCGAACCAGAATGGCAGACCATGTCCGACCAGCACCACGCCAAAGGTGAGACACAATCCGAGCACCAGCAGGATGCGCGATTTGCTCGGCGCGATTGACTGGCGCCTTGCCGGCGGACGCCAACAAGTGACGGCGCCAGCTGCGCGCGGCGAGCAGCGCGCCCAGGATCGCCATGGCAATCCCAAGCAATCCCGGCAGCAGCCCTGGGATCGTGTAGGGGTTGATGCCCTGCTTTCGAGCCGGTCCATCATGACCGACCCGATCAGAATGGCGATGCCCAATGCGATCCAGGCGAGCGCGGACAGGAAATCGCTGCGCAAGGCGGCGACGTCCTCTGTGGTTGAAGAGTCCGGCGCGGCCTGTTCGGGCGAAGACATCAGCCGCGCCTAGATTTTGGGAATTCCCACGGTGTCCGGCGAAACCTTGGCCTTGCCTGAATCGAACAGCAGCCATGCGTTGGCCTGCACCGCCGGGAATACCGCCTTTTGCGCGGCCTCGCCCGACGACGGCGCGAACAGCGCCGCGCGATGTCGCGTACCTCTTCACCGCTTCGCTGTTGGAGATGGTCTCCTTCCAGATCTTCTCGACGGTGGCGATCACCTCATTGGGCACGCCCTTGGGAATGAAGATGCCGAAATAATTGGTCGGCGCGGTAAAGCCCGGAAGGGTTTGCGACAGTGGCGGAATGCTGCCGTATCCTCGAGGTCAAGCGGCTTGTCGCTAACTGGTTGCCAGCGGGCGTAGCCGCTTGCCGCGGATCATGTCGGCCTGTTCGACGGCCAATTGGGTCGTGACGTCGGCTTCCCCGGAAGCGGTGGCGACCACCGCCGGGTTGCCGCCGTCATAGGTGACGATGTCGATATTTGACGTCGGTGACCTGTGGCGATCAGTTCCATGGCGTTGTGGCCGGCCGACGTCACGCCGGCGGTCGCGACCGAAATCTTGCCGGCGTTGCGCTTTCATGGCATCCAGCAATTCCTTGGCGTTTTGATAGGGCGTCCTGGGATTGACGCCGATCACCTGCACGTTGGCGACGCTCGGGAACAGGTGCCAGTCCTGATCGAGGTGTCGAGCGAGCCGAGCGTCTGGTAGGCGCCGAGATCCTGCGCCGCGCCGGCGGTCCAGGTGTAGCCGTCCTTGGTCGCTTCCAGCGCGCTTCGCGTCCCGATCGAACCCGACGCGCCGGGCTGGTTGATGATCACAATCGTCTGCCCGAGCGACTTCTCCATCTCGCCGGCGACGAGCCTCGTGATCTGATCGGTCGAGCCGCCCGCGGCCCAGGGCACGATCAGGTTGATTGGGCGGACCGGCTTCCAGTCCGCGGCATGTGCAGACAAGGATATGAGGCTGGCACCAACGGCGGAAAGAAGGACTGCAATTCGAATGCCCGGATATCTCACGCGTCAGCCTCCATCTTTTTTATTGATTTTGCAGATTTTACTTGGACCAAACAGCGGCCGCTATGCACCCAGGACAACAACATGACGCGGCTCGACGCTAATGTAAACATCCCGCCCAACCGCCAGTGGCTCCATCGCGGCGCAACGGGCCGCCAAATGTTGCTCACCCCAGCCGACGTGAACTTGAGTAAAATCTCCCTGAAAGACAGTCTGCTGGACTGGCCCGCGCCAGACGTTTTGCGCCGCGGCCGGCGGCTCCGTCGAAATCCGAAGATGCACGGTACGCACTGAGACCACCGGTTCGGTGCCAACAGCTCGTCCGTAGGCCATCGCGTAGACAATATGTCCCGCAGATGTTTCGAGTGCGGTCAGGCCGCCGGCATCCGAGATCGCCGCGATGGCGGCCACGAATGAGGTTGGCTGAGCCGACGAAATCTGCGACAAAGGCGCTATTCGGCAGCCTGTAGATTTCGTCCGGCGTGCCGGTCTGCTCGATCAGGCCGTCGCGCATCACGACGATGCGGTCCGACATTGCCAGCGCTTCTTCCAAATCGTGGGTGCACGTAAACCGAGGTGATGCCGAGGCGATGCTGAAGCTCGCGCAGTTCGATCCGCATATCGGCGCGCAATTTGGCATCGAGATTCGATAGCGGTTCGTCGAACAACAGCACCGAAGGCTGGAACACGAAGGCGCGCGCCAGTGCAACCCGCTGCTGCTGTCCGCCGGACAGCTGCGCCGCTCGACGCGATGCGAAGCTGCGCATCTGCACCATGCTCGAGCGCCTGATGCACCTTTTCGGCGACTTCCGCCGCGCCGGTGCGACGCACGCGCAGACCATAGGCCACGTTCTCGAATACGGTCATGTGGGGCCAAATGGCATAGGACTGGAACACCATCGACAGGCCGCGTTTTTCGGCGCGCACGTTGATGCTGCTGTTCCGACGAATAGACAACGGCACGCCGTCGATGCGGATTTCGCCCGCGGTCGGCTGCTCAAGACCGGCGATCGCGCGCAATGTGGTGGTCTTGCCGCAGCCGGAGGGCCGAAGCAGCGTCAGTTGCTCGCCGGGCAAGACATTGAAACTGACGCCGCGCACCGCCGGAACGCTGCCGTAATACAGTTCGAGGCCGATGGACCTCGATGTGCGGGTTCGGCGGTGAAGACGATGGCTGGCGCTCCTGGCGGCGACGCTTGCATGATGGCGATTCCTGACATCCTTAGTCGACGGGTTGGCGCGCCGACGCGGCGCGTGACGGCAACGAGCACGATCATGGCGACAGGCGACCACCAGCGTCTGGATCAGCGCCAGCGCCGCGGTGAGCTCGGAACTGGTCCCGAACCATGATTCGACGATCGACGGTGTTATCACTTTGGAATGCGGGCCCATCAGCAGGATGGAGGCGCCAAGTTCGCGGACGCTGGCGATAAACAGCAGCAACCAGCGCGGCGACCAGGCCCGGCACCAGACAGCGGAATTGTCACGGTTCGCACCCGGAACGTCCAGGACGCGCCGCACATCTGCGCGCATTCCTCCAGGCTCTTGTCAATCTGCAGCATGACGCCGGCGATGGTGCGCACGCCGAGCGGCAGAAACACCGTGAGGTAGGCGATCAGCAGCAGCCACAGCGTTCCATAGATCGGAATCGGGAAAGACCACCCAAGCCCACATCAGGCCGAACGCGAACACCAGACGAGGCACCGCCTGCGGAAACATCACGACATATTCGATCAAGCCGCTGGCCGGCAGTCGCGAGCGGTAAATAAGCCAGGCGAGCAGTCCCATCAGCATGACGCCGATTGTCGCGGTGCCAAAGCCGAGCAGCAGGCTATTGCTGAGCGCCGAGCGGACGGCATTCATCGTCATGGCGACGCGGAAGTTGTCGAGCGTCAAGTTTTCGGCAGCGGGGAAGAGCGACGGCGATCTTCTGCAACGATGCGTAACAGCAGCGTGGCCAGCGGCAGGCCACCGCGGCAAGCAGATAAAAGAGCAGGCAGACGCCGAGCAGCACGTAGCGCAGCGGACCGACATCGAGCCACCCGCGGCCGGAACGCTTTCCCGGTGATGGTCACGTAGCTGCCGGCCATCACGATCGCGCCGGTACAGGAACAGCATGACGAACATCACCGCGAACAGCGATACGCCCATGGCGGCCGCTATCTGGATCTTCGGCGGGTATTGCTGGATCAGCTGGTAGATCGCCGTGGTGATTACGTAATAGCGGCTGGGCAAGCCGAGGCACGAGCGCGACGGCGAACGAGCCGAGCATTTCGGCGAAAACGAAGATGGCGGCGCCGAGGACACCGGGCACGACCAGCGGCAGGGTGATGCGCAGCATGGTGCGGAGTGCGGCTCGCCCCGATGACCTGCGAGGCCTCCTCGAGCGAGGGGTCCATCGATTTCATGACCGCCGCGATCATGACGAAGGCGACCGAGCCTTCGAACAGCGCCATGACCCAGGCGATGCCGTACGCGGTATTGATGTCGATGAGATGGCCGGTGCCGCCGAGCGCGCGCCAGATCTGGTTGATGAAGCCGCTTTCCGGCTGAGCCGAGCAGACTCCAGGCCAGCGCGCCGAGCAGCGGCGTCAGATAATAGGGCACCGCCATCAGTTGCTCGAACAGATGCCGGCCGGGCACGTTGGTTCGCGTCGAGGATCCACGCCATCACGAAACCGAACACCAGCGCCATCACCGTGGCGGCAATGCGATACCGTCGAGTGTGTTGAGCAGGATCTGCGGGTATTGAAATATGCCGCTGAAATTGTCGAAACCGTATGCGGTCGGCGGCCGCACCTGCGGGTCGCCGACATCGAAGGCGCTGCCTGCAGCAGAAAGTAGACCGGGTACAGGACCGAATACCGCGGCAACCGCCGCGACCCCATACCCGGCCATTTTCTGGGCGGAGATCAGCGATCGTCGCCGATCGCACGGCCGGCTCCGCTCACAGACCGAGCATGCCGTTCCATTCCTTGGCGAAGAACATCGCGGTTTGCCGCGTAGTCGTCCCAGTCGGCCGGGTAGAGCAGCTTGAAGTCACCGAGCCGCACCCCGGTCGGCATCGGCGGCGCGTCGGTGCGCACCGATCCGTAATAGAGATTTGGGTTGGTCTGATACCAGGCCTGACCACGCTTCGACATCGCCCAGTCGACGAACAGCTTGGCCGCTTCCGGATGCGGCGCCTTGCTGACCGCGCCGACAATCAAAGGCGTCGCCGACCAACCCGTCGGGCGGCGCGACGAATTCGACCTTGGCACCCTTGTCCCTGAAGAGGATGTAGGCGGGATATTCCCCGATCGCGGTGATCATGTCGTCGCCTTTGGCCAAGCCGGTCGAACAACTGGACGCGAGAATCGAAGGCGTGCGGATTCTGCTTGGCAAACTCTTTCCAGAAGCCCGCCCCGTACAGCTTGCGCAGCGTGTACCACTGCACGAACTGCAAACCGGAGGCGGAAATCTTGCAGCTGATCGAGCCCTTCCAGCGGGGATTGAGAATGTCCTGCCATGCCTTCGGCGCGTCCGCGGCGGAGACCTTGGTTGAGTTGTAGGCGATGCCGGCGGGATCGACGCCGGTCCAGAAGAACGAACCGGCCGGCGAGCTCAGATGGTCGGCCTTGTAAGCCGGACGATCTCGGGAGAAACGTAGTGTTCGTAACCGCCCTTTTTCTGGAAGTCGACGGCCGGCGCCAGGTCGGATAGCTGGATGACGTCGACGTCGAAACGGCCGGCGGAGCGTTCGGACAGGATCTTGTTGTAGAGCGCGCCGGTCTGCGCTCGCACATAGCTGGTGCTTGATTTTCGGGAAATCCTTGCGAAACCCTCCATGATGCCGGCGGTGCCGGCCTCGTTCTCGTGACAATAGAACACGAGCTGACCTTCCTGCTCGGCCTTGGCCACGTCGGCGTTGGTCATGAAATCGTGAACTTTGTCGGCGATTTCAACGGTGCCTGCGCCAGTACGCTGGGTGCCGCCACCCCGAGAAGCGGCATCGCGGCGCCCGCCTTCAGCAGCGTGCGTCGCGTCACATTGCCTTTCTTGCTGTCGGCCAATTTCGCTCTCCCTATGGCTTGGTCTTTTCTGTTTTGAGACCGCCTTATGCTGGGATATAAGCACCTGTGTGCCGCATACGCCACGTGGCGTTTAGTCTGACCCGGCGCGTCAGGTTAGATCCGATATTGATCGCGACTTCGCGCACCCACTTGTCAGCGTCCTTGACATCCCGGCGGCGCCTGCGCCGGATTTGCCGAGACGGTCAATCCAGGCAGGACCGATGGGAGACAAGAATATCAATGAAATGAGTGATTTAGAGCGCCGTTCAAATGCGAGCCGCCGAGTGCGGGACATACACTTGACGAAGTTCGTATTGGACTGCGGGTTGATATGGGTGTCATTCTTGGCGGCAATGCAATCTCCGTGCGGGTTGGGAAAGTGGCCTTGGGATGAGCGACGATCTTTGTTTCCTCTCCGCCACCGACGCTGCGACGGCGCATCAGCCGCAAGGAGATTTCGCCGGTCGAAGTGACACGCGCCGTGCTGGCGCGAGCGGAGCGGCTGCAGCCTGAGTTGAATTGCTTCATCACGCTCTGCGCCGACGAGGCCTGGCGCAGGCCGAGGGATGCCGAACACCGGATCATGGCGGGCGATCCGCTTCCGGATTCTGGAAGGCATTCCGTTCACCGTCAAAGACATCGTCAACACCAGGGCGTGCGCACGACCTTCGGGGCGATTCCGTATCAAGGATAACGTCCCCGACCACGACGCGTGTCGCCGTGGCGCAGGCTGCGCGCGGCAGGCGCGATCCTGATCGGCAAGACCACGACGCCGGAATTCGGCACCAAATGCCTGACCGATTCACCCTTGTTCGGCCGCACTCGCAACGCCTGGAGCGCTGAGCGCTCGCAGCGGCGGCTCGCAGCGGCGGCGCGGCGGTGGCGGTTGCCAGCGGCATCGCGCCGCTCGCGGTTGCAACCGATGGCGGCGGCTCGACCCGCATTCCCGCGGCATGCAACGGCGTGGTCGGGCTCAAGCAGAGCAATGGCGTGATCCCGCACAGCCAGGTGCAGGACGCCTTCGGCAACCAGACCTATGTCACGCCGATGACGCGCACGGTCGCCGACACCGCGCTGATGATGCAGGCGATGGCCGGGAGGATGCGTCCGATCCCTGGTCGATCGGAATTCCGCGCGCTGATTTCATCGGCGGCGCCGCGCCGCATGGGCGATCTCAGCGGAAAGAAGATTCTGTTTTTGCCTCGCGCCGCCGGGCCGCAAGGTTTCCGCCGATGTTGCCGCGGCATTCAGGACGAGCCTGAAAACGCTCGAGGCGCTCGGCGCCGAACTCGAAGAGATGCCGGGCGAGCGGCTTTGACGTCGAGCCGATCTGGCGCGCGATCAATCACACCGCCTGGCGGACCCGGTTTGAAAAGCTCGCGGCCGAGCATCGCGAACGAGTTGAGCGAAACCTTCCTCAGGCAGCTCGCGCTGGCGCAGAGAAGTCAGCGGCGTCGACTACCAGCAGGCGATGTTCGACCGCACCATCCTGTTCCGGCGGCGTGCAATCGCTGCTTGCAGCGCGCCGACCTGCTGGTCGATGCCGACGATATCGCGGACCGCGCTGCCGATTGAGCAGGATCTGTTCGGCACCATCGAAATCGACGGCGAGGTGTTCGATGATGTCCGGCCGAACTGGTTTCCCTGGACCATGCCGTTCAACATGACCGGGCATCCGGCGGTCAGCCTGCCCTGCGGCTTCGGCGCCGACGGACTGCCGATCGGCCTGCAACTGGTGGGACGGTTTCGCGGCGATGTCGGGTTGCTGCGCGTCTGCGCGCTGTTCGAAGCGGCGCAGAATTCGCTCGACCGCTGGCCGACCTGGCCGTCGCCTGCAGTGTGATCGTCGGCGTAAGCACGCGATGCTTACGGCATGCCGGAGCCTGCTAAGCCCTATTGAATGCTGATGCCAAAGATCGGATGATCCCTGATGCGATGCTTCGGCTCACTTGGCGACAGCGCGAGGGAAGACAGCGCGTGAGTCGTCTTCATTCTTCGGCGCCTTCTGACGCTGGTGGCGACGCTGGCGGGCGCCTCGCTGATCATCTTTCTCGTTCTCGATGCGTTGCCGGGCAACGCCGCCGAGATGCTGATGGGGCGCGGACTCCTCGCCGGAGGCGATCCGCGCGATGACGATCAAGCTCGGGCTCGACCAGCCGCTGGTCGTTCGCTATCTGCACTGGATCGGCGGGCTTCTGGTCGGCGATCTCGGCAACAGCTATTCCTACGGTACGCCCGGTAGCGGATCTGATCGCCGAGCGGCTGGCGCTGACCATTCCGCTGGCGGTCATGGCGATGCTGCTCACGGTCGTGCTGGCGCTGGCCGCCGGCGTCTACGCCGCCGCCAATCACAACAAGATCGGCGACGTCGGCGTGATGGCGGCTGACGCAGTTCGGCATCGCCATCCCGAACTTCTGGTTCGCCATCCTGCTGATCCTGCTGTTCTCGGTGAAGCTGCAATGGCTCTCCGCCGGCGGCTTCGCGGGATGGGACGAGGGCATTGTTGCGGGCATCCGCTCGCTGCTGCTGCCGGCGATTTCGCTCGCGGTGGTGCAGGCTGCGATCCTGGCGCGGGTCACGCGCTCCGCGGTGCTCGAGGTGTTGCGCGAGGATTTCGTGCGCACGGCGCGCGCCAAGGGCCTCACGCAGGCGCGCAGGTGCTGTGGGGGCACGTGCTGCGCAACGCGATGATCCCGGTCATGACGCTGATGGGGCTGCAGTTCGCCAATCTGCTGGCCGGCGCGATCGTGATCGAGAACGTGTTCTATCTGCCCGGCCTTGGACGCCTGATCTTCCAGTCGATCTCCAACCGCGACCTCATCGTGGTCCGCAACTGCGTGATGCTGCTGGCGGCGATGGTCGTCATCGTCAACTTCGTGGTCGACGTGCTCTATGCGGTGATCGATCCGCGCATCAAGGCCAGCGACATATGAGCGGCATTCAGCCCGCCGCGGCGATGCCGTCAACGGCGCTCCGCCGGACGGTGCAGCTGCCGCTGCAGCCGCGCCGGCAAGGGCTTCTGGCAGCGCGCGCTTCGCCACCGCAGCTTCATGATCGGGCGGCGTGCTCAGCCTGCTGCTGATGCTCGGCGGCGCTGCTGTCGCTGGTTGGACGCCATGGTCGGCCTACGAGATCGACATGGCGCACAAGCTGCAAGCCGCCTTCGGCGCGCGCACTGGCTCGGCACCGACAGCCTCGGCCGCGACATCGTCTCGCTGCTGCTGGTGGGCGCGCGCAGCCTCGATCGCGGTCGGCGTGATCGCGGTCGGCATCGGCCTCGTCGTTCGGCGCCGCGCTCGGCCTGCTCGCGGCGGCCCGGCGCGGCTGGGTCGAGGAGGCGATCATGCGGCTCAGCCGACTTCACCTTCGCCTTTCCGGCGCTGCTCTCGGCGATCATGCTGACCGCGGTCGTACGGGCCGGGCATGGTGACGTCGATCATCGGCGATCGGCATCTTCAACATCCCGATGTTCGCGCGCATCACGCGCGGCTCGGCCAACGCGATCTGGGTCGCGCGAGTTCGTGCTGGCGGCGCGCGCCTGCGGCAAGGGCGAGTTCCGCATCACGCATCGAGCATGTGCTGCCCAACATCGCTCTCGATCCTGATCGTGCAGGCGACGATCCAGTTCGCGCTCGCGATCCTGGCCGAGGCCGCGCTGTCCTATCTCGGCCTCGGCACCCAGCCGCCGCAGCCGTCCTGGGGCCGGATGCTCAACGAGGCGCAGAGCATGCTGTTCCAGGCGCCGCTGCTCGCGGTCTATCCCGGGTCTGGCGATCGCGCTCGCCGTGCTGGGCCTGAACCTGCTGGGCGACGGCCTGCGCGACCTGTTCGATCCGCGCCTGTCGCGGGAGCGCTGATGACCGACTGAACGCCGCTGATCGAAGTCGACAATCTGCGCGGTCCGAGCTCAATACCAGCCGCGGCCCGGCCGATGCGGTGCGCGGCGTCAGCTTTTCGCTGGCGCGCGGCGAGACGCTGGGCCTGATCGGCGAATCCGGCTGCGGCAAGTCGGTCACGGCGATGGCGCTGATGGGCCTGTTGCCGGAGAGCGCCCGTGTCAGCGGCAGCATCCGGCTCGACGGCCAGGAACTGGTCGGCCTGGCCGGAGCGCGACTATTGCGAGCTGCGCGGCAACCGCGTCAGCATGATCTTCCAGGAGCCGATGACGGCGCTCAACCCGATGCACACCGTCGGCCGCCAGGTCGCCGAGCCGCTGCGCCGGCACAGGGCGCTGTCGGCGCGCGCAGGCGCGCAAGGAGGCGATCGCGCTGCTCGACCGCGTCGGCCTTCCCGATGCCGGCAGCGCGGTCGACGCCTACCCGCACCAGTTCTCCGGCGGCCAGCGCCAGCGCGATCACCATCGCGATGGCGCTGGCCTGCGAGCCCGGATCTGCTGATCGCCGACGAGCCGACCACCGCGCTCGACGTCACCATCCAGGGCCAGATCCTCGACCTGATCGCGCGATCTGGTGGCCGAGCGCGGCATGTCGCATGATCCTGATTTCGCACGACCTCGGCGTCATCGCGCGAAAACGTGCAGCGCATGATGGTGATGTATGGCGGCACGCGTGGTGGAGAACGGCACGAGCGAAACGTTGTTCGCCAGCGCTCGGCCATCCCTACAGCCAGGGCCTGTTCGCGCGCGCGGCCGCGGCTCGGCGCGCGCGCAAGGGCACCCGGCTCGCGAACCATCGCCGGCACCGTGCCGGAACTCGCCGACCTGCCCGCCGGCTGCGCGCTTCGCCGACCGGTTGCGACATCGCCGAAGCGCGCTGCCGGGCCGTGTTTCCCGCCGCCGGTCGCGGTGAACGCCGGCCACACCGTGCGCTGCCTGCGGACCGACGTCTCGATGGCGCACCGGGTGGGAGCCGTGACCGCATGAGCACGACGGCAAACGCGGCGCGGTGCGCGCCACCGAGCCGCTGCTGCTCGAGGTCGACGACCTCGTGCAGCGCACCTACACCTGCCGCGGGAGAACCTGTTCAGGCCGCGCCGCGCAGGTGCTGGCGCTCAACGGCGTGAGCCTGCAGATCTGGCGGCGGGCGAAGCCTCGGCGTGGTCGGCAGATCCGGCTCGGGCAAATCCACGCTGGCGCGGCGCGGTGATGGCGCTGGAAACGCCGACGTCCGGCGCGGTGCAGGTTGCTCGGGCGCGACCTGCACCGCCTGCCGGCCGGCGAGCTTCGCCGCGCGCGGCGCGATTTCCAGATGGTGTTTCAGGATCCCTACGGCTCGCTCGATCCGCGCCAGACGGTCGGCGCGCATCGTCGCCGAGCCGCTGACCGCGCTCGGCACGTCGACCGCGCCGAGCAGCGCGCCGTGTCGCCGCGGTCGCTGAAGCAGGTCGGCGCTGCGCGATGCCGACATGCGACAAGTATCCGCACGAATTCTCCGGCGGCCAGCGCCAGCGCATCGCCATCGCGCGGGCGCTGATCACGCGGCCGAAGCTGATCGTCGCCGACGAGCCGGTCAGCGCGCTCGACGTCTCGGTGCAGGCGCAGGTGCTCAACCTGCTGGAAGACCTGCAGGACGAGTTCGGCATGACCTACGTCCTGATCAGCCACGACCTCGCGGTGGTGGAACATCTGTGCGACGAGATCGCGGTGATCTACCTCGGCCGCATCGTCGAGCAGGGGCGCGCCGGAGGATCTGTTCAACCGCTGCGCACGTCCTTACACCCGCGCGCTGCTGAGAAGCCGTGCCGCGGGCGCGCCAGGCCGAGCCGGCAACGCCGCGGGCGCGCCAGGTGATCGCTTCGCAATCAGTGGGGAGCGACAGGCTGCGCTTACGCCGGGCGATGCCCGTTCGCCGACGCCATTGCACGCGCGGTAGCGCCGCTGCGCGGCAGCGTCGGGCCCCGGCCATGTCCGCCTGTCACCATGCCGAGACCGTCATGGCGCTGCCTCCCGTGGCGGGCGAGGCGTGATAGGCTGCTGGCGCGATATGAGATCTGACGTACCATCCGGTTCGTCCCGCTTCAGGAGCGTTTGATATGCTCAGAAAGCTCTTTGCTTGCCGCTGCCGCGCATCGCCGCGCTTTCCCGCTGCCGCAGCCGGTTCGGCGCGCAGGGCAAGAAAGACAGCGTGGTGATGGGCATGACGCTGGAGCGCCGCCCGAGCCTCGATCCGACCAGCAGGGCCGCCGCCGCGATTGCCGAGGTCACGCTCTACAACGTGTACGAGACCTGACCAAGATGAAGGAAGACGGCTCGGCGGCGCCGCTGCTCGCCGAGAGCTGGGAAACCGCCGCCGGACCTGAAGACCTACACGTTCAAGCTGCGCAAGGGCGTTAAGTTCCAGAACGGCGAACCGTTCAGAACGCGCGAGGCGGTAAAATTCTCCCTATGAGCGCGCCGGCGGCAACCGACCAGCACCAACAAGGACAAGAGCCTGTTCCAGAGCATCGCAGCAGATCACCGCGCCGGACAGCGATACGGTCGTGATCAACATGAAGAACTCCGGAGCCGAACCTGCCGTTCCTGCTCGGGCAGGCCTCGCTCTCGATCGTCGAGCCGAAGAGCGCGCCCACCAACGCCACCAAGCCCGGTTGGCACCGGGCCGTTCCGGCTTGCGGCTCTGGGCCAAGGGTTCGTCGATCACGCTGACCAAATGGCCGGAATACCGCAATGCGGCAGCGATCAAGCTCAACAAGGTCGTGATCCGCTTCATCAGCGATCCGTCCGGCGCAGGTGGCCTCGCTGCTGTCGGGCGAGCGTCGATGCCTTCCCGCGCGTGGCCGCGCGCGCGCAGTTGCCGCCAATTCAAGGCCGATCCAAGCATCTGCAATGTGCCGCTCGGCGGCTCGCGTGGGCCGCGAACCATCGTCGCGATCGGCCAACAAGAAGAAGCCGTTCGACGATGTGCGGGTGCGGCGCGCGATCCTCGCCGCGATCGACCGAAAGCGATGATCGAGGGGCGGTCGACGGCTTCGGCGTGCCGATCGGCAGCTTTACACCCCGGGTTCACTCGGTTACATCGACACCGCACATCAACCTTCGATATCGGAGAAGGCGAAAACTGCTCACAGAGGCTGGCGTGACGACTCCGCTGGAAGTCGGAGCGCTGCCACCGCCGCCTTATCGCGGCAGGCGGCGAGGTGCTGGCGGCGCAGCTTGCCAAGGTCGGCATCATCAGCAAAGATCGAAAATTTGGAGTGGCGCAGTGGCTTTCGTCGGTGTTCGCCGGGCCGCACAACTTACGATCTCACGATCGTCTCTCATGTCGAGCCGTTTGACCTCGTGAAATACACCGAGGATAACTACTATATCGGCTACAAGTCGGATGCCTTCAACGCACTCTACAAGCCGATTACGGAAGCAGCGAATCGAAGCTGATCTGCGCCAGGCCGCTGGGTGATGCCCAGCGCCATGCCGCGACCGACGCCGCAGCCGGCTTCCTGTTCCAACCGCAATGGATCACGATATCGAGCAAGCAGTTGAAGGCGTGTGGGGTCAGGTCCCCCAGTTTGCCAATGACTTCTCGGAATGGGCCTGGGAATGACCCTAACGGTTGCTGCAGGACAGGTCCGACCTCATCGGCCCCTCCGCAGCGGTTGGCAAGGCGGCAGTTCGGCAGTTTCGCGAACCTCGAGGTAGGCTGGTTATTGGGCCTTTTTCCGAACATTCCGGCTTGCTTAGCAAGGGTGAATGGACGCATTTTGGCGCCGTTTCCTCGCATTTTCCCAGCTAAGGGTTTCGATCATGGTGTAATAAGTCATACTAATATGATAATCATCTATACAAAAATACCGCGATATGGCATGAACGCCCCGCCAGCTTGATCGTGCCGAAAGAGGCAGGACGGCTGTCCGCAGCAGTTAGGGCGAAACCAGCCGCGACTCTTTCCAGCAAACGCCACGGCGAATATGGCGCGGCCAGTCACGCTAACCGCGGGGGAGCGCCATGGTCAATCGCGTCGTGATCCCGCCGGCGCGAAGCCATTCCAGCCAGCTGGAAGTGACGCCGGACGATCGGGATCCCGACATCATCGATCGGCCCGCTACCCGGAAGGCACGCCAGCCTGCCGCGGGATGCGGAGCTGACCACGCGATGTTCGACGTCTCGCGGGCCGTGCTGCGTAGAAAGCGTCAGAGACGCTGTCGATGCCCAGGGACTGCTCAACTCGAAGGCCGGGAGTCAGGAACGCACGGGTCAGGGAGACGCTCGGCCTGGAACGTGTTCGATGTCCGATATTAGCTCGGCTGCAGCACCTCGAAGCCGGGATCGACAAACGGTTCCTGCGCGACCTCGCCGACATCCGTCACCTGGCCGTGGAGCCGCGGGCCGCGGCGCTTGCCGCCGAGCGCGACGTGCCGGATGGGCGATCGCCGTTCTGCCGCGACAAGCATCGCCAGGATGCGCAGCTTCGCGTCCGACAGACATCTGAGGAATTCGCCGACGCGGATCTTCGGCTGCATCCTGGACGTCGCGACGATCTCGGCCAATCGCGTTCATGCGGTCGATCGGCGCGGTGATCCCGGGGCGGCACTTGCGGGCGTCGTTTCGGCTGAGCGCGCCGACCGAGGGAACGGGAGCGCGAACTCACCATCGCCGCCCACGAGCGTATTGTCGACGCAATCGCCGGGCGGAAGGATTGCCGAGCGGCATCGCCGCGGCGATGAAGGAGGTTATCTTCAACCTGGCCTGCGCCGCCACGGCGCGGGCGGTTCAGAGACGAAAACGGAGAATGGTGACGGCTAGCTTCCAGCGTTCCACGGCCTTACGCAAAGGCAGTCTTTCCCGTCCGTGCCGACGGTGTTCGACGGCGACGGCCGGCTCGATCTCGACGGCCAGAAGCGCTGCCGTCGACTTCATGATCGACGCCGGCTCGCATGGGCTCTGCATCCTCGCCAACTTCTCCGAGCAGTTCGTGCTGACCGACGCTGAGCGCGACATGGTGCTCGACGCGGTGCTTGAAGCATGTCGCCGGCCGCGTGCCGGTGATCGTCACCACCACGCATTTCGCCTCGCACATCTGCGCCGAACGCTCGCGGCGAGCGCAGCAGGCCGGCGCCGCCATGGTGATGGTGATGCCGCCCTATCACGGTGCGACCATCCGGGTCGCGGAAAACGCGATCTACGAGTTCTACCGCACCGTTTCGGACGCCATCTCGATTCCCATCATGATCCAGGATGCGCCGGTGGCCGGCACGCCGCTGTCGGCGGCCTTCCTCGCCGGCATGGCGCGTGAGCTCGACGAACATCTGCCTATTTCAAGATCGAGATGCCCCAGGCCGCCGCCAAGCTGCGCGAGTTGATCGCACTCGGCGGCGAGGCGATCGAAGGCCCGTGGGACGGCGAGGAGGCGATCACGCTGATGGCCGACCTCGATGCCGGCGCGACCGGAGCGATGACCGGCGGCGGCTATCCCGACGGCATCCGCCAGATCACCGATCCGTATTTCGCCGGCCGCCGCGACGAGGCCGCTGCGGCCTATGAGCGCTGGCTGCCGCTGATCAATTACGAGAATCGCCAGTGCGGCCTGCATCGCCTGCAAGGTCGCTGATGAAGGAAGGCGGCGTCATCAAGCACGAAACCGTCCGCCTTCCGCTGCAGCCGTTGCATCCGGCCGTTCGGGCCGGGCTGATCGAAATCGCGAACCGTCTTGGCACGCTCGTGCTGCGACTGGGGCAAATCGTGACCGACTGGTGAGCAGTCCATCCGCCTCGCCATCGTCGGTCTCGGCAAGATCGCCAGGGATCAGCATATCCCGGCGATCGCCGGCACCGACGGCATTGAACTCGCCGCCATCGCCAGCCGCAATGCGCTCGCATCGACGGCATCGCGCATTTCGCGACGCTCGACGAACTGCTCGCCGCTGCGCCTGATATCGATGCCGTCGCGCTCTGCACGCCGCCCCAGGTGCGCCAGTGCGCAGGCGGCGGCCGCGTTGAAGGCCGGCAAGCACGTGCTGCTCGAAAAGCCGCCGGGCGCGACCGTCAGCGAACTCGACGCCGCTGATCGCCGAGCGCACGGCAAAGCGGGCGAACGCTGTTTGCGACCTGGCATTCCCGTTTCGCGCCGGCCGTCGAACCGGCGCAGAACTTTCCTCGCCGGCCGCCAGATCAAATCGGTTGTCGTCGAATGGAAGGAAGATGTCAGGGTCTGGCATCCGGGCCAGGCCTGGATCTGGGAGCCGGGCGGGCTCGGCGTGTTCGATCCCGGCATCAATGCGCTCTCGATCCTCACCCGCATTCTGCCGCGGCCGTTCTTTCTGACCACGGCCGAGCTGTCGTTCCCGCGCAATCGCGCCGCGCCGATCGCGGCCGATCTCGCCTTCTCGGACGAGCACCGGTCTGCCGATCCTGGCCGAATTCGACTTGCGCCAGACCGGCCCGCAGACCTGGGACATCCGCGTCGAAACCGATGCCGGGCGCCTGACGCTCGTCCTCCGGCGGCAGCCGTCTCGTCTCATGATGACCGGACGCTGGTTGACGAGAAGCAGGCCGAGTATCGCGGCATCTATCGGCGGTTCGTCGAGCTGATTGCCAGCGGGTAGTCCGATGTCGATCTGTCGCCGCTGGTCCATGTTGCCGACGCCTTCATGCTCGGCCGACGCCGCGACGTCGAGCCATTCATCGAGGATATGAGCATGGCCCGAAACCGCAGACGCCGAAAGTCGTCGCGAGGGTTTTCGGACATCTGCCGGATGGCGCCGCGATCGAAATCGGTGAAGTTGCGTGGCGACAACGGCTTCGAGTGCGCGATCATCACGTATGGCGCGGCGCTGCAGTCCATCTTCGCGCCGGACCGCGCCGGCCACCTTGCCGACGTCGGTCCTGGGCCGCGATGACCTTGGAAGGTTATGCTCGCGGTTCGGCGTTTCCTCGGCGCGACGATCGGGCGTTACGCCAGCCGGATCGCGAACGGTGCGTTCGAGCTGGATGGCGGCGTGCTTTCAATTGCCGACCAATGACGGTCGCCAACGCCCTGCATGGCGGGCTGGCAGGTTTCGACCGCAAACACTGGACCATCACGGACCATGGGCGAGAAGCCCTGCGCCATTCGTCACGCTGTCCTATGTCAGCCGCGGACGGCGAGGAAGGCTATCCCGGCCAGCTGCAAACCGATATCACCTACAGCATTTCCGGCGGCATGGAGCTTTCTGTGGCGTTCTCGGCCGTGACCGACAAGCCGACCATCGTCAATCTGACCAATCACAGCTTCTTCAATCTTGCGGGCGTCGAGGCCGAGGGGCGGTATTCTCGACCATCGTCTGATGATCGCATGCGGATAGCTTACTTGCCGGTGAGCGCGGCCGGCATTCCGTTGGGCGCGCCGCATAAGGTCGATACAACGCCGT
>ERZ1370068.8609-contig-745_pt1 | contig 34284 bp, 60 predicted proteins | sample MGYA00561227_ERZ1370068 | MGnify/ENA primary metagenome ERZ1370068 (study PRJEB38410, sample SAMEA6850437) | metagenome | study: Metagenomic assessment of the ecological functions of the soil: analysis of the soil microbiota associated with the...
TCAGTTACGCATTGCTATACGTCGATCATGCGGCGGGGCGGCAGTCGCGCTGCTGCGCGCCGCCGGCAACCGAACTGATCAGGCGAGCGACGGCGTGGCCCGCGGGGCAGGAAGGCGTTATAGGAGGAGCGGCCGGCGGCGGGCACACTCGGGCTGCGGTAGCGCACCCCGCTCTGAACTCGGGCGATCGGCAGCAGGTCGGTGGAACCGCCGGCTGTGGCGAGCAGCGGCGAGAAGGAAAGGCAATCCGTGCAGGACTGGCCCGAGGCCGGCGGGTCGCCCGGTGAGCGCAGGTGCGAGTACTGATGCAGCAGCGCGCCCGTTTGCGCAAAGAGAGCAGCGCCAGTACTAAGAGGAGTCCGAGCCTCCCGCACCGCGTCGCCCGGCCGTCAGCGGAACCCGTGCCATGGCGGCAGAGTATAGCTTTTGGCGACAGGCGCCAAAGGGCGGACTGTCACAGGACGGCAGGTGGAGGGCCCGCCACCACCGACCTACCCCTTGGGCAGGGCGATCGGACGTTCGCGCAGCGACAGCACCCAGTCGCCGTTTTCCATGAGGGACTCGCGTGCCCAGTTCGCGCAGCAGCGCACGCTCGTTCTGGTCCCGCTGCGGCCCCTGGGGCGCATCCTCCAGCTGCGCGATGGTTTCTCCGCCCGCGCGAAGATCGCGGCAAAGCGGGCGTACTGGTGCGCCCGGCTGCGCAGGCCGAAACGCTCGCCGTAGACCTCCCACAGCGCCGCGGCGATCGGCGCGAAACCCATGACGAGTGACCAGCCAGTGCCGCCAGGTGCCCCATACTTCAAAGCGGTGCCACAGCAGCAGCAGGGTGGTGGTGGCGGCCAGTCCGACGACCAGGCACAGCTCCGACATCCGTTCGATGCGATGGATGCGCCGCGACTGCATGCCGGCGCGGCTGCGGTAATACTGCGCCTGCCCGTGGACCCAGTGCTGCAGTACCAGGTCCATGCGCGGCTGCGTCGGCGGCGGCAGTGTGCTGGTGCCGCCGCAGGGCATCGCGGATCCAGCGCAACTCGTCCAGCTGCTTGCGCAGGTAACTGGCGGCGGCGCTGTCACCCAGCCCGCCGAGCCGCCAGTAGAACTGCACGCGCAGCGCCTCTGCCAGCGCCCGGTAGTCCAGGTAGCGTCCCTGCGCATCGAAGCGCCTGTGCCACAAGAACAGCGCGGCGATGGCGGCGAAGATGACGAGGTAGAGCGCCGGTAACTCGCGCCGGGCATGATCTCGGCGTAGATCTCGGAAGGCGAGGGCGAGCGCGACCGTGAGGCCGATGATGGTGCGCAGCACCGCGTGCGTGAGGCGCTGGTAGCGGCGCGCCAGCGTCGGCATGTGCGAATGGGCGCCTGCCAGCAGCCGGTCCGCGCGTGGACGTGCGGCAAGATCGGGAATCAGCGTCGTCGCCGTCTCCACCGCGGCCGCCCTGACGCTGCCCCTGGTGGCATCGCGGTTGAACCGGTCGATGCGCGCGCACACGGTGCGGAAGGAGGTCTCGTCGGAATCGGCCGGGAACAGCCAGGTCGCCGGCACGTCGGCGCTGGCGCCGCTGGTGGCGCGCGGCGCGTGTACCCGGTACACCGGTCCGCGGTCATCCGAACTCAGCGCCCGGATCATCCGCGTGCAGATGCCCCTCGAGCTTGAAGCGCACCCACCTCGGCGGTGCCGGCGATCGCGTTGTTGCGCACGCCGTCCCACAGCGCCAGCAGCAGTGACTCTGCCCGGCGATGTAGATGCCCGCCTCCAGATAGCGCGCGTCGCGCTGCTCCGGAGTCAGCGGCGAGGGGTCCGCATGCGGCGACGGCAGCACGAACACGCTGCGTGCGGGCGCCCGCGCCAGAAGGTCGCGAAATGCGGCCCACGGTCTGCGGGAAGTCCTGCTCGTAGTCCGCCGTCGGCATCGGCAGCGGCACGATCAGGTCGCAGCCGCTCTGCAGCGCCAGGTCGGCCACCAGCCGGTCGGCGCCCTCGGCGAGCGCCGAGATCACCCGCAGGGGTGTCGCCGGATACTCGGCACGCAGTGTGCGCGAACAGCGCACGCGACGCGCGCGCCATAGATCGGGTGGTCAGCCGGCTCCAGGTGGCGGTGGCCGACCACGCCGACCACCAGGGCAGAGGCCCGACCGCTGCCGCCTGCGCCGTCTGACTGGCCGGATCGTGCTCAAGGCGCGGGCCGCAACGTAGCCAGCCGACAGGCGTCGAGGAACTGGCGCCGGGGCGCTGTCGGCGTCGATTTCGCGCGCCAGCCGCTGGATCAGCTGCTCCGAAGTCCCGGCGCTCAGCGCCGCACGCTTCACTCAGGTGCTGCGCCAGCGGGCCGATGTGATGCGCCAGCTGCCGCTCGAGCAACTGCAGTTGCTGTGCGGTGAATGCCGCCGCTGCGGGGCTGGCGGCGCGGCGGGCGCCCGCGAGGCGGGCGCGACGGGTACCGTGACGCCCAGCAGCGCCGCGACGTGGCTGCAGAGCCGCTCGTGAGTGACGCTCGCGTGGTTCCGGGAAGCCGTCGAGCCAATGCTGTGAGCTCAAGAAATATTCCAGACTCTTGGAGGGCACCAGGTCCTCGATCCGGAACGTCAGCACCGGCACCTGCTTGTGGACCGCCCGTTCGACCTCGCGGCACACCTGCGGTGGTGAGGCGTTGCTGTGGCTGGAGAACACGCAGCACCATGAGGCGGGCTGCGGAGATGGCGTCGATGATTTCGGCGGCCCAGTCCGCCGCCGGCGAGATATCGCGGGGCGCGATCCAGACCGTGAGGCCGCGTGCCTCCAGGCGCTCCACCAGCTCGAAACGCACGAGCGTGGTCCGGCTGCGAGCAACTCACGAAGACGTCGCGCTGCACGCTTCAGGATTCCAGCAGCCTGAGCGCCTTGGCGAGGCTGGTGCGCATGCGGCTGAACGAACGCGTGAGGTCGCGCAGTTCGGTGCTGCCGCGCGCCGGAAACTCCGGGCTGCCATGTTGCCGAGGCTGACTTCGTCGGCGATGGCGGCGAAGATGCCGCACCGGGCGCACGATCAGCAGGTAAAGGACCACGTTCACGGTCAGGAGCGCCGCGGCGAGGATCGCGACGACCGCGGTCATCACGCGGCCGAAGACCCGTTGCGCGTTGGCGGTGGCGGCGGCGAGCGGCACCGACACCACCTGCGCGCCGATGACCTCGTGCGCCTGCCAGCCGAAGCCGTTGTTGCTGCCATAGCGGGCCAGGAGCGCCGCCGGTGCGGCCGCGGGCACGCTGTGACAGGGGAGGCACCCGGGCTCCGCGTGGATCGGTCGCGCCAGGTACAGCGACTTGCCCGTCGGCGTGTCGCGCTCGCCCACGATCTCGCTCATGTGCGGGTCATTGCGGAACTGCTGCACCAGGTCACCTTCCCAGTCCATCGCCCGGTCGCGCAGGTTGGTGGGATTGAGGGTGGCCTCGCGATAGCCGTACTCGGGATGGCTCATGCAGCTTGAGTGAAGTTCTGTGTGGCGGCGGTAGGCCGGCACGCTCTGCGGAGGAATTCCTTGCCCATCTGGGCGTTGAGCAACGGCACGATCTCCTCGGCGGTGTAGGCGCGCATCGGAGAGCGCGCTGTCCATCATCAGGCCCGCTTCCCGCAGAGCCTCCCGCTGCGCGTTCTGCCCGCAGCATGGAGGAGCACGTCCAGCCCACCGCCAGTGCGGCCAGCATGAACGCCAGGGCGAGAACCAGATTGATGCGGACCAGCAGGCTCATTGGTTTCCGGGTGGGTCCGGCACCCCCTTGAACTTCAGTGTGCCAGAGTTTCCGCGCAGCCCGCAATTCACGCCGCCCGCGGCCGCAAGCCTGCGCACGCCAGGACTTCGTCGCGAGTGTTGGGCGATGGCAGCAGCAAGAGGAACCAATCTGAACAGCGCGGCCGTGCGCCGCAGCGCTTCATCAAGCGTGCGCGCCGCTGCGCCGGCAGTGGAGCCGTTGCGCGAACAACGCGCTGCGAGCGCGAATGTCGCGCGGCTCGATGGCGCGCTCGGGTTGTGGAAAGAACGGACCCCGGCCTGTCGGCCGGGGTCCGACGCAACAGCACACCCGCAGGGGTGAGGCGGTGCGCTGGTGCCCGGTCTCGATGGCGCGCCCATCGAGTGCAGCCTCGCGAGGCCCGCGGCTGCGGTTCTGGTTCAGCCACGGACTTTACCAACGGAGTCGTTGGGCAGTTTCCACCGCGGCCGGCAACGGCACGCGATGCTGCCCGGCCGCACGCAGGCAAGTCCATGATTCGCAAGGCGGTCCAGGCGTTAACGCCGTTGCGGCCGGCGCGGGGCTTGCCGCACGCTTGCGCCACGGGTGCCCTCGAGGGCCGCGTCAGTGCCTGGCGGCGAGGAAGCGGGCTACCTGATCGTTGAGGAATTTCGCATCCGCAGCTCGCTGGCGCCTGCGCCGGCGGTGCGGCCCCACAAGGAAGGGATGGGCGCGAGCGTGGTGCGGGATGAGCGCGGCCTCGTAGCGCGCATCGGTGAGCGGGAAATAAAGGTCGGTCTCGGAAGGCATGTACAGAACCGGAGCCTTGATGGAGCCGCAGCGCGGCCTCGGTGTCACCGTGAAACGCTGCGGTCTTGCCCACGTCGTTGTGCTCTCCCAGGTGCGCATCTGCAGGATCAGGTTGTTGGCGTCGGCACCTGGTATGAAATCGGTGCGCAGGTGCGCCACGACGGCCTCGAAGCTGTTGCCCATGCCGGCCGTGCGCCACAGTTCCCGGCGCCACCACTCCTGTGAGAACAGCCACGCCGCCCACACCATCGAGAAGGCCTCGATGCCCTGGCGCGGCTGCTGCCTCATAGTCACCGCCCTTGAAGGCGGCGTCGGCCGTCGGCCGCGATCTGGCCCTCGAGGCGCACGATGCCGTGACCGTAGGTCTTGGCAGTGCCCGCGCTCGCAACGACCTGATCCATGCAGGTGGGATAGCTCACCGCCCACTGCAACGCCTGTTGGGCGCCCATCGAAAAGCCGATCACGGCGCGCAGATGACGCACGTGCAGCTCATCCGCAAGCAGATGGTGCACGGCCTCGACGTTATCGCGGATGGTGCATCAGCGGAAACCGCGGGCCGTGAAACGGGCTCCGGCGTATTGCTGGGCGAGGAAGAGCGCCCGTTGCCGAACAGCTCGCTCGCGACGAGGAAGAGCTCGTCGGGGTCGAGCGCCTTGCCCGGGCCGATGAGCCAGGCGTAACCGTGCATGTCGGCCATGTAGTGCGAGGGCAGCAGCACGGCGTTGTCGCCGGCGGCGTTGAGTTTCCCGTAGGTACCGTAGACCAGGTGCGCTTCGGCAGTTGCGTGCCGCCCTCGGTCTTGAACTCACGCAGGATGAACCGTGCTGTGCCGGCTGCGTTTCCTGAGCCTCCGGCGGGGCCTGCCGGGCAGGCCACGATGAGGAGCGCGAGCATGGAATCGCAATGCCGGAGCGCCTCATGGAACACCGCGTCGAGGTTGTCTGCCGTGGCTGGCGCGAGGATTTAGCAACACGGGAGCTGTGCGCGCAATGTGTGCAGGCTCCGGCGATCGTTCCGGCGCTGCGGGGTTAGAGCGAGGCTGAACACTTCCTTGATCAGGAGCCGGCCTGCCCCATGGGATCCTGGCGGATCGCGCGTTCCTCTCTCAGCGATGCGGCTGAAGAGCCCATCCAGCGCCTTCGCGGTCACGTAGTCATTGAGGTTGGCATCCTCGGCCGGGAGCAGCCCGAGCTGGTGATGCCTGCCCGGCGTATTCGTTGTACTTCGCGGCCAGGCCGAGTTTCGCTGTCCCGGCGGCGACGATCGGTTTGAACTTGGCGGTCAGTGCCGCGCTGGTCTTGCGCCGAAAGTACGCGCGGTGCCGGCATCATCGCCACCGGTGAGGATCGCCTTCGCGTCCGGCACCGTCATCTGCTGCAGGGCGCCCTTGAACACCGGTTTCGCCTGGGCCACGGCCCGCTCGGCGGCGTGATTCATGGTCGCCTTCGAGTTGGTCGGCCTGAGCGCCCATACCGAGCATCCGCAAGGTGCTCTCGGCCTTGTCGAACGGGTGCGGCAGCGGGATGGCGACTTTCGGATCGTTGAGGAAGCCGTTCGTGGCACCGGAGCTGGGACACCGCGACATCGATGCCCCGCGACAGGGCCGCCGCGGCCGCCGGCGGCATCCCGGGAGGTGAGCGCGTCGAGTCCCGTGGCCGCGGAGTGCCACTCAGCGAGCGCCAGCGCCGACAGCAGGGCAGGGCACGACCGAGCGTGTTGCAAGCACGGGGTTCTCGGCGCTGTTGGAGGTGACGGTGTAGTGTAGACTGCCGCGCTCTGTCAGTCCTATCACCACGCCCCGGCATGAGCGACGCCAACAAGAGCTTCGACGCGATCATCGAACGTAGTAGCGGCCTGCAGCGCACCCTGAGCGCCTGGTCGCCCCGGCATGATCGCGAACCGGGCGGCGCGATCGGCACCGGCCTGTTCCTCGGCAGCGGCCTTGCCATCGGGCTGGCCGGACCTGGGGTGCTGGTGAGCTATGCCATCTGGCGCGCTGATCGCGCTGCTGCTCATGGGGTGCCTGGCGGAGAATGACCATCGCGCACCCGACTCCTGATCCTTCGGGGCCGACGCGGAGTACTTACGTGGGCCGCTGGCGGTTTCTGGTGCGCTACGCGTACTGGACCTGCATCGTGCTCGCCATCGGGACCGAGGTCACCGCAGTCGCGCTCTACATGCGCTACTGGTTTGCCCGGCGTGCCGGGCTGGTGGTGGATCGTGGCGTTCTCGACGCTGCTGATTCTGGTGAACGCGCGCAGCGTGAACGTCTTCGCCGCCGTGGAGTACTGGTTCGCGGCCCTCAAGATCGCCGCGATCGTGATCTTCATCCTGCTGGCGGGCTATCTGCTGTGGCGCACGCCCGGCCGCTTTGGGCGCCCCTGGGGAGACCCAGGCGCCGATCGGTTTCGCGCAACTACACGGCCCGCGGCGGCTTCCCGCCCCACGGCCTGTGGGGCGTCTGGGTGGCGGTGATCGTCGCGATCTTCAGTTACCTCAGCATCGAAATGATCGCGGGTCGCCGCCGGCGAGGCCAGCGCAGCCGCAACTGGCCGCGCGGCGTGCGTTCCGTTCCACGATGGTGCGGCTCATCCTCTTCTATCTGGTGACGCTCGCGCTGATCCTTGCGATCGTGCCGTGGAGCGCTGCCGGGATCGATGAGAGTCCGTTCGTGAAAAGTCATGCGGGCGCTGGCGATACCGGGCGCCGCCGTCGATATTCAACTTCGTGATCCTGGTGGCGGCGCTTTCGGCGATGAAACAGTCAGCTCTACATCACCACCTCGCATGATGTTCAGCCTGTCGCGGGCGGGCGAGGCGCCGCGGCGCTTCCGGGACGCTCAGTGCGCGCGGCGTCGCCGCTGCAGGCGCTGCTGCTGTCGAGCATCGGCGTCGCCGTGGCGGCCATCCTGAGCGTGGCGGCGCCGAAGTCGGCGTTCACGCTGATGGTGTCCATCTCATCCTTTGGCGCGATGTTCACCTGGACGATGATCTTCGTGACGCATTATTGCTTCCGGCGCGCGCGCCGCGGCGAGCCGCGCGCGGAGTTTCAGATGCTCGGGTTCCCGTTCACCACGATGCTCGGCGCCACGCTCATGGTGGCGGTGCTGGTGATCACCGCGTTCACGGCCGCATTTCGCTGGACGCTCGCGTTCGGCCTGCCGTTCATCGCACTGCTGTGGTGTTGTTTACTGGTACCGCTACGGTCACGGTGCATCCAGTACGCGATCCCGATGAGCACTGGACGTCGTGTGAATTTTTCAGCCGCCGCCTGTGCGCGCGGCGACGGCGGAGTAAACTTCGCGGCATCCAAGCGAGGAGTTGCGCCATGACCGTGCAAGCTAGTTCCGGACGGATATCACACCGTCACCCCGTACCTGATCATCAATGGAGCGGCGCAGGCGATCGAGTTCTACAAGAGCGCCTTCGCCGCGACGGAGGTGGTGCGCATGCTCGACCCGAAGGGCCGAATCGGGCACGCGGAAATAAAGATCGGGGACTCGTTCATCATGCTGGCGGACGAGCACGCCGAGATGGGATACCGCGGTCCGCGCACGCTCGGCGGCACGAGCGTGAGCATCGTGCTGTACGTGCCGGACGTGGACACCGTCTTCGATCGCGCCCTCAAGGCCGGTGGCAAGTCGCAGCGCCCGGTGGCGGACCAGTTCTACGGCGATCGCATGGGCACGCTCGAGGATCCCTTTCGGGCATGTCTGGACCATCGGCACGCACATCGAGGACGTCGTCCCCCGAGGAAATGAAGCGACGCATGGCCGCCGCCCACGGCTGAGAATCGGCCGAGCGCTCGCGGCAGCGGCGGCGGCGGGCTGCTGCCGCGACCGGTGTGGGCATGCTTGAGCGTTGCGTTTGCGGACCCTGCGATAGATCATGCTTGAAAAGCCCGCACGCGGGCAGCCTCAGCAGGGTAGGGGCCGCAGGCCTGGCGGTGGCGCGGGCGACGGCCAGGCATGGTCTTCAATTCACTCACGTTCATCGTGTTCTTTGCGTGCGTGCTCGCCTTGCACTCACTGCCACTGCCCTGGACCTTCAAGAAGGTCAACCTGCTGCTCGCCAGCTACCTCTTTTACGCCGCCTGGAACCCGCCGTTCGTGATCCTGCTGTGGATATCCACGGTGGTGGACTGGTATGCGGCGCAGGGTCTGGTGAAGGCCAGGCGCCCCGCCGCGCGCCACGCGTGGATGCTGCTGTCGGTGGTGGCCAACCTCGGCTGCTCTTGTACTTCAAATACGGCCAGTTCCTGCTCGATAGCTTCAGCGCGCTCATGGGCGCCGTCGGAGTCGCGTATCACCCGGCGCATTTCGACATCGTGCTGCCGGTGGGCATCTCGTTCTATACCTTCGCGACCATGTCGTACACCCTCGATGTGTACCTGCGCCGTGCCGCTGCCGGCGCAGAACCTGCTCGACTACGCGCTGTTCGTCACCTTCTTCCCGCACCTGGTGGCCGGCCGATCATGCGCCCGACCGAACTCGTGCCGCAGTTTGCCGAGCCACGCCGTGCCAGCGCGCAGCAGCTGCGCTTCGGGCTGGCACTGATGACGGTCGGCCTGTTCAACAAGGTGGTGCTCGCTGACAGCTTCCTCGCCAAGGCAGCCGAGCGCGTCTACGACAGTGACAAGCATCCCGGGCGCGCTGGATGCCTGGATTGCGACGCTCGCCTTCAGCGGGCAGATCTTCTGCGATTTCGCCGGCTACTCCACGACCGCGATCGGCGCGGCCCTGTGCCTCGGCTTCGCGATGCCGGATAACTTCCGCTTTCCCTACGCGGCGGTGGGTTTCTCGGATTTCTGGCGCCGCTGGCACATCACGCTGTCCTCCTGGCTGCGCGACTACCTCTATATCCCGCTCGGCGGCAACCGCCACGGACCGCGCCGCACCTACGCCGCGCTCATGACCACCATGCTGCTCGGCGGGCTGTGGCACGGGGCCAACTGGACCTTCGTTGCCTGGGGAGGGCTGCACGGCCTGTATCTGTCGGCGGAGCGGCGCGTTGCGGCAGCGCTTCTCGGGCTACCGTCCGGGTCCTCTGCATGTTCGTGGCACTCGGTCTGCTCACCTACCCGCTGGTGAACGTGACCTGGGTGTTCTTTCGCGCCAAGACCTTCGGCAAGGCCTGGACCGTGCTGCGCGGCATGGCGGGTCAGAACCCCGGTGTGGCACCCGATCCTGCCCACCTTTGCCCTGACCGGCGTCGGCATCATCGTCGGCGGCATACTCGATGACTCACTGGCTGCATGCGTTCACGCACGCTGGAGTCGGTGGTGGCGAAGACCCCGGCGATGGTGGTGGCGGTCGTGTGGGCACTGATGGGGTTTGCGATTCTCATCGCTCAGGGAGACGGAAGTGCGTTCATCTACTTCCAGTTCTGACGCGGTGCGCGACCCGTACGCCCGTGACACGGCAGCCGACCGGCCCGGTGTCGCTCAGCCGGTGCCGCTGCGGCCGGTCCCCGCGCATCCCTGGGGACGCATACTGATCGTGATGCTGGTGTTGTCGGCGTTGCTGCTGGCAGGTTGGGAAGCCTACTGGCGCGCCTTCGGTGTAACTCCGAGCATCCGCAACACCGCTCGGCCTGTGGGCGATCCAGCGGCGCCGCATCGACGCCGGCGAGGGCGACGCCACGGTGCTGCTGGGAGCCTCACGCACCTACTTCGATCTGCAGCTGCCGGTGTGGCAACGCCTGGCGGGCCGGGCTCCCATCCAGCTGTCCTTTCAGGGGACTTCCCTGACGGCGGTGGAGGATCTGGCGCGCGGATCCGCACTTCACCGGTAAGTTGCTGATCGGCGTGGAACCGGACCTGTTCTTCTCCGGCGACGGGCTGGCGCTCGAGGCTGCCCACTACACGCACCAGCAATCCCCGGCGCAGCGCATCGGCCAGTGGCTGTCGATGCATTTCATCGAGCCGTATTTCGCGTTCTTCGATCAGGACTTCGCGCTGCAGACGGTGCTCGCGCGCGCCAGCCATGGCCACAGCGAGCTGGGAAACACTGGTTTACCGACGTGCGCAAGCTCGCGCTGCACGATGCGGCAGCGCAACGCCTGGCTGTGGGACAAGGTTTTCAAGGACCCGCAGTATCGCGCGCTCACCCGCAAGATCTGGCTGGAGGAGTTCGGACACCTATCCCGGAGATCCGACGCCCGCGCAGATGCTCAAGGCGGAAAACGCGCAGATCGCACGGACCGTCAAGGCGCTGGCGCAACCGCACTCCCACGGCGTCAGGGTAGTGTTCGTGCGGTTGCCGAGCGATGGCCCCCGTATCTTGCCTACGAGGATCGCCTCTATCCGCGCGCGCGCCTGGCAGGGACTGCATGGACGCGACGCGCGCGCCGGGCATTTACTTCGAGGACTACCGGCGCAGCTGCGTGGCTATGACATGCCAGGAGGGTCGCACATGACACGTCCCGAGGCCGAGGCGCTTCACCCGCGGCGCTCTACGACATCATCGAGCGGGAGTTCTGGGGAGCCGGTAGCAGCGCTAAGCGAGCGCTGGCGCCGCGCACTGAAGCGCAGCTTCAGGAAGGGTTCTTGCTCCAGCCGCGCGGCTTGCGGTTGAAGCCCAGCTGCACCTCGACGGACTTGTTGCCGCAACGGCAGCGCAGGCGCGTGACCACGCGCGCCATCGGCTCGTCCCAACCGCCGCGACACTGCTGCGCGAGGAAGGCCGGGGTGAGCTTCGCGCGAGTGCCGGCAGGCGCGGCAGGTGACGACGACGACATAGTCGCCGAAGTGATCGCGCAGCTCTCGATCGAGTGCCACGGCAGCATGCGCCAAGTGTGGGCAGCGCGCCGCGCGCGCGTCCACACAGTGCTAGAGTGTCAGCGCTACTGTCTATCACATTAAGTCCATGTGCGGTAAGTACATCCTGGCGCAGGCGGCCAAGGCGGAGCGGGCGATGGGCATCCGTCGCGGCCGCTGGGAGTATCCGCTCAGCTACCGCGTGTTGCCGACCGAGCAAGTGCCGGTCGTGGTGAACGAGGCAGGCGAGCGCGCGGCGCGGATGATGCGCTGGGGCCTGATCCCCCTACTGGGCTCAGGGCGTACCGCTGAAGGCCCTCCACCATCAACGCCACCGTCGAGCGCCTCGAGAGCGCACCGAGCTACCGCGACCCCTGGAAGCGCGGCCAGCGCTGCATCCTCGGTGATGGTCGGCTTCTACGAGCCGCACGTCAACGAAGACGGCTCGCGCGATCCGTACTTCGTGCACCTCGAGCGACCGGGAGGTCTTCGGTGTCGCGGGCCTGTGGGATCGCTCGCGGCGCGCGCCGATGGCGCGCCGGTGTTCTCCTGCACGCTCATCACGGTGCCGGCCAACCGCCTGCTCGCCGAGGTCCACAACGCGAAGCAGCGCATGCCTGCGATCCTGCGCGAGGCGGATCACGAGCTCTGGCTTGCGGGCGCGCGCAGCCTGCGCACGCCGTGCTGGGACCCTACCCGGACGGGCTCATGAGCGCCCACCGGGTCAGTCGCCGCGTCAACAGCCCCGGCTGCCCAACGACGAGGGTCTGATCGCGGCCGGTGTGAGCCGACCCGGCCCGTGGCGCTGACGGGACCTTCTGCGGCGCCGGCCTGAGGTGGCGCCACGGTCCCCGCTAGGTCGCCGGTCTCATGGTGACGGTAGGCTTGATGGCCTAGGATAGAGTTCAGACAGAAAAGAAGAGCGGAAGCGGGAGCCATGCGCCGTTACCGACGTTATCTCATTGCGCTCGCGATCATCCTGTTGCTGGTCACCGTGTACGCCGTGGCCGGTTTCTGGGCGGTGCCGCATTTCGCGCGCTCCAGCGCCCAGAACTTCGTCACACGACCCATTACGGGCGCACGCTGAGCATCGGTGGAGATCAAGTTCAACCCCTTCACGCTCAAGCTCGATGTCAGCGGATGTGTCGCTGCCGGATGCCGACGGCAAGGTGTTGCTGAGCTTCAGGCAACTGCACGTGGCGCTGCAGCTGGCGAGCATCTGGCGCTTCGGTCGCGAGCTTCCAGCGAAATCCTGCTGGACAAGCCCTATGTGCGCGCGGTCATCCGGCACGGCGGGGCGCTCAACCTCGCCGATCTCGGCAAGGCTTCCGAGCGAACCGAGCAAGCCGCCGCAGGAGTCCAAGCCCGCGCGCCTCTACATCGAACGCCTGGCGGTCACCGCCGGCAGCAGCACGTTCGAGGACCTGACGCGCCCGACTCCCTTTGAGGCGTGACTTCGATCCCATCACCTTCGAGCTGCGCGACTTCAGCACCGTCGGCCGGCGGCAGTGCGTATGCGCTCACGGCCGCCTCCGAGCAGGGCGAGCGGCTGCACGTGGAACGGGACGCTGCGTGCTTGCGCCGCTGTCCTCACAGGGCGAGTTTGAGATCGCGGACGCCGAGCGGCGCGCACCGTGCTGGGACTACGTGCACGAGCTCGTGCCGCTGGAGCTGGATTCCGGTACTGATCGGCATCAGGGGCGGCTACGACCTGAGCACCGGCGGCGGCCCGCTCGCCCTGAAGCTGCAGGTCCACAACGCCACCGTGACGCGATCTCGGGCGTGAAGCCCAAGGGCGGTCCGCAGGACTACGTCAAGCTTGCGAGGATTAGCCGTCGATGACACGCGCATCGACGTGACCAAGCACTCCGTGAGATGTCGCAAAGGTGACACCTGAGCGGCGGGCAGCTGCAGGCATGGGTGGATGAGCAGGGGCGCGTGAACCTGCGCAGAGCTGGCGCCGCCAGCGCGGCCGCCCGCCGGCGCGACGGCACGGCGCGGCCGCCGGAACCGCCAGCGCGCGCCAGCAGCAGCGGCGGCAATTCCGCGCCCTGGACGTGAATGTCGGCGCCGGACATCTCGGTCGAGGGTCTCAAGATCTACGCCGAGGACCGCGAGGTGCAGCCGGCACCTGGCGCTCACGCGTTCGAGCCGCTGAACGTGCGCATCGCCGGCTTCAACACCAGCCCCGATGACGGTGCTGCAGGTGAGCGTCGACTCGATCATCAACGGTCACGCCAAGCTCACCGCCAAGGGCAGGATCCCGCGCGGCGGCCAGGTGACGCGCGCACCTCGAGGCCGCGGATCTCGCGCTGCCGGTCATCCAGCCCTATATCTCGCGCTACACCTCGATGACGCTGCTGCAGGGCACCCTCGGCGCCAGGTCGATCTTGAACCGCGCGACGATGGCTTCCTCGGAGGATCAAGGGCGGCTCACAGGTCAGCGGCCTGCGCACCGTCGACAACTCGCAACGGCGTGACTTCATCACCTGAGAGGGAGCTTGAAGGTTTCCGACTTTGCCTACCGCTCAAAGCCGCAGAGCCTGAAGGTCAGGCCGTCACGGCGACCGACCTGTTCGCACGCATGGTCATCCGGCCCGACCAGACGCGCTGAACATCACCGAGGTGCTGCCAGCCGGCCGGCTCCGCGCCCAAGCGCGCAGCGAGCAGACGGTCAGTCCCGGCGCACGCGCGCCGCCCCCGGCACCGCTAAGCAGGCGCCCAAGGCACGCAAGGGCAAGCGGGTGAAGACGTCCCGCCTGCGGCCACGCCGCCTAAGCTCAACAGCGGCGCGCCGTTTCCGATCGCGATCAACACCGTGCGCTTCGTGAACACGACCCTCGACTACACGGATCTTTGGATCAAGCCGAGTTTCGCGGTGAGTATCCAGAGCCTGGATGGCGCGGTCACCGGGCTGTCCTCGGATCCGGCTTCCCGTGCCAAGAGTGGAACTCAACGGCAAGGTGGACCGCTACTGGCCGGCACATCGGCGGGGAAGCCAACCTGCTGTCGACGGCGCTCTACACCGACATCACGATGAGCTTCAAAGGATATCGACCTGACGATCGGAACCCTATTCCGGGCACTATCTCGGCTACAAGATCGACAAGGGCAAGCCTACGGTCGACGTCTCCTACAAGATCGAGCAGCGCAAGCTCGAAGCCAAAGCAGCACTTCCGTGGTCGACCAGCTCGAGCTCGGCGAGCGGGTGGAGAGTCCGACGCGATCCACGCACCGCCGTCAAGCTCGCCGTGGCACTCCTCAGGACCGCAACGGCCTGATCGATATCGACCTGCCCATGAGCGGCTCGATCGATGATCCGCAGTTCAGGCTCGGACCGATCATCTGGAAGGCGTTCGTCAACCTCATCGTCAAGGTCGTCACGGCGCCCTTCGCGCTGCCGGGCACCTGTTCGGCGGCGGCAATGAGCACCTGAACGTGGTCGAGTTTCACGCCCGGCGCGCCGAGCTCGACCAGGCCTCCAAGGAGCAGATGGCTGCGGTGGTGAAATCGCTCAAGGAGCGGCCGCAGCGCTGAAGCTCGATGTCCCGATCACGTACTCGGCCACGCTCGGATCGACCGCAAGCTCGCCGAGGTGCGCCTGCACGAGCAGCTCCAGACTCGCGCGCAGAGCTCCCGCCACGGCAAGAAGCACCCGGACACGCCGGCGCGGGAGGCCTTTGCCGGACCTGGAAGAGAACACTTCGAGCTGCTGCTGGAGCAACACAAGGCAGTCGCCGGCAAGGAGGCGCCACTGCCGCGAGATCGTGAACGCCGGTGCTCGCCACCAAGGGCAAGGAGACCCCAGCCTACGAGCCGGCGATCGCGGACCTCAACGCGGCGCTTCTGAAGCATCGAGGGTGCCGGAATCGGACCTGGTCGACCTCGGCAAAGAACCGCGCGCGTGCGGATCCAGGATGCCCTGATCGTGGAGTGGCGGGCCTCGAGCCAGCCCGCGTCTTCATCGTCGACGCGCCCCGCCGAAACCGGAAGGGGGCGACAAGGTAAAGGTCGAGGATAACGCTCAAGTGAGTGAGTTGCGCGTTCCCAGCCGCTCTCCCGGCGGTGCGCAGTGCAACCCGCCACGTTGCCGCCACTTGTGAGTCGATCCAAAGAAGCGCCGGGCAACACCGCCGGGCCTCGTCCCCGGCGATTCACCTGAGCACCCGAGCCCGTGTTAGTTTTTGGGGCAGGGCGGCGGCCCTGCGCGTCGCCGTTGTCGGCCCGGTTGCAACATTAACTAGAAACGAACGATCGGCTTGCGGCCCCAACAGCCGCGCACACGAAAATCGCCTGCCGCACGTCGATGGGAGAATTCATGTTTACCCAAGCGCTGGATCCGCTCCACAACCCTCACACTGATCCATGTACTGGTTCGCGGCGCTGATACCCGTGGTATCGCTTGCTGGTGATGCTGGCGGTGTTCCGCTGGCCGGCGTGGCTTGGGCGACGCTGCTCGGTGCCCCTCCTCACGTTCGCACTGCGCGCTGTGGGCGTGTGGCACATGCCTCTTCGGGGGATGGCAGCCACGCGTGCCTCTACGGTGCCGCCACGGGCGTGCGTGGAACGTTGACTGGATCACCTTCTGGGGCCTGATGCTGTTCAACACGCTGACGGTCAGCGGCGTGTTCGAAAATTTCCGCCGCTGGCTGATCGCGCAGGGCAGCATGGACGTCGCGGGTGCAGACGATGCTGTTCGCATGGGCGTTCGGCGCGCTGCTCGAGGGCCTCGTCGGTTTCGGCTATCCATGGGCTGTCGTGGCGCCGATCCTGATCTCGCTCGGCATCTCCGACCTCGAACGCCATCCGCGTCGCGGCCATCGCCAACAATGCGCCGGTGTCCTACGGCGCGCTCGGCGCGCCGATCATCGCGCCTGGCCGCGGTCACCGGCTATCCGCTGCTGGCGCTGTCCGGCTCGGTCGGCACGGTCGTCGCGGTCGCCTGGCGCTGCTGCCGCCGTGGGTACTGCTGTACCTGGTCTCCGGCAGGCAAGGGCATGTCGAGCGCTGGCCGCTGGCCGTCGTCGGTTCGCTCGGCTACATCGCCGGCCAGTACCCGACCGCGGTACTACCTCGGACCCTACCTGCCGGACGTGACCGGTGCCATCGTCTGCTTCGCTGCGCGCATTGCTGGCGCTGCTGCAAGGTGTGGCAGCCCGCACGGATCGCTCGGCTATGGCGGCAGCCGGTGCGACGCGCTCGGACGCGGCAGACCCAGGTGCCCACGGGCTGAAGCGCGGCGGAGGTGCTGCAGGCCTGGATGCCATTCATCGTGCTGTTGGTCGTGGTCGCGCCGTGGATCGGGCCGTGGTCGCCGTTGCCGAAGATCAGCTGGTTCAAGGCACGGCGGTCGCCTGCTCGTCGCTCGCGCAGACGCGACCCGGAGCAAGGCCAACGTCACCGCGGTGTTCAACTTCGCCCCGTGCATCGGCGGCAGCGCGATCCTCGGCGTCCTGGATCATCGTCGTCGTCCTGCTGCTGGCGCTGGGCCGGCTCAAGAGCGCCGCCAGCTCGGCGAGATCTTCAGCAAGCACGTTCCACCAGATGTGGGGCGCGCTGCTGGTCGGCGTGTTCATCTTCGGCCTCGCCTACGTGTTCAACTATTCCGGGCATGGCGTCGTCGCTGGCGAAGGGCTTCTCGTAGCTCGGGACGTGCGTTCATCGTCGTCGCGCCGATCCTCGGCTTCATCGGCGTGGCGCTGTCCGGCATCGAACACCTCGACCAACGCCATGTTCGGCAAGTTCCAGGCGCTGGTCGGCATGCAGCTCGGCTTCCCGCCGCTGCTGCTGCCGACGCTGAACTCGGTGGGCGCGGAGATCGGCAAACCGATCGCGCCGCAGACCGCGAGCGTCGGCGTTTCGACCAGCAAGTTCGTGCGCAACGGAGGGCGAGGTCATCCGCCGGAACATGGCTTGACCTTCATCCCGCTCGCCTACCTGGTGGTGATTTCCGTCGCCTGCTGACCGCACGGCAGGCCCGCCGCCGATGCTGGTGGCGAGCTAGCGCGTTTCCGCTTCAGCGCGGTGGCGGCAGCGGCGGCAGCTGCTCGGCGGCCGGCTTGCCATGCGCCGCTCGGCGTCGTACAGTCCCCAGTGGGACCCTTCCGGGTGCGGGGCCCGGGACACCGGTCGCGATCCTGCTCCCGCCACGGGCATCGAAGGCGGCGAAATAGGTGAAGGCCCGCGGATCGGGCCCGGCGGCAGGCGCTGCCGCAGCTCCTTATAGAAGGAGGCCTGGCGCAGCGCTGGAATAGCCGCCCGAGGCCGCGCTGTCGGCTCGCCGGTCTCCTCGACCAGCATCGGACCGCAGTAATCCCCCGCCAGCTGCCCGCGACGTTGACCACGAACTGCGCGGCGGTCGCCTCGGTGGCGCCGCGGAACCAGGGCTGGAATACCGGATGCACATTGACGAGCAGGAAGTCGAGCCTGCCTGAGGAGCGCGTTGCCCGGGGGTGCCTCGAAGAGGTGAAACGGTTCGCTGGTGGTGAGGGGCAGCTGGCGCCTGCGCGCGCACTCCGGGCGATCGCGGCCAGCAGCTGTGGGGTGTCGGCGCGCTTGGCGAACAGGGCCTCGCTTGCCGAGGCTGACGCCGGCCACGAGCTGCGGGAACCGGCGGGCGGCTTCCAGCGCAGCGCCCACCCGGGTCGCGTCGGCGGGCTCCCAGACACCGATGATGAGGGCACGGAACTTGAGCGCCGCGGCGATGGGCGCGATCTCCTGGGCGCCGTGCACCGCATCGTAGGTGACGAGCGAACCGCGGCGGCCGCGCAGCACTCGAGGTCCGCGCGGATGTCGCCGGATCGGCGTTCGAGAAACGCCCGTCCACGACCTTGAGGGCAGTGGGCTGGTGTAGGCGACGAAATGCCTGCGCGCGAGTGCCTCGCGCAGCCGTGCCAGGCATGGCGCGGCGGCGTTGCTGTGGTGGCAGAGCGGGGCTGCGGCAGCGTCTCACGCCGGCGTAGGCCGCCAGCGCGATCGCAAGGAGTCTCGGAGCTTGGCGGCGCATCACTGTAATGGGTGGCGGGTGGGGCGATTGTGACACAGTCATCCGGCCGCACCGTTTGCGAAGGATCAACCGCATGACCAGCCAACACGACAAGGCGCTCAAGTTTCGCGCGCTGCACGGGGCCGCCGGAGCCTTCATCATCCTGAATGTCTGGGACGGTGGCTCCGCTGCGATCATGACGCAACTGGGGGTTTGCCGCCCTGGCGACCTCGAGCGCGGCGGCGGCGGCGACCTTGGGGAAGCACGACGGTGGCTCACGCGCGAGGAGGCTCTGACCCATGCGCACCTCATCGCCTCGGTGAGCGCGCGCCGCCGGTCGCGGCCGATCTTGAGAACGGCTTTGGTCATGCCCTGGAAGCGTGCGCCGAAACCATCCGCCTGGCGGCCGATGCCGGGCTTGTCGGCGCTTCGATCGAGGATGCGAGCGGCGAGCAGGGCGCGCCCATCTACGAGTTCGCGCAGGCGGTGGAGCGCGTGGCCGCCGCGGCGCAGGCGGCACGCCGCCTGTCCTTCCCCTTTACCACTCAGCGCGCGCCGAGAATTTCCTTCATGGCCGCGCCGATCTTGAGGAGACGGTGCGGCGCCTGCAGGCCTTCGAGCGCGCGCTGGCGCCGACGTGCTGTTCGCGCCGGGCTGCCGGACCTCACCGCCGTGCGCACCGTGTGCGCCGCGCTCACCGCCGGTGAATTTCATGGTGGGCATGCGCGGCAAGTCCTTCTCGCAGCCGGAGCTCGCGGCCGCCGGCGTGAAGCGCATCAGCCTCCTCGACGACCCTGTACCGCGCCGCCATGACCGGGCTGCGCGCGGCCGGCACCGAGGCGCGCGCGGGTACCTCGGCTACCTGAGCTGCTCATGCGGCGGAGGACGAGCTCGGGCGCTGCCTGACGGAGCAGGCCGGGCGCGCGACTAGCGCCGCAGGCCGCTCTGCGCGGCGCGGCCTGCCCGGGGCGGGCGCTGCGCACCCACTCAAGGAAGCACGCCACCGACGCATCGCCCTCGGCCGGCGACCAGCTCGGCGAACTCCGCGGCGGTGGCCGGATCGTACGGACCCTGTTTGATCTCGAGGAACACACCGCCGCGCGCGCCCGGCAGCAGCGGTATGCCAGGTTACCTGCGGGGCCTCATAGGCAAGATCCGCGGCGCCGCCGCCGACGGCGTAGCGCGCCACGAGCACTCCGCGCTCATCGAAGGTCACGACCTCGAAGCTGCCCCTGCAGGACGAAGGCGAGCCCGGAGCGCGTGGCGTGGCGGTGGGGCGAAAGTACGAGTGCGGCAGCGCCGCCACCAGGAAGCGCTGCACCGGGTCCTGCGCGGTGGCGTGGATCGTGTGGTGCGCGCGGGCACGCGCACCCACGCTGCCGCGCGGGCGGTGAGTTCATCGAGCAGCGCGCGGAGATGAGCTTCACGCGGCGAGCATATCAACCTGCACGCGGCGGCGGCAGCTGGTGCAGATCCGGCAGGAAGGCGGCGAACAGCCCGATGATCGGCAGGAAGGCACGTAGCTGGTACACGGGCGCGATGCCGACGTGATCCGCGAGCGCCCCCAGCACGGCGGCTCCGACGCTGCCCATGCCGAAGGCGAAACCGAAGAACAGGCCCGCGATCGTGCCGATGCGGCCCGGCAGCAGCTCCTGCGCATACACCACGATCGCCGGAAACGCCGACGACAGAATCAGGCCGATCGGCACCGTGAGCACCGCCGTCCAGAAGAGGTTGGCGTGCGGCAGGAGCAGCGTGAAGCGGCAGCACGCCGAGTATCGAGGCCCAGATGACGTGCTCTGGCCCCGAGCCGATCGCCCAGCGGCCCGCCGATCATGCCGCCCAGGCTGCGGAGGCCAGGAACACGAACAGGTAGCAGCTGCGCAGTTGCGCACCGACACGTGAAAGCGATCGATGAGGTAGAACGTGTAGTAGCTGCTGAGGCTCGCCAGATAGAAGTACTTCGAGAAGATCAGCGCCAGCAGCACCGCGATCGCGATCCGCACGTGGCGCCGCGGCGGCGGTCGCCGGCGCGCGCGCCGCCGCGCGCTGCAGCCGCGGTGATGCCGCGCTGCTTGTACCAGCGGCCGACATGCGAACAGCACGATCATGCCCAGCAGCGCGATGGCGAGAACCACGCGACGCTCGACTGGCCGCGCGGCAGCACGATGAAGGCGGCCAGCAGCGGGCCGAGCGGCGGAACCGACAGTTGCCGCCCACCTGGAAGATGCGACTGCGCCAAGCCGTGCCGGCCGCCGGAGCGCCATGCGCGCCACGCGCGAGGATTCCGGATGGAACACCGACGAGCCGAGTGCCGACCAGCGCCGCGGCCGAGCAGCAGCATCGCGATAGCGTGCCGGCGATCGCGAGCAGCACCAGCCCGGCGAGCGTGAAGCCCATGCCGACGGCCAGCGAATAGGGCTGCGGCTGGCGGTCGGCGTAAGCATCCGATCACCGGCTGCAGCAGCGAGGCGGTGAACTGGAAGGTGAAGCGTGATGCAGTCCGATCTGCGCGAAGTCTGAGCCGGTAGTTGCTCTTGAGCATCGGGATAGATCGCCGGCAGCAGCGACTGCATCATGTCGTTGAGCAGATGGCAGAAGCTGATGGCCGCAAGAACGCCCGACGGCGATCGGGCGGGCGCCGCCGAGCTTGCGTCAAGGACCGAGGCGGATTCGTTCAAGCAGGGGCCCAGGTGCGCACGTTCCGTTGCGCAGTTCACTGTGCCCGAATCGGCTGTACCTCGATATCGCGCGTGGTATTGTGTAGCAGCCATCGTCAGGATATATGCGAGCCTAGGGGCAAACGATGAAATATTTTCGCGGGAGCGAGAGCAATCGCAGCGTGCCTGTCTATTGCTTTACTTTCGCAGGCTTTCTTCGCGCCTCGACCAATACGATGAGCATCAGGGTCGAGTGAGCCGAGCGGCGCGCAGGTGGACGTGAACGGATCAGCATCGGGAAGACGCCGACCATGGTGAGCAAAGCATGACGTGCCCAAAGGTTTGGGTCGGTCTCATGAACTCACCGGATGGATGGTCCATGAGGAAGCGCCACCTACGAAATAGCGGTCTACCCGTCCGCCGCAAATCCGGGCTACTCCCGGAACGAAGCGTATCAATCCATGCCAATGGATCGGCGATCAAACCCCGGTTATCCGATTTGATCTCAGTTGGAGAAGGTCACGCCGACACAGAAGATCGAAGTGAAGACCAAGAGCGACTAAAGAAGCCGGTGCCGGTTAGGTGGGGCTCAATCAGCCTTGGGAGAAAAACCCATGAAAAGAGCAATGCCACAACCTCTCGGCCTCGTTGGCGCTCCCAGGGTGTGCAACAGTTCTGTCCAAGGACATAGCATCGACATACGTTTCGCCGCTTCAATATCAGTCCTTTGACTGCGAGCAGCTGGTCGCGCCGAAGGCCAGCGCATTCAAGTTCGCGTCCAGCAGCTTGGCGGTCGGCTGGATGAAGTCATCGAACGACAAGGTAATCACAACAGTCGGCGCGATTCTCCTGTTTTGGCCGGTGCTATTCGCGCTTGGTGGTAGCACAGGAGGCTGAATTCGCGCGACTTAAGGGTGAATATGACGCTTCAACAGGCAGCAATCGCAAAGAAATGCACGGCTTTGGTACCACCGCAACCCGCGCCGACAACGCTCGCCACACCAGCGTCCGTCCAAGTGCCGGTGACTCAACCGGGTCAAGGTATGTAAAAAGAGAGTTTTCTGCCGTGTCATTTTTGCTGAAACGCTCCTGACCAGACAGCGTCAGCGCGATCTGCATCAGCAACGATTGAATGGCGACGGACGCCTGTTGTCTCTTCGGCCACACTGCGCCACCGCGCAGCGAAAGATCCAAAGCGCTTTCAATCCGAGGATCGAGAGGCACCGACGGGAGTCGGCCACAACCGGCCAGTCGTACTGTGCTGCAAAGCGGTCAGTCGCGGTAATGGCAACTCTGGCCGCTCTCATGCAGAACGAAAACCCCGCCATTGGGCGGGGTCGTGTTGCGTCGGTGCGCGGATCAGCTGTTAGCTTGCGTCGACGCGATGCTGCGATCCCGGCAAGGCCGAGGCCGAGCAGTGCAAGCGTGGCGGGCTCCGGAACCGCTGCAACTTGCGACAGAAATGTCTTAATTTGCGGATGTGTATGTGACTCCTTCAGGGAGCAAAGGTGCATAACGTTCCCGTGTGAGAAATCGGTGGTTTCTTGCCCATGGTTGCAAACCCTACGATTGATTCTGAATCAATAGATCGCCCGGTTCGATAAAAAAGTGATTTGGCCACTTTCGTTAACGGCAGAGCCGTTTGTGCAATTCGATAGCTCGCTGAACAGGCGTTGGGGGTTAAATAATGATCCTCGTAAATTCTTGGCCTACCAGAGCTGTAGATCAGGTAGAAGACTAATGCGCCTGTGTAAACGATAATATCCGTAGGGCGCTGCGGAAGATGAAGATCCGTCCCAATGCCAGTTTAAGTACCCAATCCCGGACGCAATCTGACGAAAGGTAATCGTTTCCCGAATAGTTGTTGAGAACTCGGCGTAGTGGATGGCGTCGACTGCGGGAGCCGCGGAAGCGAAACCGCTCAGAATGCCTGTATTGGCGTTCGCAAATGCATAGGCTTCTGGACCCATTTTTGGGAATACCTGACTTCATCAATATTGTTACCTAGGTTTTTAACGCGAAAGTTATAAGCAGAATCATCGTAAACACCTGCAAATACTTCGACATTAGCTGCAGCATGACCACATACGAAAGCGAAAACCAAAGCGAAAAATGCGCGAACTTTCATTGTCTGCTCCCTAATTTATTAGTTGATTTCGCTTTTGGATCTTGATCAAGATGCAGATGGTTAAAAAGATTGCAGCACTTCAAAAGAATGCCATTCGCCCCACCAACCGAATCTTATACGAAAAATACCGTCAAAAGTGTACTGATGGATGAGCGCCGCTTGGGCAGGAGCGTATAACAAGAGCGCAGCCGCAATGGCTGCGAAAGTCTTCGCGACGCTGGTCCCCCGCTGTTGGCGTTGTGTTGCATGGCCGTCCGCAAGAACCACCCATCGCTTAAGCACGATCCGCGCCTCTTCTCTCGACGAGGCGCTTTGGATCATGCACATAGCCAGTCTAACGAAGAGCCGCGACGTCCGGACTGTAAAGAATCCCGACACGAGCGCGTGCCACGATGCGAGCCCCAACCGACACGCAACACAGAAAGATTCTTTGAAGCGACCATGAGATAGCAATACGTAACTGAACGAAGCACATCGATTTTCTTTTTTTTTTGTGTTGACGCTCTGCGCGGTTCACTGCGCAGCGCCGGCCCGGCTTTTGCAAGCTGCCGCCGGCCGCGTATTTCATGCTGAAGAACGGCAGCCCGTCTTCGCCCTGGCCGACTTCATAGATGGGAAGAATATTCGGATGATCGAGACTGGCTGCCGCTTCAGCTTCACGTCTAAAACGTTCCAGCGTCTCGCGTGAATCGGCGTGATAGGACACGATTCGCTTTAGGGCGACGATCCGGCGCGAATGCCGCTGGCGCGCGCGCGATAAATCACGCCCATTCCGCCGCGTCCGATTTCCTCCAGAATCTCGTAATTGCCGACCCGCCACTGTGTGTCCCTCACTTCGTCTTCGGCGAGGATCGCTTGGAACGATTCGCTCGATGCCTCGCGATCATCCTCTAAGTCCCTCCCGCAACGTGCAGCTCAGGCAAAGGCCATTGCCCAACCGCGTAGTCGCGCCGCAATGCCGGCACTTGGCCGGGCTTTCACTCACGCCCGCGATAGAATCCGACAGGCCTGGGAGATCATGTTTTAACCACGAATGGATACGAATGGACACGAGTTGCGAACGCGTTGTCCCCAACGCGTTGGCATCGGACTCGCTGTCATCGGCTTGGGGACAAGCCGATCCACCTTGATTCGTATTCATTAGTGTCCATTCGTGGTTACGCTGCCTCAGCGCCCGCGGCCAGCGTTGCGCACAGATGTCGAATTTCGTCTTCTACATCGCTCGGGTTTTCGACGGTCTGCGCGACTTCCTCGCGAATGAGCCAGCGATAACGACGCCGCAAATTGTGAAGCTGTTTTTTTACCGCCGACTCTGCGATCCCAAGAGTCGTAGCCAGACTCTGATACGGAAACATCTGTGCGGTCCGTGGTAAGATAAAGGCTCAACGTCTCAAATAATCTGAGCCGGCTGTTGCTTTGACATTCCTCGCGCAGACGCCGAAGCGCTTGTTCGACTACTGTGGCAGCCCAGCGCAGATCGAACAGTTGCTCTGCCGACCACGAATTGAGCGCTTGCGGCGAGATCGACAATTGCGACGGCGCTTCGGCCATCCAATCATCCCACGAAACAAGTTTTACGCCGCCGCCGCGTTTGTATGCGCCCAGTTTCTCAGTGGCGTGTCCCAGGAAGTCACGCAGCGCTTTCAGCAGCAGCGAACGGAAATGACCTCGATCGCGGTCGGCGCGCTCAAGAAGAGGTCCCTGCAGCAGGCTGGTGAAAAAATCCTCGTGTGAGATCCTCTGCATCCTGGGTCGAGTAACCGCGGCGGCAGACATAGGCGAAGATTGGCCGCCAATACGTCTTGCATAACTCGCTTAAGGCATCGCGCGCCGCGACGCTTTCTATTCCCGAATCGGCACAGGAGAGCACGATGCTCCAGCGCGTTGTGTTGAACCGCCCCGGGCTATGGTCAGCCGTCTCTGCCGCCTCGGTGTTCACATCCCGTGTATCGTCTTATTTGACCAATTCCCTTGGCAAGCTTTTTCCTCAAGGTCAGAGAATTTCCAAACCACTAATCCGCCTTCGCATGAGGCTACGGCGCGACAGGTGAACACGAACTGCCGATCTCTGCCCGGCGACAGTCACGTGTTGTTGTTCAGTCGTCGTTAAACCTTCGGATGGGTCGAGTCACAGTTCGCGGTTCCCGGTTTCCACATCCGTTTTCCCACGACGCACGCGGCCTGTGGTTGGAAGTCCGTTGACACTTCAGTTTTTCTGTGGCCGCGTTCCGTTCTATTGAATTCACTAGAACGATTCCGCTTCCTAAATGCCGAACGATTCGGCACAATTCTCCCATGACTCCGCTTTTATCGGTCACAATGACGCGGGCCACAACGTTTGCGATTGGATTGCTGCTCTACGCAGTCGCACTTCCAGTGCACGCGGCGACGATCACCGTTACTAATACAAATGATAGCGGTCCCGGATCGCTGCGTCAGGCACTGACGATCGCGAATGATGGTGACACCATCGGCTTTGCGGTAACTGGCACCATTAGTTTGACGAGCGGCGAGCTTGTAATCGATAAAAACATAATAATCAGCGGCCCCGGACCCGGTTTGCTCACCGTTGCCAGATCTCAGCAAGCCGCTGACTTCCGCATATTCAATATTCCGCCCAGTCATACGGCCGAAATCGACGGACTAACCATCACCGGCGGCAGCCTTGTCGGTAACGGCGGCGGTATCTCAAGTGGCGCTACTCTGACGATTAGTAACTGCGCCATTTCAGGAAATTCTATTTTGACCACGGACGGCCTTCAGCACAGCGGGGCCGGTATTTATAACGTCGGAACCATGACGATCGTCAATTCCACCGTGAACAACAACCAGGCATTGATTGGGGGATTTTTCCCACCCGATGGCGGCGGCATCTCCAACGACGTCGGGACATTGACGATCCAGAACACCACCATTAGCGAAAACACGGCGGCTGGTTACGGCGGTGGCGTAGTGGCGTATATAACGTTGGATCGCTGACGGCAATCAATAGTACGATTCGAGGCAACACGGCAAGCGGAGGCGGGGGATCTTTGGCGGAGCTACAATTATCAACTGCACAATAAGCGGTAACCGTGCCACTTTTGAAGGTGGTGGCATCTATGGCGGTGGCACCATCTCCAACTGCACGATCAGTGGCAACATGACCACTGTGGGGCATAGCCGTGGCGGCGGGATCTCAGGCAGTGGCACCATCACCAATAGCACGTTCAGTGACAACCTGTCGGTTAACGGCAGCAGTATCTGCGCCACTTGGCACGGTCCAGCTTGCCAATACCATCCTGAATTCCGGCGCGAACATTTTTCTTTTAGGCGGTACGGTTACTTCGCACGGTTACAATCTTAGTAGTGACAATGGCGGCGGTTTCCTGAATGGGCCTGGAGACCAGATCAATACCGATCCGCTACTCGGCCCACTCCAGGATAACGGCGGCCCAACCTTTACCCATGAACTCCTGCCCGGGTAGCCCTGCCATCCACACGGGCGACCCCAACTTCACACCTCCGCCTACTTACGACCAACGCGGCAATCCTTTTGTTCGCGTATTCGGCGGTCGCATTGACATCGGCTCGTTTGAGGTGCAGCCGATTCCAAGGGCCACTCCGACGCCAAGGCCGCGCCCGACACCCCGGCCGCGTCCACTCCGACAGCTACACCTACTCTGACGCCGAGACCTTCACCGACGGCGAGACCGGCGTTAACGCCTAGGCCGCGTCCTACGCCGCCACCGCGCCCGTAGCTTTAACTTTCGTTGCCGTCTCAGCTGTGAGGCACGACTCCCGCTCGGGACCGAGGCTCTGCCAAGAAGCTCAACATCATTGACCCGTCGTCACCGTTACCGGGCCGAGGCGTTCTTCGCAACGGATGCGGCATCCGTTTAGATCCGTGGAATCCGTGGTCGAAAATTCAGTCGTTCTGAAAATTTTTCGGGAACTTCGTCCCGAATTTCCGGGAATGGGTAGCGACAGCAAACCACAAAACCACAAACCAAAATATGAAGGAAAACATCTATGAAACACACACGAATTCTTTTTCTGATCGCGTTGGTCGCCGGTCTGGGCTTGATGCCCGGCTGGGAGTTGACCAGCGGAGCTCAAACCTGCCAGCAGGAAGGCGCCTGCTTTGCGTTCGAGTCTCAGGGTTACATCACCGATCCCAGCACGGGCCAGACAACCATCGCCTTCCGTGTTACCAACAAATGCAGGAACCCGGTATCTTATGTGGCCATCGGCACCGGCGGCTTTACCCGCGTGGCGCCCGCTGACGGGAGCAGCTATAACGGCGACCTCGGAGTATACGATGTCTCCTGGACGCGAGCGGGCGGCACCCCGGGTTCGAGAGCGTTAAGTTCACACCCACGTTGAAGAACTTCGCTAATTCCGCCTCGGAGATGTTCAGTGTTGTCGTTTCCAACTTTAATCCGGCCACCATGATCATGGTGCGGGGCAAGGCCGGCAACGCTCAGGAAACATATAATTTTCTCTTGAGCCAGACCTGTGGCACGCCGACGCCGACCCGCCGCATCTACTGGGGGAACGCTGGAACCTATACGATCGGCCGGGCCAACCTGAACGGGCAAAACGTGAACCAGAGCTTCATTAACGGCACCCGCTCGACCACCCCGTTTGGGATGGCAGTGGATAGTAGGCACATCTACTGGGCGAGCAACCAGAACCACACCATCAGGCCGGGCCGACTTGGACGGGCAGAACGTGAACCAGCAGTTTTATCGCTAGCGTCCTCCTACGCCTGACTGGGTGGCGGTGGACAGTCGCTACATCTACTGGACGGACGCCGCAACCAACACGATCGGCCGGGCCGACTTGGACGGGCAAAACGTGAATCAGAACTTCATCATCACCGCTCCTGTTGGCGCCTTTGGCCTGGCGGTGGACAGTAGCCACATCTACTGGGCGAACGTTAACCCTGAGACGATTGGTCGGGCCGACCTGGACGGGCAAAACGTGAACCAGAACTTCATTGTCCCCGGCCAAAGTGTGGGTCTGTACGGGCTGGCGGTGGACAGTAGCCACATTTACTGGGCGGACGTCAATAACAGGATTGGCCGAGCGGAGTTGGACGGGCAAAACGTGAATGTAAGCGTTTATCACCGGCTGCCAACAACCCCGCGCGGTGGCGGTGGACCGTAGCCATATCTACTGGACCAACGACGGTAACTCGATTGGCCAGGCCGACCTGGACGGGCAAAACGTGAACCAGAGCTTCATCCCCAACTGCCCCGGCCCATTCGGGATCGCGGTAGACCCCGAGTAAGTCACGTTAGCGCTTTCTTGAGCGGCGGTGAGCGGTCTGCTCGCCGCCGCTTTTGATACCCGTTAGTCTCCATTCTGAGCCTGGCGATGGTCTGTGGCCACAATCAGTATCATGCGCTGTCCGCCACGTCGCCGGCAACAGAAAGGCGGAATGGCGAAGGCGGATTAAAAATTCAGCCCTTTCAAAATTTTCAGGAACTTCGTCCCGAATTTCCGGGAATGGGTAGCGAACAGCAAAACTACAAACTAAGAACCAAACAAAAAGGAATGACACCCATGAACACACTAATCAAATTTTCTGACGCACTGTGCCACCCCGTTCTCAGCCCGGCGCCCTACTTGGCCGCGAGGTGGATTGTGTGAACACGACAAGGGAACAACTTGCAGAGATTGGCCGCGCATTCGCTAGAGGTGACAAGCGCACGGTCGATCAAGCGTGCGAAGAGTTGAAAGCGACTTCACTACGACGGCTTCGTAAGACGGTTTCCCGAAACTCGCCGCTTAATTCTTGGAAGGAAATGAAAGGATCAGTTATGTCTCAGCGCATCTTTAACCCAGGTATCTGCCGGATCCTGTTTTGCAGCTTGCTTGAGCGCGTTGTGCCTTATCGCACTTAACGCTCAGGCAGCGACGATCACCGTCACCAATACCAGCGACAGCGGCGCGGGCTCACTACGTCAGGCGATCGCGAACGCCCATGACGGTGACACGATCGACTTCGAGATCACTGGCACGATTACTCTGACGACCGGCGAACTGCTCGGTGGATAAGAGTATGACGCATCAACGGCCCCGGTTCCGGATCAACCTGACAGTTGATGGCAACCATGCCAGCGGCGTCTTCTATGTCACGGTCGGCGGCAGAGTGCCGCCACCATCGCCGGCCTAACTATTACGAATGGCGACGTCCAGCGGCAGGCGTGCGGTGGCATTTCCAACGATCGAGACTCGATCTTGACCGTGAGCAACTGCACGATCAGCGGCAACTCCGGCCCAGTGTTTTGGGTGGGCGGCATCTCCAACGACGTTGCCTTCAGCGACGGCAACGCTGCGAGATCCTCAACTGCACAATCAGTGGCAACTCAGCCGGCGGACAACGGCGGCGGCATCTACAACTACGGTGGCTCCATGCAACGCGACTCTGAAGGTCATCAACAGCACTCTCAGCGGCAACTCAGCCCACTACGGCGGCGGTATCTTCAACATCAGTGCCTACGGTGGCAGCGCGCCAGCGGACGTTCTCAACTGCACCCTCAGCGGCAACTCGGCCGGCCGCTTTGGCGGCGGCATCTGCAACAACGTCTGCCGTCGACGGCAGCTCGCCGTTGAAGATCACTCAACAGCACCTTCAGTGACAACTCAGCCGTCCAGGGTCCCAGCGGCGGAATCGCCAACGGTTCCTCCGGCGACGATCTGCAACTCGGTAGCACCATTCTTAACGCGCAGCGAGCATCTCCAATAGCATGCGGCACGATTACTTCGCTCGGTTACAATCTCAGCAGCGACAACGGTGGCGGTTTCCTCACTGCGACTGGCGACCAGATCAACACCGATCCGATGCTTGGGCCCGTTGCAGGACAACGGAGGTCCCACCTTCACCCATGCACTCTTAACCGGCAGCCCGGCCATTGACGCAGGCGACCCGAACTTTACCGTTCACCGCCGATCCTACGGATCAGCGCGGGTCCGGGTTTGTCCGCACGCGATGTTCAACGCATGGATCGCGATCGACATCGGCGCATTCGAGGTGCAGACAGTTGCACCCAGTTATGCCGGACAGGTTCAGCCGCCGATTAACGCTGACGGGTCAAGCACCTTTAACGTCAGGCGCGGGGTCGTCCCGGTGAAATTCAATCTGACCCAGGGCGGTGTTGCAACTTGCGATCTGCCGCCGGCCACGATCGCTGTGACGCGAACGGCTGGAGGAGTGATCGGGCAGGTCAACGAGTCCGTTTACAGCGGCAACGCTGACACAGGCTCAAACTTCCGAATCGATAGCTGCCAGTATGTCTATAACCTAAACTCGCGCGCACTTGGAGTTGGCACATATCGCGTTGACATACTGATTAACGGTCAAGTTGTAGGCAAGCGCAGTCTTCGCGTTACAATGACAGTGCGCTTTGGCAGTCTGTCTGCTGTAACAGCACTTACTTAAAATGTTGAAGCGTTAAGGCATTAAACGTTCGAGACACGGCGTCCGGCAAGTTCGGACGCCGCGTCCTCTTTGTGGCGCAATCCCACGGTCGCGAAGACACGGTTGCGAACCTGGCATCGCTGGCCCGCCGGAGGTCGCGCGGAAGGCGCAAAATCCGCGGCTTGTCTCGCCGTGGGCTTGGCGAAGGCGAATTAAAAATTCAGCCGTTTTGAAAATTTTCTGGAACTTCGTCCCGAATTTCCGGGAACCGATAGCGAATGACAAACAATACCCAAAAGGAAAACCAAAAACAAATAGAAAGCAATAATACTTATGAACACACTAATCCAAACCTCAATTGAGCAGCCACAAACTGAGACGTGCTCATAAACACGCCTTCGCACGTTCGGCCTCCGCTTTGATTTTCATCGCGTTCGCGCTCGGCTGGCTTTGCGCTTTCGCCAGCAGCTCGAGCGGTTCTTCCCGCACCGAGCGGAGGCTATCCTGGTAACAACACTGCTGAGGGGATAATGCGCTTTAAGCCTTACAACCGGCTTCCAGAACACGGCGATCGGTTCTAATGCGCTTTTGAGCCTTACGACCGGCATCAACAACACGGCGACCGGTTTTGATGCGCTCGTATAGCAACACAGACGGCAGCTTCAATACAGCCATCGGTTCTTTGCGCTTCAGAGCAGCACAAGGGCCGGCTTCGATACAGCCACCGGTTCTGCGGCGCTTGCGAACAACACAACCGGCAACGGCGAACACAGCCAGCTGGCCTTTGCGCTTAAATAGCAACACAACCGGCGTCCAAAACACAGCCAGCGGTTGCTTTGCGCTCCAGAACAACACAAGCGGCAACAACAATATTGCGTTAGGCACTGGCGCCGGTTTCTCTCCTCACCACGGGCGATAGCAATATCGATATCGGCAACTCGGGTGTTGCTGACGAAGGGCAACACCATCCGTATCGGCACGGCAGGAACACAGACTGCCGCCTACATCGCAGGTATTGCTGGAGTAACAGTCACTGGCAATCCTGTGGTAATTGACGAGAAGTGGTCATTTAGGCACTGTCGACATTAGTGCTCTCCAGCGGCCCTGCTGGCCCGCAAGGTCCACAAGGTGCACCAGGCCCAACGGGCCCACGAGGTCCACAAGGCCTCAAGGCGGTCCAGGCCCAGCGGGCGCACAAGGTCCAGCAGGTCCGGCAGGTAGCAACGGGCCATTGGCCCAGCCGGCGCCACAAGGCCCAGCAGGTGCAACTGGCGCCATTGGGCCGCAGCTGGTCCGCAAGGCCCTGTTGGTGCAACTGGTGCACCAGGAGCAACAGGTCCACAAGGCCCGGCAGGAGTTGGGTTGATGTCAGGTGCTTATCTCACGCTGGCCTGCTACTGCACCTGCGCCAGCCGGATTTACTTTAGTGGGAACAACCACAATAACGTATCGAGATACGCAAAACGTTATCCACGACGCGACAGCTAAGTTGTACTGCGGAAAAACTAAAGGGATAATTTAAAGGTTTGAGGCACGGCGTCCGGCAAATCTGACGCCGTGTTCTTTGTGGCGCATTTCGCGGATCGGTCGACACGTTGCGAAGGTGCGAGTTACTGACTCGCCGCAGCTTGCGTGAACTCGCAGAATCAGCGGCCTGGTCGCCGTCTTGAGTGGAGCCTCGCGCGAAGGCGGAAGCCTCTGATGCCAGCGGATTAAAATTTCAGTCCTAGCGAAAATTTTCGGGAACTTCGTCCCGAATTTCCGGGAACAGGTGGCGAACGACAAACATTACCCGAAAGGAAAACCAAAAACCAAAAGGAAAACATCTATGAAACCGAAACGTTAACAAGTTCGCGGCCACTTTGCTCTTCGCATCTGTGGCCATCAGTTGCTCTCTCACGATGTGGGCGAGTCCTCCGTGCATGGGAAGGGGCTGGCTGTCAGCAAAGCCCCGTAAACGGTACGGCAGCTTAGCGAATGGGAGATGACCCGACCATTATCCCGCTTGGGGGAAATCACAATCGTTCCGCCGTTCGATGCGAATTACTTCGTTATTCAGCTTCGGCCCAGTGCCTGGAGTGCCAATCGACGCTACGGTGGTCTTACATTTAAGTATGACGATCCGAAATACGCTGCTGATTGGCGGCGCAGCGAGCAGTCCCGGTCGGCCGCATTTATCAGATTGCGAGTCACCCGCGACGTGAACGGGCATATCACCGGCTTTTTCCGGCAACGCCGACACTCCTGTATCCGGGCGCAGGATCGACGATTGGCCAACACAACGACGGAGGCGCTCGCCTTTGACCGGACAATGTGCTCTTTGTAACTCGCTATCCTGCCAGTCAGCTGAACAGAGTAAGCCGGCAGCACTGTCCGGATAAGGTAATAAATCTCGCGCCACTCGGTGCTGCGGGCTAGTGACTCGATCGGTTATCGTGCCGCCTGGATTCCCAGGGGCGGGGAGCATGAAAATCGTTTCCCTTCCGGCGGTGGCGGCTGCGTACCACTGCGACTTTGCGTTCGGATGGCAACGGCACGTTCTAATATCCGCGTGGCAAGCCTGTCGCGCCAACATTCCCCTCGGCCCCGAAGGTATTGCTTTTGTGTCACCGCGGTTCACCGGTGTTTCCTGCTAACAGCGTGCTGATTGTGGCGACTAATCATACTGGCGCAGGTCGTGACCGCGCTCTGGACGCGAACGGCGACCCGATCGTCGCAAACAGCCGGGACTGTCATTGTGGGACTCGGTGCGCTGAGGCGGCTTGCACTGACCCTGTCACTGGTGACTTGCCTGTTTGCCCGTCGAGGCGGAACAGCCCATAGTCTTACGCGTCAGAGCGGCTTTGCAACCCCGCCAGCACTGGTCACCGACAGCCCACGCCCACGCCAGGGCCTATGTCAGTCTCCGGGTGCTCATCGCCTATTCTGAAATGCAGCATGCCCCGACCCTGACGTTCAAAGTCGAGATACTGGCCGAACTCGGGCGTTAGTCAGGTCGATCTGTTCGATGCGGCGCCAGCCATTCACCGACTCTCCAACAGCTACAACAGTATGACATCGTGTTCACCTACTCCTCCAATAACCTCTGGCACGACGCCTTGCGATGGGTAACGTGCTGTGCCGATTACGAGGACGGCGGCGGAGTGGTGGTGGTCGGTCACGTTCGCCTGGGAACGACCGGGTGGCGTGGCATCCTAGCGGGAAGGTGGATGACCGGCGGAGTACAGCCGGCACAATCCACACTCCAATTTAGCTTTCGCCCTTAACACAGCCAATATCGCCAATCCGTCGCACTCCGTTGATGCAGGAGTGAGCAGCCTGAGCGCGCTTATGGCGTGAGTGGCGTGACCGCTGACAGCGAGGTGCGTCGGCAGTCGCCATGTGGACGGACGGCCCGCCAGCGGTGGCTTCAAGGCCAACAACGGCAGAACGGCAGTTGGCAAATGGCCTGACTGCGGTTCACCAACCAGTTCTCAAGCGAATGGGGCGGGTGATAGTGAACGCGCGGCAGGTGGCTGCTTAATTGTCAGGGAACCTCCGACACCGAGTCCCACGGCAACCGCAACAGCAACACCCACCGCGACCAACGTACGGCTACTCCAACAGCAACGCCCACCGCGACGCCAACCGTAAGCCCTGCCGGCGACGCCCACCGCGACGGCAACGGTTACTCCCTCTGTAAACACCGACACCTACTCCCAATACCGGGCGGTTGTGTTTTTTGGACAAGGCTAAACCGGAAGAAACCATGTGAGCAGTGGCCGGTAAATCAATTGCAGCTTGGCAGACCGCACTTATAACCGGCAAGCAATACGTAACTGAACGAAGTACAAC
>ERZ1370068.9184-contig-7980_pt1 | contig 34283 bp, 37 predicted proteins | sample MGYA00561227_ERZ1370068 | MGnify/ENA primary metagenome ERZ1370068 (study PRJEB38410, sample SAMEA6850437) | metagenome | study: Metagenomic assessment of the ecological functions of the soil: analysis of the soil microbiota associated with the...
CGGTCCCCGCGTTCCGTCAGTCCACCCAGTCGAACGTCTTGGTGACCGCCTTCTTCCACTGCGCGTATTCCTTCGCGACGGTGGCGCTGTCCATCTCGGGCTTCCACTCGGCGTCCTTGCCCCAGTTGGAGCGCAGGTCGTCGACGTTCTTCCAGAAGCCGACCGCGAGCCCGGCCGCGTACGGCGGCGCCGAGCGCCGTCGTCTCGCGCCACCTTCGGCCGGATCACCGGCACCTGCAGACAGTCCGCCTGGAACTGCATCAGGCAGGTCGTTGTAGACCATGCCGCCGTCGACCTTGAGCTCCTTCAGCTTGACGCCCGAGTCGGCCTCCATGGCGTCGAGGACCTCGCGGGTCTGCCACGCGGTCGCCTCGAGGGTCGCGCGGGCGATGTGACCCTTGTTGACGTAGCGGGTCATGCCGACGATCGCGCCGCGGGCGTCGCCGCGCCAGTACGGCGCGAACAGGCCCGAGAACGCCGGCACGAAGTACGTCCCGCCGTTGTCCTCGACCGTGGCGGCGAGCGCCTCCACGTCCTCGGACTTCTCGATGAGCCCAGGTTGTCGCGCAGCCACTGCACCAGCGCGCCCGTGATCGCGATCGAGCCTTCGAGCGCGTAGATCACCGGTGCGTCGCCGAGCTTCCAGCACGACGGTCGTCAGCAGGCCGCTCTTCGACGGCACCAGGTCGGTGCCGGTGTTCAGGATCATGAAGCAGCCGGTGCCGTAGCGTGTTCTTCGCGTCGCCGACGTCGTAGGCGGCCTGGCCGAACGTGGCGGCCTGCTGGTCGCCCAGGTCGCCCGCGACCGAGATGCCGGCGAGCGTGCCCTTCGCCTCGCCGTACACCTCCGACGACGACCGGATCTGGGGCAGCATCGACTTGGGGACCCCGATCGCCGAGCACAGGTCGTCGTCCCAATCGAGGGTCTCCAGGTTCATCAGCATCGTGCGGGAGGCGTTGGTGACGTCGGTCACGTGCACGCCGCCGTCGGTCCCGCCCGTGAGGTTCCAGATGCACCAGGTGTCCATGTTGCCGAACACGAGGTCGCCGGCTTCGGCCTCGCGCGCGCGCGCCGTCGACGTTGTCGAGGATCCAGCGGACCTTGGTGCCGGAGAAGTACGTGGCGAGCGGCAGACCGGTCTTCTCACGGAACCGGTTCTGATCGCCGTCCGCCGAGGCGAATCGACGATGTCCTGCTGGCGGGTGTCCTGCCACACGAGCGCGTTGTAGACGGGCTCGCCCGTGTTGCGGTCCCAGACCACCGCCGTCTCGCGCTGGTTCGTGATGCCGACGGCGGCGAGGTCGCTCGCCGCGATGCCGGCCTTCTTCAGCGCGCCGTCGATCACCTCCTGCGACCGCTGTCCAGATCTCCTTCGGGTCGTGCTCGACCCATCCCGGCTTCGGGAAGATCTGCTCGTGCTCCTTCTGGTCCACCGCCGACCACCGCGCCGCTGTGGTCGAAGATCATGAAGCGCGTGCTCGTGGTGCCCTGGTCCAGGGCACCTACGTAGTCCGCCATGTGGGGCCTCCCTGTCTCGGTCGGTCTCAGTTCGGCGCTATCTCGCTCCACGTCTCGGCGACGGTCTTCAACAACAGGAACGACGACGTGGCGCCGGGATCTTGATGTCCGGCGCTCCGCTCACCCAGGTAGCTCGCCCGTCCTTTGCGGGCCACGAGCGGGATCGTGCCCTTCCATGCCCGTCTTCGCCGGCCGCGGCCGAGCGCCGGAGCGCATCCGCGAACGATGCGCCCTCGCCGATCGCCGCGGCGAACGCGTCGCGTGCGGGCACGAGCGCGTCGATCATCGTCTTGTCCTGGAGTTCGGCCTTGCCTCGTGCCTGCACACCCTGGACGGCGGCCGCGAGCGCCGCCGCCCAGTCTTCCGCCGTGATCTCGGTCTTGCCCGCCGTGGCGGTGCCGAGCTGGAGGAAGAGCGTCCCGTACAACGGACCGCCCGCGCCGCCGACCGTCGAGACCAACGTCATGCCGACGGTCTTGAACAACGTGCCGACGTCACCTGGAGGGAGGGCGTCGACCTTGGCGAGCACGGCCTGGAAGCCGCGATCCATGTTGATGCCGTGGTCGGCGTCGCCGATCGCGGAGTCCAGCTCCGTCAGGTACGCCTTGTTCTCCGCGATCGTCGCCGCGAACACCCGGACCATCCGGACCACGTCGTCGTACGGGACGCTCAATCGTGCCACCCCCTCGGTCGTCTGGGACACGGTTGGGGTCAGACCCCCCAACGCAGTCCAGGCGTCTTCACGGGCGCGTCCCAGAGCTTCGTCAACTCGTCGTTCAGCTTCAGCAGGGTGATGGAGCATCCCGCCATCTCGAGCGACGTGATGTAGGAGCCGACGAGGTTGCGCGTGATCGTGACGCCCTTCCCTTGAGGAACTTGTTGACCTCGTTGAAGACCAGGTAGAGCTCGATCAGCGGTGTCCCGCCCATGCCGTTGACGAACGCGAGCACGTTGTCGCCGGATGAGAACGGGAGGTCCTCGACCACGGCGGTCGCCATCTGCTCGACGATGTCGTGCGCGGGCTTCAGCTTCATCCGCTCGCGACCCGGGCTCGCCGTGGATGCCGATCCCGATCTCCATCTCGTCCTCGCCGAGCTCGAACGTCGGCTTGCCGGCCGCCGGAACCGTGCACGAGGTGAGCGCCATGCCCATGGTGCGGGCGTTCGCGTTCACCTCGCGGCAGATGTCGGCGACCTCCTTCAGGGGCCGCTTCTCCTCGGCCGCCGCCCCGGCGATCTTCTCCAACAGCACGGTGGCGCCGACGCCTCGCCGGCCCGCCGTGTAGAGGCTGTCCTGCACGGCGACGTCGTCGTCGACCAGGACCGATTCCACCTCCGTGCCCTCGGCACGGCAGAGGTCCGCGGCCATCTCGAAGTTCATGACGTCGCCGGTGTAGTTCTTGACGATGTGGATCACGCCGGCGCCGCCGTCGACCGCCTTCGTCGCCGCCTCCATCTGATCGGGCGTCGGCGACGTGAAGACCTCGCCGGGACACGCCGCATCCAGCATGCCCATGCCGACGAAGCCGCCGTGCATCGGTTCGTGCCCGGAGCCACCACCGGATACCAGGGCGACCTTGCCCTGCACCGGCGCGTCCTTGCGCACGATCGTGTACGGGTCGTACGTCACCTTGATCAGGTCCGAGTGCGCCGCCTCCATGCCCTGCAGCGCTTCACGGACCACGTTCGCGCGGGTCGTTGATGAGCTTCTTCATCGTCCTCTCCTTCAGGTCGGGGGTTCCTGGAGCGCTCGGACAGGTGTTGCTCCTGCTACAGGCCGAACGCCGCCTTGGCGAGCAGCGCGCCGATGACGCCGCCGATGATCGGGCCGACGACCGGGATCCATGAGTACTCCCAGTCGGATCCACCCTTGCCGGGGATCGGCAGGATCGACGTGCATGATGCGCGGCCCGAGGTCGCGCGCCGGGTTGATCGCGTAGCCGGTCGGTCCACCGAGCGACATGCCGATGCCGAGCGACCAGCGAGCGCCGACGCGCCAGGACCGATGCGGGAACGACCGCCGCTGAGCTGATCGCGAGGACGATGCCGAACAGCAGCAACGCGGTGCCGATGATCTCGGTGATCAGGTTGGCGCCGGTGTTGCGGATCGCGGGTCCGGTGCGAGAACACCGGCGAGCTTCAGACCGGGGTCTTCGGTCTCGACCCCAGTGCACGAGGTACGCCAGGTACACGAGGTCGCGCCGATGAAGGCGCCCGACGAACTGCCCGGCGATCAGCGTCGGGACGTCCGACCACATCGTGCCGACGTCGATCGGCCGCGAGGCCGATCGTGACGGCCGGGTTCAGGTGGGCGACGCCGCCCGACACCGCCAGGCTGCCGAACACGCCGACGAGGACACCCATCGCCCACGCCCATGTGATGCACGATCCATCCGGAGTTCTGGGCCTTCGACTTGTTGAGCAACACGCCGGCAACCACGCCGTCACCGATAAGCACCAGCAGCGCGCGTGCCGACCACCTCTCCGAGGAACATCTGGGCGACCACCCCCTATGTGCTGCGGCGCCCCGGACGTGGGCGCTTCGTTGATACATAGCCAAGGCCGTTCGTATCCGAAAGTCAAAGCGAGATCTGGCCGCTATCCGCCCGACATCGCCGTGTTATGTTCGGCATCGTCGAACGTTTCCGCAGATCTGGGAAAACAGCCGACTGCGTGCGCCGAAGAGGGCTTCGGCTTGACAGTGCCGCGCGTGCCGACGGAAGGTGCGCATCGAGTGAGCGGTCCGACCATTCGCCGGGGAGGTGTCGGCTCCACGTCGTCGGGGACATTCGTCCTCGATGCGGAGTTCGTCCTTCGGTGGGTCGTCGAAGCGGCCGCCGCGGATCGACGAGCAGCGCGACTTCCTCACTCCAGCTCGACGCCGCGATCGGCGACGCCGACCACGGGGTGAACATGCAGCGGGGTTCACCGCCGCCGTGGCGACCGCTGCAATCGTCGTCCGATCGATCGCCGGGATCACTCCTGGAAGAGGTCGGGAAGACCCTCGATCTACCGCGTGGGCGGCGCCGCCGGCCCGCTCTACGGCACGGGCTTCCGCCAGATCGGCGTGACGATCTCCGGAGGCGGTGACACCCGACGGCGAGGTGCTCCTGTCCGCGCTCCGTGCCGGGCTCGAGGGGATCCAGGCGCTGGGCGCAGCGGCCGGCGACAAGACGATGGTCGATGCCTGGGAGCCTGCGGTCGCCGCGTTCGAACGGACGCTGCGGGCCGGAGGCGTGACGGAGGAAGCGGCACGCAACGCCGCCGAGGCGGCCAACGCCGGTGTCGAGGCGACCCTGCCGATGCAGGCGCGGAAGGGACGGGCGTCGTACCTGGGCTCGCGGAGCATCGGACATCAAGATCCCGGCGCGACGTCGACCGCGATCATCTTCGGGGCGCTCGAACGAGCCCTCCGTCGCGCGACCGTGACGCGCGCTCTTCGCCGCGGGGATCGTCGCGGCACGATCCAGTCCGTCGACCGGGCGGCGCGCATCCTCAAGGTCTTGGGAGCTCACCGCGACTCGGCGTCACCGAGATCTCGGATCGGCTGGGGATCGCGAAGGCAACCGTCCACGGTCTGCTCCGGACGCTCGAGCAGCGGGAGCTCGTCGAACAGGACGCCGACAACGGGAAGTACCGGCTGGGAGCGGCCATGCTCCAGCTCGGGAACTCGTTCCTGACAACCACGAGCTGCGCGCTCGCTCCCTGATGTGGGCCGGGTCGCTGGCGACACGCGTCGGTGAGGCGGTGCGCGTCGGCGTGATGAACGGCGCAGACCGTCCTGATCGTCCACCACGTCTTCCGTCCGGACAACTCCGTGCAGATCGCTGGAGGTCGGCGCGTCGATCCCGTGGCACGCGTGCGCCTTGGGGAAGGCGGTGGTCGCGTTCGGTCCTCCGTCTCGCCGCAACGCGCTCCTGGGCGCCGAGCTCTCACCGCTGACCGGCAGGACCCAGACCGAGCCGTCGGTGCTGCGGACCGAGCTCGAGGAGGTCGCGACGCTGGGTGTGGCCGTGGAGGCATCAGAGAAGGCGGTGGTGGGGAGGCCGAGATCGCGTCGCCGGTGTTCGATCGTCGCGGGCGACCCGGCCGGCGCGATCGGCGTCGTGGGACCGGTGGAACGGCTGCTCCCGGATGGTCCGTCGCCCGAGCTCGATCGCGGCGGTCCGCGAGGCCGGACGCGGGCTCTCGCGCGACATGGGCGCCGGACGCTTCGCCGCTCGCGGCTGAGGCCGGGTCGCCGGTAGGCTCCGTTGATGGACGACGCGCCGCGGTTCGTCACGGTCGATGACTACGAGCCGGTGGCGCGCGAGCGGCTCCCGTCGGACGTCTACGACTTCTACGCGGGCGGGGCGGGCGACGAGTGGACGCTCGCCGAGAACCGGCGGGCGTTCGACCGTTGGAGGTTCCGGCCGCGGTGTCCTGCGTGCGTCGGGCCGACCCGACCCGTCGACCTCGATCCTCGGGACGCGCGTGTCCTTCCCGGTCCTGGTGGCGCCGTGGGCGTACCAATCGATGGCGCATCCCGACGGAGAGCGAGCGACGCGCGCGCGCCGCGGCCAGGCCGGGACGATCATGGTCGTCTCGTCGACGCACGACCGATTTCCTGGAGGACGTCGCCGGACGCGTCCGACGCGCCGAAGTGGTGGCAGCTGTACGTCTTCGAGGACCGGGCCGCGACGACGGACATGCTCGCCCGTGTGGTGGACGCGGGATACGGAGCGATCTGCCTCACGGTCGACCTCCAGGTCTTCGGGTCTGCGACACCGTGACGCGCGTCACGGGTTCGACACGCCGATCGGCGGTCCATCGTCGGCGCTGCCGTACGACGACATGCCTCGTGGGACGACATCGCGTGGGTCCGGGAGCGGACCCCGAGCCTCCCGCTCCTGGTGAAGGGGATCCTGACGGCCGAGGACGCGGAGCTGGCGGTGTCGGCGGGCGTCGACGGCATCGTCGTCTCGAACCACGGCGGCCGTCAGCTCGACGGCGCTCCCGCAGGCCTCACGGCGCTCCCCGAGGTGGTGGACGCCGTCGCGCGGCCGTGTCCCGGTCCTGATGGACGGCGGGATCCGGCGCGGCACCGATGTGATGAAGGCGCTCGCGCTGGGGCCGATGCGGTGCTCGTCGGCGCGCCCGTTCGTCTGGGGTCTGGCGGTCGACGGCGAAGCGGGCGTCGTGGACGTGCTCAGCGATCCTCCGCGAGGAGTTCGAGAACGCGATGGCGCTCTGCGGATGCCGCACGGTGGCGGAGAGATCACGTCGGCGCTCGTGACGCCCGCGTGACGGCCCACGACGGCATCTGCCACCATCGGCGGTCATGACCGGCTACGACCTGCACGCGCACACGAACCGCTCCGACGGCACGTTCACGCCGACGGAGCGGTCGACCTGGCCGTGGAACGCGGCCTGACCGGGATCGCGATCACCGATCACGACACGCTGGCCGGGCTGGACGAGGCGGCGTCGGCGGCGGGCGACCGGATCGAGATCGTGCCCGGCATCGAGTTCTCCGCCGAGTACGAGGGCGCGAGCCTCCACGTCCTCGCGTACTGGATCGACCCCGCGAACGAGGCCTTGCGCGACCGAGCTGACCCGGCTCACCGACACCCGGTTCCGCCGCGGCGAGCTGATGGTCGAGAAGCTGCAGGAGCTCGGCTACCCGATCGACTTCGACCGCGTGCGCGAGATCGCCGGCGGCGACACGATCGCTCGCCCGCACGTCGGCACAGGCGCATGGTCGAGGCCGGCATCGTCGCCGAACGAGAAGGCCGCGTTCACCGAGGAGTTCATCGTCCGACGGCGGTCGTGCGTGGGTGCCGAAGCACGCCGCTGCATCCGCTGGACGCGCTCACGCTCGATCGCGACAGGCGGGCGGCGTCTGCGTGCTGGCCCATCCGGGCATGTGGAAGGGCGCGGGTCGGTGCCCGACGAGCTGATCGAGCGCGATGGCCGACGGCGGCATGGCCGGGCTCGAGGTCGACCATCCGGACCACGACGAGACCCAGCGGGCGAAGTACCGCGAGATGGCGGCGCGGCTTGGACCTCGTGCCGACCGGCGCGTCCGATTGTCACGGGCGCGCGCTACGACCCCGTGCGGCTGGGGAGCGAGACCACCGGCGCCGATCGCTTCGCCGAGCTCCGGCGCCCGCGCCGTGGGCTGACGAGTGAGCGGGGTTGGAGATGGTGTTCTTCGACATCGGCGGCGTGATGTACGACGACACCGATCTACGCGCGGGCCGTGCACACGGCGCTGCGCGCCCTGGGCGCGAGCTTCACCGACCGGGAGTTCGACGACGTGTATCGCGAGGCGCGCGCCGCGCAGTCGGGTTCGTTCCGCGCGGTTGCTGGCGCGCCGGTTCCTCGGGCCCGACGCCGAGCATGGCGCGCGTTGGAGTCGCGAGGCATCGAAGCACTGGGCCTACCCGCCCGAGGCGCTGCACGACGACGTCCGTCCGTGCCTGGCGCTCGCTCGCCGGCCGGTACCGGCATGGGGATCATCGCGAACCAGCCGAGCGCGGTGAAGGACGCGATGCGTCGCGACGGCCTGGACGGCTGCTTCGAGGTGTGGGGCGTCTCGGACGACGTCGGGTTGGAGAAGCCCGATCCCGCGTTGTTCACGCACGTCTGCGTGACGCGGGCGTGGTGCCGTCCCGGAGCGTGATGGTCGGCGACCGGCTGGACTACGACGTGCGTCCGGCGAAGGCGGCGGGGATGCGGGCGGTGTGGGTGTTGCGGGGTGAGGCGCCGGACGATCCGACGCCGGAGCAGCTGGCCGAGGCGGACGCGCGCGGTCCGCGACCTCGCCGAGCTCCGCCGGCGCTGGAGGCGCTGGAGGTGCGTCGGTGACGTCGCAGCGCGTCCTGATCGTCGGCGGCGGGTTCGCCGGCATGTACGCGCGCGATGCAGATGCGAGCGTCTCGCGGACGCCGGCCACCACGTCACGCTCGTGTCGGCCGAGAACTTCATGCAGTACCAGCCGTTCCTGCCCGAGGTCGCGTCAGCGGCACGATCGACCCGCGCGCCATCGTGGTGCCGCTGCGGCCGTTGCTGAAGCGGGCCACGATCGAGGTCGGCGAGGTCACGTCGATCGACCACGATGCGCGCAACGTCGACGGTGCGGATCCCCGACGGCGCGACCAGTGCGCGCTCGAGCTACGACGTGCCCGTCGTGACGGCCGGGTTCGTGGTCGCGCGTGCTGCCCATCCCCGGGCTGGCCGAGCACGGGATCGGGTTCAAGACGGTGCAGGAGGCGATCTACCTGCGGAACCACGTGCTTCGCGGCTGGACGTCGCCACCGCAGACCGACGGATCCGACGCGGCGTCGCGCGGCGCTGACGTTCGTGTTCGTCGGCGCCGGATACGCCGGCGTGGAGGCGCTGGGGGAGCTCGGAGGACCTCGCCCGCGACGCGATGCGCAACTACCCGACGCTGCGCCCGTCCGAGATGCGGTGGGTCCTGGTCGAGGCCGGCCGGGCAGATCCTGCCCGAGCTTCCGCGCGGACTCTCGCGGCCTACGCGCAGGCACCAGCTGGCGGAACGCCACATCGACGTCCTGCTGGACACGCGGCTCGACGTCCGCGGAGGAGGGCACGATCCGGTTGTCGGACGGGCAGGCGTTCGCGGCCGACACGCTGGTCTGGACAGCGGGGGTGAAGCCGTCGCCGCTCGCCGGCATCGGCGGGCTGCCGGTCGACGAGCGCGGACGGATCGTGGTGGACGACCATCTGCGCGTGGTGGGCGTGCCCGGACGCGTGGGCCGCGGGCGACATCGCGGCGGTCCCGATCGCACCACCGGCGGCCTGGCGCCGCCCACCGCGCAACACGCGATGCGGGAGGCGCGCCGGCTCGGCCAGCAACGTCACCGCGACGATCCTCGGCGGCGAGCTCGCGCCGTTCGTCTGGAAGAACGTCGGCGGCGTGTGCTCGCTCGGGCGCTACAAGGGCGTCGCGAACGTGTTCGGCATCAACGTGAAGGGTTCCTCGGGTGGTTCCTGCACCGCTCCTACCACCTGTGGGCGATGCCGACGATCGGACGGCGCGTGCGGATCGCGATCGACTGGACGATCGCGCTGCTGTTCCCGCGCGACATCACGCAGTTCGGCGTCGTTCGAGGATCCGCGCGGACCGTTCCGACGCGCGGCCGGTTCGTAGGCCTCGCGCTACGCGCCCTTGCGTCGCTGCTTCTGGAGATCGCTCGCGGCCTGCAGCGCCTTGTGGCTCCGCGCGATGTCCGGCATCTCGTGGCCGCCGGCCAGCTCCTCGGCGGCCCACCGCGTCGATGTCGCGGATCGAGATGATGCCCACGACCTTCGCCCGGTCGACGACCGGGAGGTGGCGGATGTTGCGGGAGGCCATGATCTCGGCCGCCTCGGCGATGTCGGTCTTCGGCGAGACGGTGGTGAGGTCGCGCCGCGTCATGCCGTGCACGACGCTGACGCTGTGCGGGTCGCCGCCCGCCGCCACCAGGTTCACGATGTCGCGCTCGGTGACGATGCCCTCGAGCTTCTTGCCTTCGAGGACGACGACCGAGGAGATGCCGTTGGACCGCATGATCTTCGCGACGTCGGCGAACGTGTCGTCGGCGCTCGCCGTCTTCACCTCCGTGTGCATGATCTCTCCGACCTGCATCTATGCTCCTCCTCGGGACGTTCGTGGCTCGGGCGTTCGTGAGGATGGAGCCTACCGCGAGCGACGTGGCGGCGCCGTGTCGGGACGATCCCAGACGAACATCACCGACTCGGCTCCCGGCCGCCTCCCGCCGCCTGATACGTCGCCGTCGCGGCCTGCGTTGGCGTCGTCGGTGAGCACCCACATCGCGTGGCAGCCGCGCTCCCAGGCGAGCTCCATGAGCGCCTCCACGAGCGCGCGGACCGATGCCCCGACCGCGGAACGCCTCATCGACCCCGAGCTCGTACAGGAACATCTCCGGTCCGGGCTTGTCCGGGTGGAGCAGCTCGACGCCCGTCACGAACCCCGCGGGCGCGTCTCTCCGTCGAACGCGACCAACAGGTGATGGCGGTCGTCGGCGAGGAACGCGCGGGACGTCTCGGCGATCGATCGCGTCGTCGAAGAGCGCTTCCGCCGCGGCGACGCGATCGATGTCGTCGGGTCCCAGCCGCTCGATCCGCACCGGGTATCGCCTCAGTGGTCGCTGCGGCCGCTGAAGTGGAACTCCTCGATCTTCAGCGCGGGCACGCGTGAGGCGATGAAGAAGAACTCGCTCGCCAGCTCCGCGTGGCGCCCCACGAGCGAGACGCTCGTCAGCGCGTCGATGATCGACTGCGTGAATCGGAAGTTCATGACCGGGCCCGACGACCTCGCCGCGTTCGATCAGGAACGTGCCGTCGCGCGTCATGCCGGTGATGCTGGACTTCGATCGGGTTCACGATGTTCGAGTAGTGGAAGCGCGTGACCAGCACGCCGCGCTCGGTGGACTTCATCATGTCCTCGATCGATCGCGTTGCCCTCCTGCCATGAACAGGTTCAGCGGGAACGGACCCTCGGGGTTGGGCGCGGGCAGACCGTGGCCGGTGGAGGTCCGCCCGCCTGTTTGGCCGGTCCGCAGGTCGTAGACCGCGTCCATGAACACGCCGTCGCTTGATGAGGTCGACGCGCCGCCGGGGCACACCCTCGAAGTCGAACGCCGCGCCGAGCGTGCGCGGGTCGGTGCCGTCGTCCCAGATCGAGATCGACGGGCGCGGCCACCTGCTGTGTCCTGCCTTCCCGCTGAAGCACGAGCGATCCTCGATGTAGCCGCGTCCGCCGAAGCCCACGTAGGCGAGGAACCCCGCGAGCGTGGCCACGGCCGCCGGCTCCAGCACGACCGGGTAGCGTCCCGGATCGAGCGCGACCGGCGAGCTGGCTGCGCACGGCCTTGTCCGCGGCGCGCGGCCCGAGCGCTGCCGGGTCGATGAACGCGCGACGAGCCGGAGAACGCCTCGGCGAACCCGCTGCCGTGCTCGCCGCCGGTCATCACCGTGGTGAGCGACGCCATGCGTGCCCGGGGACCAGCAGACCTGCCCCTCGGAGTTCGCGATGCCGAGCTCGGCGGCCGTGGTCTCGAACGCGCCGGCGGCGACGAACCCGGCTGGGCACCGTTCGATCAACCGGCGACGCGCCTCGGCGCGCGTCGCCGGCGAGCGATTCGGCCGTGTCCTCGAAGAACCGATCCACCTGCGGCGACGGCGGCGCCGGCGCCGAGGCCCGGCAAGAGCGGATCAGGCGCCGCGACCTCGGCCATCTCCTTCGCGCTCGCGGCGGCCTCCCGCGCTCCGCGTTCGCGTGAAGTCGTTCGACGACGCCACGCCGCGTGCGGTTGCGGCTGACGACGCGCACCCGCAGGCCGGTGTCCTCGCGGAACGTCGATCTGGTGGATCACGGAGTTGGCGAACCGCGTCAGCCCGCCCCACTCGTGCGTGAACAGGACCTCGACGCCGTCGACGCCCGTCCAGCTCGAGCGCGGCGCCGGCGACCGGCGCGGAACCGGTCGGCTCGCCGATCAGGCTCGGGCATCAGCGCACCCCGACCTGGACGCCGCGGAACCGCGCCGGCGACGTGCCGTGCCCCACGCGGCCCGACCTGTCCGGGCTGGCCCTTGCCGCAGTTGGGCGTGCCCCACACGGTCCAGTCCTCGCGGCCGCCGACGGCGTCGCACGAGCCCCAGAACTCCGGCGCGATCCCGGTGTAGTTCGGGTTCTTGTAGCATCTGCGTCAGCTTGCCGTCCTTCGATCCGCCATGCGATCTCGCACCCGAACTGGAAGTTGATGCGCTTGTCGTCGATCGACCACGACTGGTTCGTGGCCATGAAGATGCCGTCCTTCGGTGTCGCCGATGATCTCCGGCGAGCGAGCCCTCGCGCGGCTCGATGCGAGATGTTGGTCATGCGGATCGAGCGGCAGGTGCGACCATCCGTCGGCGCGGCTGCGTGCCGTTCGGAGGTCTGGCCCACGACCGGCGCCGTCTCGCGGCTGGTCAGGAAGTTCTGGAAGATGCCGTCGACGATGATCGGGCGCGCGCTGCGCGGGCACGCCTTCGTCGTCGAAGCCGAACGAGCCGAGCCCGCCGGCGAGCGTGGCGTCGGCGGTGATCGAGACCAGCGGACTCGCCGTAGCTGCAGCGTCCCGCGGTCGCTCGACGTGAGGAACGACGAGCCGGCGTAGGCCTCCTCCATGCCGAGCACGCGGTCGAGCTCGATGGGGTGGCCGATCGACTCGTGGACCTGCAGCTCGACCTGCCCGCTGTCCAGGATCAGGGTGGTGACCTCGCTCGGGCACTCGGGTGCCGATCAGCAGCTCGACGGCTTCGCTGCCCGGTGCGTTCGGCCTCTTCGATCAGCCCGAGCGTGCGGACGTGCTCCCAGCCCGCCGCCTTGATGTGGCCACGGAACGAGTTCGGGATACGACGCGGCGTTGCACGTCGCCGTCGGCGATGGCGGTGGCCTCGATGCCGCCGCCGGAATGCACGCACCACCTGATCGATCGCGGCCCCGTCGCGATCGAGGCGAACCAGCGTCGAGCGGCGGAAGAGGTCGAGGCCGCCCTCGGCGAACGTGACGCCGGGCGACGGTCTGCATCCGGCGGGTGCGCCTCCATCAGCAGGGCCACCTTCTCCTCGAGCGGCACCGTGAACGGGTCCTCCTCCATCGGCCCGCGCCAGGACGGCGACGACCGGCTCGACGGGCGAGAGCGTCACGGGCGCGACCGGGGCGGCGCGAGGCCGCCTTCGCGATCTCGACGCGCGAGCGTCGCCGTGCGCGCGATCTTCCTCCGGTCCTGCCGGGAGCGTCGCGGCGAACCCCCACCGGCCGCCCGCCAGGACGCGCGACGCCGACCCCGGTGGACGATCGACGCGGTCGATGCCCTCCATCTCCTGGTTGCGGACGGTGAGCGACTCGGTCTCGTCGGTGCCCGTCGCGCGCATCGGCGTAGATCGGCGCCGGCCTTCATGGCGGCCTCGACCGCCATCTTCGCGACGTCGAACGACACCAGCACCTCCTCGAGGGACGCTGCCGGAGCCCGACGGCCCGGCCCGAACCGGGGCATGGTACCCGGTAGTCGGCCCGACAGGCTCGCCTCCGGGTCAGGACTCGAGGCTGGCAGAGTAGGCCGTCAGCGGCACGACTGGTGTCGACGGTGCGGTTCGCCGCTTGTCACGGGGCGGAGGTCCGCCGTGCTCCATCTGGGGAGGACGCTCCGCCGATGAGCCGACGGTCAGGTGAGCTCGGCGTCGTGCCGACCGGGCTCACTTACCTGAGGTCGCGACCGACGCGCGGCACCGCGGCTCGGGGATGGCGATGACGCACGCCGGAACCGGATGAGGGAGCGTGATCCTGGTGTCGATGTCGCACTATTTCTCGAACGTCACGGCGTTCGACGGACGGACGGTCTAAGACGAAGCAGGGGTGCATCGCCGCGGGCGGCACGATCCGAGTGGGATGGGGCCCGCACGCCTGACGCGCCGAGGATGGCGCGCGCCGCCTCCGAGGTCGGCGTGGCCGCAAACGCTCACACCCGGCGCTGGATCGACTGCCACGTCCATCTTGTCGTTCGACGGCGGCAGCCAGACTTCGCGGAGAAGCGGTGGGACTCACGGCAGGCGACCGCCGTCGATCAAGGCCGACGCGCAACGTCGACCCGCCACCTGGCGCGCGGCGTACGACCGTCCGCGACCTGGGCGAGGGTGTAGCTCCTCGATGCTGCGACGTGGTCGAGGCGGTCGACGGACGGCGTCGATCCCTGGACCCAGGATCCTGGCGGCCGGCCGTGCCGCTCACCGTCACCGGCGGCCACGGTCACAACCATGGCGCTGGCGCGTGAGGTCGACGGCCCGCGACGCCGTCCGCACAGGCGGTCCGCGAGGAGATCAAGGCAGGCGCTCGCGCTGATCAAGGTGATCGCGACGCAGTGGCGTGCTCACCCCGGGATCGACGCGACGTTCACCGCGTTCACGCCCGAGGAACTGGAGGCGGCGGTCGGACGAGGCGCACGAACGGGGGCGTGGGCGTGGCCGCGCATGCGATCGGCGCGGAAGGCTGCCTGGAACGCCGTCGTCGCCGGCGTGGACTCCGTCGAGCACTGCGTCCAGATGAGCGCCGCGCTCGGCGACCGAGATGAAGGCACGAGGCACGTTCCGCTCGCCGACGCTCTGCGCGATCCGCGGGCATCCTGGACCACGCCGATGAGGTGCCCGGAGTACGCCGCCATGCTGAAGGCGGCAGGTCGCCTCGAGGCGGAGGGGAAGGATCTCGTTCCGGCGGGCCGTGCGCGCGGGCGCGCGCGCACGTCTGCGGGACCGATGCGGGCACGCCCGTTCAACCTAGCACGGGAACGCGCCGCACGAGCTCGTCTACATGGTGCAGTGGGGCATGACGCCGCTCAAGGCGATGCAGGCGGCCACGGCGAACGGCGCGGAGCTGCTCGAGCTGCCGCTCGTCGGCACGATCGAGGAAGGGCGCGAGGCCGACCTGGTCATGTTTCGACGGGAATCCCGCCGAGGCGATCGAGCACGTGGTCGTCGCCGCTGCATGGTCCTGAAGGCGGGCGACGTCGTGGCGGGATCGCTCGCGTGAGCAGGCACTGATGGGAGGAACGAGCGCATGAGGCTGCTGGTGATCGGGGGACGCACTTCGTCGGCCGCGCGCATGGTCGAGGATGCCGGTCGACGCGCGGCCACGAGGTGACGGTGCTTCCATCGCGGCCCCGCGGAGCCGGAGGGCTTCCCGCACGGTCGAACACCTGCCACGGCGACCGCGACGGCGGGCTGGATCCGCTCTCGGGGCAGGACGTGGGACGCGGCGCATCGACACGCGTGGCTACGTCCCGCGCGTGGTGCGCGACTCGGCGCGATCTCTGCCGGACGCGGTCGCGGACCTACGTGTTCGTCTCGACGCTCTCCGTCTACCCGGACGACGCACCAGCCTGGGCTGCACGGAGGCGACCCCGACGCGCCAGCCGCCGTTCCCAGGACACGGAGGAGATCACGGACGAGTCGTACGGGACGATTGAAGGTGGCCGTGCGAGCTCGAGGCGCAGGAGGCGTTCCCCGGCAGGTGCCTCGTCGTCCGTCCGCGGGCTACATCGTGGGGCCCGCACGACCCTCGGATCGATTCACCTACCGGGTCCGCCGGCGCCGTGGCCGGGGGCGGATGCTCGCCCCGGGCCCGCAGGACCAACGCGCTGCAGGTCGTCGACGGTCGGCGACCTCGGCGCGTTCACGCTGGATCACATGGAGGCAGGGACAGCGAACGACGTGTTCGGCGTCGTCGGGTCCGCGCGAGCCGCTCACGTGGAGCCAGACGCGGTTCCGCCTTGGATGAGCGGCCGGCGCGGACACCGAGCTCATGTGGGTGACGCCGGCGTTCCTGCGAGACCGCATGCGAAGGACGAGGACGGCGAGCTGCCGCTGTGGGATATCGAGTACCCGGGCCTGCACAGCTTCGATGCGAGCAAGGCGATCGCAGCGGGCTGCACCACCGCCCGCTCGGCGGAGACGATCGCCGACACCGCTCGCGTGGGATCGCGGTCGTGGCGCCGCTGAAGGTCGGCCTCACGCCCGAGCGCGAACGCGCGCTGCTGCAGGCGATGTGAGGCGCGGAGCGCCTGGCGACCGCTAGCTCACGCCGACCATCCGCGCTCCAGCACGTCAGACGCCACGCGCGAGCGCCGCGAGCATCGCCGTGGGAGAGCGCACGCAGGCTGCGCCGCCAACGCCTCGACCACGCTGCGAACGGCCCTTCCAGCGCGCGGGTCCCCTTCGCGGTGCGCGCTGCACGATCACGGCGCGCCGGTCATCCGACGGTCGGCCTCGCGTACGACGTACCCGTCGCGCTCCATGCCGTCGACCAGACGCGGTCAGTGGTCGGTGGTTCTGACCTGCTCGGCCTCGGCGAGCTCGCCCACCCGCCGAGGCCCGGCGAAGACCAGCACCGACAGCGCAGAGAGTCGGGGAGCGGAGATCCCGAGCGCCTCGTCCTCCACGCGCAGGCGTCGCAACAGGTGGATCGCGGCCGAGTGCAGGCGATCGGCCACCGCATCCACATCTCGCGTCGGGGAAGTCGGCCTTGACGTGGTCATCGGTATTTAGCTAGCCTATGCATATAACGCTACCACGGAGGCTCAGAGCGATGGGAAGCAGTCGAGCGATTCTTCGCGGCGATCGAGGCGGACGACGTTGATGGCGGATGCGCGTCGATCGGTGCACAGCCGAGCCCGTCGCTGGCGTCCGCGCGCGACGCGCAGGGGTCTCGGCGCTGATGCGCGGCGCGCGTACCGGTTCGACCCGGCGCTCGTGGACGCGGTGCGTGCGGGCGCTCCCGCGCTCGACGTGTTCGAGGCGGCGTCGCGTCGACGACGTCGATCAGCCTGCGCGAGCTGCTCGACGCCTGATCCCTCGCGTCGCCCTGGCGTACTCGGGCGACGGTTCACCGCCCTGCACTTCCCGGCGTTCTTCGGCGGTGTCGAGCCGGCGCGGTTGCTGCTCGAACGGGGAGCGCGACGTCGATGCGCACGGGACGGGGCTGGATGACCGGCACGCCGCTGCAACTCCGGCGGCTTGCGGGCGGCACGCGGACGTGGCACGGCTCCTCCTGGATGCGGGCGCCGACCCGAACGCGCGGCAGGCGAGCGGATGGACCCGCTGCACTCCGCGGCGCACAACGGCGACACGGAGACTGGTGGAGCTGCTGATCGCGCACGGCGCCGACCCCGCCGCGGCGAACGACGACGGCATGACCGTCCTCTCCATGGCCGAGGAAGAGCGGGAACGCGGACGTCGTCGCCCGCGTCCGCGACCGCCGCTCGGGTCGCTGATCGTCGACCGGTCGATCCCGACTCAGTTGGCGAACGCGAACTCCTGCGCCACCGAGTCGCACGGGTTCCCGCGGCCGAACGTGACTCCGCATGTCGGTCACGTCGACGACGCACCAGAAGCACGTGACGGATCCGGCGACGCCGTCCTCGACCGGCGTGCCGGCACAGCGAGTCGGGCGCGTGCTCGTGGTCGCGACGAGGATCTCGCGCAAGCCCTCCTCGGTCACCGTGCCGTCCGGCCGCGCGGCGAGCAGTTCCTCCGCGCGGGAGTACCGGACGCCGAGCGCCGGGCGTAGGCGGGTCGCCCTCGTAGCGGGAGCATCGCGTCGCAGACGTAGTGGTTCGTGTGCACCAGGTGACCGCGCTCGTCCGGCTCGCGTCATCTCGACGGATGTGGCTGAGCCCTCGACGTTCACGCACGTTGCCGTCGGATGACGCGAGCACGTTGTTGTACGAGGACGCGCGATCGTGACGGAGCGCGGTGCCGACCATGGCATCGAGCGACGTGTCGCGCGAGCATCGCGCGCACCTGCAGCTCTCGCGGGATGCCGACCCGCTCGTCGTTCGGGCGACAGCTCGTTGCCGGTCGAGCGAGAGGCCGGCGTGAGTTCCAGCCGACGCTGATCCAGATGCCGTTGCCGATCGTGAGGACCTTCGGATCGCCGGAACGCTGCTCGCGCTCGATCGCGACGAGCTCGTCGCGGTAGCGCGGCGAGAGATCGTTGTTGTGCGCGACCAGCACGTGACCGTCGGCGGTGGCGGGCGAACCGGCGACCAGATCGCTGCATCGCCCGTCGACGTCGCGCGCTCCGCCGCTCCGGCCGTGCGCGAGGCTCGTACCAGCATCTCCTCGACCGGTGCACGCGAACAACGCGAGCGGGTCGACGTCGGCGCCCTCGGCTGCGCGCGCCGTCCAGCTCTTCGACCACCCACGGCATCGCCTCGGCCGTGAGCTCGCGGTAGCGCGAGGCCAGGGCGAGCTGTCCGGCTCGCGTCCGGCCCGCGGGAAGCTCGTCGTCGAACGACACGGCTGCGCCGGACACGCCGCCGCACGCGTCGCCGATCTGCCGGCCGACGTCGCGGTACGAACCCGTCGAGCCGCAGGACCGGGATCGTGCGGCGTCACGGTCGGTGACGCGCCCATGCTCATCCCGTGACGACCGGCGGAGGGGTGGGACCGGCGGCCTCGACCGGCGCCGGCGGCGCCCGCGTCCGCGAGCGCCGGCGGTCGGGCGGCCTGCCGCACGCGCCGCGATGACGAGGGCGCCGCAGGCCCCAGACGGTGCGCGCCGAGCCACACGAGGCCTGCGACGAACGGGATGAGCGCGAGGACGCGCAAGGGATCCCGCCGAACCCCGCCAGGAACGCCAACATCCGGACTGCCTCGGCGCGGCGACGAGCCGCCGGCCCGAGCGCGAACGCGCCTGACGGTGTAGCCGAGCCAGTAGCAGGAGGCCGAGAGCCAGCAGCACACCGACGTCCGAGCGGGATCCCGACGAGGAGCGCCCATGGCGATGACCGCAGCGATCGGGATACCCCGATCAGCATCAGGAAGCCGAACGCCGATCGACGCCCCGAGGCGCCGCGGCGGCCGTCTGATGCCGCTGACGTCGGCCGCGCTGGGCACGAACAGCACGAGCACGAGGCCGGAGGAGGAATGCGACGAGACGGTCGTGGCGATCCACCACGAGGAACCGGCTCGACCGCGGTCAGCTTGGCCGGCGTTGACGTCGAAACGGCTCGACCGTGCGGACGCGTCCGGCCGACGACGTGGCCGAACCCGCGATCTACGGGATGAACCGGCGACGACGATGTCGCCGCCGACGTGCGCTCGAGCGCGGAGCGTGACGTGTCCGTTGCACCGCGACGACATCGTCCGTCACGTTCGCCGGTGACGGTGACATCGCCGTTGAACGCGATCACGCTTGACCGGCGACGTCGCCGAGCGATCGTCGCGTCGCCGTTGAACGATGATGGCGTCGCTCACGGTGGACTGCCGTTCGGCACCACGGAGCGCGCCGGTGAGCAACGACGAACGGCTCGTCCGGATCGCTACCGGTCTGGGCGAGCGCGGGCGAGGCAGCGATGAGCGACGGGCGACCGATCGCCATCGCCAGCGCGACGCACCGATCGCCGGACGTTCATCGCAACCTCCCTCGTCCTCAGCTTCCGCTCGAAGGCTACCGCGTCGCGAGCCCGCCGGTCCTAGGCCGGTCAGCTCCAGCGATCGAAGCGAGCCGAACGCCTCGAGGTATCGATCGACGTCCTCCTCGGTCGCGGGCACCGGGCACGTCGGGCCGGCGCCCGACGATGGCTTCCCACACCCCGCGGTTCGCCAGGTAGACCCGCGAGAGCAGCGTGAGCGGATGTCCTTCGCCGCGTACGCCTCGAGCGCGTTCCGCGGCATGGCGGGCGCGAACGTGACGCCGGACCGCGGCCAGAACCGGTGCGTGGTCCACGGCAGCCCCGCGTCGCGGATGGCCTTCTCGATGCCGTCGGCCAGGCGCGCCGCCCAACACGTGCGTGTGGACGTACGCGTCGTCGGTCAGCACCGCCCCCATCGTCGCCCGCGCGGCCGGCCATCGAGAGCGGGTTGCCGAACAGCGTCCCGCCGGTCGCGATGCGCCTCCTTCTCGTCGAACCGTCCGTCCGGGCGTTGCAGGATGTCGGCGACGGCCTCGATCATGCCGTAGCGCGCCGAGCGGAACGCCGCCGGCGATGGACTTCCCGATCGTCACCGACGTCGGGCTGCAAGCGACCACATCCGGGTGAGTCCGCCCGGGACCCGACGACATGCGTGTGCGTCTCGTCGATGCCAGAGACGGTGCCGGTCTCCCGCGTGATCGCCCGCAGGGCGTCGTGGAAGCCGGGCTCCGGCAGCAGCAGCCTGACGTTGTTCGTCATCGTCGGTTCCGTGATCACGACGGCGACGTCCCGCGGCTCCAGGGCAGCTCGCACGCGCCTCGGCGTCGTTGAACTGCACCATCTTCGTCTTCGACGTGACGTCGCGCGGCAGGCCGCCCTCTTCCGGCACCAGCTTCCCGTCCTGCAGGTCGACGAGCGCCTCGTCGAAGTGGCCGTGGTACTTCCCGTCGAAGAACAGGACCTTGTCGCTGACCGGTGAGCGCACGCGCGACGCGGATCGCCTCGGTGTTCGCGTGCGTGGCGCTGAGCGTGAACTGCCACTTCGGCAACCCGTATCGGCGGCCGAGCTCCTCGGCGACCCACAGCGCGTCCTCGTTCGGCAGGAGGAACTGCGTGTCCGCCGCGCCGACGTCGGCGTGACACGGCTTCCACGACCGGCCCGGTGCGTATCCGGCGAACATCGACATGTCCGCGACGTTGAAGTCCGAGTACTCTCGTGGCCGTCGACGTCGCGGAACCGCGCCGCCTTTCCCTCGTCGACGAACAACGGCGGGATGGTCGTAGCGACGTCCGGAGCCACGACATCGGGACCCCGTTGGGCATCGACACCTTCTGATCGCGTCCCAGAGCTCGGCCGGATGCGGGCCGCGCGGCGACGAACGCCGCGTCCTCGCGCTCGCTTGAGGCGATGCGATGCGTTCCCGGTCGAGGTCGCCGGCGGCGGTCATGGCGGCTGCATCATGCCAGAGGCCGGTCGAGGACCATCAGCCAGCTCATCCGTCGCTCGCCGTTCACGACGTCGGTGTCGAGGGTCTGCTCGCACCTTGCGGAACCCGGCCTTCTCGTAGGCACGGTGCGCTCGGTCGTTGCCGACGGGCGTGAGCAGGGCGATGCTGCCGGCGTCCTCCGCTCTCGAACAGGTAGTCGCGCGACCAGCGCCGACGCGATCGCAGCCGACGCCCGATGCCCGACCGCGTCGGGCTCGCCGATGAAGATGTCCAGAGACCGTAAGGACGTCGGCATCCGGCGATGCCCATCTCCGAGCCTCGTCGGCGGCCCCGACCACGGATAGAACTGCAGCGTACCCGATCGCGCGGTCGCGCGACGGTGATGATGCACCCGGTCACCCACGAGCCGTCCGCAGCTCGCGGACCGTACTCGGCCACGACGTGCTCGAGCGTCATCGGCGTCGGATCGTCGTCGCGTGTTCCACCACTCGGCGACGTGCGGCTCGTTCCGCCATCGGACGAACAGCTCGTAGTCGGCCGGCTCGTCACGCATGCGACGGATCGCGACGTCGCCGTCGCGCGACGAGCTCGTCGGGACCGGGATCAGCCCTGTGCTGCGCTCGGCGGAGCCGCTCCGCTCTCGCTGGATCTCGGCTCGACGTCCTGCGTCTGGCGCCTCCCTTCCGGTCCGGGTCGGAGGGTAGCCTGTACCACCGAACGGACGGCAATGGCAGCCGCGAGGCGCCGCGGGATGGGCGATGAGCCGACGCACGAACCCGACATCTCGCGTTGCTGCGCGGGGCTGTCGCATCCGCGCATGTCGCGCCGCGGGTTCCTTGCGCACGCGCCGGGGTCGGGCGCTGCGGGCTGAGTCTCTCCGGGTTGCTGGCCGCGTGCGGCGGGACGGCGGAGCCTCGCCGTCCGCGAGCCCGGCGGGACGGGTGCCACCGGGGCCGCCGACGGGTTCGACTGGGCGTCTCAGGAGGTCACCGGCAGGTTCACGTTCGCGAACTGGCCGCTCTACATCGACCGCGCCAAGGTCAACGGCGAGCAGGTCCACCCGTCGCTCGAGCTGTTCACGCAGGAGACGGACATCGACGTGCACTACGTCGAGGTGATCCAGGCGTACGACGAGTTCTTCGCGAAGCTGCACGTGCTGCTCGAGGCGGAGCAGCCCACCGGCTACGACCTGATCGTCATGGGCTACCCCGAATGGCTCCCGCTGATGATGGCGAACGACTACCTGATCCCGCTCGATCACTCGCAGCTGCCGAACTTCGCCGCGAACGCGGCGTCGAAGTACCAGGACCCGCCGTACGACCCCGGGAACCAGTTCTCGATCCCGTACATGTCGGGGATCACCGGGATCGGCTACGACCCTGAGCTCACCGGGCGCGAGATCACGAGCGTCATGGATCTGTTCGACCCGGCGTTCGAAGGGAAGGTGGGCATGTTCGGCGACACCGAGGACATGCCGAACCTCACGCTGCTGGGGATGGGCGTGGAGCCGAGCGAGTCGACCGAGGACGACTGGCAGGCGGCTGCGGACATGCTCACGAAGCAGCGGGACGACGGCATCGTGCGCCAGTACTTCGGGCAGAACTACGTCAACGCGCTCACGTCGGGCAACGTCGCGCTCACGATGGCGTGGTCGGCCGACGTGCTGCAGCTCCAGATGGGCGGCTTCCCGAACCTGAAGTTCGTCGTCCCCGATGAGGGCGCGATGCTCTGGACGGACAGCCTCTGCATCCCGAAGTTCGCCGAGCATCCGCTCGACGCGTTGACGTTCATGGACTTCATCTACCGGCCGGACGTGGCGGCCATGATCGTCGGATGGATCCAGAACGTGTCGCCCGTGCCGATCTCGCAGGACGTCCTGCGCCAGGAGGGCAACCCGGTCGCCGAGAGCCCGCTCGTGTTCCCCACCGCCGAGATGTACAGCCGGCTGCACGGCTATCGCGTGTTGACGCCAGTCGGAGCAGCAGACGTGGGATCAGCTCTTCCAGCCGATCTTCCAGAGCTGACCCGCAGATGAGCGTCCCCGTCGATCGATCGATGGCGATCGACGAGTGCCTTCGATCCGCGACGGGCACCTGTGGGTGGAGGGATGCGACGCGGTGGAGCTCGCGCGGACGTTCGGCACGCCGATCCACGTGATCTCGAAGACCATCTGCGGCGCAACGTCCGCCGGACCACCGCCGCGTTCCGGGCCGCGTGGCCCGAGGGTGACGTCCTGCTGCTCCCCTCGATCAAGGCGAACTACACGCTGGCGCTTCGGCGGATCCTCACCGAGGAGGGGACCGGCTGCGACACGTTCGGTCCCGGCGAGCTCGAGGCGGCGCTGCGGACGGGCGTGCCGCCGGAGGCGATCTCGGTGAACGGCTCGGTGAAGGCGCCGGAGCTGATCGCGCGCGCCGTCGACGCGGGGTGCCGGATCACGCTCGACAGCGTGCGCGAGATCGAGCTGGTGCGGGCGGCGGCGCGCGACGCCGGCCGGCGGGCCGATCGTGCGGTTCCGGGTGCGGCCGGACTACGACGGCCTCGACACGCTCACCGAGTTCGCCGAGACCGACGTGCCGATCCGGCTCGCGGCGTCGGCGTACAAGCCGGGGATCCCGACCGAGGATCTGCTGGCGGCCGGGCCCGGCGGCGCTCGCGGCGGAGGAGCTGGACGTGGCCGGCGTGATGGCGCACCTCGGCCGGCACCACCACGCGATCGACGTCTGGCGGGCGATGGCGTCGAGCTTCGCCGACACGATCGGGGCGCTGTCGGCGGCGTGGGGCGGCTGGACGCCGCGCGAGATCGACGTGGGCGGCGGGTTCGCGTCGCCGCGCGATCCGACCGGACGAGCGACGACGCCGCGGGATGCAACGGCGCGCCGACGAGCGCTCGCCGTCGATCGAGGCGTACGCGGACGCGGTGGCGACGTCGTTGCGCGACGGTCTGCGCCGCCACGGCGTGTCGACGGACGGCGTCCGGCTGGAGGCGGAGCCCGGCCGCGCGTTGCTCGCCGACACCGGCATCCACCTGGCGACGGTGCGGAACGTGAAGGCGCAGACGCGGCCGATCGCGCAACGCTGGGTCGAGCTGGACACGACGGAGATGTTCCTGCCCGACGGCCTGATCGAGCACAACCGCTGGACGGCCGTCGTGGCGAGTCACGCCGACCGCGCCGGCGACGCAGGAGGCCGACGTGGTCGGCATGAGCTGCGGGTTCGACGTGATCGTCGCCGGCGCGTCGCTCCCCGACGTCGGAGCCGGCGACGTGGTGGCGATCCTGGACACCGGCGCGTATCAGGACGCCGCCTCGAGCAACTTCAACGCGCTGCCGCGGCCGGCCACGGTCCTGGTGCACGGCGACCGGTCGAGGTGGTGAAGCGCGCGGAGACGGTCGACGATGTCTTCCGCCGCGATATCGTGCCCGAACGATTGGGCGAGGACCGAGAGGCGACGCATGAGGATCCTGGGACTCGACCACGTCTCGGTCACCACGGGCGACATCGCGCGATCGCTCGCGTTCTACCGCGACCTGCTCGAGCTCCCGGTGCGGAGCGTCGGGGAGCTCTCGGGCGACGAGGTCGAGCGGATCACCGGCGTGCCCGGCGCCCGGCTGCTGAGCGCCGACCTCGACCTCGGTCGCGGGCAGGTGCTGGAGCTGCTCGAGTACGTCGGCGCTGGCGGACGGCGAGGCGCTCGCGCTCGATCGTCCCGGCTCCGGCCACATCGGGCTGCACGGTCGACGACGTCGACGCGCTCCACAGCAAGCTCGTCGATGCCGGCTGGCCGGTGAAGTCGGACGCCCGTCGAGCTCACCGAGCCCGGCGACTGGTTCGGCGCCCGCTGCATGACGGTGCTGGATCCCGACGGCGTCGCCGTCGAGCTGGTCGAACGACCGCGGCACGATCGGGTCTCCGCGGCGTCGCGATCGCGTCGAACCCTCGACGTCCGACCGCTCGACGTCTGACGCTTCCCCCGCAGCGGTTCCCGATCCGCCGTGTCAGAGCCTCGCCGCTACGGTCGTGACGTCCCCCTCGAACGGAAGGATCCTCATGGACCAGCTCGGGATCGCGCTCGTCGCCGTGGCGGTGGGCGTCGCGGTGGGCGTCATGATCGCGGCTGCCCGCAAGCCGAAGGTCGCCGGCTGGCGTCGCCGACACGCCGCTCGCCGTCGTCGAGGCTCGGCTCGAGGCGCAGTCGGCGGAGCTTCGACGGATCGCCGACGCTGCGGGCAACACGCGACCTGGCGGGCGAGCAGCTCCGCTCGGGTCTCGAGGGGGCGCGCCGGGCGCTCGAGGAGCTGAGCCTCCGCGAGCAGGAGCGTCGCCAGGCCGACGTCGAGGGCCGCGAGGTCGTCAAGCGGCTGTCGACGGTCCTCGCCGGCGGCGCGTCGAAGGGCCGGGCCGGCGAGAACGTCCTGCGCGAGCACCTGGCGCAGCTCCCGCCCGGGCATGCTCGTCACCGACCTCCGCGTGGGCGGCAAGGTGGTGGAGTTCGGCTTGCAGCTGGCCGACGGCCGTCGTCTGCCGATCGACTCGAAGTGGACGGCGCTCGCCGAGCTCGAGGCGCTGGAGGCGGCCGACGATCCGACCACGCGCGACGCATGCGCGCGCGATGTCGAGCGCGCGGTCGCCGCGCGCGCCGAAGGAGGTCGCGCAGTACCTCGATCCGGCCGTGACGTCGCAGGTCGCCGTCGCCGCCGTGCCCGACGCCGCCTACGCGGTCCTGAAGCGCGCGCACGCGGACGCGTGGGCGAAGGGCGTCGTGATCGTGCCGTACTCGTCGGCGCTCCCGATCGTGCTGTTCCTCTACAGCCTGGTGCAGCGCTTCGGCGACACGGCCGACGTGCAGGCGAGCCTGGCGGAGGTGTCCGCGGCGCTCGAGGCGATGGGCGCCGTCGTCGAGAACAAGCTGGCGCGCGCCGCCACCATGCTCACGAACGGCGCCGACGAGCTCCGCTCCAACCTCGGGAAGGCGCGCGGCTCGATCGCGCGCGCCGGGATCGGCGAGCGTGCCCGGTGCGTGATCTCGGCGACACCGGAGAGGGCCGGCTCACGGTCGTCGCGGGAGATCGACTGACCGGGATCCGCCGTGCGCCGGTACGCGACACGGACGCGGTTGACGGTTCTATGCATCGAGCTTGCATACTTATCCGTCATGAGCGATCCCGCGAACGTCCGCGTCGCCGTGCTCGGCGCCTCCGGCTTCGCGGGCGGCGAGCTCGATCCGGCTCCTCCAGGGTCATCCGGCCGTCGAGGTGACGTTCCTGGGCGCGCACGGATCCGGTCAGGGAAGACGCTCGGCGAGGTCCATCCGAACCTGGCCCAGCTCGACCGCGGCGAAGAGTCCTGCGCGAGCTGGGCGTCGCCGACATCGTGGAGGCGGCCGACGTCGCGTTCTGCTCGCTGCCGCACGGGGCCAGCGCGGAGCTGGCCCCGCCGCTCCTGGAGGCCGGACTGCGCGTGATCGACCTGGCCGGCGACTTCCGGCTGCCCGGCATCGGCGTATCCGGATTGGTACGGGTTCGAGCATCCGTCGGCCGACTGGCTCGGCAAAGCCGTCTACGGCCTGCCGGAGCTGTTCGGCGATCAGCTCCCGGCGCGCAGCTGGTCGCGAACCCGGGCTGCTTCCCGACGCCGGTGATCCTCGGCCTCGCGCCGCTGCTCTCGGCCGGCCTGGTCGAGCGCCGGGCCCGATCCACGTGGACGGCAAGACCGGGCTGTCGGGCGCCGGCCGAGCCGCGAGCGAGGCGGCGTCGTTCGCCTCGTCCGAGGAGAGCGTGCGTCCGTATCGCGCGCCGCGACATCAGCACACGCCCGAGATGGAGCGCGGGCTCGAGCTCGCGACGCGGTTCACGCCCGGCGTGATGTTCGTTCCCCACCTCGTGCCGGCGGTCCGCGGCGTGGTGACGACGGCGTTCGCGCCGCTCGCGCGCCGGACGTCACCGACCGACAGGCTCACGTCGTGCCTCGCCGACGCGTACGCGGCATCGGCCGTTCGTCCGCGTGCTGCCGCCGGGCGAGATGGTCGACTCCAAGCGGACGCGCGGCTCGAACGTCGTGGAGCTCCAGGCGGTCGCCGACCCGAGGACGGGCACCGCCGTCGTGATCGGCGCGCTCGACAACCTGGTGAAGGGCGCCGCCGGTCAGGCGATCCAGAACCTGAACCTGATGCTCGGCCTCGACGAGGCCGACGGCGCTCCCGACGATGGCGGTGTACCCGTGAGCGTGACGTTACCCGCTGGGCTTCCGCGCGGCCGGCATCGAGCGCCGGGCTCAAGCCGTCGCGGCCGCCCCGACCTCGGCCTGCTCGTCGGCGATCCAGGGACGACGGTCGCCGGCCTGTTCACGACGAACCGCGTGGCCGCCGCGCCCGTCCACGCTCACGCGCGCGTCGATCGCGGCGGGCCACGGCCGGGCCGTCATCGTGAACAGCGGCCAGGCGAACGCCGCCACCGGCGCGCGCGGCGACGCCGATGCCCGCGCCGTCGGTCGTCGCGACGGCCGCGGCGCTCGGCATGGAGCCGACCGACGTCCTCGCGTGCTCGACCGGCGTCATCGGCGAGCCCGTGCACATGGAGCCGTTGCTCGACGGCCTGCCCGATCTGGCGGGCGCGCTCGACGCCGACGGCGGACGCGGACTTCGCGCGAGCGATCATGACGACCGACACGGTCGACGAAGTCAGGCGACGCGCCGACGCCGGCCGTGTTCCGCGTGGGCGGGTGCGCGAAGGGGGTGGGCATGATCGCGCCCGAACCTCGGCGACGATGCTCGTGCTTCGTGACGACCGACGCGCGCGTCGCGCAGCAGGACCTGCACGCGCCTGGCCGACGAGCAGCTGAGCGCCGCGGTTCAACGCGCTCACCGTCGACGGCTGCACCAGCACGAACGACACGGTGCTGCTGTTCGCGAGCGGCGCCGCCGCCGGCGCTCCGCCGGTCACGCCCGGATCGCGCCGGCGTGGGACGAGCTGTCGACGGCGATCGCCGAGGTCGGGACGTCGCTCGCGCGTCAGCTGATCGCCGACGGCGAGGGCGTCACGCACGTGATGCTGGTCGACGTCGCCGGCGCGCCGCCGGAGCACGACGCCGCGCGTCGTGGCGAAGGCCGTCGCCGACTCGCCGCTCGTGAAGACCGCGGTGTTCGGCGGCGACCCGAACCCCGGGCCGGATCCTGCAGGCGGTCGGTCGCCCGGGCGTCGACGTCGATCGCCGCGCCGATCGACATCGCGATCGGCGGCGTGCCGCGTGCGTGCAGCGGCGGCGCGATCCCGCCCGCGTACTTCGACGGACGACACGCTGTCACGCCGCCGCGTCGCGGCGATGAAGGAGCCGGAGATCGCACGTCGCGGTCTCGCTCGGCGACGGCCCGGGCGCGAGCCGCGCGCTCGGGCTGCGACCTGTCGTACGAGTACGTGCGCATCAACGGGGAGTACACGACGTGACCGACGCCGACCTGCCGCCGCAGATCCGCCAGCGCACCGTCGCGAAGGCGCACGTCCTGCTCGAGGCGCTGCCGTTCATGCAGGAGCACCACGGCAAGGTGCATCGTCGTGAAGTACGGCGGCGCGGCCATGGAGCGCGCGCCGCTCGTCGTCGTCGTTCGCCGCAGGACATCGCGCTGCTCCAGCAGCGCCGGGATCATGCCGGTCGATCGTGCACGGCGGCGGGCCGCAGGTCACGCAAGATGTCGGCGAGCCTGGGCATCGAGACGACGTTCGTCGACGGCGTGCGCGTGACCGACGCCGAGACGCTCGACGTCGCGACGATGGTGCTCGCCGGCAAGCTGAACACCGACGTCGTGGCGCGTCGCTCGTCACGGCGGCGTCGCCGGCGGTCGGGCTGTCCGGCGTCGACGGCGGGCTGCTGCTCGGCCCGCAAGCAGACGGCGCCCGACCTCGGCTTCGTCGGCGAGGTGGTGCACGTGAACGCCGACGTCGTCCGCACGCTGATGGCGCAAGCGGTTCGTGCCCGGTCGTGGCGTCGATCGCGCGTGGACGAGTTCGGACAGGCGTACAACGTGAACGCCGACGTCGTCGCGGCGGAGCTCGCGATCGCGCTCGACGCGCGAGAAGCTCGTGTTCCTCGAACGACGTGCCCGGGCTGATCGGGCCGACGCGGCGACCTGCTCTCGGAGCTGTCGGCGGAGCAGTGCCTGGACCTGCTCGGCCGCAGACGGCGTGGTCGGAGGGCGGCATGATCCCGAAGCTCGAGAGCGCCGTGCGACGCGATCAAGGCGGGCGTGCGGCGCGTGCACCTGGTGGACGGACGCGTCGAGCATCTCGCTGGTCCTGGAGCTGTTCACGCCCGAGGGCGTCGGCACGATGATCACGCCCGACGCCGGGGAGCCGTGTCGGCCGGAGGAGGCGTCGAGATGAGCCGCGGAACGCGGCCGTGAAGGCGCAAGCGCCAGCAGACGATCCTCGTCGCTCGTCGGCCGGGAGCGGCTGGCGTCGCAGGAGGAGATCCGCGCGCGGCTCGCGTCGCTCGGCCTGGACGCGACGCAGTCGACGATCTCCCGCGACGTCGAGGAGCTCGGGCTCGCGCGCGTGCACGACCACGACGGGCGTGCGCTACGTCGTGCCGGGCAACGGCACGGCGCCCGCTGCCGCTCCGGCTCTTGCAAGCGCCTGCTCGAAGAGTTCGCGCTGTCGTTCACGCGCAGCGAACACGGGTCTGGTCGTGCGGACCCCCGCCGGGCGCCGCCGCGGCGCTGGCCGAGGGCATCGACCGCGTCGACCTGCCGGAGGTCGCCGGCACGATCGCCGGCGACAACACGATCCTGATCCTCGGCCGCGGAGGGCGTCGCGGCCGCGGCGACTCGAACGGTCGCTCAACCACATCATGGAGGCGGACGGCATGAAGACGGGCGGTGCTGGCATACAGCGGCGGGCTCGACACGTCGGTCACGATCCGGTGGCTGGCCGAGCAGGGCTACGAGGTGCATCGCGGTCGCGGTCGACGTCGGCCAGCAGGAGGACTTCGACGGCGTCGTGGAAGCGTGGCCGTGCTGGCGGGCGCGGCCGACGTGCGCGTCGTGGACGCGCGTCGACCGGTTCGCCGCGGAGTACCTGGTCGCACGCGATCAAGGCGAACGCGCTGTACGAGGGCAAGTACCCGATGGTGTCGGGCCTCGCGCGGCCGTGCGATCGTCGAGGAGGTCGTCGCGGTCGCTCGCGAGGTCGGCGCCGACGTCGTGGCGCACGGCTGCACCGGCAAGGGCAACGACCAGGTGCGGTTCGAGGTGTCGTTCGTGCGTGCTCGCGCCCGACCTCGACGGTGCTGGCGCCGATCCGCGACGCGAACATCCCGCGCGAGAAGGCGTTGGCGCTGGCCGAGGAGTGGGGCATCCCGATCGCCGCGATCGTCAGACGCCGTACTCGATCGACGAGAACCTGTGGGGCGCACGGCGGAGTGCGGGCCGCTCGAGGATCCGTGGGTGGCGCCGCCCGAGGACGCGTTCGCGCGGACGCGCGCCGGCCGGGCACGTCCGTCGGAGCCTGCCGAGATCGTCGTCGCCTTCGAGCGCGGGCTGCCCGTGGCGCTCGACGGCGACGCACCGGACCTGCCGTCGCGTGATCCGCGCGCTCGACGCGGCTCGGCGGCACGCTACGGCTTCGGCCGCGTCGACATGATCGAGAACCGGCGGGTCGGGATCAAGTCGCGCGAGCTCTACGAGGTGCCGGGCGCGCTCGCGATCATCCCGGCGCACCGGGCGCTCGAGGACCTGACGCTCGAGCGCGAGGTGGCGCACCACAAGCCGCTGCGTCGAGCAGCGCTGGACCGACCTCGGTCTACGACGGTCAGTGGTTCTCGCCGCTGCGAGTCGCGCTCGACGCGTACGTCGACGCGACGCAGACGCACGTGACCGGGGAGGTGCGGCTGCGGTTCGAGGCGGGCACGTGCACCGTGGTCGGACGGCGCTCGGCGCACTCGCTCTACGACCTGTCGCTCGCCACGTACGGCAGCGGCGACGCGTTCGACCAGTCGCACGCGCGGAGGCTACGTGCGGCTCTACGGGCTGCCGCTCAAGGTGTGGTCGGCGAAGCAGGGCGGCGCGTGAGCGAGGGCGATGCCGGCGGCGCAGGTCCGGCGATCGCCGGTCCGCCGAGCCGCTGTGGGCCGGCCGGTTCACGTCGGCGCCCGGCGCCGGAGGCGCATGCGCTCGGCCGGAGCGTGCGCTCGACGTGCGGCTCGGCGCCGCACGACGTCGACGTGCTCGGATCGCGCACGCGCAGGCGTTGCACGACGTGCGGGTCTGCTGACGTCCGAGGACGCGGCGGCGCTGGACGGAGGCGCTGCGCGGACGTCGGTGCGCCAGATCGCGGACGGGGCGTTCGTGTTCGACCTCGCCGACGAGGACGTGCATTCGGCGATCGAGCGCGCGGTCACGGACCGGCTCGGCGACGTCGGGGCCAGGCTGCACGCCGGCCGCAGCCGGAACGACCTCGTGGTCACCGACCTGCGCCTCGTGGCTCCTCGCTCGCGGCGCCGGCGTCGATCGACGGCCTCGACCACGATGCTCGTGCGGACGCTCGTCGCGCGCGCGCGCGAGCACGCCGAGACCGTCGATGCCCGGCACGACCCACGCGCGCGCCGCGCAGACCGTCACGCTCGGCACACCATCTGCTGGCGCATGCGTGGGCGCTGCTCCGCGACCTCGAGCGCTCTCGATCAGTGGGCGCGTCCGGACGCTCGGTGTCGCCGCTGGGCGCCGGCGCGCTGGCCACGTCGACGCTCGGCCTCGACCCTGCCGCGACGGCCGAGCGGCTCGGCTTCGACCGCGCCGTTCGACGAACTCGATCGACGCCGTGATCGACCGGGACTTCGTGCAGGAGTTCCTGGCGGACGCGGCGATCTGCGCGACGCACCTCGTCGCGGCTGGCCGCCGACTCTCGCCCGGTGGACCGACCCGGCGCTGGGCTGGGCCGAGCTCGACGAGGCGTACACGACCGGGTCGAGCATGATGCCGCAGAAGCGGAACCCCGATACCGCGGAGCTCGCACGCGCGAAGGCCGCGCGCGATCGCCGCCGGGTTCGCGCGCGCTGACGTCGGTGCTGCACGGGCTGCCGCTCGGGTACCACCGCGACCTGCAGGAGGACAAGGAGCCGGCGTTCGATGCCGCCGACACGCTCGAGCTGGTCCTGCCCGCGCTGGTGGGGGCGGTCGACACCGTGCGGTTCGATGCCGGCGGCGATGCGGGCGGCCGCCTGCGGGAGACAGGGCTCTACGCGACCGACCTCGCGGAGGCGCTCGTGCGCCGAGGGGTGCCGTTCCGGGAGGCGCACCGCCGGACCGGAGAGCTGCTGAAAGCAGCTGGCTGCGACGTCGAGATCGATGCGGGATCTCACGGCCGATGAGTGGGAGTCGTTCGGGGTGTCCGGACGGGGCGTCGTTGCTGGATCCGGACGCCTCGGTCGCGCGAGGGGCGGTGTCGGTGGGCCGTCACCGGCGAGCGTCGTCGATCAGATCCGGACGCGATCGGGGCGTGGCTCGCGGCGCGCTAGGCGCTCACGACGTGGGACGGACCGGACACCGGGAGGTCCTCCACGCGCGCGAGCGGAACCGTGACCGAGAACGTGGTGCCGGTCCCCGGCGCGCTCTGCACGTCGACGGTCCCGCCCATCGACTCCAGCAGGCCCGCGACGATGTGGAGGCCGAGCCCCACGCCTCCGTAGGAACGCGTGGCGGACTGGTCCACCTGGTAGAAGCGCTCGAAGATGCGTGGGAGGTCGCCCGGATCGATCCCGATCCCCTCGTCCCGCACCCAGAACGTGAGCGCCGTGTCGTCGACGCGGGCGTCCGATCGTGACCGGCGTCGGCGCTGCCGAGTACTTCAGCGCGTTGTCCACCAGGTTGACGAGCACGTCCTGCACCCGTCGCCGATCGACCGTGACCGGAGGAAGATCGTCGGGGATCTCGCGGACGATGCGCTTGCCGGTGTCGTGGAAGTCGGCCACCACCTCGTCGACCAGATCCGGAACGCGAACATGAAGACCGCGTTGTCCGTATCGTCGTGCTCAGGTTGGACTCGCGGAGCACGTTGCCGATCAGACGGAACAGCCGGCTGGATTGCCGCCTCGATCGCCGCCAGCGCTTCGACCGCCACCGGATGCGTCCTGCCAGCGCCGACTCGCGCGGAGGATGTGGACGTAGCCGCGGATGCTGGTGAGCGGCGTTCGGGCTCGTGCGACGTCGCGGCGACGAAGTCGCTCTTCATCCGGTCAGACTCGCGGAGCTCGGCGACGGTGTCCTGCTCGCGCTCCAACAGGTCGGAGAGCTGGTCCGCCTGCTCCTGGAGCCGATGGTTCTGACGTCGGAGCGTGCGGGTGATGCCGATCATCAGGGGAGCAGGACGGCGTACAACACGAGCAGTCCGATGCCGAGCGAGGATCGAGAGCGATGCGCGTGAGACGGTCGATCTCCGATTGGATCACCGAGTAGTCCTGGTAGACCTCGATGACGGCCGAGATCGTGATCCTCGCCGTCGAGACCGGAACGAGGACGTACGTCTCGAACAGCTTGTCCGCGACCATCCGTTCGCTGGAGTTCTCGCCTGCCGTGAGGTCCGGAGATCTCGTTCTCGAGGTTGCCCTCGAGCGCCTCGCCGAGCTCGTCGTCGACGCCCGGGCGCGTCGCTACCTGGTGCGCGATCGTCCGAGAACAAGATCTGCCCATCGGCGGCCCAGATCTTGATGCGGACGATGCCCGGTTGGGCCTGTCGGATGCTCGTGACCCGTTGGTCGAGCACGGCGTAGCGCTCGCCGGTCATCGGCGAGGCGGTGTCCGTGGGCGTCAGCAATGGCCCCAGTGCCTCGTTCGCGATCAGCTCCGCTCGGCTGGCGGCCGCGCCGCTCCTCGCGTTCGCGGACGTCTCGAGCGCGGAACGACGTGATGACCACCCCGATCAAGACGAAGACGATCAGGCTGGTGAGGGCGAACCGCGCCACGATCCGAGGGTGGGGCGTTCGGGCTGACCTCGACGGGGCGGCATCTCCGAGGTATCGACCGCGTCCGCGCGACCGGGTGAAGTGCGCGGTTTCCGGTACGGCGACCAGGCGATACGCTGCCCGTGATGACCTTCTCAAGCGCGCTCGTCCTGTTCGCCCATCCCGACGACGCGGAGTTCATGTGTGGCGGCACGATCGCCGCGTGGACCCGCGAGGGGTGCGAGGTCCACTACGTGGTCATCACCGACGGTTCCGGCCGGGAACAACGAGCCGGGCGCGACCCGCGAGCAGATGCGCCCGATCCGCGAAGCAGGAGCAGCGGGCCGCGGCCGGGGTGCTCGGTGTGAAGAGCGTCACGTTCCTGGGCGAGGTCGACGGGATGCTCAGCAATACGTAACTGAACGAAGTACAAC
>ERZ1370068.1042-contig-10953_pt1 | contig 34280 bp, 31 predicted proteins | sample MGYA00561227_ERZ1370068 | MGnify/ENA primary metagenome ERZ1370068 (study PRJEB38410, sample SAMEA6850437) | metagenome | study: Metagenomic assessment of the ecological functions of the soil: analysis of the soil microbiota associated with the...
GATGACCGCGCTTCGTTCAGTTACGTATTGCTATCTCGACCCGGATCGAGGCCCGCGAGGAAGCGCTGGTACATCTCGGCCGAAAGCTGCGCGTCCAAAGGACGGCTGCGGTAGTGCTGTGCCGCCGCGGCCTTGGCGATGAATCGCGCCGTGGCCTGCCTCGCCCGGTGTCGCGACGAGATCGGCGGCGCGAAAGCACGTGCGACACGCAGCGCGAGCGACGATCGCCGCGCCAGTGATCGATCCGACTGCGCCAACGCGATCGCACTCATGGCATGTCGCCTGCTTCGCGCCTGAACACCCGGAGACGACGATTATGCGCCCGCGCGCGCCAGACACACGTCGATCGAGGCAGCGCAGACTCAACGCCTCACTCACATGTGCGATCGTGGGCCGTTCAGCGCCTGCGAGGTCCGCGATGCCGCGCGCGAGCTTGAGGACAGCGGTGGCACGCACGCGCCGACAGCCCGAGCTGCGTCGCGCGCGCGCTGGAGCAGCTCCGCCGCCCGCGGGCTCGAGCGCGCAGTAACGGCGCAGCTCGCGCGGCGGAGAGTCGCGCGTTGACGCGATCCGGCGCGTGCGAGCTGACGCGCTCGCGCGCCGAGCCGACGCGCTGCAGCGACGACTCGCTCGTATCGCCCTGCGGCGGGCTCGCCGCCAGCGCATCCGGCGGCGGACGCGGCACCTCGACGTGCAGGTCGATGCGATCGAGCAGCGGACCCGAGACACGGCGCGCGATAGCGCGCGACGCGCTCCTCCGTGCATCGACAGCGTCGCCTCGCCGAGATAGCCGCACGGACACGGATTCATCGCGGCGATGAGCTGCAGCTGCCGCCGGAAACTCGGCGCTGACGCGCCGCGCGCGCGACGTGCACGCGCCCGTGCTCGAGCGGTCTCGCGCAGCACTTCGAGCGCGCGCGCGATCGAACTCCGGCAGCTCGTCGAGAAAGAGCACGCCGTGATGCGCGAGCGAGATCTTCGCCCGGCCGCGGGCACGCTGCCGCCGCCTACGAGCGCGACCGCCGACGCCGTGTGATGGGGCGCGCGGAAACGGGCGCGTGCGCCAGCTCGCGGCATCGAAGGGCAGCTGCCGCCAGGCCGAGCGGATCGCGGGCGCTCTCGATCGCCTCCGGTCTCGTCGAGCGGCGGCAGCAGGCCGGGCAGTCGGCGCGCGAGCATGCTCTTGCCTGTGCCGGGCGGCCCGATGAGCAGCACGCTGTGTCCGCCCGCCGCCGCGATCTCGAGGGCGCGCTTCGCGCGCGCCTGACCGCGCACGTCGCTGAGATCGAGCCCGTCGCGACGCGCGCGCTGTCGCCGGCGTGGCGCGCTGACTGGCGCTGCAGCGTCGTCGCGTCCGCAGATATGCGCGCACACCTCGCAGCAGGCTGGAAGCGGCGAGCACGGTCGCCGCGCGCTCGACGAGCGCCGCCTCGCTCGCGTTCGCCACGCGGCACGACGAAGCGCGTGGCGCCGGCACCGCCGCACGCGAGCGCGGCCGGCAGCGCACCGCGGATCCCGCGCAGCTCGCCGTACAGCGACAGCTCGCCGTAGTACTCGCAGTCCGCGCAGCGCCTGCAGCGAATCTGCCGCGACGCCGCCGAGGATGCCGAGCGCGATGGCGAGGTCGAAGCGTCCGCCTTCCCTTCGGCAGATCGGCGGGCGCCAGGTTGATGGTGATGCGCTGCTGCGGATATTCGTAGCGCGACGGTCGAGCAAGCGCCGCGCGCACGCGGTCGCTGCTCGCGCGACGGCCGCTTCGGGCAGGCCGACGATCGACGTCTGACGGGACGCGCCGCCGCTCAGGTGCACCTCGACCTCGACCGGCGGCGCCTCGACGCTCGCACTGCGCGCGGCTGGTGCACGGTCGCGAGGCTCACGCGCGGCCATGATGGTCGCGACGCGCGCGGCATCGAGCGTACGGCTGTTGTGCGCAGGAACGCGCGGGATATCGCGCGCGCTTGACGCGCCTAGGGCTTGCCGCTCCTGTTCGAGCCGCTCTCGTAGTGCGGCCGCTCCATCTCCGCGAGCTGGGTCGTGCCTTCTCCAGCATGGCGGCGCGCAGGTCGAACTCCTCGCGCGTCACGCAGGTCGAGGCGGCTCGAGCGCCGCCTGCAGCGTCGCTTTGAAATTCTGCTCGAGATCCTCTGCGCAGAAGCTGCGCAGAGCTCTCGGGCAGGCTGCCGCCGAGCCGTCGTGCGCGAGATCGTCGATGAGTCGGGGATCCGATCACGGCACCAGTTTAAGGCAAGACAGCGGCTGCACAGGCACTGCCTCGGTGCAAGACATCCACCCGCGACGACGATCCCGACCTCAACTCGTTGGCGCGAGGACCGCGTTGCGCCGGCTGGCCGGGAACCTGCACTTGCCCGGGCACTAGGCTTTCTGCATGCTGAACTGCCTACGCATTCCGGCGAGGCCATTCTGAACACATCAGAGAAGCTCGGGATCTGCTGGTTTACTGGTCGTCCTGTTCGGTCAGGTGCCAGGCGCGAGGGCGGGTTTATGGCGCTGCTGCGAGAGCAACTACGTGTTCCGTGGATTCAGCTGGAGCGACGACGCGCGCATCGGCGAGCGCCGGCATCGACTGGCAGCACGCGCTCGGGCATCTACGCGGGTGGCAACGTGACGAGCGTGAAGACGGGGCGTGGAGTTCGACACCTACGCGGGCTACACGCGCCAGCTGGGGATCTCTTCGCGCTCGATTTTGGCGGCTCGACCGCTACGACTACTCGGACGACGCTACCATCGACGGCAAGTTCACGCGCGAGCTGTACGTCGGGCGGTCAGGCGGGTCCGGTCGGCTGGCATCTATCGCGGGCAATCGCGCCGTTCGGCGATCGTACTGGTACGGCGAAGCCAACGCGGGGCTGCCGGTCCGGCCCGGTGACGGTGGAGCTGCACTACGGCCTGAGCGATTACGGCGGCGACGGCAGCGACGACGAATACGTCGAGCTTCGCCGCTCGCTGGCACGGACTGGACTGGCGGGTGCGCGTCGCCACATCACGAAGGCGACGAAGATCGCCAAGTTCGTCGCCGCCATCAGCAGGAGTTGGACGGTCGGTCGATGAAGCTCGTTACCGCAATCATCAAACCCTTTCAAGCTCGACGACGTACGGCCAGGCGCTGACCGAGATCGGCGCGCAGGGCATCACCGTCGAGCGAGGTCAAGGGCTTCGGCCGGCAGCGCGGCCACACGGAGCTCTACCGCGGCGCGGAGTACGTCGTCGGACTTCCTGCCGAAGATCAAGATCGAGCTCGCCGTCGACGACGCGCTGGTCGACACGGTCGTCGAGGCGATCATCGAGCGCCGCGCACACCGGCAAGATCGGCGACGGCAAGATCTTCGTGCATCGACGTCGAGCAGGTGATCCGCATCCGCACCGGCGAGACTGGACCGCAGGCGATCTGACCGGAAGCGGGGAATGGGGACGTTCCTCATTTTCCCGCGGCCGCTTCCGCGCTGCGGCGGCCGCGCGGGAAAGACGAGGAACGTCCCCATTTCCCGTAGAGAATTCGCGCATGCCGGCGCAGATTCAAGCTCGCCTATTCGACGATGTTCGTCCGCCGGGTAGCCGGCTGAAGCGCTTCCCGGGCGGCGCTGCGCTCAGGTGCGTGCGCACGCTGCGGGCGGAGCCACCCGCATTACATCAACGGCCAGGACGTGCCGGCGGCGGTGCTGCGCGACAGAGCACAGCCCGATCCGGCGGCTGATCAGCTCCTCGGCCGCTTCCCCGACGGCACTGCCTCCGACGTCGTTTTGATCGCGCGATGCGCGCGGCATGAGCACCGCGTTCGAGCAGTGGCGTCGCACACGCCGCAGACGCCAGTCGCCTGCTGCGCGCCGTCGCCGCGAGGATCGAGGCGCGTTTACGAGAAGATCGGCGCGGCGCTCGCGCTCGAGGTCGGCAAGAACCGCATGGAGGCGCTCGGCGAGAGCGCAGGAGACGCGTCGACTGCTTCACGCACTACTGCGCGACGACTTCGGAGCGCCACGCGGCTTCGACCACGCGCTGCCGCCGACGATCCGCTCGCCGGCTACGCGAGCGCACAACCGCAGTCGGTGATGAAGCCTTACGGCGCGTGGGTCGTCATTGCGCCGTTCAACTTTCCGCTCGCGCTCGCGCGGCGGGCCCGTGGCCGCCGCGCTCGTGACCGGCAGCCACCGGTCGTGCTCGAGGCGCGACCGACACGCCGTGGGCGGGACGCCTGCTCGCGGATCTGCGCGACGCTGGCTCCGGGGCCGGCGTTTTCAACTACCCGTATGCGGCATGCGGCAGGTCGTCGGCGACGCAATGCGCATGGCCGCACTCCGCTACGGGCGTCACCTTCACCGGCTCGCACGACGTCGGCATGCGCATCTATCGCGAAGCTGGCGCTCGATGACGCTCCGCGCCCCTGCATCACGGAGATGGGCGGCAAGAACGCCGTCATCGTGACCGCGGGCGCGGATCTCGAGCGCGCCGCGCTCGGGATCGTGCGTTCCGCGTACGGCATGTGCGGGCAGAAGTGCTCGGCGCTGTCGCGCATCTACGTGCGACGAGGAAGTCGCCGACGACACTCGTCCGCGCGACCTGCGCGCCAGCATCGAGCGATCCGCATCGGCGACCCGACGCGACGCGAGCATTGGCTCGGTCCGGTCGCGAATGCCTCGGGCTGCAAGCTACGCGCATTACAGCGAAGGGCTCGCGCGGCGACGGTGCGCGCCATCATCGCAGGCGGCCGCCGGCTCACCGAGGGTCCGCGCTGCGCAATGGTTACTACTGCGCGCCGACGCTCGCTGAAGCGCCGGCGACGCATCCGCTCTGGCGCGAGGAGATGTTCCTGCCGATCGCGATGCTGCGCGCGTGCGCGGACAAGCACGACGCGTGCACCTCGCCAACGACTCGCCGCTCGGCCTGACCGCGGGCTTCTACGGCAGCGACGCGGAAGCGCGCGCTGGTTCTTCGATCACATCGAAGCAGGCGTCACCTAGCGCGAACCGCCCGCAGGGCGCGACGACCAGGCGCGTGGCCGGGCTACCAGCCCTTCGGCGGCTGGAAGGGCTCGAGCAGCACCGGGCAAGGGCATCGCCTCTTATTACTACCTCGCGCAGTACATGCGCGAGCAGTCCCAGACCTTCGTCGAGTAGGCGCAGCGGTTGCGCCTCTCGCAGATCATCGCCGGAGCAAAGCCGTGAAGAACGCACACATCAAGACCGAGCTGCCTGGGCCCAAGGCGCGCGCGCTCATCGAGCGCGACCGCAGAGGATCCCTGCCCCCGTGCCATGCGCGACTACCGGATTCGTCATGGACGCACGGCCGCGGCGCCGAGGTGTGGGACGTCGACGGCAACCGCTTCCTCGACTTCGCCGCGGGCATCGCGGTCGTGCTCGACCGGCCACTGCCATCCGGAAGTCGTCGCGGCGATCAAGGACGCGGCCGACGCGGTTCCTGCACATCTCGTCCGACTACTGGCACGAAGCACCAGGATCGCGCTCGCCGAAGCGATCGACGCGCATCGCGCCGATCGAGAGCCGGCGATGAGCTTCTTTGCCAGCTCCGGCACCGAGGCGGTCGAAGCGCGCGCTCAAGCTCGCGCGCTACGTCACGGGCCGCCCGCGCTTCATCGGCTTCCTCGGCGGCTTCCATGGCCGCACGCATGGGCTCGCTGTCGTTCACTTCGAGCAAGTACACGCAGCAGGCCGGCTTCTTTCCCGACCGATGCCGGGCGTCACGCACGTGCCGTATCCCGAACACCTACCGGCCGCTGTTCGCCGGCGCGGACCAGGGCACAGGCCGGTGCTCGACTACATCGAGAACATGCTGTTCGAGCGCAACGTGCCCGCGGACGAAGTGGCGGCGATCCTCGTCGAGCCGATCCAGGGCGAGGGCGGCTACATCGTGCCGCCGCGATGGTTTCTCGCGGGCCTGCGCGCGCTCTGCGACCGAGCACGGCATCCTGCTCGATCTTCGACGAAGTGCAGTCCGGCATCGGGCGCACCGGCAAGATGTTCGCCTGCGAGCACTGGGGCGTGCGTCCCGACATCATCGACGATGGCGAAGGGCCTGGCGTCCGGCATGCCGATCGGCGCTCATGGTGGCGCGCAAGCGGCTGCATGCACAATGGAAGCGCGGCGCGCACGGCAACACGTTCGGCGGCAATCCGGTCTGCTGCGCCGCCGCGCAGCGCGACGCTGCGACCTCGTCGAGCGCGACCTACGCGCGCGAACGCGGCGACGGTCGGCGAGTACTTCATGACGAAGCTGCGCGAGTCTCATGCCGCGCTACGACGTGCATCGGCGAAGTGCGCGGCCGCGGCCTCATGATCGGCATGGAGCTGGTCGAGGACCGCGCCAGCGAGCGCCCGGCGTCAGGCGCTGTCGAAGCACTCATACGCCAGGCATTCCAGAACGGACTGCTGCTGCTCACCTGCGGCGTGAGCACGGTGCGCTTCATGCCGCCGCTCGTCGTGAACGAGGCGATCGTGGACGAAGCTCTGGAGATCCTCGACCAGAGCCTGCGCGAAGTGCTCGCCCAGCCCGCCGCACGCTCCGCATGAGGCGCCCCATCGCGCGACTCCTTGCTCGCCGCACTGTGCGCCGTTGCGACCGACGTTCGCCGATGGACGCGAGACGGTCCTGAAGCAGATCGACCTGCCGCACAACTACTACTACCGGGAGATGTATCTTCCGCAGCTCACGAGCGGCCCGAGCGCGCGTGAGCTGGTCCGCCGACGGCGGCTCGCTCGTGTACTCGATGCAGGGCATCGCTCTGGCGCCAGAAGGTCGGCGACGCGACGGCGGAGCAGCTCACGGACTCGCGCGGTTACGACTATCAGCCCGACTGGTCGCCGGACGGAAGAGTGTCGTCTTTGCGCGCTACATCGAGGACGCCGTGCTAGCTCTACCTGCTCGACCTCGCGAGCGGAGGCGACCCAGCTCACGCAGGGCAACGCTGTGAACGTGGAGCCGCGCTGGTCGCCCGACGGCAGCCGCACATCGCCTTCGTCTCGACGATGGCAGATGGTCACTTCCACGTCTTCATCGCCACGATGAACCGAGCCGCTCGTCGCGCGGCCGCTCATGTTCGAGCGCGAGACGACGCCTGACGCTACTACTACAGCCGCTTCGACCACGAGCTGAGCCTGAGCTGGTCTCCCGGACGGCAACGAGCTGCTCTTCGTCTCCAACCGCGACGTCCGTTACGGCACCGGCAACCTCGTACGCCTGCCCATGCAGGGCGCGACCGAGCCGAAGCTGGTGCGCGAGAGGAAACGGCGTGGGCGCGCGCCGTCCGGACTGGTCGCGCGACGGCAGCGCATCGCCTACGCATCCTACCTCGGCGGACAGTGGCATCAGGTCTGGGTCACGACCGGTCGACGGCGGCGCAGGCGGCGATCCTCCCGCTCACCTACGGCAACTACGACGCGACCGCGCCGCGCTGGTCCCCGGACGGCACGCGCATCGCCTACCTCGCGAACGAGTCCGGCGACACGGAGTCCGCATCATCGACGTGCCGGGCGGCGCCGTGCAGAAGGTCGTGCAGCAGCAGCGCCGGCTGGCTGCACCCGCGCCGGGACGCTCGAGGTCAGCGTCGTCGACGAAGCGCAGCCGCCAGGTGCCCGCGCGAATCGCCGTGCAAACCGAGGACGGGCGCAGCTTCGCGCCGCTGAGCGCCTGGATGCACGCGGACGACGGCTTCGATCGCCTCGCGCCGTCGACTTCGAAACGCACTACTTCCACTCCGACGGCCGCGGCGACGCTCTCGGTGCCCGCCGGCAGGGTAGACGATCCACGGCGTGGCGTGGCCTCGAGAACCACCCATCGCGCGCGGAGACGAAGGTTGCGGCCGACGGGAGCAGCGGCCTCAAGCTCGCCAGCACGCCGCTCACGCTGCCGAAGGACCTGGAGTCGCGAGTGGTCGAGCGGCGACCTGCGCGTGCACATGAGCTACGCGGGCGGCTATCGGGCCACGCCCGCGACACTCGTCGCTCCAGGCGCGCGCCGAGGACCTGCGACGTCGTCTCCAACCTCGTCGTGAACAAGGAGCAGCGCGTTCCGGACATCGCGTACTTCTCGCCGCAGCCCGACGCGGCGTCGACGAGGACGTGCTGCTGCTGCACGGGCAGGAATATCCACACCAGCCTGTGGGGACACCTGGGCCTGCCTCGGCCTCGACGACCACTACCTCGTTCCGGACTACGCGGCCTACTACGGGCACCGCGGCGGCGAGCTGGTATCCGACGAACGCCGCGATCGCGGATCTCGCGCACGCAGCACGCGCTGGTCGGCTACGTGCATCCCTTCGACACGCAGCCCGATCCCGCGAAGGAAGACGGTGCACGACGAGCTGCCGGTCGACGTCGCGCTGGGCAAGGTCGACTACTACGAGGCCGTCGGATTCAGCGATCATCGCGCGACCAATGCGATCTGGTACCGCCTGCTCAACTGCGGCTTCCGCCTCAGCGCCGGCGCCGGGACAGACGCGATGACGAACTTCGCGTCATTGCGCGGGCCGGTGGGAATGGACCGCGTGTACGTGCATGTCTCCGAGCGCTCGACCGACCCCGTGGCGCGGCGCGCCGCATTCCTCGCGGGCCTGCGCGCCGGACACACCTTTGCGACCAACGGTCCGCTGCTCGGCTTCAGCCTGCAGGACCAGGGGCCGGGTGGCGAGCTCGAGCTTCCCCCGGCACGCATCGCCTGCACTATCGTGGCTTCCATGCGCTCGATCGCGCCGATCGATCACGTCGAAGTCGTGCGCAACGGCGAGGTCGTCGCGAACGCCACACTCGCGGCGGATCACGCATGTCGGCCGAGGTCGAAGGCGACGTCGACGTCGAGCACCAGCGGCTGGCTGCTGCTGCGCGCCTGGAACGATTCGGCCACGCCCGAGATCTTCGACATTTATCCCTATGCGACGACCAATCCCGTGTACGTGTCCGTCGGCGACGAGCCGGTGCGCTCGTCCGCGGACGCGGCGTATTTCCTGAGCTGGATCGACGATCTGATCGCCGCCGCCAGACGCCGATTACCGGCTACAACACAGCCGCGGAGAAGAGCACGACGCTGGCGCAGTTGCGCAGGCGCGCGCGGTCTTCGAGCGCGTCGCTGAGAGTTGCCTGAGGGCGTGCCGGCGCACCGGTACGTCGCTGGCTCGAGCATTGCCGGACATCGCATGCCATATCGTCGCCATCATGAAACGCATCGACAGGACCGCACCGGCTGGCTGCGCGCCGCCGTCCTCGGCGCGAACGACGGCATCGTCGTCGACCGCGAGCCTCGTGCTCGGCGTCGCGCGCGGCGAGCGCGACGCAGGGCGAGGTGCTGATCGCCGGCGTCGCCGGCCTCGTGTCGCGGCGCGATGTCGATGGCGGCGGGCGAATGCGTGTCGGTGCATCTCGCAGGCGGACAGCGAGGCGGGCCGACCTCGCGCGCGAGCGCGCGCGAGCTCAGGCACGACAACAAGGGCGAGCTGCGCGAGCTGACCGCGATCTACGTCGCGCGCGGCCTCGAGCCCGCGCTCGCGAGGCAAGGTCGCCGAGCAGCTCACGGCGCACGACGCGCTCGGCGCGCCCACGCACGTGACGAGCTCGGCAGTCCGGAGCGGCTGCGGGCACGCCGCTGCAGGCGCGCGCTCGCGCTCGGCGACGCGAGCTTCGCCACGGGGCAGCGCTGCCGCTGCTCGTCGCAGCCATCCGTCGACAGGCCTCACTGATCCCTGTGTCGCCGCCACGTCGCTCGTGTTTCTCGCGCTGCTCAGCGGACTCGCAGCGCGCGCGCGGCGCGCCAGCATCGCCGTCGGCGCGCTGCGCGTGACCTTCTGGAGCGCGCTCGCGATGGCGGTCACCGCCGGCATCGGCAAGCTGTTCGGGACACGATCGCCTAGACCACGGGAGTCGCCGGATGTGTCCGTGAGCTCACGCGCCAGCTTCACCAGGCGCCATCGACCTCATCTCGCTGGGCCCGGCTGGAAGAGGCCGAAGCCGTGTGCCGCGCGGCGCTCGAGCACAACGCCGACGACGTCAACATGCGCGCGCTGCTCGGCGTCCTCTTCGTGAGCAGCACACTTCGAGGCTAGGAGGGCGAGCAGCACCTGCGCGCACCGTCGAGCTCGCGCCGGCCTTCGCGAAGCCGCACGAGACCTCGGTGTGCTGTTGCTCGAGACCCATCGGCCCGCCGAGGCGGCGTGCGCTTCCTCGAGCACGCCGTGCGTCTCGATCGAAGCAGGACTCGGCTCAATTCCACCTCGGTCGCGCGCTGGCCCAGCTCGGACGCGGGCGCGAGGCGGATGCGGCTTTCGAGGCGGCGTTCACGTTGTCTCCGGAACGCAGGGCCATGGCGCTCGCAGCGGAGCATCACCGCGCCAGGGCAGGCTGAAGAGAAGCCGAGGGCTCTATCGCGAGGTGCTGCGCCAGAACCCGCGCCAGGTCGACGGCGCTGCGGCTGCTCCGGCGTGCTCGGCCTTCAGCGACCGGGAAGCCCGGACGAAGGGGAGCGGCTGCTGCGCCGTGCCGTCGCGCTCGCGCCGGATTTTACGGGCGCCTGGCTCGATCTCGGACGCGTGCTCAGGACCAGGATACTACGCGGACGCGATCGATTCCACGGCACGCGCGACCGCGCTCGAGCCGGACAACGCCATCCCGCATTCCATGCTAGCGAGCGCGCTGTCGTCCGCCAGCCGCACCGACGCGGCGATCGGCGAGTTCGAGCGCGCGCTCGAGTTGCGGCCTGACCAGCCGGCGAGCCTACTCGGCCTCGCGCACTGGTGAAGGCCGTAGGCCGCACTGGAGGCGAACGATCGATTGCTACCGTCCGCTGCCGCGCCGTCAAGCCGGACAACGGGGAGATCTACTGGAGCTCGCCAACCTCAAAACCACTATCAGCGACACCGAGATCGACGAGATGAATGCGCGCGTCGCCGATGCGGACTCGACGAGTCCTCACGCGTGAACTTCCTGTTCGCGCTCGCCGAGGCCTGGGAGGACTGGGCGACCACGGCGCGCCACGCGTTTGCGCTCTATCGCGATGCCAACGGCCGGCAGCGCGCGCTCGCGAGCTACGATCCGGTGCAGACCGAGGTGGTGAACGAGCGCATCCGCAGCGTCGTTCACCGCCAGAAAGCTCCCTGCGCGAGCACGCGGGCACCGGCAACCCCGACGAAGCGCCGGTCTTCATCCTCGGCCTGCCCCGCTCGGGATCACGCTGCTCGAACAGATCCTCGCGAGCCACAGCCAGGTCGAGGCACGAGCGAGCTGCCGTACCTCCGGGCGCATCGCCTCCTCGCTCAGCCGCAACCACTCGGACGGTGTGAACTATCCGAGACCGTCCGCGAGCTGAGCAGCGCGACGCTTTCCATGCGCTCGGCAGGATACCTCGCGCGCGCTGCCATCCATCGCATCAGGGGGTGCGCCGCGCTTCATCGACAAGATGCCGAACAACTTCCGAACGTCGGACTGCTGCACCTGATCCTGCCGAACGCGACGCATCATCGACGCGCGGCGCCATCCGCTGGACGCCTGTCTGAGCTGCTACCGGCAACACTTCGCCAAGGGACAGCCTTCACCTTCGACCTCGTGGAGATCGGACAGTACTACCTGGAATACGAGCGGCTCATGGATCACTGGCATGCCACGCTGCCGGCGCGCGTGCTCACGGTGCAGTACGAAGAGCTGGTCGCGGGATCTTACCAGGACAGGTGCGGCGCCTGATCGACTACTGCGGGCTGCCGTGGGAGGACGCCTGCGTTTCCACGAGACCGATCGCGCGATCCGCACGCCGAGCGCCGAGCAGGTGCGGCAAACCGATCTACGACCGTTCGATCGGATTCACGGCACCACTACGAACAGGGCTGGACGAGCTCATCGAAGTGCTGCAACCGATCCTGCCCGCTATGCCCGATACGACCGCAATCCAGGCACGAATTCATCGTCCTGAACACGATTGAGCACGATCGCGCGCTGCGCGATCGCGTCGCGGTTGGCAACATTCAAACCAGCGAGTACCTCCGCGCGGGTCGCGGTGGGGGATAACATGTACCGGGCCAGACAGCAGGCGGCATTAGCGCTCAGAAACGCGCACTCGTCACGGCCGTATCGGCTGCACTCGCGAGCGCACAATCCGCACATGCCCAGGAAGCTCCTCCGCCCCGACCGCGGGGCTCGAGGAAGATCGTCGTCACCGCGACGAAACGCGCTGCAAGCCTGCAGGACGTTCCGGTCTCCGTCACGGCGTTCAGCACTGCGGACATCGAGAAGCACCAGTTCAACGGCATCGATGACTACGCCGCGATTCGTGCCCAGCCTGTCGCTCGCAGTCGACTGCGCAGGCCGGCGGCACCAACGTCGTGTTCACGCGGTGTCGCCGCGTCGGGCCTGAGCTTCGGCGGCAACTCCTCGAGCTCGATCTATCTCGATGAGCAGCCGATCACCTCGGCGGGCGACAACCCGGATCCGCGGCTCGTCGACATCGAGCGCATCGAAGCGCTGAGCGGGCCGCAGGGCACGCTGCTCGGCGCGAGCTCGCAGTCCGGGACGCTGCGCATCATCACGAACAAGCCCGATACGAACGGAGCGCGACGCTGGGTCGAGATGAACAGGCACCGAACGTCTCCGGACGGCAGACACGGGCATACGACGTAAGCGCGATGGTCAACGTCCCGCTGGCCGAGAATAAAGGTTGGCGCTGCGCTTCGTCGGCTTCGCGGCCGAGGACGCGGGCTACATCGACAACGTCCTCAGCACGAGCCCGGCGACGTGCCCGCGCGTACCTGCACGGAGAGCCTGGGCTGCACGGGACCGTTCAACAACTCGCCGCACTTCGACAACTCCGACCGGGTCAAGAAAGACGTCAACAAGACCGATGTACACCGGCGGCCGCGCTGCACTGCGCTGGGACATCAGCGACGCATGGACGATGGATCTCCAGCGGCATCGTGCAGAACACCGACGTCAAGGGCTTCGGTGACATGGACACCGGACGTCGGTGACCTGAACCAGGTGCGCTTCGAGCGAGGAGACGGCTCAAGGACGACTGGTGGCAGACCGGGTCTCACGCTGAACGGCGACGTCGGGTTCGCCGACGCGACGATCGCGCTCTCCTGCTTCGAGCGCAACTTCAAAATACGAAGTCCGACAACACGACCTACGAGTTCAATTTCGGCCAGTTCGTCGGCCTACAGCGGAACGCCGACCTACGACTTCAGCTTCGAGCCGCGAGACCAGTGCAATCGGAGCTGGGCGGCGACCCGCGCGGCAGCGCATTCGATCACCGCAAGAATCATCGCACCTCGATCGAGGCGCGCCTCGCCTCGAAAGGCGACAGCAAGTGGTCATGGCTGGGCGGACTCTTCTACACACAACAGGGAGAGCGGCCACACGACCTTTCAGGCCTTCATGCACGACTACGACCAGACGAACTCGTTCCAGTACTACAGCGACTACGAGTTCAACCTCACCGGGCAGCCCGCTCGCGCCCACCGAGGTCTGGTTCCTCGGCATCTACGACACGCTCGCTCGAGGAATACGCGGTCTTCGGCGAGCTTGGGCTACGACTTCACCGATCACTTCAAGGTCACGGCCGGCGGACGCTGGTTCCAGTACGACGAGAACTTCGCACTGGAGCAGCAGCAGCCCACGGGCTTTCGACGGCGGCACGCACCCTCAACAAGGACACGAGCTCGACGGACGGCAGACTTCGTCTCCAAGCTGAACCTGAGCTATCAGCTTCGACAGCGGCCGCATGGTGTACTTCACCTACTCCGGAGGGATTCCGCAACGGCGGCAGCACGCCGGTGCGCGATCGCTCGGTGCTGCCCTCGACTTTCAAGCCGGACCTGCTCGACGAACTGCGAGCTCGGCGCCAAGACCGAATGGCTCGATCGCCGGCTGCGGGCGAACATCACCCTGTACTACATGACCTGGGACGACATCCAGATCCAGGTCGAGGACCCGCAGCCGGGCGTGTTCGCGCTCGGCGATCGGTCAACTCCCGCAGGCGCGGATCCAGGGCGGCGACGGCCAGGATCGCAGTGGCTGGCGCTCGACAACTCTGACGCTCGGCGCCTCGCTCGTCGTACATCGACGCCGAGCTCTCCAGAAGCTCGACGCTCTGCTTCCCCGACGACTAGCGGCGGTCAGGTCTGCCTGCCGCCCGGCGCAGAAGGCATGCGCGCCTGCCGCTCACGCCCGACTGGAAGGCGACGTTCAGCTTCGACTACAGCTTCAATCAGCAGATCTGGAACGCGTCGCCGTTCTTCCGCTTCGACTATTCCGTACGTCGGCGAGATCGGTGAACTCGCTGTCGGGCTTCGAATCCGTGACCTTCGGCAACCGGTCCAACACGCTCGACTGCCTACGACGAAGGCAACCTGCAGCTCGGGCTCGAATCGAACAGAGTGGACCGTTCACGTTCGCGGTCGACACAACATCTGGGACGAGCGCGCCGAGCAGTTCCTCAACAATCCGCTGGGGCAGCCCGCGCATCTCCATCAATCACCCGCGAACCTACGGGCTGACGTTCAGATACAACTTCGGAGGCGGCGACAGCTTCCGGGTGGTCAGGCACGGCTGCGCACCCCGCAGCGCGCAGCGCATCTCGAAGTCACCAGTGCGCGAGACCCGACGGTGCCGCCGCCGCCGAGCGTCCAGCGCGCCAGCCGGCTTCTGCGGCACTCTCGTAGATCACCTTTGCCGTTGAAGATCGTGAGCAGCACCTGCGTGTCGCCGATCTGCTCCGGCGGGATCTCGAACAGATTGCGATCGACGACGACGATGTCGGCCTGCTTGCCGACCTCGATGGAGCCGTTGTCGCGCTCGTGATGCACGAGCCAGGCGCCGTTGATCGTGTAGGCCGCGATCATCGTCGCGAGATCGACGCGCTCGTCCGCATTCAGCACGCCCTCGATCTCGCCCGTCGGATCCTCGCGTCGCACGGCCGTCTCGATCGCGAGCCACGGATTCACGGACGACACGAACCAGTCGCTGCCGCCGACGATGCGTCCGCCGGCCGCGCACGATGCTGCCGATGGGATACATCCGATCGACGCGCGCCTGCCCGACTGCGGGCATGTTGATGCCCGGTGATCCAGGTATCGGGAGAAGGCCCAGAGCGCCTGAAAGTTGGCCGTGACGCCGAGCGATGCGAAGCGCGGGATGTCGGCGGCATCGACGAGCTGGAGATGCGCGATGTGGTGCCGGTTGTCATGTGTTGCCGTTGCGATGCTCGGCTTCGGCGACGGCATCGAGACCCGCGCGCACGGCGCGATCGCCGATCGCATGCATGTGCACCTGCATCCCATGGCGTCGAAACGGCTCACGGCGTCGGCGAGCGCGGCCGGCTCGAAGTTGAGCTTCGCCGCTCGCGCTAGCCGCTGTCGAGATAGGGCTCGAGCAGCGCGGCCGTTTCGCCCTCGAGCACGCCGTCGAGGAAGAGCTTGATGGCAGTGGTGTCGATCGCAGGCGAATCGTAGGTCGGCGAGCGACTTCGAGCACGCGCTCGAAGTCCTCGCCCTGATGCTCGCTGTACACACCATAGACGAGGCACGTGCGCACCCGCGCGCGTCGAGCGCGCCCTCTTTCTCGACCGCGGCATACGTCTGCAAGCTGGCTCTCGTTCACCCAGGCGTCGATGAACGAGGTGATGCCGACAGACGCCATCTCGCGCAGGCGCCGCTTGCGAGCGCGGCCTCGTTCTCTTCCAGCGTCGGCTTCAGGGATCTGCGCCTCGATCAGCTCGTTCGCAGTCTCCGCGCAGCGTGCCTGAAGCTCACCCGTCTGCGGATCGCGCTCGATGACGCCCTTGGGCGGATCCGGCGTGCTGCGCATCGATGCCCGCGAGCTGGCAGCGCGCTGAGTTCGCCCCAGCCCGAATGACCGTCCGAGCCGCGCAGGTAGTACGGGGCGGTCCGCGATGACCGCGTCGAGCACCGACTTTGTTGGCGTTGCCCTCCGGCGGGAAAGAGACCGAGATCGTAGTTGTTGCCGACCACCCATTCGCCGTGCGCGCGCCCCGCGCACTCGACGACCTTGGCGAGCAGCGCCTCTGATCGATCGCGATGGCGATCGAGCGAGCAGCCGAGCAGCAAGCTCGCCGCCACGGATGGGATGCACGTGGCTGTCGTGCAATCCGGGGAGTGCCATGTGCTCCGCGAGGTCGACGACGCGCGTTGCGGGCCGACGTAGGGCGCGATCGCGACGTCGTCGCCGACGCGCCACGATGCCGCCGTCACGTGACGGCGGCGGCATGCGCCCAGCTGCGCTCGGCGTCGACGGTGTAGATGCCGCCGTTGCGCAGCACGATGTCCGCCGGCCTCGGGCGCCGTCGCGCTCACCGCCCGAGCAACCCAGTACGACTGCGACGAAGAGCGCGCTCGAATAGAGCGCTCGATTGGCCATTGACCACCTGTTCGCCTGCATCGGCGCAGTCTCTATGATAGCCGGCGCGCCGTTCGCCCGGCGTCGACCGGACCGGTATGAGATCCCGGAGCATTCAGCAGCGTTGAACTCTTGCCGCAGCGCACAGGTCAACGCCGCCTCGGCGAGGCGGGGTGTTCCTGAGGGCCTTGATGAACATGCGATATGAGCCTGAGAGATTCTCCTGCTTGCGCTCGCGCCCATCGGCGCGGCGATCGCCGGCACGGCAGCGCCGAACGACTCCGCGCGCCGGCTTCTGCACCGCCGGCCCGACACTCCCTTCTATGCGTACGCGCTCGGCGGCGGCAATCAGCTGCGCCGGTGTTCCACGGCCCGGACTACCCGGACTGCTACGCGACCTTCGGCCTCATCAATCTGGAATCGCCGGGCGACGTGCTGATGGAGAACGCGGGCACGCTGCGCCTGTCGCGCAGCGACGCGCTGCACCTTCGAGGATCTCGCCGCGGTCGAAGACTCGCCGCTCGTCCTCGTCGCGGCGCCCGGCGGCGGCGCGTATGGATTCGCGCTGAACGCGCACCGGGTTCTACGAGATCGCCCCTGACGGCTCGACCTTCGTGGTGACCAAGCGGCGCACGCCGGCCGCGCGGTATCGTCGGCGTCGGCGTCGATCCCGCGAATCCGCGCCACGTACATCGGCAATTCGGACGGCCAGATGTATCAGTCGACCGACGGCGGGGCGAACTGGTCGCGCCTCGGCAACCCGCCCGCGCTGGGCGCCTTCGGGTACCGCTTCGCGTTCGATCCGCACGATCCCGGCACGCGATCTTCGGCGCCGTGACGTTCGGCGGCTGGTCACGTTCGACGGCGGCACGTCGTGGACGCCGATGGGGGACTCTCGGAGACGGGCGGCCCGGCGAACGGCTTCAACGCGGTGTTCTCCCGGTCGACGGCGACGTCGCGTGGGTGATGGGGCTCGACATCGACCAGGCGCGACGCGGGCGATCCATCGGGCGGACGGCACTTCTACCTGTCGACACGATGGTGGCCGCCACTTCACGCCGGTCGATCGATCAGTCCGCCGAGGTGACCCTCACGAACGGCCCGGAGAATGACGCCGCATCCGCGACTGCCGCAGCGCATCGCCGTGGGTGTTCGGGTCGAGCTTCCTCGGGCCGTCGACATCTATCAGTTCGACGCCGAGCTCGGACAACTCAAGAAGCGCCACCATCCGGGGCCGCTCGCCCGGACGGTGGCCTATGCGAGCGGCGATCCGCGCAATCTGCTGATCGGGCTGGAGGGCGGAATTCCCTTCGCACGATGAACTCGGCGGTGCGTAGCTGCGGACTCACGATGCGGTCGCGTCCCGGAAATTCATCAGAGCAGCGGTAGCGCCTTTCCAGTGCAGAAGGTTCGCCCGGCGCAGGTCGCCTTCGTACGTGTGCAGAACGCGCGCGAGGCGGTCGACGATCCATCGTCGACGTCCTCGACGGTCGCGATGAGCGGCGGCGTCATCATCAGCCAGTCGCCGCTACATGCCGCCCGCCGTTCGGCGTGCGTAGAGGACGCAGCCCTCGCTGGACGCGCGAGATCCGAGATCTCCTTCGGGACATCCCGCGTCCTCGGCAGCATCGCCTTGGTCTTCCGGTCCGCGACGAGCTCGATCGCGTTGAGCAGGCCCTTGCCGCGCACCTCGCCGATGATCGCGCTCTCCTGCATCAGCCCTTCGAGGCGTTTGCGCAGGTGCGCGCCCACGCGCTCCGCGTTCGCGGGCAGGTCGCGCTCGATCGTCTCCTGGAGCACGGCGAGGCCGACGGCACATCCGAGCGGGCTCGCACTTGTGAGGTGTGGCCGTAGTAGAAGCCGCCGCCTTCAGCGACGCGCTCGACCATCGCCGCCGGCGCGACGAAGCACGCGAGCGGGTAATAGCCGCTGCCGAGCCCCTTCGCGAGGATGACGAGGTCCGGCAGCGCCGCCGGCCGCCAGTGGGCGGCGAGAAAGCGACCGCTGCGGCCGGCGCCGGCGATGACTTCGTCGTAGATCAGGCACACGTCGTAGGCGTCGCAGATCTCGCGCGCACGACGATAGTAGGCGTCCGGCGCGGTGGGATCGCGCCCGGCGCTCCAGTCCGCCGATCGGCTCCATGATGAAGGCGAGCACCGGATTCCGGTCCTCCGCGCGATCGTCTGCGAGCCGTTCAGCGCATTGCCAGGCGCATCGCCGCGCCGTCCATGCCTTCGGGCGGACGATAAGTCAGCGGCGCTGGAATCTTCGGCATCCTGCGCAGCATGCGGGCGCATGCGGCCTGTCGACACCGGACGCCAGTGACCGCCAGCGCCCGAAGTGTGCTGCCGTGATAGGACGGCGTGCGGCTGATGATCTTGAAGCGCGAGCCCTGCCCGCGCGCGAGTGCGTCCATGCGCACGAGCTCGATCCCTCTTCGACGGCTTCGCTGCCCGCTCGACGACGAAGAAGGCGCGATCGAGCCCCTGCCCGTCTGGCTCGATCAGGTCGCTCAGGCGGGTGTTGGCCTCGCTCTCAGTAGCTCGATAGGGCGAAACAGGCGCGCTCGGATTGCTCACACGCGCGCGCAGGACGCGCGGATTGCCGTGACCGAGATTCACCGCCACCGGACCCGGACGTGCAGTCGATGTACTCCCTGCCGTCGCTGTCCCGACACCGCGCAGTCCGAGCGCACGATCGATGCGCGGGAGCTGCACGGCGCCTTTCTTCATCCAGAAGTGCTGGACGCCACCGCCCCGCGGGCGCTCGCCGATGTGTACGCGTTGCATGGATTTCCGGGTCATGACTTGCGGGCTGCGCAACGATAGCGCGCGCGCGCGCGCCCGGGCGCCAAGCGCTCGTGTCGTCAGCGCGTTCCGGGTCGCGGTGTGGACGAGCACGCGTGTCAGCGCCGATCACCGTGCCATCCGGTGATCTCATCGCTCAGCACGCGGTAGAGCCACCTGCGGCTTCGGACGCGCAGGCTTCGGGGATGCCCGTGACGAGGTAGCGTCCGTCGGGCGCGAGCGGCAGCGCGTCGTGTCCGGGCAGCCGGAATCCGAGATTTCCGCTGAGCACGGTCACATCCGACACCGAACCGCGGGACCTCCCGCCGACCCTCGATGCACCAGACTTCCGGGGCTGTGGAAGCGACCGGTGCACGTGGGGACAGGGCTGGCTCGCCGGTTGTCCGTCCGTCCAGGGCGTCGCCCTGGATGCCGTAGTACTGCAGGTGCGGACACCCGGACCGTGTTTTCGACGTCCGCAGGATCGTGCCCGCACTCGCCACGCCGCGCCGCATTCCTCCGGCGCCGTCGTCACCGCCGTGAGCGTCGCGACGTTACTCATGTGGAATCGATCGCATCGACCGAACAGGCGTCGATTTCCCCCGTGAACGCCGCAGGTCCACGGCGGTTGCGTTGGCGCGGTCGCGCACGAGAGAACGATCCGGGCGCCGGACACAGCGCACCGAGGTGCAATCGCATGCCGCCCTTCACTGCGTTGCAGGCGGGAAATGCGGCGCACGGGCAGTGTGCATGCCGCCGGTCCCGGCGGCAGGCCAGATCCTGCGCCAGACGCTGGAGGCTGGGGCCGGACTTGCAGGGACGTTCGCCATGGAGCTTGTATGCAGGCACGGCATCGCTGTAATTGCCAGGCCGCGGCGGCGGCCGCCGACGCTTTGACCAGGGACGCGACCGACGTTCCCGTCTGCATCTCGGTCGGACCCGAGGGTGCCGTCGATCAGAGCCTCGCCGACGGCGTGATCGCCGTACGCGACCCGCGGCGGCTCACTGAGTCGTGCGCGCCAGCACGCGCGGATCGTCGAGGCTGACGGCGCCCGCGGCGTGCAGACGAGCGGCCAGATACGTCGGGCCTGTCGGGAAGTCGGCAGGATCGACCTGGCCCGGCTCCACCGCGCCACGGCAGTACTCGAGGCCTCGGGGCGTTCGGACTCTCCCAACCGCCGGGCAGGAGCGGCCCGGAGTGCTGTCCGGCCCGCTGGATCTGGTTGCCCGCAGCCGCCACGGCGACGGCGGCGCCGCGACACGAAGCGTCCTGCAGGCGCGATATGCGGCGCGGCTTACGGGCGTCGGCGCCACCGGCCGGCGGGCGTGAGCCTGCCGAAGCGCGGGTCCCATCCGACCGAGAGATTCAGCACGAGCTTTCGCGCGGCTGCGTCGCGTTGCCGGCGACCCGGTCGGCGGGCCTCGAGCCGCAGTGCGCGCGCCAGCTCGGAGACGGTGCCCGAAGTAGCCCGCCGTTCCGGATCCGATGCACCCGCGGCGCATCTTGATGGGGCAGCGCGAGCCGGGTATGAATGTCGACGCCGCGCAGCCGCGACCCGCCGTGCAGATGAGGTCCCCAGCCATCTTCGCGAGCGAGAAGCCGATGCAGCGCGTTGCACTGGCTCGCACAGAAGCTGCTGCGTCGGCTGCGTGTCAGATGAGGCTGAGGCAGCGCACGCGCGGCTGCGACGACAGCACCGCGACGACGACAGCGCGCCGCCTGTGCGAGAAAACAGCGGCTGCCAGATGAGCGCTTCGAAGTCCTGCGGTGGTGCGAGCGGCGACCGCCATGGCATCGGGATCGAGCTGCGTGAGGCAACCGCCGTGACCATGTCCTCGAGCACGACCGGGCTGCCGGTGTCCGACTCAGACGCAGAAGCCTTCGAGTGCGGGGCAGAATGACGGCGCTGCCGAACAGGTCGCTCGTGCTCCAGCCCCCACCGCGGCCGGTGAGGTCGGAGAACGCAGGCGAACGTGCAGGGCGGCGGGAACGGTGCGGCGTGGCGGCGATTCCGATGTAGCCCACAGGGCGTCGCCGGGTCCGCGGGCATGAGCGGAGGATCGACGGCCGACACTGAGTTCGCAGGCGACGCGGGCACGGCGCGAGTCGCGTCGATCCTGTCCGCGCCGCCTGGGCCTGCGAGTCCCGAGATGAGTGATCGCAATCAACACCGAAGAAGCGCGTATTTCAGTCATCGGGACTCCGTTCCTGATCGCCGGGCTTCCAGGAACCGTCAGCGCTCGATCAGCCGGAACGCCGACCAGTCGTCCATCACAGTTTCGCGGCGAAGCGCGAGTTGCGCACGTTGCAGCGGCGACTTCGCCGCGCGCCCGCGAGCCAGGCGTCATAGAACGATTTCACGAGGGCGAGCGCGGCCGCGTCGCGCACGGGGCGCGACGTCGCGAGCACCGTGCGTGCGCCGCTCGCACGAAGGCCTGCGCGAGGCCGATGCCGCCGACGCGCTCGCCGCATCCGTCGCGGCGGTCTCGCAGCCCGAGAGGACGACGAAGTCCGGCGCACGCTCCAGGGTCAGGATGTCGGAGACATCGAGCGACGTGTGACGACCGAGCTGATCTCACTGCCCAGCCGCGCCGAGGCGCCAGGCATGGCCTGGGTGTAGTGAAAGAGATCGGCGGTCCTCAGCGCAGACGCACGCGATCGAGCTCGGCCTCGTCGCCGCGCAGCAGCGTCACGCGCCAGTCCGTCGTGCGGCGTCGAGGGAATCACGCATCGACGCGGATCTCCTCCCGTGCGGCGGAGAGATTGCCCAGCGTGTCGCCGACGACGAGCGCCCGACGCTCGTGCAAATCGGCGGCGAGCGCGGGAGATCGAGGCCATACGAGACCGGCGCACGCGCGAGCAATACGTCGCCGTCCACGGTGACGGCGTGGAGTAATCGACGTCGCGAAGCTCATCCGGGACAGAGCCGGACGCGGCCCGGCACGGCGGCGGCGGCGATGACCGGCTCGAGCAGGCAGCGCCAGCGCGATGGTATCCGATTCTGCCTGCATCCCCACGTAAGTCACGTCTTCTGTGCTCCCGGCGGCGAAGGTCGCCCAGGTACCCGGCAGGCGCTGGAATGCGCCTCGAGCGTTCCGGGGTCGCGGGCGCTGCCGCCGACCCGAGTACATGCGTGGACTGAGCGCAGCGAGCGCATCGTCGAGACCACGTCGAGCTCGCGCCTGATGTGCGTGCAGCGCCTCGATCCGCTCGAGCTCGTCGCGAGGAAGTACCCAGCCGAGCCTGGTGAGCCCCGTGAGCTCGTCGCAGCCAGAGATAGCGCGCCATCGTCGCGTCCCACCGCTCACGCGCGTCGCCATCGAGAGCGGCGATCAAGGCGGCCGGGACGCAGTTTCTGCAGCGCGCGGCGGCGCGCCGCGCAAAAGCCTCCCCGTCTGCCCATGTGTTGCAGCAGCAGCGCGACACCGGCGTGCGTCGCCCACGCGTGCGAGACGCGACGAGCGATCTCGCGACCTCTGGTTCACCGGCAACGCGGAAGAGACTCGTCGAGCAGGTGCTCGGCCCCGGCGACCGCGCCCAGCGCGTCGTCGCGACGCGATCGAGCCGCTGGATACGCGAGCGCCTTGCGGATGGCTGCGCGCCAGACGGCATCCGGCGATGCGGTCGCATACTCCCAGCTCGCGCAGGCGGCCGGCCTGCGCGAGCGAGGCCCGCGCATCGCCGCGCGGCGAGCGCGAGCCGCGCCTCGATGTCGAGCGACCAGAGCAACATGCGCAGCTCCGGCTCGGCGTGACATGCCGCGCGCGCTCGAGATGGAGCTCAGCGCTGGTCCAGGCGTCCGCGCGTGCAGATGCGCGAGCGCGAGATTGATCAGGACGTTCACCTGCTCGTCCGCATTGCACAGGCCGCCGGCGGCGGGGACGAGATCGTCGCGAGCACGCGCTCGGAGCGCGGGCAATGGAGTCTCTCCGTCGCTCGCCCGCCTCGAGGGCGAGCAGTCGTCGCGTCCAGCCGACGTTGTTGAGGAACACGCGCTCGCAGTCGCTGGCGAGGAGCTCGAGGCGTCCTGCCATGCCGCGATCATCGCGCCTGCTTCGGCGCGGCGACCGAGCATCTGCAGCTGCACCGCGAGCATCTGCTCGGCGTCGAGCTGGAGACGATCCCAGCCCATGCGCGCGGCCTCGTCCGACGCGACGCCGAGCTGGCGCAGCGTGCCCCGGTCGTCGCCCGAGTTGTAGGCGAGGAGGCCAGCGAAAATACGCGAGGTAGTAGCGCTGCTCGCGCTCGCGTCGGGCCCGTCGTCGAAGCGGTCGAGCTCGGCCGCGCGCGGCGCCGAACTGCCTGCCCTTCACCATGAGGGAATACGCGAGCACCGTCGCGCGTCGGTGACCGCAGCCTGCTCGCGACCGTCGGCCAGATCGCGTGCGATCGCCGCGCGCAGCGTCACGCGTGCCGCTTCGGTCTCGCCCTGCAGGTTGCGAATGCGACCGAGAGCGCGGAGCGCGTCGCCGTCGCGGTGCGTCGAGCGCCTCGAGCAGTGCCCGTGCGCCGGCGAGGCTCGCCGTCGCGACGGATCCGCCGCGCGTTGGGCGACGTCGCTCCGTTGGCGCGACACGAGCGGCAGCGACCAGGCGCTGGCACGTCCGTGCGGGTCACGCGCACGGTGACGAGGGCGTCGTCCGGCTGCACGGCGAACACGTAGCGCAGGCCGCCCTGCACGGCTGCGCCGCTGTCCGGCCGGCACGACGCTGCGCCCGTGCCTGATCGCGATACCTGCGCGTCCACCGTCCGTACCGCACCCACAGACGCAACTTCGCCGTCCGCGGCGACGGCGCAGGCGCCGCGCAGGAGCTCGCGGCAGCCGCCGTACGTCGATTTCCAGCGGGACGCGTCCGTCACTGGGTCTGTGCCGCTGACGGCGCAGGGCGCCGCGAGGCGAGCGCGAGGCGACGCAGCTGACCGCGCATCTCAGTCCCCGACGTGCACGGGACGCGCCAGCGCCACCCAGTCGTCGCAGTGTCGATGCGACGCTTCGGCCTGCAACCGCGGCGTGAGGAGTGAAACGTCCGGCAAGCGCGCTTCGGACCGATCCGACGACGACTACGAGGTCCGAGTCGCCCGCCGGGCAGGCGCCGCAGTCGCTCGCCGACGCGACCCGTCGATGACGATCACGCCGCGGGCGGCGACGCTGCGGCGACGCGGGCAGTTCGCGCGCCGATATCCCGCCCTGATTGACCCAGACGCGCGCCGCGACCTCCGTGCTCACGGCGCTCGCGGGCCGCAGCACGAGCCTCGAAGCGCGTGCCGGAGGAGAACTCGACGGCGACCTTCGCGTGCGCCCCAGCGCCGCGGAACAGCGCGCGACCCCTGCAGGCTCGAGCTCGCATCCGGCAGCGGCGGGCCGTGCGTGCCCGGCCGGCGAGCGTGAGATAGACGCCGACGATGGCGATCGCCGCGACGCTCGCGGCCACCGCGCTCAACGCCGCCCGATTGCGCATGGCTGAGCCTAGCGCGGCCAGCAGGCGCGCGCTCAGCGAGACCGGCGCCGGCTCGCGACGCGGATCCGACGCGCGCAGCGCCGTCAGCTCACGCCAGATCGCGAAGCAGGCGTCGCACTGACTGACGAGATTCGATCGTCGCGGCGCGGGTCGGATCGAGACGCTGCTCCTGCCAGGCGGCGATGTCGACGAGGGACGGACATGCCTCCCGGCGCTCGCCGGTGAGCGCGAGGCGCGCTCAGCGCGAGGGCACGATCTGCTTCATCCTTGCGCATGCTCGTTCACTCCGCGAGCGCGAAGCGCATGCCGTCGAGCTCCCTGCTCCGCGAGCGCGGCGCGCAGCCTTTCCATCAGGCGTCCATGCACACGGGCGCGGTGCGTTCGTTCAGGTCGAGATTCCGCGCTGCCTCCGGGAGTCGAACAGTTCTCCTCGTAGACGAGACGCAGCAGCAGCCGCTCCTGGCCGGTGAGCTCGAGGCTGCGCTCGAGCGCTGCAATGCGCGTGCGCGCTCGCTTCGCGGCCGCCCCTTCGAAGTTCTGTGCGGTCGTGTTCTCCTCGACCGAAGAGAGACCCGCGAGCACCTGGAGCAGAATGCGCGAGCTCCCCCTGCTCCAGCTCTGACGCTGGAGTGCCGGTGCTGCGCTCGAGCTCGGCCGCGCCGTCGTCCGCCTGCTCGCCGGTGTGCTCGCCGCAGCGTGGAATGCGCGCCGCACTTCCCTGATCGCGGCACGCACGTCGGGCTCGCGGGCGTCGGCCGCACAGAGCAGGTCAACGACGGCCTGCGGCTCGAGGCGGCGCAGGCACAGCAGCTCGAACACGCGCTTCCAGACGCCGCCGAGCCGCTGCAGCCACGCCGGCGGGCGCGGCCGCCCGTACTTGCGCACGGCGTACTCCTCGCAGGCAGGTTCTGTAAACGTGATGGCCATGAATCCTCCGCCGATCCGCCGCCGCGGTAACCGTCGCGCAGGCGGGACCACTCGTTCTCGCTGATGCCCTGGAACGCGTGGTTGTAGGCGGCTTCCGCGTCCGGCGTATTCCCGGTATCTGCGCCGCGCTCGCGCCATCAGGCGGCGGGCCACTCAGCGCGAGGTTCAGAAGAAGAGTGCCCGCCAGTCGATCGCCGTCATCCGCGGCCGTGCATGACCCTCGCGGTGCCGCGTCCGGATTAGCTACCAGCCGCTGCGCTGCGCACCGGTGGATGCGCGGCGCAGCGGAGCATGCCGTTGAGCGCGCCGTCGATCACGGCTCGTTCGGGCCCGCACGCCACAGGTCGAAATTGAGCGTGCTGCCATTGAGGTAGGCCGTCCAGTAGTCGCCGTCCGCGAGCAGCGTGGAGATACGCACGCCGTCGACCAGCGCGGGCGGTCGCACGGTCCACGCTGCCGGCCACGCCGCGGAAGCCTGGGCCGGTGACAGCCGACCTGCTTCTGGAATCCGCTGTCGGCGAAGAGCGACCAGGTGCACACGTCGAAGTTGCCGCCGACGATCGATCGCGTGCGACGACGCCGAGCGTGTCCTGCACGCTGTCGACCGCGAAGTCCGCGACGTTGACGCCGGAGCACCTTCGGGTCCGCGCGATGGTCCGGCGTGAATCGCAGCCGGTAGCCGTACTCGAACATCTCATCGGCGTCGCCCCAGCGGTCACCCGGACTGCTGGATGCCGCCACGATCATGTCGCGATCGAGGCGGGTCGCCTGCGCGACGAGACAGCCGGAGCCGACGCAGTACGGACCGCCGTCCGCGGTGTAATCGTCGAAGTCCGGGTCGATGGAGAAGCCGCCGTTGCCGCCCTTCCAGCCGGCGAGACCCGGATAGCCGCTGTCGCTCAGCTTGTCGAGGAAGTAGCAGCGATCGTTGCCGTCCGCGTCCTCGCCGCACTCGTCGTAGGACTTCGCGCTCGCCACCTGCGCGAACAGCGGGTCCTTGTAGGCGTACAGCCAGAGCGTGATCTGATCCTGGGGCGTGGAGATGCCGCCGCCCGCGGGCGGCGCCGGCCGGCGAATCGGTTTCGCCGTACAACGTGTCCTCGAGCCCGAGCTGCGACGCCCGCAGATTCATGCGCGCGACGAACTCGTCGAAGTTGCCGTAGCCCGAGATGTCTCGCGCGATGGCGGCCGCGGCGTCGTTGCCGGAGCGCAGCATCATGCCGTGAGCAGCGTTCTCCAGCGTCTGCTTCTCGCCTTCCTGGAGATCGTCGGTCGTCGAAGTTCGAATCCATTCCCATCTGGCTGCCGCCGACATCGGCGGCGTCCGCACTGATCTCGACGACGTCGTCGAGCGCCACTTCGCCGTTCTCGATCGCCTCGACGGCGACGAGCAGCGTCATGTTCTTGGTGACGCTCGCCATCGCAATCGACGGAGCTCGCCCGCGTGGCATCTCGGAGAAGAGCTCGCCGTCGCCGACGCCGAAGTCGTCTCTCGACGAGGCCGTCCGAGCAGCTGCGCCCGCACGTTGGCGAGGAAGCGCCGCGTTGCTGGTCGCGTCCGTGGGCGTGGGGCGCTGGGATCACGACGCCGAGGCCGCCGGCGTCCTGATCGCGCGTGCTGTCGCTGATGAGATAGGGCATGTGTAGCTCACGCCGCCCTCGCCCCAGCTGAGGAAGCGTCTCCCAGGTGTCGAGCTTCATGCCGCCCTGCGCATCGACGACCGGCGTGAGGAAACCATCGGTCGCGATGGGCAGGTTCACGGTGGCGACGATGCACTCGGTGACGTCGTCCTTCGCCGTAGCGATCGAGCGCCCGAAACGGCGCGCCGTAGGCGTCCTTCGGCGTGCCGCCGGGACTCACGTCCCAGTAGCGCGTCGCCATCCTGCCCATTCGCGTCGCGGTAGCTCACGACGTACAGGTTGCCGTCCAGATGCTCGATGGAAGGCACGGTGCATCGGGCGCGGATCGCCCCAGTCGCCGCTGCCGTCGGCGCGCGCCCCGAGAGGTCGCCTGTCGCGGAGTCGATCTCCCAGGTGATCGTGGCAGCCTGTCGCCCGAGGTGCGCACGGGCGTGACGATCTGGTAGTCGCCATCGCTGAGCTCGTCGATGCGCGATGTCGTAGCCTCGACGTGCAGGTGCGCGCTTCGCGCCGTAGCCGACCGGAGTCGAAATCCAGTGAACGAACCGTCGTCGAAGACCCGCCACGTCGTGAGCCACAGGTTGCCGTCGCTGCGGATGACGCCCGCGACGAAGGGCTGGACCTCGAGCTTCGGCGTGATGTCCGGCGACAGCACTTCGAGCTTCACGTCCTTCCCGGCGAAGGGACCCGCTTCCCTTCATGAACAGCGGCTTCAACTGAGACCCAGGTCGACGTCGTAGCTGTAGAGCTTCACGCCGGATCCCAGTGCCCGCGGCCGCGACGATCTTCGTAGCGCGTCGGTCCGCGTTCGGCGAACCGCCGGAGATGTGACGACGTCGACCTGCGTCCGGCTTTGCGCCGGGAACGACCGATGATCGGCGGATCCTCGTCGGGCGGGCCCGGAGCCGAGGTCGGGCGGCACCGGCGGCGGGTTGTCGTCGCAGGGCGGCAACTCGCGCGACGAGCGTGTTGGTGACCGTGTGCGCCGCTGGGATCACTGGCGGTCGTGATCGACCACCGGTCCGCCGTACGACCGAGTCCGACACGGTCGAACACGAGACCGTGCCGTTCGGGACGGTGCTGTGACGCGTCTCGCTGTCGCCGTCGGGCAGCAGCACGGTGATGTACGACGCCGATCTCGGCGGCGCCTCCAGCACTTTCCAGTTCGACCTGCAGGTGGTGGCGTGAGATCGCCGCAGATCGGTTGCGGCGTCGCGAGCGTGTCGATCTCGAGCGCGACTGATGCCGGGATCGGGCTCGTTGTCGTTGCCCGCCGGTCCGGGGCCTGGAAGAAGCCTCTCTTCATGTAGCCGAGATCGACGCTGAAACTGATGAAGCCGTTGCCGTCGAAGTCGGCGTCCGGATCGAAATCGGCGTCACCCGCGCTCTTGAAGAAGACCTGCTTCTGAACAGTCCGAGGTCGCCGAAATTCACGACGAGGCTGTTGGTCGAGGTCTGCATCGCAGACGTTGCCGTAGCCGTCGGCGTCCGTGTCGCGCTGATCCGCATTCGCGACTTCGATGCAGTTGTCGGCGGTATCGAGATGCCGTCCGCATCCGCATCGGCGGCGCGCGCACAGATCGGCAGCGTGAGCAGCGCGATCGCAATCGCGTGCCTGAGGGTCGGGGAAGCGTTCATGTCCCTGGTCTCCATCTGTCGTGTTTGCGGTGATCGGCCCCGCGGGCCGGTTGATCACCCGGATGGACAGACGCGAGGATCGCCGGACACGGTCCGGCGACCGGATGCCTCCGCGGCGGTGAGGGCCGCCCGCCGGTCAGTTGGAGACGGTGGCGAAGGACCTCCGAGGCGAACGCGGGCGCCACTTTGGCGAGATCGCGCGTCGTGATGGCGGCCGAGCGCCTTTTCGACCTCGTCCGGCTCGAGCAGACGGCCAGTACCACAGCCACTGCAGCGCCAGCTTCGCCGAGATCTCCTCGTCGCTGCTTCGGCCGCACTGCGCATGCGTCCGAGCAGGTTCGTCTTCGCTTCCGCGAGCCCTGCGTCGCTCGGCGGGATTCGTGCGCAGCAGCGTGAGCTGCTCGCGCAGCAGCGCCTCCATGGGCGCGAGCTTCGCCGGATCGACGCCCATCGTGAGCGACACGAACGCGTTCTCGCCGTCGGAACGGTACTGGCCGTCGATGTAGTAGAGGAGGCCGCGCTTCGAGATCGCTTCCATGCCGAGGCGTCCCTCGTAGCCGTGCGTGAGCACGTAGAGCAGCAGCCGCCACGCGAGCGCATCGCGCGCGCGATGGCTCGGGCAGCGACCACGTAGCCGAGCTGCGCCTGCGCGATGGGATGATCGATGCGCACGCGCAGCGGTGTCCTTGCGCAGTTTCAGCTTCGGCGGCTTGGTCGGCTTCGGCACCTTCATCTGCCCGATCGGACGCCTCGAGCAGGTTCAGCGTCTTGCCGATGTCGAGATCGCCGACGGCGACCACCAGCGTCGGGCCGATCTCAGGCGCCTGCTTCGGCGCCTGCACGCCGAGCAGCTCGTGCAGCGCGAGCTCGGAGCCGCGCCTCCGGATCCGCTCTTCTGCCGCGGCGTGTCGGCGACGCCAGCCCTCGCGCCGGCAACGGCCGAGCCCGCCGTGCTGACCGCCTCGGCGAAGTCCGCGGAGGTCGAGCGCACGCCGATCCGAGGTCGTGTCCCACGCGAAGGTGTCGGTCGACGCGCCGCCGCCGATCTCGACCGTGCCGCGACGGCACGAGCACGCGCACGTAACAGGCCGGGCTCAACGCGATGCGCTGAACGATCGCGGGCACGCCGTTGCGCAGGCGCAGGAGCACGGGCGGCGGAGGCGGCGTCGGCTTGACGTCCTCCGGGCTTCGGCGCCGGCGTCGCGAGCGGCACCGGCGCTTCGGCGCGGCGACGCCTCGATCGCGGCGACCGTGAGCGCCTGCCGGCGTGATACCAGCCGACGGCGCGCTCGCGCGGCTGCAGATAGCGCGTCGCGACATCGCGCACCTGCTTCGGCGTCGACTGCGCGCGATCGCATCCGGCCAGCCGAGGAAGGAGCCGAGCGCGTCGAGTCCCGCGTAGAACGCGAGCTGGCGTGCGGCGTCTTCCGTCGTCTCGACGTCGAACACGAGGTCCGAGAGCACGCGCTGGCGCGCCACGTCGACGCGCCGTTCGCTCACGGCTTCATCGCGCAGCACGCGATGCGCGCGCTTCGATCGCCTCCTCGATCGAAGCGCGTTCCACGTCGGGCGCGACGCTGCCCGAGATCGTGAAGATGTAGGCCGCTGCCGCCGGCGGCAGCCAGGTCTCCATGTCGTCGGTGATCGCCGTGGAGCAGCGAGCCTTCCCGCACGGCGCTTCCGCCCAGGCCCTGGTCGAAGTTCACGCCGTCGCCACCGCCGAGGATCTCCTGCATGAGCAGGAAGGCGGGGAAGTCGGTGCTGCCGGCGGCGGGCGCGCGATAGACGAAATCGAAGTAGCTCGCGTCGCCTGCGCCCTCGAGGTTCACGCGGCGCTCGCCGAGCTGCGTCGGCTCGATCGTGCCCGGCGGTGGCGTCGGCGGCGTCGCCGGATAGTCCCCGAACAGCTCGGCCACCCGCGCTCGCGCACGTCTTTGGTGACGACGTCGCCGACGACGACGAGCACGGCGTTCGACGCCTTGTAGTGCTCGCGGTAGAAGCGCACGAGATCGCGCGCTGATGCGCTCGACGTCGCTCGCCCAGCCGATCGTGTTGTTGCGATAGGGATGCGCCTGGAAGCGATGCGTAGCACGGCCGCATCGTTGAGGACGGTGCCTGATCGTTCTCGTAGCCGTGCAGCTCGGCGAGCACGGCACCGCGCCTCCGCCTCCACGCCCTCCTCGGGGATGAGCAGGTGGCCCATGCGGTCGGACTCGATGCGCAGCACGAGGTCGAGCTGCTCCTTCGGCACCGGTCTCGAAGCAGGTCGTCTGGTCGATCCAGGTGTAGGCGTGCCACTCGCCGCCGACGGCGGAGATCCGGCTCGTAACTCCGTGCCGGGAAGTGCTCGGTCGCGCGGAACGCCATGTGCTCGAGGTAATGCGCGAGTCCCGTGCGCCCGCTGTCTTCATCGCGCGCGCCGGTGCGATAGAGCATCTGCACGCTCACGACGGGCAGCGCGTGCTCTTCGAGCACGATCAGCTCGAGGCCGTTGTCGAGGCGCATCACCGTCGCCTTCGACAGATCGGAGCGCGGCTGCGGCGACGGCTGGCAACGCGCACAGGAGCATTACGAGCGCCGAATCATTTCAGCAACTCCGATGCGGCGGCGGCGAACTGAGCGATGCGCGCCTCCGACAGCGCCGAGATCGCCTGCGGGCGCGCCCGGGCTGCCGCGTGACCCGATTGCCCAGCGCGATCGCGAAGGTGAGGCCGCTGTCGTCCAGGGGTCGCACAGGCGGCGGCAGCTGCTGCGGCAGGAGCGGCGCCGAGGTCGCGATCACGGTCACGTTCGCGGCGCGGTCGGCGCGTGGAAACGCACGACTTCGAGCGCATCGCGGTCGACCGCGCAGCTCTGCACGGGAATCTCCTCCGTTGCCGGCGGCGTGCCGGCAGTGATCGCGTCGAGGAGCTGGCGCTGCCAGTCCGCGGGCAGGTCTCCGGGCGGACGATCGAGCCCCACGCAGAGCGGCGGCCAGCCGAGATCGATGTCCATCTCGTGATTGCGGCGATGGCCTGAGCGAGATGCCGGCGTCGTAGATCTGCCGCGAGCCGAGCGCGGCGCAAAGAACAACGGCGACGAGACGGTGCCGAACCCTCGAGCACCGCGTGCCCGAGCAGCCAGCGAAAGCCGTGACGGGCGCGGAATGCGGCGAAGTAGCGTCCGCCGGGCGCGTCCCAGCGCTCCGCCATGAGCACGTCGCAGAACGGCAGGCGGGATCGGCTCGCGCATCGACATGCGCACTCTGGCCCGTGGCGATCGGGAACAGCCGCTGGCGATGCCGGCGCATGATCTCGAGCGTGCGCGGGATCGTGGCAGCGGCCACGAGGCGGCGGTCGACGCCATCCATGTCGGTCGCCATGAAAGAGCGCGTTGACGATCGCTTCCTCCACCGCTCTGGCGCGTAGCTGGCCTCAGTCAGCGGCTGGACGTCGAACTGCCTCGATGCCGGGTCGAGCGCATAGGCAGTCGCCGTTCCAGAACGCATTGCGCTCGATGGCACTGCCGGTCGAGACCGTGCGAGCGCGATGTCGCCGCCTCGAATTGCCTGACGATCAGCGCCGGCCTTCGCGAGTCCGTGCATCGGCGCGCCGGCGCGAGGCGCAGTCGAGCTGGCGCGGCAGCAGCGGCGCGTCGGTCGCGAGGATCATGGCGGAACTGGAGCTGACATGGAGACGTCGTCCGGCACGGGACGCAGATCCGCGATCTCCTCGCCGACCGGCACGCCGTCGATGCGCAGCCGGTGCCGCGCACGCCGTGACTCGCCTGCACGAGCGTGCCCGCGGTGGGAGCGGCGAGCGGCGCGGGCAGGCGGCGCGAGGCGGTGCCGACGCCTCCTGCAGCCGGTAGCGGTGGTCATGCCGGTGCCGCCAGCCGACGCAGCCTTCCGCGACCGGCCCTCCGAGCGCGCGCCAGCCGAGCGCCTGGCGCACGTGCTCCGCGTGCACGTGCCGGCCTTCGACGTCCGTTGAGGAACGCATCCCAGGTCTCGCCGACGATCGGCACGGCTGGGGGCTGCAACACCGCGCGGCAGCAGATCCAACGTGCGTCCGACGATCCCCGGCGCCAGGTGTTGGTGAGACAGATCGGCGGGCACAGCACGCCGAGATTGCGCGCCTGAGGAGTCCGCTCATCTCACCGTTGCCGTTCGGGACGTCGATGCCGCACGGCAGGTAGCGCCGAGCACGAGTCCGCTGCGGCCAGATGGCCGTCACACCGGTTCGTACGGGCCCCAAGCCAACCTGCGGCGCCGCGGCCCGCGATCAGAGTCGTGCACCAACCCCGACGCCGGGGACGTCCGTGATCGCATTCCACTTTCCGGGCGCGTACCGCCCGATGCGAACGCCGAGCCTGCGCGCCCGGCGACGCTCGTTGGAAGGCAGCCGGGCTGCCAGCACGCCAGCTGAGGGCGGAGAGCCCGGACAGCTCGAGAAATGCACGGCGTGGAGAGCGACTGCATGGCGGGCAGCAGCTACCTGCTCCGCCGGCCTGCGGCGAGTGAGTCGCACGAACATGGCGCACGCACGCGGGTCGTCGCCCGGGTCGGTATCGCGCTGTGCAGTGTGTCCCAGGTCGTACCGCGAGGCCGCAGCGCACGGTGCTAACCTCGTGCTCCGCGCTGACCCATCCGCGCGCGAAGTGATACCGGAAGACCACGATCCGGAAAGACTTTGTTCCTTATGTTAGCGCTCGCGCTCAGCGTTGCCGCGAGCGCCGGTGTGTACACCTGACGGACGCTCAGGGGCACGTCCACTACAGCGACAAGCCGGTCACCGGTGCGCAGACGCTCGACATCAAGACTGCGCCCACCGATCCGGCCCGCATCGCCGCCCAGCAGAAGCAGGCCGAAGACCAGGAAGCCGCTGACAGACGCCAAAAAGAAGGCGGACGAGGCCGCGAAGCTGAGCGAGACGGGATACCAAGAAGCGCGAAGAGAATTGCCAGAAGGCGCGCGTGCGCCTGAGCGCGATCACGGGTGCGCAGCGGCCCTTACCGGACGCAGACCGGACGGCGAGCGTCACTATCTCAGCTCCGGAGGAAATCGACGGCGAGATCAAGGACGCAGAAGCCGGCGTGAGTCAGCGCGCAGCGGCAGCTGAGCGCCTGAGCTCAAGCGCGCTCGCCTGTCGGGGAGCAGGCATCGTGAAAACCGGTTTGTCGGGCTTCGGCGCCAGCGGCTGCCGCCGATGGCGCGCAACCTGCATCGCGCGGGGCCGCCGCACGCGGCCCGTGGAGCCGCACGCTGCAGGAAAGCGCCTCGCCCTCGCCTACACCGCAGACCGGCTGTCGCGGCCTGCGCCGATCCGGCCGAGCTCGCGCGCGAGTGCGACGCCATCGTCTCGCTGTGTGCCCGGCGGATGCCGACCTGCACGAAGCGTCATCGCCGCGATGAGCCCGGGACTGCGCGCCGCATGCTCGTGCTCGACTGCTCGACGACGAGCGCCGAAGCCGCGCAATACGTAACTGAACGAAGTGCT
>ERZ1370068.6195-contig-5194_pt1 | contig 34277 bp, 50 predicted proteins | sample MGYA00561227_ERZ1370068 | MGnify/ENA primary metagenome ERZ1370068 (study PRJEB38410, sample SAMEA6850437) | metagenome | study: Metagenomic assessment of the ecological functions of the soil: analysis of the soil microbiota associated with the...
GCTCGATCATGGCCATCGGCGCGTTGTCGCCCTTGCGGGGGCACCTTCACGATCCCGGGTAGTAGCCGCCGTTTCGCGCCTCGTACCGCGGGCGATCTCGGTAAAGAGCGCGTGCACCACACCCCTTTGTCCCTGATGATCCGCAGCACCCGTCGCCGGTTCTGCAGGTCGCCGCGCTTCGCCTTCGTGATGAGCTGCTCAGCGAGCGGCCGCCGCCGCTGGCCTGGCTTCGGTCGTCTGAATACGGCCGTGCTCGAACAACGCGGTGGCCAGGTTGGCCAGCAGCAGCCGCCGTGCGCAGGACCGCCGCCGAGGCGCGGACCCTTCGTAGGCGTAGGCATGGTGGGTCGGTCTCCTGGGAGGTTAGGTGACGACCGGAGCAGGCCGGCGCCGCTGAGTCAGTGCTCCTCGGTCAGTGCTCCGGTCAGTGCTCCTCGACAAATGCTGCTGGATCAGTGCTGCCGGACGAGTGCTGCTCGGAGAGTGCTAGTCGAGCGCGAATCGATCGTGTGCTAACCGATCAGTGCAACTCGATCAGTACCGCTCGGTCTCCGCGTAGTCCCGGTCGTCGTCGCTGAAGTCGTGGATCACCGTACCCGGGTCAAAGCCGGGCGGGCTGTCCCGAGGGTGAGGCCGAGACCGGCGAGCTTCTGCTTGACCTCGTCGATCGACTTGGCGCCGAAGTTGCGGATGTCGAGCAGGTCCGCCTCGCTGCGGGCGACGAGCTCGCCCACGGTGTGGATGCCCTCGCGCTTGAGGCAGTTGTAGGAACGGACGGTGAGGTCGAGCTCCTCGATCGGCAGCGCCAGGTCGGCCGCGAGCGCGGCGTCGGTCGGCGACGGGCCGATGTCGATGCCCTCGGCGTCGACGTTGAGCTCGCGGGCCAGCCCGAACAGCTCGACCAGCGTCTTGCCCGCCGCTGGCCATCGCGTCGCGCGGGCGCATGCGAGGCTTGGTCTCGACGTCGACGATGAGCCGGTCGAAGTCGGTGCGCTGCTCGACGCGGGTGGCCTCGACCTTGTAGGTCACCTTGAGCACCGGCGAGTAGATCGAGTCGATCGGGATCCGGCCGATCTCCTGGCCCGGCTGCTTGTTCTGCGACGGCCGAGACGTAGCCGCGGCCGCGCTCGACGGTGAGCTCCATCTCGAGCTTGCCCTTGGCGTTCAGGGTGGCGATGTGCAGGTCGGGGTTGTGCACCTCGACGCCGGCCGGCGGCGCGATGTCGGCCGCGGTGACCTCGCCTGGGCCCTGCTTGCGCAGGTACATCGACGACCGGCTCGTCGTGCTCGGAGGACTGACGACCAGCTCCTTGAGGTTCAGGATGAGGTCGGTGACGTCCTCCTTGACGCCGGGCACGGTGGTGAACTCGTGCAGGACGCCGTCGATCCGGATGCTGGTGACGGCCGCGCCGGGGATGGAGGACAGCAGCGTGCGCCGGAGCGAGTTGCCGAGCGTGTAGCCGAAGCCGGGCTCGAGCGGCTCGATGACGAACCTGGACCGGTACTCGTGAACCTGCTCCTCGGTGAGCGTTGGGCGCTGTGCGATGAGCACTTGTTACTTCCTTTCCGCGACGCCCGCTATATGACACCGCGACGCAGGGGGCAGAGTCGCCCGCCGTGGTCCCTTCTGGCGAGGTCGGTCACTTGGCTGCTCAGCTGACTCACTTCGAGTAGAGCTCGACGATGAGCTGCTCCTGAACCTGGGTGTCGATGACCTGCCGGGCCGGGCAGCGAGTGCACCAGGATCCGCATCTGGTTCGGGATGACCTCGAGCCACGCGCGGGACGGTGCGCTCGCCCGCCTCGGCGCGGGCGATGACGAACGGCGTCAGCTCGCGCGGGACTCTGGCGTGACCTCGACGATGTCGTTCTCGCTGACCCGGTAGGACGGGATGTCGACCTTCTGGCCGTTGACCGTGAAGTGGCCGTGGTCGCACCAGCTGGCGGGCCATGTCGCGGCTCTTGGCGAAGCCCGCGCCGGTAGACGACGTTGTCCAGGCGGCTCTCGAGGATGCTGGAGCATGGTCTCGTCGCCGGTCTTGCTGGCTTGCGGGTTGGCCTCTTACGTAGTAGCTGTGGAACTGCTGCTCCAGCACGCCGTAGATGCGGCGGGCCTTCTGCTTCTCGCGGATCTGCAGCAGGTACTCGCTTTCCTTGGTGCCGGCTCGCGGCCGTGCTCGCCCGGCGGGTAGGGCCGGATCTCGATCGGGCACTTCGGCGAGTCGCACTTGGCGCCCTTGAGGAAGAGCTTCATCTTCTCGCGGCGGCAGCGCTTGCAGTCCGCGCCGGTGTATCGAGCCATGTGTCGTTATCTCCTCAGCTCTCAGACCCGGCGCCGCTTCGGCGGGCGGCAGCCATATGTGCGGGACTGGCGGTGACGTCTGGATCGAACCGACCTCCGAGGCCGGCTCGCCTGCAGCGACCGGATCGCGGTCTCCCGGCCCGAGCCCGGACCCTTGACGAAAACGTCGACCTTGCGCATGCCGTGCTCCATGGCGCGCCGGGCCGCGGCTTCCGCGGCCATCTGTGCGGCGAACGGCGTCGACTTGCGCGGAACCCTTGAAACCGACCTGGCCGGCGTGACGCCCACGCGATCACGCGCACCGGTCGGGTCGGTGATCGAGACGATGGTGTTGTTGAAGGTGCTCTTGATGTGAGCGTGCCCGTGGGCGACGTTCTTCCGCTCCTTGCGGCGCACCTTCTGGCGCCCGTCGTCCTGGCGGCTCTTCGGAGGCATTTGGCTGGATTCCCGCTACTTCTTCCCTGGCTTCTTCTTGCCGGCGATCGCCTTGCGCGGGCCCTTGCGAGTGCGCGCGTTGGTGTGGGTCCGCTGACCCGTTGACGGGCAGGCCGCGGCGGTGCCGCACGCCCTGGTAGCTGCCGATCTCGACCTTGCGCCGGATGTCGGCCTGCACCTCGCGGCGCAGGTCACCTCTCGATCTGGTAGTTGGCCTCGATCCAGTCGCGAAGCTCTCACCGAGGTCCTCCGTCACCGAGGTCGTGAACTCGCGAGGTCGCGGGTGAACGCCGGTCGCGGCGAGCGTCTGCTGCGCGCGAGTACGGCCGATGCCGTAGAGATAGGTCAAGGCGACCTCGAGCCGCTTGTCGCGGAAGGTCGACGCCGGCGAGGCGTGCCATCTTGGCGTGCTCCTGGTTCGCTCATGGCGGGAGGTCTGACACAGCATCGGTCCCTGCCGGAGTTTGCGGTCCCCGGGCCTCCGCGCCGGGGTGTCGTCCCAATCGCTCCCTGAGGGATCGAACGGGGGTCGGATGCCTGCTTGTAGTACGGACTCGTTGATGTCAGGTCCGGCTCAGAAGCTATTCTCGGGCTTCAGCCCTGCGCGCGCTTTTCGTGCCGGGGGTTATCGCAGATCACCGCGACTCCGCCCGTGGCGGCGGATCACTTTGCACTTGTCACAGATTTTCTTGACGCTCGGCTTAACCTTCATGCTGCTCTCTCCAGGGACATCTCTCATCTCGCGCTCGAGAGCGTCAGAGTCGGGGTTCGAAGGTCGAGCCCCGGCCGGACGGGACGGCCCTACCATCTCCAGCGCTGCCGGACGTGCTTACTTGTAGCGGTAGACGATCCGGCCGCGGCTCAGGTCGTACTGGACTCAGCCCGACGACCACCCGGTCGTCAGGGAGGATCCGGATGTAGTGCATCCGCATCTTCCCGCTGATATGCGCGAGGACCTTGTGCCCGTTAGCGAGCTCCACCCGGAACATCGCGTTCGGGAGGCTCTCGACGACGGTGCCCCTCGATCTCGATGGCACCCTCTTTCTTAGCATGTCCCTCCGCCTGGGCGTTGGTTGGGTTGATCGCCTTTGGTCGGTCCGGATCATGATATGTGCATCGCCGGAAGCCGGCGAAGACGGATCGTTGATCACGAAACAGTTCGGTGGCACACACGAAGCCCCGCCGTACGAGCACCGGAAACCAGCCGCGGGTGCCGACGGGCAGGGGCCAATAGTGAACCGAAGGACGAGTTTACGTCAAGAACCGGTCCCGATCGCCAATCGGCGACGATCTCCCGGTCTCCCACAGTCAGGGGATGCCACCGCGGCCGAGCTCGGCCAGCTGGGCGCGACCCCTCGTCGAGTGCGGTGAGCACCCAAGGTCCGTCCTCGGTTATGGCCAACACCGTGTGCTCGAAATGGGCGGCATACGAGCCGTCGGCCATGACGATGGTCCAGTCGTCGGCCAGCAGCCGGGTAGTGCCGATCACCGAGCGTGATCATCGGCTCTATGGCCAGTGCCATGCCCTTGACCAACCGCGGTCCGCGTCCAGGACGCCCGCAGTTGGGCACCGGTGGATCTTGGTGCATGGCCGAGCCGATGCCGTGACCGACGTACCCTCCATCACCCCGTAGGGCCCGGTGGCGCGGATGTACGACCCGACGGCGTGCGAGATGTCGGTGAGGCGGTGGTCGATGACCGCGCAGCGAGCCCGCGCCACAGCGCCTCGCAGACCTCCATGAGTGCGGTCAGCTTGCCAGCTGACCTCCCCAACCGGCACCGTGATCGCGGCGTCTCCATGCCACCCATCCACGATCGCGCCGCAGTCGATCGAGATGATGTCACCCTCGCGCAATTTCCGTGGGCCTGGGATGCCATGGAGCGATCTCGTCGTCGACCGATGCACAGATCGTTGCCGGGTAGGTGCCGTGGTAGCCTTGAACGACGGCACCGCACCGCTGTCCCTGATGTGCTCCTCGGCGATCGCGTCGAGCGCCGCAGTCGTCACGCCGGGAGCGACCGCGCCGCGCAGCAGCTCGAGTGGTCCGGGCCCACGACAGGCCGGCCTCGCGCATCTTGGCGATCTGCGCCTCGGTCTTCAGCGTCTCGATCGATTTCGTCCTGCTTGCGTAGGAGTCCCATGCCCTAATCCTCGATATTCAGCTTCCCCTGATGCTCAAGCAAAGAGACCTTTGACACGGGACGCTAGCCGCCGAAGCGCATCAAAGCGTTGATCGCCCCTGTCGCGTGACGTCCTCGACCGGCCCTGGTCGCGCCCAGCCCCTACGAGGATGCTCTTTGTCCGCATAGAAGTCGATCAGCGGCGCTGTCTGCTCGGCATAGACCTCGAGCCGGTGCCGAACGGTCTCCTCCCGGTCGTCGTCGCGCTGGGAACAGTTCTCCTCCGCACCGGTCGCAGATCCCGTCCCTGGTCGGCGGGTCGAAGCCCAGGTGCCGAGACGCGGCCGCAGATGCGCGGCAGGTTCGCCGCCCGGACAGCCGGCGCACGCACCTCATCGTCATCGACAACGAGCTCCAACACGACGATCGAGCTTGCGTGCCTATAGTCGTCGACGCGTCCCGTCGAGTGCCTTCGCCTGGGTGAGCGTGCGCGGGAAGCCGTCGAGCAGGAAGCCGTCCTCCGGTGTCGTCCGCGGCCAGCCGATCCCCGACCATGGCGATCGTGATCGCGAATCCGGCACCAGATCGCCCGCGTCCATATAGGCCTTGGCCTCCCGCCCGAGCTCGGTTCCCTGGCTCACGTTCACGCGGAAGATGTCTCCTGTCGAAATCTTGGGGATCGACAGGTGGGAGGCGATGAACTGGGCCTGGGTCCCCTTCCCCGCTCCCGGCGGCCCGACGAGGACGATGTGCGCATCACCGCAAGAAGCCCTCGTAGTTACGTTGCTGAAGCTGGCTTTCGATCTGCTTTACCGTCTCCAGGCCCACGCCGACGATGATCGAGGATGCTGGTGCCGCCGAACGGGAACCGTTCTGGTTGACTCCTCCGCCGAAGACGCAATCGCGATCATCGGAATGAGCGCGATCGAGACCGAGGTAGAGCGATCCGGGCAGCGTGATCCGGTTGAGGACGTACGCAGAGGTACTCGGCAGTCGGTCGGCCGGCGCGAATGCCGGGGATGAACCCGCCGTACTTCTTCATGTTGTCGGCGACTTCCGGTCGGGTTGAACGTGATGCTCACGTAGAAGTACGTGAAGAACACGATCAGCGCGAAGAACGCCAAACATGTACAGCGGGTGGTCGCCTCGCACGAAGTGGCTCTGCACCCACAACGCCCAGCCGGAATCCTGTTTACCCGACAGCTGCGAGCCCAGCGCGGGCAGGTAGAGCAGCGATGACGCGAAGATCACCGGGATGACACCGGCCTGGTTGACCTTGAGTGGGATGTAGGTCGACGTGCCGCCATACATCCGCCGGCCGACCATGCGCTTCGCGTACTGGACCGGGATGCGGCGCTGCGACTGCTCGACGAAGATCACCGCGGCGACCAGAGACAGACCCACCGCCATGACGATCAGGAAGGCACTCCAACCCTCCTGCAGCTTGATGGCCCACAGCTGCTGCGGGAAGGTCGCGGCGATCTGCGTGAAGATCAGGATGGACATGCCGTTGCCGATACCGCGGTCGGTGATCAACTCGCCCAGCCACATGATCACGCCGGTGCCCGCGGTCATGACGAACACCATCGTCACGATGCCGAGGAAGCCGACGGTCACTCCTGATCAGCGGGAGCGAGCAGCCCTGCAGCAGCCGCCCGGGCTGCTTGGCGATGGCGATCAAGCTGGTCGACTGAAGTATCGCCAGACCGATGGTCAGATAGCGGGTGTACTGCGTGATTTTGGCGGTGCCTGCCTGGCCTTCCTTCTTCAGCGTCTCCAGCCGCGGGATGACCACCGTGAGCAGCTGCAGGATGATGCTCGCCGTGATGTAGGGCATGATGCCGAGCGCGAACACCGACAGCTGCAGCAGCGCGCCGCCGCTGAACAGGTTGATAAGCCCGTAGATGCCACCCTGGTCGAGGAGTGGCTTGCAGGCACTGGTTGATCGCCCCGGTGTCGACGCCGGGGTGGGCATCGCCGATCCCAGCCGGAACAACGCGATCATCGCGGCTACGAAGAGCAGCTTTCGGCGCAGGTCGGGCGTGCGAAATGCCCGGGCGAACGCGGTAAGCACAGATCCTCCTGCGCAACCGCCCGCGATACGGGCGGGGCTTCGTCGTCGGTTGAGGCGTCCGGGCGCGTTGTCACGCCGGACGCCACGGACAATACCTGATCCTCGGCGCCCCACGAAGTTTTGCTCTCCTCGCTCAGGGACCTCGCGGGGGAACCCTCCCTGATCACTCGCAATGACTACGGTGGCTGGCCGCCGGGCGCGGTCCCGTGAAGTCCTCGGGCGACCGCAGCGAGCGAAGACTCTCGTGGGGTGCCAGGCCCCGCGCGGTTCAGGCAGTGATGTCCGGGGTGAGTGCCGGAGTGAGCGACCATTCGCGAGTCCTTAGACCTCGGTCGTGGTGCCACCGGCAGCGGCGACCTTCTCCTTGGCCGACGCGGAGAACGCGTTGGCGCTCACCTGGAGTGCCACCGTTATCTCCCGGTGCCGAGGACCTTGACCAGCCGGCCGGGCCGAACGGCGCCCTTGTGCGACCAGGTCGTCGACAGTCACCTCGCCACCCTGCGGGTAAAGCGCGGCCAGCTTGTCGAGGTTGACGACCTGGAACTCGACCCGGAAAGGGTTCCTGAACCCCTTCAGCTTGGGCAGACGCATGATGCAGTGGCATCTGGCCGCCCTCGAATCGGGCCGGCACCTGATTGCGGGCCTTCGATGCCCTTGGTGCCGCGGCCGGCGGTCTTGCCCCTAGCGCCGGCATTACCTCGGCCGACGCGGGTTTTCTTGGTACGTCGCGCCCGGCGCTGGGCGCAGGTGATGGACCTTGAGCGCCATGACTAGTCGACCTCCTCAACGGTGACGAGGTGCGACACGGTCTGGACCATCCCGCGGATCTCGGGGCGATCCTCCTTGACGACCACGTCGCCGACGCGTTTGAGACCCAGCGTCCGCAGTGTCTCGCGCTGGTTCTTCTTCCGCCGATGTCCGACTTGGTCTGCTTGACCTTCAGCCGCGCCATCAGCGCGCACCTCCGGCGCCTGGACCACGCAGCAGCGCCGCCGGCGCCACGTCCTCGAGCGGAAGTCCACGGCGGGCGGCCACAGACTCCGGCCGCTCCGAGCTGCTTGAGCGCCCGCACGGTCGCGTGCACGATGTTGATCGCGTTGGAGGAGCCGAGCGACTTTGATCAGCACGTCGTGGATGCCGGCGCACTCCAGCACGGCACGCACGGGTCCGCCGGCGATGACACCGGTACCGGGTGCGGCCGGGCGCAGCAGGACGACGCCTGCGGCCTCCTCGCCCTGCACTGGGTGCGGGATGGTGCCCTGGATGCGCGGCACCTGCGAAGAAGTGCTTCTTGGCCTCCTCGACGCCCTTGGCGATGGCGGCCGGCACCTCCTTGGCCTTGCCGTAGCCGACGCCAACCGTTCCGTCGCCGTCACCGACCACGACGAGGGCGGTGAAGCTGAAGCGGCGGCCGCCACGGACGACCTTGGCCACCCGGTTGATGGCGACGACGCGCTCGACGTAGCGCGGTCTTCTCGGTGGCACCGTCGCGCCGGCCGTCACCGCGACGGTCACGCCGCTCGCCGCCACCGCCGCCACGACGCTGGGGTCCGCCATCAGAACGTCCTTCTTCCGTTGATCGCCGGGACATCATTCCCTGGTGCTTCCTGAATGCCATGTCAGTTGCAGGCATCGGAACGTCACGCGCATGCATCAGAACTCAGGCCCGCCCTCTCGAGCGCCGTCCGCGAGGGCGGCGACGCGACCGTGGTAGTGGTTGCCGCCTCGGTCGAAGACGACCGAGACGAGACGCCCGCACGCCGTTGGCGCGCTCGGCCACCAGTTCGCCGACCTGACTTGCCTTGCGCGGTCTTGTCGCCCTCGACTGCCGCGGATGGTCGGCCTCCATGGTCGACGCCGAGGCGAGCGTGCGGCCGGCGACGTCGTCGACGACCTGGCCGAGGATGTGCCGGCGAAGAGCGGGTCACGACCAGCCGCGGCCGGCTCGGAGGTGCCTGCGACCTTCTTCCTGACCGCGCAGGTGCCGGCTGGATCGCGCAGAGCGCTTGACCTGCGTGATCCTTGCCGGTCTTGACACGCGATAGCCATGACTTACTTACCAGCCTTTCCGACCTTGCGGCGGACGACCTCGCCGTGCGTAGCGCACGCCCTTGCCCTTGTACGGGTCGGGCTTGCGGAGCTTGCGGATGTTCGCGGCGACCTCGCCGACCATCTGCTTGTCGATGCCCTGGACGCGGAACCGGGTGGGCGTCTCGACCGTGAAGGAGATGCCCTCCGGTGCCTCGACACGGACCGGATGGCTGTAAGCCGAGCGAGAACTCCAGTGTCGGAGCCCTTGGACGGACGCGGTAGCCGACGCCCTGGATCTCCAGGGTCTTCTCGATAGCCGTCGGTCACGCCGGTCACCATGTTGGCGACAAGGGTGCGGGTCAGGCCGTGGCAGTGGCCGGTTGCGCCGCTCGTCGTCTGGCCGCGTGACGCGCAGAGCTGCCGTCCTCCCCTCGTCACCGTCGATCGGTTCGACGACGGTGTGGGAGAGAGGTGCCCTTCGGGCCCTTCACAGTCACCTGCGCTGCCGTCGATGTCCACGTCGACGCCCGCGGGAACCGGGATAGGCATGCTTCCGATACGCGACATGTCTGCGCTGCCTCCTCCCGTTACCAGACGTAGGCGAGGACTTCCCCACCCACGCCCTTCCTGGCCGCCTGCCTGTCGGTCAGCAGACCCGTTGACGTCGAGATGATCGCGACGCCGAGGCCGCCGAGGACGCTTGGGCAGGCCGGTGCGACTTGGCGTACACGCGCAGGCCCGGCTTGGAGACCCGGCGCACGCCGGCGATCGAGCGCTCGCGGTTGCGGGCCGTACTTGAGCATCGAGGATGAGCGTCTTGCCGACCTCGGCGTCCTCGACCTTCCAGCTTGCGATGTAGCCCTCCTGCTGGAGGATCTCCGCGATGTGCCGACTTGATCTTGCTGTAGGGCATCGACGACCGCGTCGTGGTACGCCGAGTTGGCGTTGCGCAGACGGCGTGAGCATGTCTGCGATCGGGTCTGTCATGGTCATGGCCTGGTGGCTTCTTTCCTCGCCGTGGTTTCCGGTCTCGCTCCGGGCAGGACCTACGGCGATTGGTGCTGCGTTCTGGGGTTTGCGATGTTTAGTTCTCCCGTTGAGCGCGGCCTTCGCCGCAAACGGCGAGCTTTACCAGCTGGACTTGGTGATGCCGGGCAGCTCGCCGCGGTGCGCCATCTCGCGAAGGCAGATCCGGCACAGGCCGAACTTGCGGTAGACCGACTGCGGCCGGCCGCACCGCTGGCAGCGGGTGTAGCGCACGGACCTTGAACTTCGGCTTGCGCGCAGCCTTGACGATCAGTGACTGTCTTCGCCATGGTCAGTTCTCCTTGAACGGGAAGCCGAGGTGACTGCAGCAGCGCGCGGCCCTCGTCGTCGTTGTTGGCGGTCGTCACGACCGTGATGTCCATGCCGCGCGGCCGGTCGATCTGCGGTCAGGGTCGATCTCGTGGAACATGACCTGCTCGGTCAGACCGAAGGTGTAGTTGCCCTTGCCGTCGAACTGCCTCGGCGACAGGCCACGGAAGTCACGGATGCGGGGCAGCGCGATGGTCAGCAGCCGGTCGAGGAACTCCCACATCCGGTCGCCGCGCAGCGTCGCGTGAGCGCCGATCGGCATGCCCTCGCGCAGCTTGAACTGCGCGATCGACTTGCGCGCCTTGGTCACGGCCGGCTTCTGGCCGGTGATGGCGGCGAGGTCGCGGATCGCGCCCTCGATCAGCTTCGAGTCGCGGGCGGCCTCGCCGACGCCCATGTTCACGACGATCTTGGTGACGCTTCGGGCACCTGCATGACGTTGGCGTAGCCGAACTCTGCGCGCAGCTGCGGGACGATCTCGTCGCGGTAGCGCGTGCTTCAGGCGCGGCCTGCTCCGCTGACCGGTCCCTTGCGGGCGCTTTGTCGTAGTTGTAGTCATCAGATGTCCTTCCCGCTCCGCTTGCGACAAGCGGACCTTGCGTGCCTGCGTACGTCGACCGTCGCGCGGTGCTGGACTTCGCTGCGGTAGCCGACCCGGCTGGGCTTGCTTCGTCGCCTCGTCAACGAGCATCACGTTGCTGACGTGGATCGGCGCCTCCTGGGTCGATGATGCCGCCGGTCTGTCGCACCGACGCGCGGTCTGGTCGACCTTGGTGTGCTGCTTGACCACGGTTCACGCCCTCGACGATGCACGCGCTGTCTGGCCAGGTCGACCGAGATGACCTTGCCCTCGACGCCCTTGTCCTTGACCGGCGATGACCGATCACCGTGTCGCCCTTCTTGATCTTCATGCTCATCTCAGAGCACCTCCGGTGCCAGCGAGATGATCTTCATGAACCGCTTGTCACGCAGCTCGCGGCCGACCGGGCCGAAGATGCGGGTGCCTCGCGGGCTCGCCGTCCTGCCTGAGGATGACGGCGGCGTTCTCGTCGAAGCTGGATGTAGGAGCCGTCGGCGCGGCGGCGCTCCTTCACGGTGCGCACGATGACCGCCTTGACGACGTCACCCTTCTTCACGCTGCCGCCGGGAATGGCGTCCTTGACGGTTGCGACGATGACGTCACCGATGCCCGCGTAGCGCCGACCGGAGCCGCCGAGCACGCGGATGCACAAGCATCTCCTTGGCACCCGTGTTGTCGGCGACCCGCAGTCGCGACTCCTGCTGGATCACTGAACTCTCCTGTGTGTCGAGCTGGTTCTCGGCGATCTGATCGGCCCGCCGAGCCTGGCCGAACCTGACTCTACTTGGCGCGCTCGAGGATTTCCACGACACGCCAGCGCTTCGTGGCCGACAGCGGCCGGGTCTCCATCAGTCGGACACGGTCACCGACGCCGCACTGGTTCTGCCTCGTCGTGCGCCTTGAGCTTGCTCGTCCGCCGCAGGACCTTGCCGTAGAGCGGGTGCTTCGACCCGGTCCTCGACGGCGACGACGACGGTCTTGTCCATCTTGTCGCTGCACCACAAGGCCTTCACGGACCTTGCGAAAGCCGCGGCTGGCAGTGGTATCGTCTCGGTCACGCTTCCTCTCGCTCCGGCGTCGGTCGCGTGACGACCGTGCTCTGCTCCGCTCGCGTCGCTGCGCTCGCTCACCCCACGTCCTCCATCTCCACCGGCGTGATGCCGAGCTCGCGCTCGCGCATGATCGTGTAGATCACGCGCGATGTCCCTGCGGACGTGCGCGCAGCCGGCCGTGGCTCCCGAGCTGGCCGGTCGCCGCCTGGAAGCGCAGGTTGAACAGCTCCGCCTTGCGCCTCGCGCAACTTGGCGAGCAGCTCGTCGTCGAGTAGCAGCTCGAAGCTCGGTTGGCTTTGGTTCCGGCAGCCATCACGCCTCCTCGCGGCTGACGATCCGGCACTTCATCGGGAGCTTGTGGCTGCGCGCTGGTCAGCGCCTCGCGAGCGATCTTCTCGTTCGGGAACGAGAGCTCGAACATGCACCCGTCCGGGCTTGACGTTGGCGATCCACCACTCGGGCGAGCCCTTGCCGGAACCCATGCGGGTCTCGGCCGGCTTCTTGGTCAGCGGGCGGTCCGGGTAGATGTTGATCCAGACCTTGCCGCCACGGCTGGATGTGCCGGTTGATCGCGATACGGGCCGACTCGATCTGCCGGTTGGTGACATAGGCGGGCTCGAGCGCCTGGATGCCGTAGTCACCGAAAGCGATCTTCGTACCGCCCTTCGCAGCACCAGTGCGGTTCGGGTGGTGCTGCTTGCGGTGCTTGACCCTGCGAGGGATCAGCATGCGTCAGCCCTCCGTTCCGGACTCGGGTGCCGCGGGAGCGGTGTTCGTGCAGCGGTCGCCTCGGCGGCCTCGGCGGGTGCTCGAACGCTCACTGCGCTCGCCACGCTCGCCGCGCTCGCCACGTCCTGGCCCACCGGCGCCGCGGCGGGCACCGCGAGCCGGGCGGCTGCGCTGGCCAGCGCGTGCGGCGGCCTGCGCGGCTCACGCTCGGCGCGGGTGCCGGTGACCTCACCCTTGTAGATCCACACCTTCACGCCGATCCGGCCGAAGGTGGTCTTGGCCTCGTAGAAGCCATAGTCGATGTCGGCGCGCAGAGTGTGCAGCGGCACCCGGCCCTCGCGGTAGAACTCCGATCGGCTCATCTCGGCGCCGCCGAGGCGGCCCGGAGCACTGGATCCTGATGCCCTTGCGCGCCCGCCTTCATCGCCGTCTGCAGCGCCTTTCGCATGGCGCGACGGAAGGAGACGCGGGCCGACAGCTGCTCCGCCACACCCTGGGCGACGAGTTGCGCGTCGATCTCCGGGTTGTAGACCTCGCGGATGTTGATCCGCACCTGCTTGCCGGTGACCTGCCGAAGCTCGTCGGTGATGACGGTCGATTTCTGGCGCCGCGGCGACCGATGACGATGCCGGGACGTGCCGTGTGGACATACACCGCGACCCGGTCGCGGGTGCGCTCGATCTCGATGCTCGACACGCCGGCGCGCTCCATGCCGGCGGCATCAGAGTACGGCGGATCGACCACGTCCTCCTTGACGTAGTCCTTGTACAGCTTGTCGGCGTACCACCGGCTCTTGTACTCGGTGGTGATGCCCAGGCGGAACCCGTGCGGGTTGACCTTCTGCCCCACTAGCGGGTCCTCCTGACTTCCTCGCGGTGGCACTGGTGGTGTCGGTCTCGAACGACTGCACGACCACCGTGATGTGGCTGGTGCGCTTGCGGATCCGGTATGCCCGACCCTGGGCGCGCGGGCGGAATCGCTTGATCGTCGGGCCCCTCGTCGACGTACGCGCCTCGCTGACCCACGAGGCTTTCGCGTGTCGAGCTGCTGAGTTGTGCTCGGCGTTCGCGATGGCGCTCGCGAGCACCTTGCTCGACGGCTCGCTCGCCGCCTGTGGCGCGAACCTGAGCACGGCCTGCGCCTCTGCGGCAGGCAGGCCGCGAATGAGGTCCACCACCCGGCGGGCCTTCATCGGGCGTGACGCGGGCGTACCGCGCCTGAGCCCTGGCTTCCATCGCTACCCCTTCACCCCGCGAGTTCCTCGGTTCGTGCGAACCCGCAGGGATACAAATCAGTGATTCGTGTCTTCGGTCTGTGTCTCGGTTTGGGTGTTCGTTCAGTCTTTGGTTCAGTGAGTTCTTCGGTTCGGTTCAGTTGTCGTGTCCGTTGCCGTGCCCGTTCAACGGCGGCGGGCCCTGCGGTCGTCCTCTGACGTGTCCGCGGAAGGTCCGGGTCGGCGCGAACTCGCCCAGCTTGTGGCCGACCATTGCTTCGGTAACGAAGACCGGCGTGCTTGCGCCCGTCGTGCACTGGCGATCGTGTGGCCGAGCATGGCCGGCACGATCATGGACCGGCGGGACCAGGTCCTGATCACGTTCTTTGTGCCCCTCTCGTTTTGGGTGACCACCTTCTTCATGCAGGTGATCGTCCACGAAGGGGCCCTTCTTCAGGCTGCGCGGCATGCCGACCTACTCCCTCAGCGCTTCTGCCGGTCTTACGGCGACGGACGATGAACTTGTCGCTCGCCTTCTTGGCCTGGCGCGTGCGACCTTCCGGCTTGCCCCACGGGCTGACCGGGTGCCGGCCGCCGGACGACTTGCCTTCGCCACCGCCGCAGCGGGTGGTCGACGGGTTCATGGCGACACCGCGCACGGACGGACGCTTGCCCTTCCAACGCAGCCGGCCCGCCTTGCCCCAGCTGATGTTGGACTGCTCGGCGTTGCCGACCTCACCGACGGTCGCGCGGCAGCGCACATCCACGTTACGGATCTCGCCGGAAGGCATCCGCAGCTGGGCGTAGGGACCCTCCTGGGCGACCAGCTGGACGCTCGAGCCGGCCGACCGGGCGATCTTCGCCCCGCCGCCGGGCGCAGCTCGATCGCGTGCACAACCGTGCCGACCGGGATGTTCCGTAGCGGGAGGTTGTTGCCCGGCTTGATGTCGGCCCGCGGCCCGTTCTCGATCCGGTCGCCCTGCCGAAGCATTGGTCGGCGCGAGGATGTAGCGCTTCTCGCCGTCGACGTAGTGCAGGAGGGCGATCCGGGCAGTGCGGTTGGGGTCGTACTCAATGTGCGCGACCTTCGCCGGTACGCCGTCCTTGTCCGCCCGCCGGAAGTCGATCAGCCGGTACGCCCGCTTGTGACCGCCGCCCTGGTGCCTGATCGTCACCTGGCCGTGGTTGTTGCGACCGCCCTTGCTCGTGCAGCGGCGTACGAGCGACTTCTCCGGCTCGAGCGCGTGATCTCCGACGAAGTCGGACGACGCTCGCGCCCCGGCGGCTCGGAGTCGTCGGCTTGTACTTACGGATGCCCATCTGCCTGGTTCCTCAGCTCTTCGGTCGCCCGGTCATGAGACCGGACCTCCGGGGTGCTTGCCGATTCGAAGGCTCCGGTCATGAGACCGGACCTCCGAATATGTCGATACGGTCGCCTGCGGACACGGTCACGACCGCCCGCTTGGTGTTGGCGCGGGTACCGAGTCCGAACCGGGTACGGCGCCGCTTGCCCCTGCGGTTGACCGTGTTGACGGTCGTCACCTTGACGTTGAACAGCTTCTCGACGGCAATCTTGATCTCGGTCTTGTTGGCGTCGGGATCGCACGAGGAACGTGTACTCTGTTCTCATCGAGCAGTGCGTAGCTCTTTCTCCGACAACGATCGGCCGCAGCAGCACATCACGGGGTCCTTGGCCAGGGCGTTCATGCCTTCTCCTCCGCTGCCGCAGACTTGCTGCTGCTCGTCTTGCTGCTGCTCGTCTTGCTACTGCTCGGTCTTGCTGCGCTCTTTGCTGCGCGTCCTTGCTGCTGCTCGCTTCTTCGCTGCTGCCCGTCTTGCTGCTGCTCGTCTTGCGGGTCGTGCTCGTCTTGCGGGTCGTGCTCGCCGGCTGGGTTGGTTCAGGCGGCTCCTCCACCGGCACGAGGGTGATGCCGCCCAGGAACCGGTCGAGCGCAGCCGTGGTGAAGACCACGTCGTCGCTGACCAGCACGTCGTAGGTGTTCAGCTGGTCGGGAACCAGCAGGTGCACATCGGAAACGTTGCGCAAGCTCTGCCACGCCGTCATGTCGTTGCGGTCGAGGACGACGAGCACGCTTGCGGCGGTCGTACCACCACATTGGCAAGCGTTTCGACGGCTGCCTTGGTGGAGGGCGTGTCGCCGTCGACGAACCCGGAACGACGATGAACGCGGCCGTTGCGGGCCCGGTCGGACGAGAGCGCCGCGCAGTGCGGCGGCCTTCATCCGCTTCGGTGTCCGCTGCTCGTAGGTGCGTGGCGTCGGGCCGTGTACCACGCCGCCGCCGGCGAACTGCGGCGCCCGGATCGATCCCTGGCGGGCTCGGCCGGTGCCCTTCTGCCGGTACGGCTTACGGCCGCCACCAGCGACCTCGGCGCGTCGTCTTGGTGCTGTGGTGTCCCTGGCGGGCCGCAGCGAGCTGGGCGACGACGACCTGGTGGATGAGGGGTACATTGACCTGTCACGTCGAAGATCTCCGCAGGGAGCTCTACCGTGCTCGACTTCTGCGCCCGTCGCGTCCACGACGTCAACGCTGGTCATTGGGCACTCCCTTGGAGGCCGTACGGACCAGGACGAGACCGCCGGTCGGGCCCGGAATCGCGCCCTTGAGAAGCAGCAGACCCTGCTCGCCGTCGACGGTATGCACGGTCAGGTTCTGCGTCGTTGTCTTGACCCCTGCCCATCCGGCCGGCCATCCGCAAGCCCTTGAACACCCGCCCGGGCGTCGCGCAGCCGCCGATCGAGCCGGGCGAGCGGTGTTTGCGCTCGACACCGTGCGAGGCGCCCAGGCCGGAGAAGCCGTGCCGCTTCATCACGCCGGCGAAACCCTTGCCCTTGCTCGTCCCGACCACATCCACGAGCTGGCCCTGCTTCGAACACGTCCGGACCCAGCTCCTGGCCGAGTGTGTACTCGCTCGCGTCGTCGGTACGCAGCTCGACGATGTAGCGGCGCGGCGTCACGCCCGCCTTGGCGAAGTGGCCCGTCGACGGTTTGTTCACCTTGCGGGTCGACCTGCCCGTACGCGAGCTGGACGGCGCGTGTAGCCGTCGGTGTCCGGTGTGCGTACCAGAGTGACGACGCATGGGCCTGCCTTGCGACGACGGTGACCGGCACGATCCGGTTGCTCTCGTCGAAGACCTGCGTCATGCCGAGCTTCTCGCCCAGGACGCCCCTTATTTCCTTGGCCATGATCGGTGCGTCCTTCAGAGCTTGATCTCGATATCGACGCCCGCCGGGAGCTCGAGTCGCATGAGCGAATCGACCGTCTTCGGTGTGGGGTCGAGGATGTCGATGAGTCGCTTGTGCGTGCGCATCTCGAAGTGCTCGCGCGAGTCCTTGTACTTGTGCGGCGAGCGGATGACGCAATACACGTTCTTCTCAGTGGGCAGCGGCACCGGGCCTGCGACCTGCGCGCCCGTCCGGATCACCGTGTCGACGATCTTGCGCGCCGAGCTGTCGATGACCTCGTGGTCGTAGGCCTTGAGCCGGATGCGGATCTTCTGTCCCGCCATGGTGCTCAGCTTTTCCTTTACCTATCGGGTCCAGGTCGCCCTGGGGGTGGCTGGCTTGTGCCGCCGCTGTCGCGTTCGGTGAGGCGGGGGCCGGAGTCCCTTCCGGGCCCTCGGCCCCCGCATCCTGGGGTCCTACTCGGGGATCTTGGTGACTCGGCCGGCGCCGACGGTACGGCCACCCTCGCGGATCGCGAAGCGCAGGCCCTCGTCCATGGCGATCGGCTGGATCAGCTTCGACCGGCATCTCGGTGTTGTCGCCTGGCATGACCATCTCGGTGCCCTCGGGGAGTGCACGACGCCGGTCACGTCGGTGGTGCGGAAGTAGAACTGCGGGCGGTAGTTGTTGAAGAACGGCGTGTGCCGGCCGCCCTCCGTCCTTGGACAGGATGTAGACCTGCGCCTCGAAGTCGGTGTGCGGCGTGATCGCTGCCGGGCTTGCACGACCACCTGCCGCGCTCGACGTCCTCGCGCTTGGTGCCGCGCAGGAGCAGACCGACGTTCTCGCCCGCGCGCGCCTCGTCGAGCGAGCTTGCGGAACATCTCGACGCCGGTGACGACCGTCTTCTGCGGTCGACTCGCGGATGCCGACGATCTCGACCTCCTCGTTGACCTTGACGACGCCGCGCTCGACGCGGCCGGTGACGACGGTGCCACGACCGGTGATCGTGAACACGTCCTCGATCGGCATGAGGAACGGCTTATCGATGTCGCGCACCGGCTCGGGGATCGCGGTGTCGACCGCGTCCATGAGCTCCACGATCTTCTCGCACCACTCGGCGTCGCCCTCCAGCGCCGTTGAGCGCCGAAACGCGCACGACCGGGACGTCGTCGCCCGGGAACTCGTACTCGGAGAGCAGCTCGCGCACCTCGAGCTCGACGAGCTCGAGGAGCTCCTCGTCGTCGACCATGTCGCGCCTTGTTCAGCGCGACGACGATCGTAGGGCACGCCGACCTGGCGGGCAAGCAGCACGTGCTCGCGCGTCTGCGGCATCGGGCCGTCGGTCGCCGCGACCACGAGGATCGCGCCGTCCATCTGGGCCGCGCCGGTGATCATGTTCTTGATGTAGTCGGCGTGACCCGGGCAGTCGACGTGCGCGTAGTGGCGCGCCTCGGTCTGGTACTCGACGTGCGCGATCGAGATCGTGATGCCGCGCTGCCTTCTCTTCCGGCGCCTTGTCGATCTCGTCGAACGGCGTGAACGGGTTCATGTCCGGGTACTTGTCGTGCAGGACCTTGGTGATCGCCGCGGTCAGCGTCGTCTTGCCGTGGTCGATGTGACCAATGGTGCCGATGTTGACGTGCGGCTTGGTCCGCTCGAACTTCGCCTTCGCCACTGTGGACTCCTCCTGAGTGGTTGTTACGCCGTACTGACGTCGTACCTGGTGTGGTCTCGGCCTGGTACGGGCTACTCGCCCCGGGCCTTCTCGATGATCTCGTCCGCGACGTTCCTGGGAACCTCGGCGTACGAGTCGAACTGCATGGAGTAGCTCGCCCGTCCCTGCGTCTTGACCCGCAGATCGCCCACGTAGCCGAACATCTCGGAGAGCGGGACAACGGCCTTGATGAGGCGGGCGCCGCCACGCTCCTCCATGGCCTGGATGTTGGCCACGGCGGCGAGTTGAGGTCGCCGATGACGTCGCCCATGAAGTCCTCGGGCGTCGTGACCTCGACCGGCCATCATCGGCTCGAGCAGCACCGGGTCGGCCCGGCGCGCCGCCTCCTTGAACGCCATCGAGCCGGCGATCTTGAAGGCGAGCTCCGGAGCGAGTCGACGTCGTGGTAGCGCGCCGTCCTCGCAGCGTGACCTTGACGTCGACCATGGGGTAGCCGGCGAGGACGCCGAACTCCATGGCCTCCTGGCTGCCCGCGATCCACCGACGGGATGTACTCGCGCGGGATGCGGCCACCGGTGACACGGTTCACGAACTCGTAGCCGCCGTCATTGCCGCGCTGGTCGAGCTCGACGTCGATGACGACGACCTGGGCGTACTGGCCCGAGCCGCCGGTCTGCTTCTTGTGGGTGTAGTCGACGCTTCTGCACCTTGCGGCGGATCGTCTCGCGGTAGGCCACCTGCGGCTTGCCGACGTTCGCCTCGACGCTGAACTCGCGCGCATCCGGTCGACCAGCACCTCGAGGTGGAGCTCGCCCATGCCGGCGATGATCGTCTGGCCGGTCTCCTCGTCGGTGCGTGACCTGGAACGTCGGGTCCTCCTCGGCAGAGCCGCTGGATCGCCGGTGCCGAGCTTCTCCTGGTCGCCCTTGGTCTTCGGCTCGATGGCGACGTGGATGACCGGGCGCCGGGAAGCGTCATCGACTCGAGGACGACCGGGTGCTTCCGGACCGGAGAGCGTGTCGCCGGTGGTGGTGTCCTTGAGCCCCATCACGGCAACGATCTGGCCGGCGCTCGACCGACGCGATCTCCTCGCGCTTGTTCGCGTGCATCCGGTAGATCTTGCCGATCCGCTCCTTGCGGCCCTTGATGCGAGTTGAGCACCGTGAGAGCCCGGCCTGAGCGTGCCGGAGTAGACCCGCAGGTAGGTCAGCTTGCCGAGGTGTGGGTCGCTCGCGATCTTGAATGCGAGACGCGGAGAGCGGCTCGTCCTCTGGGTCGGGCTCGCGCTCGATGAGCTCCTCCTCGTTGTTGACCGCGTGACCAGTGATGGCGCCGACGTCGAGCGGCGACGGCAGGTACGTGCACGACCGCGTCGAGCATGGGCTGGACGCCCTTGTTCTTGAACGCCGATGCCGCACAGGACCGGCGTGAGCTTGTCTGGCGACGGTGGCGCGCCGGATGCCGGCCATGATCTGCTCCCTCGGTGGGCTCGCCGCCCTCGAGGTACATCTCCATGATCGTCGTCGTCGGCCTCGGCGAGCGTCTCGAGCAGCAGTCCGCGCCACTCGCGCACGGCCTCGGTGTGCGACGTGGGACTGCCTCGACCGTCGTAGTCCTCGCCCTTGGCGGTCTTCGCCGCGCCACGTCAGCGCCCGCATCGGCGACGAGGTCGACGACGCCGATGGAAGTCGGCCTCGGCGCCGATCGGGAGCTGGAGGACGAGCGGGGTCGGCAGCTCAGCCGCTCGACGATCATGTCGACGCAGCGGAAGAAGTCGGCGCCGGTGCGGTCCAGCTTGTTGACGAAGCAGATGCGCGGGACGTGGTAGCGGTTGGCCTGCCGCCAGACCGTCTCCGACTGCGGCTCGACGCCGGCGACGCCGTCGAACACGGCGACCGCGCCGTCGAGGACGCGCAGCGAGCGCTCGACCTCGACCGTGAAGTCGACGTGGCCGGGCGTGTCGATGATGTTGATCGTGTGGCCCTTCCACTGGCAGGTCGTCGCGGCGGACGTGATCGTGATGCCGCGCTCCTGCTCCTGCTCCATCCAGTCCATCGTGGCCGCGCCCTCGTGGACCTCACCGATCTTGTAGTTGATGCCGGTGTAGAAGAGGATGCGCTCGGTGGTGGTGGTCTTGCCGGCGTCGATGTGGGCCATGATGCCGATGTTGCGGACCTTGGCCAGGTCGAGTGGTGATGTCGACAGCCACGGTTGGCTTCCTGTGCTTCTCTCTCTGCGGTCATGGATCTCTGCGGCATCGCGATCGGTCTCCGGCCCGACGCTGGCCGGGTGACACGAGGGTTCGAGCGAAGCGACCGAACTGCCGGGCTGGCAGTCACCAGCGGTAGTGGGCGAAGGCCTTGTTGGACTCGGCCATCTTGTGGGTGTCCTCGCGCCGCTTGACCGCTGGCACCGAGGCCGTTGCGAGGCGTCGAGCAGCTCGTTCATCAGCCGCTCGGTCATCGGTCTTCTCGCGGCGGGCCTGCGGAGTAGCTCGACCAGCCAGCGCAGCGCCAGCGTGGTCGCCGCGGTGCCTTGACCTCGACCGGGCACCTGGTAGGTCGCGCCACCGACGCGGCGGCTTCGACCTCGAGTGGCCGGCTTCACGTTGTCCATGGCACGCTTGAGCGTGACCACGCGGGTCGGTGCCGGTCTTCTCGCGGCAGCCCTCGAGCGCGGTGTAGACGATGCGCTCGGCGACCTGACTGCTTGCCGTCGCCGAGCACCTTGTTGACCGAGCTGGGTGACCAGCTGGCGAGCCGTAGACCGGGTCGACTGTCGATCGGCCGCCTGGGAGCGGGGCCCTTGCGCGGCATATAGCTCTTCTCCTTCTTCGCGCCGTAGCGGCTGCGGGCCTGCTTGCGGTTCTTCACGCCCTGGGTGTCGAGCGTGCCACGGATGATCTTGTAGCGAACGCCGGGCAGGTCCTTCACCCGGCCGCCGCGGACGAGCACGATCGAGTGCTCCTGCAGGTTGTGGCCGACGCCCGGGATGTAGGCCGTGACCTCGATGCCGGCTGATGAGCCGCACCGCGGGCGACCTTGCGGAGCGCGGAGTTCGGCTTCTTCGGGGTGGTCGTGTAGACGCGCGTGCAGACGCCGCGGCGCTGGGGCGAGCCCTTGAGCGCGGGCGTCTTGGTCTTCGCGACCTTGTCCTGGCGGCCCTTGCGGACCAGCTGCTGGATGGTGGGCACCGCGTCTCCGTTTTCGTCGGTTGGTGGTCTTCGCCGGTTGGTGGTCTTCGCCGGTTGGTGGTCTTCGCGGTTGGTGGTCCTTCGCCTGCTGATGGTCATCGCCGGTTGATGGTCTTCGCCGGTTGTGTCGCCAGTAGTCGGGTGGTCCTCCGATGTGCCCCGAACGGCCCATGCCTTCCTACCATATGGTCCGCCCGCTCGGTGCGAGAGGAGCCTTTCTTTACACCTGGTTCGCCCCGGTTTGTCCGGCCCACGCGGTCAGGTGTGTCGCCGATCAGGCCGTGGCTTCATACTCTCGTTAAACGGGAGAGGGCTGAAACTCGATCGGCTGGAGAGGTGGCGTCGTGCGCGCTGATCAACCAGCTGACTCCGGCGACACCCGTATGCCCGGGCTGCCCAGGCACGAGGAAGAAGACTACCGCCCGCCCCCTCTGGTCAAAATGGGATCACGCCCACTCGCCGGACAGCCGGGGAACCTCTCGGGTGCTCTTGCTACGGCATGGTAGGTCGCGTGCCGCCGGGTATGCCACCCGCAACGATTCGGTCGCACATTGCGTTCGCACCGATGAGTCCCCATCGGCCTTGGCGGTCCAACAGGATGTATGTAGGGGCCGATCCGCACTCGATCGGCCGACGCGTGGCACAACAGAAAGGAGCGTCATGCTCGCAAACAGCAAGGCTCAGCGGCTTCGCCGTCGACGACGTGGCCCGGGCCACAGCAGTTTACCACAGACCGCTCGGACTGAGAGTCTCCGACTGGATGCCCAGAACGGCCTGCTCGAACTCCACGTGGGAGGAGCGACCGATCCTGGGTGTGCGCCGTGAAGCCTGACTTCACGCCGGCGACATACACGATCCCTCCAACTTTCCGGTCGATGACATCCGACAAGATCGTCGACGAGCTGACCGCCCGGGGCGTCAGCTTCGAGAAGTACGAGGGCTTCGGCCAGGACGAGAAGGGCATCGCGCGGGACCAGGACCAAGCATCGCCTGGTTCAGGGACCCGGCAGGGCAACATCATGTCCGTGATCGAGGAGACGCGCGGCCTCGTAAGGTGCGCGTCGACGTGAAGCGCATCAGGTCGCTGCGGCATGCGGGCCCAGCGGCGACCGCTCCGATCAGGGAACTCGGTGCCAGACGTCGTCCGGGCATATGGTCGGGCTGCAAGCTCAAGACACCCGGATGACGCGGCTGCTGGTCGCCCGCGAGCCTCGGGCGTTGACGCCGCCTCGGTCGACCGCGCGTGCCGAGACGCCTCGGTGGTCCGCACCTGGGCGATGCAGGGCACGCTCCATATGGGTGGCTGCGAGGAGATCTGCGCTGGCTTGTCGATCTCCTCGGTCCGACCTTCATCGCCCGCAGTCGGCCCCCGACGCCGCCAGCTGGGACTTCCACGGACGAGCTGTGCGAGGACGCCACGGAAGTCATGGTGGAGCTTCTGGCCGGGAGGCAGCTCTCCCGGGCTGCGCTCGTCGAGGAGGTCCGCGCTCGCGGCGTCCCCGTGCAGGACGGCCAGGCGCACGCGTGCCTGGTGGCCTACGCGGCGATGCGCGGCGTGATCTGGCCGGGGCCGGACCGAGGGTGACAGAGCCGACGTCAGCGCCCTAGTCAACGAGTGGGTCACCGCTCGAGCGAAAGCTCAGGCCGGACAAGGGGCCTGGCGAACTCGCCCGGCGGTACCTGACGGCACATGGTCCGGCCGGCGTCGAGGACTTCGCTGCCTGGTCGGACTTCCGGTCCGGCAGGCTCAGGGAGGGCGATCGGAGCCGTGGGGGAGGGTTTGAGGAGACGCCGCCCACCGTCGTTGGCAAGGCGCGTCAGGCGCGTCCGGTCGCGGCTGCGGCGAGCCGCGTGCCCGCGTCGCCCTGCTGCTCGGGGCCATTTCGACCCTGTATCTCCTCGACTATCGCAACCGAATTCGCCGTCGATCCGGCCTTCGCCAAACGTGTACAAGCTGGCGGCGGGTTCATTCAGCCCACCGTATCGTCGTCGACGGACAGGTAGTCGGAACCTGGCGCCAGCGGCTGGGCGCAGAGGGATCACCATCGAGCATCGAGCCCTTCCTGCCGCTCGGTCCGGGCCGCGCTGCCTCACCTCTGAGCAGAGGCGGCGGATCTCGGTCGATACGCTCGATGTCGACGCTGTCCTCCGGCTTCCCGAGTCCGGATGACGGCTCGTCTCGGCAGGCATGTTGACCCCGGCAGCACTTACCCCTGGCGTTGACCGGGCCTTGACCCGGGTGGGCGATGACCCCACGGCGATCGGTGCCCGGGCGATAAGATCCTCGAGCGCCACGGCAGACCGTGTTCGCCAAGACAGAATCGATCGCTTCCAGCGCGTGGTGCCTCCCGGCGCTGCGACTGGCCCCCTGGACTCCACGCTGCAAGCGTGGAACCGCAACTAGCTCAGCCACGCCGCCGCAGCAGTAGGACGGCGGCGAAGGTCGCCGGAGGAAGGCGCCGGCCGCGCCCGAGAACGCCCCAAGGAAGGGCAGTACGGCGAAGACCACCCAGACGACGACCGCGGCCACCACACCCGACACGGCAGCGGCGCTGAGCCGCGTTGTCATTCTCGCCCCGAAGGAGTCCGCCCCGGGGCGCCGCCCATTCGACCCGCTGTCACGCGCGGGCTTACCGTCGACCACGCTGTCTGACCTCGGCGAGCAGCTTTCAGATGTCGGTGCGCTTGTCGGCCTCATCTGCCACCACCTCGATCCTGCCTCACGGCAGGTCGAGGCCGGCTAGAGCTGCTGGCTCCATGATCGCGTGGCAGCAGCTAGCGGATCGCCGCACCCAACCGCCAGTACCGATCACACGGTGGGCGCGCGCGGCGGTCCGAACTTACGCCAGACACTACGCTCGGCGAAATGCCATACGCACTCATCAACAAGCTCACCGCCAAGCCTGGCCAGCGCGACCGGGTGGCACAAATACTGATCGAGTCAGGCAACCTGTTCGACGACAACGCCGCGTGCATCTTCTCGCTGGTCAGCGAATCCGCACAGGAAGCCAACGTGCTGTGGGTGACGGACCTGTGGACCAGCCGTGAGGAACACGGAGGCCGCGCTGAAGCAGCCAGAGCTGCGACCATTCGTAGAGCAGGGCGTTGCCCCTGCTCGAAGGCATGCCGGAGCAGATCGAGATCCGCCCGATCGGCGGAAAGGGTCTCCCGCAGTGACCTAACGGCCTGCGCCGCGAGACGCAGCGAATCAGGGACCGTGCTGGCAAAGGCGACTCGCCGCCTGGTATGACGAGCGCGTCGACCTCTACGCCTCCGGCGCGAGCGAACAGAGGAACACGGTTAACGAGCGCACAGACCGGACCAAGTAGCCCCAATAGGCTCGCCCACAGCGCACCTGGCCCTGTCGGTCTGTCCGGCGCGGCCGCTCGCGGCAGCACGGCACAAGAGAGGCGCGGACGCCAGCTTGCCCAAAGAAGTGCGGGCCGCCCTATTAGGGCGGCCCGCACCCTCGTTGTTACCGAGGTATTAGCGGTAACCGCCGAGGTCGTACTCCTCGAGCGGCACCGCCTGGCCGAACCGGTGCCGGAAGCTCGGGTAGGCCGTGCAGTCGGCGTCATACGGCGTCATCGTGGCACATCGCGGCCTTCGCCTCTTCGGTCGGCTCCACCCGGATGTTGCGGTAGCGCTGCAGCCCGGTACCGGCCGGGATGAGCTTGCCGATGATGACGTTCTCCTTCAGGCCGACGCAGCGGTCGGACCGGCCGTGGATCGCCGCGTCGGTCAGCACCCTGGTCGTCTCCTGGAAGGAGGCGGCGCGACAGCCACGACTCGGTCGCCAGCGACGCCTTGGTGATGCCCATCGAGCACGCGGACGACCGGAGGCCGGCTGGCCGCCCTCGGCGACCACCCGACGGTTCTCCTCCTCGAACAGCACCGGTCGACGAGGTCGGCCGGGCAGCAGCTCGGCGTCACCGGACTCGATGACGGTCACCCGGCGCAGCATCTGCCGGATGATGATCTCGATGTGCTTGTCGTGGATCGAGACACCCTGGCGAGCGGTAGACCTGCTGGACCTCGTCGACCAGGTGCTGCTGGACAGCCCGCGGACGCCGAGGATCGCGCAGCACGTCGTGCGGGTTGACGGCACCCGACGATGAGCTGGCCGCCGACGTCGACGTGGTCGCCGTCGGCGACCAGGAGCCGGGAGCGCTTGGAGACCGGGTACGGCGGCCCGTCCGATCCGTCGTCGGGAGTGACAACGAGCGCCTTGGGTCTTCTCGGTCTCCTCGATCTCGACCCGCGGCCGGTGACCTCGGAGATCGGGCGCGACACCTTGGGCTGAGCGCGCCTCGAACAGCTCGACGACACGTGGCAGACCCTGGGTGATGTCGTCGACCGGCGCGACACCACCGGTGTGGAAGGTACGCATCGTCAGCTGCGTGCCGGGCTCACCGATCGACTGGGCGGCGATGATGCCGACGCGCCTCGCCGATGTCGACCGAGCTTGCCGGTGGCCAGCGAGCGGCCGTAGCACTTGGCGCAGGTGCCGATCTTGGCCTCGCAGGTGCAGCACCGAGCGAACCTTGACCTCGCTCGATGCCGGCGCGCGACCAGCTCGTCGATGCAGGACGTCGCCGAGGTCGTCCGTGCCCGCGGTAGCCAGCACTCTCGCCGTCGACGGACGATGTCCTCGGCCGAGCGTTACGGGCGTCACGCCGAGTCTCGACGTTCTCGTCCTTGCGAGACGCCGCCGTCGCCGCGCTGCACGGCGATCCGTTGGCAGGCCGACGCCCGGTCGGTGCCGCAGTCGTCCTCGCGGATGATGACGTCCTGGGACACGTCGACCAGACGACGGGTCAGGTAACCGGAGTCGGCGGTACGCAGCGCGGTGTCGGCGAGACCCTTGCGGGCACCGTGGGTGGAGATGAAGTACTCCAGCACGGACAGGCCCTCGCGGAAGTTGGCCTTGATCGGCCGCGGGATGATCTCGCCCTTCGGGTTGGCCACCAGACCACGCATGCCGGCGATCTGCCGGATCTGCATCATGTTTCCGCGGGCACCCGAGTTCACCATCATGAAGATCGGGTTGGTCTTCGGGAAGTTCGCCTCCATCTCCTCGGCGACCTCGTTGGTCGCCTCGGTCCAGATCTCGATGAGCTCCTGACGGCGCTCCTCGTCGGTGATCAGACCGCGCTCGTACTGGTTCTGGACCTGGTCGGCCTGCGTCCTCGTAGCCGCTCGAGGATCTCCGGCCTTGCTCGGCGGCGCGATCGACGTCGCTCGATGGCCACCGTGACGCCGGACCGGGTCGCCCAGTGGAAGCCGGCGTCCTTGAGGGCGTCGAGCGTCGCCGCCACCTCGACCTTCGGTGTAGCGCTCGGCCAGGTCGTTGACGATCGCCGACAGCCGCTCTTGCCGACCTCGTAGTTGACGTAGCGGGTAGTCCGCTCGGGCAGGGTCTCGTTGAACAGCGCCCGGCCCAGCGGTGGTCTCGAGCGATGATCAGCGGCTGCCCGGCCTCCCAGCCCTCCGGCGCCGAGCGGTCCAGCCGCGCGGCGGCACGATGCCGCATCGGAGAGCCGGATCTCGACCTGGCGACTGCAGCGTCGATCTCGCCGCTGTCGAACGCCATGATCGCCTCGGCCGGCGATGCAGAACGCGCGGCCGTCGCCCTTCTCGCCGCTCGCCGGTCGGTGGTCAGGAAGTAACAGGCCGATGACCATGTCCTGGGTCGGCATGGTCACCGGGCGGCCGTCGGCCGGCTTGAGGATGTTGTTCGCGGACAGCATCAGGATGCGCGCCTCGGCCTGCGCCTCGGCGGACAGCGGCAGGTGCACGGCCATCTGGTCGCCGTCGAAGTCGGCGTTGAACGCGCGTGCAGACCAGCGGGTGGATCTGGATGGCCTTGCCCTCGACCAGCTGCGGCTCGAAGGCCTGGATGCCGAGGCGGTGCAGGCGTCGGCGCGCGGTTGAGCAGCACCGGGTGCTCGGCGATGACCTCTTCGAGCACGTCCCACACGACCGGCGCGCGGCGCGCTCGACCATGCGCTTGGCGGACTTGATGTTCTGCGCGTGGTTGAGGTCGACCAGCCGCTTCATCACGAACGGCTTGAACAGCTCGAGCGCCATCTGCTTGGGCAGACCGCACTGGTGCAGCTTGAGCTGCGGGCCGACGACGATGACCGAACGGCCGGAGTAGTCGACGCGCTTGCCGAGCAGGTTCTGGCGGAACCGGCCCTGCTTGCCCTTGAGCATGTCGGAGAGCGACTTCAGCGGACGGTTGCCCGGGCCGGTGACCGGACGGCCGCGGCGGCCGTTGTCGAACAGCGCGTCGACGGCCTCCTGCAGCATCCGCTTCTCGTTGTTGACGATGATCTCGGGCGCGCCGAGGTCGAGCAGCCGCTTGAGCCGGTTGTTGCGGTTGATCACCCGGCGGTAGAGGTCGTTCAGGTCGGAGGTCGCGAACCGGCCACCGTCGAGCTGCACCATCGGGCGCAGGTCCGGCGGGATGACCGGAACGCAGTCGAGCACCATGCCCAGCGGGCGAGTTGCTGGTGTTGCAGGAACGCGGCGACGACCTTGAGCCGCTTGAGCGCGCGGGTCTTCTTCTGGCCCTTGCCGGTGCGGATGATCTCGCGCAGGATGCTCGGCCTCGGCCGTCGAGGTCGAAGGTCTCGAGGCGCTGCTGCATGCGCCGCGGCGCCCATGCCGCCCGTCGAAGTACGTGCCGAACCGGTCGCGCATCTCGCGGTAGAGCATCTCGTCGCCCTCGAGGTCCTGGACCTTGAGGTTCTTGAATCGGCTCCAACACCTCGCTCGAGCCGGTCGATCTCGCGCTGCGCGCGGTCGCGCGATCTGCTTCATCTCACGCTCGGCGCGCCTCGCGCACCTTGCGGCGCACGTCGGCCTTGGCGCCCTCGGCCTCGAGCTCGGCCAGGTCGGCCTCGAGCTTCTTCTGCCGCGCTCTCGATGTCGGCGTCGCGTGCGGTTCTCGATGCGCTGCCGCTCGACCGAGATCTGCGCCTCGAGCGAGGGCAGGTCGCGGTGGCGCGCGTCGCTCGTCGACGTAGGTGATCATGTAGGCGGCGAAGTAGATGACCTTCTCGAGGTCCTTCGGCGCCAGGTCGAGCAGGTAGCCGAGGCGCGACGGGACGCCCTTGAAGTACCAGATGTGGGTGACGGGCGCGGCCAGCTCGATGTGCGCCCATCCGCTCACGGCGGACCTTGGCGCGGGTCACCTCGACGCCGCAGCGCTCACAGATGATGCCCTTGAAGCGGACACGCTTGTACTTGCCGCAGTAGCACTCCCAGTCCCGGGTCGGACCGAAGATCTTCTCGCAGAAGAGCCCGTCCTTCTCCGGCTTGAGCGTGCGGTAGTTGATGGTTTCCGGCTTCTTGACCTCGCCGTGGCGACCACTGGCGGATGTCGTCCGCGGTGGCGAGGCCGATGCGCAAGCTCGTCGAAGAAGTTGACGTCGAGCACGTGACTCGCCTGTCCCTTTCTCGGTGGTGCTGCTGGCTGGATTGCTCAGGCCTGCCCGTCGGAGACTGCGGACTTCGAGAGCGCCGTCGCCCCGGGCTCGCCGGTAGACCGCTGCTCACGACCGCCGATCTCAGCCGAGTCGCCTGCGGTCGAGTGTGCATTGGTCGCCGCTGCTGTTCGCCCGCGGCAGGGGTCACTCGGTGACGGGATCTGCCTCCGGGTCTCAGACCTCCTCGACGCTGCTCGGCTCACGACGGGACAGGTCGATGCCGAGCTCCTCCGCGCGCACGGAAGACGTCCTCGTCGCGTCGTCGCGCATCTCGATCGGACACGCCGTCGCTGGAGAGCACCTCGACGTTGAGGCACAGCGACTGCATCTCCTTGATGAGCACCTTGAAGGACTCCGGGATGCCCGGCTCTGGGATGTTCTCGCCCTTGACGATCGCCTCGTAGACCTTCACCCGGCCGAGGACGTCGTCGGACTTGATGGTCAGCAGCTCCTGCAGGGCGTAGGCCGCGCCGTACGCCTCGAGCGCCCAGCACCTCCATCTCGCCGAACCGCTGGCCACCGAACTGGGCCTTACCGCCCAGCGGCTGCTGCGTGATCATCGAGTACGGGCCGGTCGACCGGGCGTGGATCTTGTCGTCGACCAGGTGCAGCAGCTTGAGGATGTAGATGTAGCCGACCGCGACCGGGTACTGGAACGGCTCACCGGTCCGGCCGTCGAACAGCGTCGGCCTTGCCGCTCAGGCACCGACCAACCGCTACGCCGTCCCGGTTCGGCAGGGTGGAGGCGAGCAGGCCGGTGATCTCCTCCTCGCGGGCGCCGTCGAACACCGGGTCGCCACCTTGGTGCCCGGGCTCGGCCGTGTCGGCGCGATCCGCGGCGCAGCTGCTCGGCTTCCACGTCGCGCGCTTGCCCCGTCGATCGTGCCAGCCGCGTCTTGGCGACCCAGCCGAGGTGGGTCTCCAGGATCTGGCCGATGTTCATCCGGCCGGGCACACCGTGCGGGTTGAGCACGACGTCGACCGGGGTGCCGTCCTCGAGGAACGGCATGTCCTCGACTCGGAAGGATCTTGGCGATGACGCCCTTGTTGCCGTGCCGGCCGGCGAGCTTGTCGCCGTCGGTGATCTTCCGCTTCTGGGCGACGTAGACCCGGACCAGCTCGGTTGACGCCGGGCGGCAGCTCGTCGCCGTCCTCCGCGGTCGAACACCCGCACGCCGATGACCTTGCCGGACTCGCCGTGCGGCACCTTCAGCGAGGTGTCGCGCACCTCGCGGGCCTTCTCGCCGAAGATCGCAGCGCAGCAGCCGCTCCTCCGGGGTCAGCTCGGTCTCGCCCTTCGGGCGTGACCTTGCCGACCAGGATGTCGCCGGGCGCGACCTCGGCGCCGATCCGGATGATGCCGCGCTCGTCGAGGTCGGCGAGGACCTCCTCGGAGACGTTCGGGATGTCCCGGGTGATCTCCTCGGGGCCGAGCTTGGTGTCGCGGGCGTCGACCTCGTGCTCCTCGATGTGGATCGAGGAGAGGACGTCGTCCTGCACGAGCCGCTGGGAGGAGGATGATCGCGTCCTCGTAGTTGTGCCCTCCCACGGCATGAAGGCGACGAGCAGGTTCTGCCCAGCGCCATCTCGCCGTTGTCGGTGCACGGGCCGTCCGCGATGACCTGGCCGGCTTCGACCCGGATCCCCTCGTCGACGATCGGCTTCTGGTTGATGCAGGTGCCCTGGTTGGAGCGGCGGAACTCTGCGAGCCGGTAGGTGCGGCAGGTACCGTCGTCGTTCATCACCGTGATGTAGTCGGCTGACAGGCTCCTCGACCACACCGGCCTGCTCCGCAGCACGACGCACGTCCCCGGCGTCCTCGGCGGCGCGTGCCTCTCCATGCCGGTGCCGACCGAGCAGGCGCTTCTGAACGCAGCAACGGGACCGCCTGGCGCTGCATGTTCGAGCCCATCAGGCGCACGGTTGGCGTCGTCGTGCTCCAGGAACGGGATCATGCGCCGTGCGACCGAGACCATCTGGCGCGGTGAGACGTCCATGTAGTCGACCTCGTCCGGCGGATGAACTCGACCCGCTACCCTTACGCGCGACCAGCACGTGGTCCTCGGCGAAGGCGCCGTGCCGGGCTGAGCGGCAGCGTCGGCCTGCGCTATGACGTGCCGGTCCTCCTCGTCCGCGGTGAGGATAGTCGATCTGCGTCGGATGACCTGCGCCATGCGACCTTGCGGTAGGGCGTCTCGACTGAACCCGGAACGGGTTGACCCGGGCCGTAGGTCGACAGCGAGTCTCGATCAGGCCGATGTTCGGACCCTCCGGGCGTCTCGATCGGGCACATCCGGCCGTAGTGGCGTGCGGATGCGACGTCACGGACACCCGAACCCGGCCCGCTCCCGCGACAGGCCACCGGGGCCCAGCGCCGACAGGCGGCGCTTGCTGGGTCGGGCCCGGCCAGCGGGTTGGTCTGGTCCATGAACTGGGACAGCTGGCTGGTGCCGAAGAACTCCTTGATGGAGTGCGACGACCGGCCGGATGTTGATCAGGGTCTGCGGAGCGATCGCTTCGACGTCCTGGGTGGTCATCCGCCGGACTGACCCGCTCCATCCTGGCCAGCCCCAGGTCGCACCCAAGTTCTGATAAGCTCCACCAACGGTACGCAAGGCGCCGGTTGCCGAAGTGGTCGATGTCGTCCACCCCGTATGCCGAGTCGGCACCCGTGGAGCTTGACGACCGTACTTGATCGTGCGGACGATGTCATCCTCGGTGAGTACACCGACGTCGCAGCTGAGACGTCCGCAGGCCCAGCTTGTTCACCTTTGTAGCGGCCGACCTTGGCGCAGGTCGTACCGCTTCGGTTGAAGAAGAGGTTCTTCGAGTAGCGTCTGCGCCGACTCCCGCGTCGGCGGCTCACCCGGCGCGCAGCTGGTAGATGTCGAGCAGGGCGTCATCCTGCCCCGACGGTGTGGTCCTTGTCGAGCGTCGTGCGCATCGACGGAAGTCGCCGAACCGCTCCAGAATGCGCGCCTGTCCCACCTGAGCGCCTTGAGTATACGGTGCACGGACCGGCGGCGCTTGCGGTCGATCCGTACGCCGACCGATGTCCCGCTTGTCGATCTCGAACTCCAGCCAGGCACCCCGCGACGGACTGATCTTGCGGCGAGAAGAGGTCTTTGTCGGACGCCTTGTCGATGGCTTTCTGAAATACACACCCGGCGAGCGGACGAGCTGGCTCACCACGACCCGCTCGGTCCCGTTGATGACGAAGGTCGCTCTGTCGGGGTCATGAGCGGAAAACGCCCACAGTTACTGGTCCCGCTTCTCGATCTCGCCGGTTTCAAACGGTGAACCTGGGCGGCCAGGTGAGAGGCGCGGAGTAGGTGAAGTCGCGCCTGTACCGATCGAGTTCTGGCGGCTCAGCGATGATCGCGGTGTTTCAAAGGAGATTGAGCTGAGGAAGTCCTGATGGAGAAATTTTCAAAGATCCCCAGACTGACTTGGTCGACATTCTCCTTGCCTCTGGCCGCCGCCACTGACACTGGGCGCCTTCCAGCGCTTGTTACCGAGCAGCCAGTCGAAACTGTCGAGATCTGAACGGCGAAGGGGTGGGACTTCTGAGGTTCCCATCTCGGCGAAGCGAGACAAGCGCGCGCGTGCGGTAGTGCTGAGGTGGTAGTGCTCGACATGTTGTGCCAGAGGCGGTCAATAGAGGTCCTTCCGAAAGTCGCGGACTCACTGCGCGCATGCCACCAGACCGCCAAGGGTTATCGAGGGGCAGTGGTTAAGGTGTAAATGAGCAGGCTCGTCGCTGCTGAGCGGGGGTCCCAAACCTTCCAGGATCCCGTGCTCTTACGTGCGTTCGTGGAGCCAAAGTGTCGGCGTATATGTCTCGCAGTGATCAACGCCGTCAAGACTTACAGGCGCTTTACCCCGCAAAACGGCCCGGGAACCTGTCCCAACCGGGTGTGGCGATCACCCGATTAACCACCCGACACCGAGCCGACTGCGCCTGCCACCCGCCTGCGGAGATACGACCGCCAATGAGTGCCATCCTCGGCCAGTTGTAATGATTGGGCGCGACGAACGACCCGGCAGGCAGAGCTGGATGGCCGCCAGCCGAGCGAGCGCCGCCAAAAGCCCAAGAGTGGTCGGCGCACGAAGATCGCACTGCGCGCCACGATCTGATGACAGCCCCAACTGGCATCGCGGCGAAACCGACCACGCGATAGGCAGTGTGACCTGGCCCGCACAGCGATCGGGCACCGGCGCTGCCAATGAGACGGTGAGGACGTTCCACAGCGTCGAGCTGGTGCTGATGCTATCATTGCTGAGCGCGGCACCACCGGGCCTCACCATGCTGACCCACTGGGCGAGCAAGCTGACGGGTTGACGTGGAGCACAGCCGCCACGATCGCGGGTATGGTCGATGGGACCGCCGGAGCCAGCGACGCGGCGGTTGCCCTGAGCGCGCCGCCGACCGCATAGAATGGAGAAGTGAGAGCCCGTAGCCGATGGGGACCGAGCTGAGGGTGGCCCTCGCGTAAAGCACCAGAACGGCAAGCGCCGCGCCCCGGCGCCGTTGGAAAGACTTACAGGCTGCAGAGCGTTCGCAGCAATGCGTGGTTTCTCAACCAAGCCAGCCTTCCCAGATCCGCGCCGACCGATCGGCGAGGCGCCCCGGCGGGGATTGGTGGTTTGTCCGCGTCTGCGTGGATACAGGAATTGCGCCGGCCGCGGCGAGGAAGGTCAGGCCGTCCACCGCGAATCTTCGGCAGTGCGGCGCGTCCAAGACTGAAGAGAACCTGTACCCAGCGGCGGGCCGATCATCGAATTCCCCAGCAACACGCCGCTGGGCAATACGTAACTGAACGGAAGTAATACCGA
>ERZ1370068.10387-contig-9091_pt1 | contig 34256 bp, 51 predicted proteins | sample MGYA00561227_ERZ1370068 | MGnify/ENA primary metagenome ERZ1370068 (study PRJEB38410, sample SAMEA6850437) | metagenome | study: Metagenomic assessment of the ecological functions of the soil: analysis of the soil microbiota associated with the...
AGAGGAAGAGCAGTTATTTTCTGTGGCACTGTCTCGTTATTTGTCCCCTTCGACAAGCTCAGGATGACAAACGCCCGGCTCTTAACCGGTGCATTGCTCTGTGCTGTCCGGACTTTCCTCCCCCGATATAGCGGGGAGCGATAACCCGGCTTGTAGCAATAATGTCAAAGAAGTGTTGCAAAGATATGCATGCCTGCAGAGATCGATTTAGATTTAACTGATTGATGACAGCTTGCGATGCCGTTGTAATTGTCAATTAAATCTAATACTGAAAAATATCTCCGTGGCACCATACCCAAATTGTGGATGGTATTGATTAACGAAAGACTTTACTTCTTTTCTCAACCGTAACAACTCGTGAATTTCATCCCTTAACTTTCCGGTTCCCATTCCATGCACCACAGTTAATGAAGGCAGCATAGCATGAGCCAGGGCCAGGTCGTAATATTTTTCAAATGTTTTTAATTGCAAACTGAGGATTTCGTAATTGCCCAGGCTTTTCCAATCATCAGCCAATTTTTCTGCATGAAGATCTATGACGCTGCGGGGCGATTCTAAATGTTGACGGGCCTGGCTGGCGCTAAATACTTTATATCCTTGGCCGCCAGTTTACCAAGTTCTACCGTATCATCAATCTTCTTATCCGGGTAATTTTCAAAGAGCCTGTATGAGAAAGTAGCGAGATTCTTCTCCTTTACTTCTTCAATTTTAGCAAAGAGCTGTTTTGCTTTTAGTTTGAGCATCGCCTCGTAGTGATCGGCTTTCTGCTTTTCAGGCTGCAACAGGGAGAAATCAAATTCAAACGACGGGTTATCATTCATATCGGCAAACAGAACATCGTGCAGGTAAAAATCTTCAAATGAATTGATCCGGTTTTTCAACTCAAAATCAGGCTTGCCAAAAAGTTTAGCTTATAGATAAAGTTATACGCCATTTCCGTCCTGTTGACCAAATGCACCTTTAATTCTTCTACTACCGTGTCGCCAAATTCATCCAAGTCCATTACGGGTAAAAGTAAGCCATACGCCATCGGCTTCCTGTTTTACACCGGGTGTCTTTTCTTTTTTACATCATCAATATATTTTTTCTCTCTGGGAAATTTCCCGGTCTTTTTCTCAGTAAACCGTTTAAAATACGGGAAGTCGATTTGGTCCATGTAAACGGGAAATCTTACCCCTTTCACGTCAACCAATGCCATTTTATCATTGATAAAATCAACGATCTGTCCTTCTTCGTTAGAGTGCAGGATCAAAACGGTGTCACCGAGCTGGTATTTCATAATGCAAAGATAGTAAGCGATGGTGGTAGTGGTTGGATGCTAGATGACTGGATGCTGGATGCTGGAATTCCAAAATCCAAAATGCAAATTCTAATCAAGCTGCCTTAACGGCCAGTCGGCTGTTTTTATATCCGTACATAAAATAAATTACAAGGCCCAATGCAAGCCATCCAAGAAACCAGGCCCAGTTGCTTTTTGTCATGCCCGTTAGCAGGTACAAACAGGTAGTAACACCCATTAATGGTATCAGCGAATATTTCTTAAGTATAGCGAGTAGGCTGAGAATGATGCAAACAATCCAAAATACGATGATGGAAATTTTGGGCGTCGCAAGATCCATAAATGTAGATTCACCTTTAATGTAATTTTCGTTACCGGAAAATCAAAATTGAAGGCATCCCTGAAATAACCGCCTCCATAGATTGAAAAAGGACGATCGCTAAAGCAATTATAGCTGGGTATATGAAACGGCCATTAATGTAGGGAATGTTAAACCGTCCCGGTATTTTTTCCTTTCTTGGGATCAGGAGCACACCGCCACAAACCAATACAAAAGCAAACAAGGTAGCAATGCTTGTGAAATCCAATACAAAAGTTTTATCAGTAAAAAGTATTGGAATACCAACGATCAGCCCCGTAACAATCGTAGCAAAGGAAGGCGTTTTAAATTTTTCGTGCACTTTTTGAAATACAGGTGGCAATAGTCCGTCGCGGCTCATGCTCATCCAGATGCGGGGTTGGCCCATTTGGAAAACCAATAAAACGCTGGTCATGGCAACAACAGCGCAAACCGATACTATGAGCTGCATCCAGCCAAGGTTTAAGTTCTGTTCTTCAAAGATGAATGCCAGTGGATCGCCAACGCCGCTAAAATTTTTATAGTCTACCGAACCCGTCAGCACAAGAGTGAGCAGAATATATACAATGGTACAAATCACAAGAGAGTAAATCATTCCCCTCGGCAAATCCCGCTGAGGATTCTTGCTTTCTTCGGCCAGCACACTTACTGCATCAAATCCAATGTAGGCAAAGAACACGCCGCTCACTGCGGCCATCACACCCTTAAACCCATTTGGCATAAATGATTTTATTCCCTCCACGTTGGTGGGCATCCAGTTATGTGTAAGACCGTTTGAAAAATAAGGCTTCCGCCCACAAGAATAACCAACACCAACGATGGCAAGTTTTAACATCACCATTACGTTACTGAAATTCCTGCTTTCCTTTATTCCCCGATAGACCAGGTATGTTATGAGTAAATTGATAACAAATGCCGGCAAATCAAATATAATTCTTAACCCTCCTGCCATCGGGGCGGTATTCCACGCATTAATTGATTCCGTGTTTGATGACCCCGTCTCCACTGCCTTTTGTGCTTCTTTATAGCTGGTTGCGAGGTAATCAGGAATATGAACATTTATTCTTTCGAGAAAAGAAGTGAAATAATCACTCCAGCTAAACGCCACATAAATATTCCCGATAGAATACTCCATGATGAGTGCCCAGCCAATGATCCATGCAAATAATTCACCAAAGCTCGCGTAAGAATAGGTATAGGCACTTCCCGCCACGGGAATGCGGCTCGCAAATTCAGAATAGCAAAATGCAGTGAATCCGCATGCAATACCGGTAATAATAAAAAGTAATACAACGCCCGGGCCGCCTTTGAAAACCGCTTCGCCAAGACTGCTAAAGCTGCCCGCGCCGATAATTGCTGCAATGCCAAAAAGTCAGGTCCTTGACCGAAAGAACTCTTTTAAGACCGGTACTATGTGTTTCATCGCCACCTTCAGTCAATATTGATTCTATTCTTTTTTTCTGAATAATGAGTTTGACATCAGCTGGTCGATTTTTTGAAACCTTTAAAATAGGTAAAATATTGCTCCCTTAAAAATGAATCAATGCTCCCGTTGAACAAGGAATTGCGCCAGCGCTTTTAATGGTTCCTTGCGCACAGAAACAACCGCTATATCTTCCAGGTGCGCAAATGCTTCATCCAAAAACTTATTCTTTAGCTTAATTGCCCAGTCATCTACTTTACTATCGCGAAAAAGCTGCAAAACCTTTTCTATTTTATCAGGTTGGCTTGCCCTTAATTATTTTATTCAATTCCTTCTGTTGTGCTTCTGAGGCGGTTTCCAGGGCATGAATCAAAAGAAATGTTTTTTTATTGGATAATATGTCTCCTCCTACCTGCTTTCCAAATTTATCAGGATCACCAAACGCATCTAAATAATCATCCTGCACCTGGAATGCTAATCCCAGCTTGCGGCCAAATTCATAAATCAGCTTTTGATTCCTCTCGCCAGCGCCTCCCAGTATTGCCCCCATTTTAAGACTGGCCGCCAGCAACACCGAAGTTTTCAGCTCTATCATCTTCAGATATTCTTCATGACCGACAGTTTCCTGTTTTTCGAAATCCATATCCATTTGCTGGCCTTCACAAACTTCCTTTGCCGTATTATTGAATAATGCCAGTACCTGGTGAATAAAAACAGTTTGAATTCTATTGATATGCTCATACGCTGCCACCTGCATCACATCTCCGGCAAGAATTGCCGTACTTTCTCCATACTTTTTATGCACTGTTTCCATGCCTCTTCTCAGGGTGCCTTGTCCATGATGTCATCATGGATCAACGTAAAATTGTGAAACAATTCGATGGCCGTGGCTACTTCCCATGCATCGGGTTTGATATCATCAAACAATTCATTCCCCATCAGGCAAAGAGCCGGTCTTACCCTTTGCCCCCACGTTTAAGAAATATTCATTGGCATCGTATAGGGATGCGGGTTGAAGCGGAAAATGACGTTGATTGAAATGCTTTGAGAATTGCTCCGATAATTGTTCGAATGAGTGCATGAAGCGAAGATAACAGAAGATTTTTATTCACGTACGGCACTTGGGAAGCACTCCCCGCAGAGTTTCTTATTGGACAAAGTCCATAAAACTGTAGTGCAATATTTCTCTAAATAAAGATATTTTCGAAACTCAGCGATCTCTGTGTCCTCTGCGTGACAACTCTTTCTTTTTCACTTTATGCTTAGGTTTTTGCTCCACACCATCGGTAGTTGGCTCGCTTACAGCAACCCATTCATAATCCAGCTGCCGTTTAACAAGATTTGCAGCAACCACTTTAATCCGCACTTTATCTCCCATTCTGAATTTTCTCCCGCTGCGCATGCCTACCAGGCAATAGTCCGATTCCACATGTCTGAATTCGTCATATTCCAGTAAACTGTTTACACTGACAAGACCTTCACATTTGTGTTCCACCGTTTCTACCCAGAAACCAAAACTGGCCACGCCGCTGATCACCCCATCAAATTCTTCTCCCGAGGAAATTTCTGCATATACTGCACCTGCTTATATTTATTGGCAGTTCTCTCGGAATCCATTGCTGCCCTTTCCCCGCTCGCTGCAATGCTTGCATTTTTCATCCAGCTTTTTATCAATGCTAACTTTATCTTCCAGTATATCCTGCAATATGCGATGAACCATTACATCAGGGTAACGGCGAATGGGAGAAGTGAAATGGCAATAATGTTCAAAACCCAACCCATAATGTCCCACGTTTTCTATGGTGTATTTCGCCTTAGCCATTGTCCGGATACCCAACTGCTCCAGCACATGCTGTTCCGGCTTGCCGTGGGCATCTTTAAGCAATTGATTAAAAGAAGCGGCAATTGCTTCGGGAGATGAGACATCGAATTTATGACCAAACTTTTTGGCAAAGGCTACAAACGGCAACAGTTTCTCTTCATCCGGCGTATCATGTATCCGGTAAGGAAAAGGCAGTGGTTTCCCTTTGACTTTTATTTTGGACACATGTTCTGCAACATAGCGGTTTGCAAGCAACATAAACTCTTCAATCAGCTGATGTGCTTCTTTACTTTCCTTAATCATGATCCCAACCGGATCACCCTTTTCATCAAGCTTGAACCGGACTTCCTGCGATGAAAAGTTAATGGCCCCTTTATTAAATCTTTTCTTGCGCATTTTTTGCGCCAGTTCATTCAGCAATAAAATTTCTTCCGATAGATCTCCCGATTTTGACTCGATAATTTCCTGTGCATCCTCGTAAGTAAACCGGCGATTGGAATGAATAATGGTTTTACCTATCCAGTAATGTTTCACTTCCGCCTTTAAGTTGATTTCAAAAATGACAGAAAAGGTGAGCTTGTCTTCGTTGGGACGTAATGAACAAAGCACATTTGAAATATGTTCCGGCAACATGGGATTTACCCTATCCGGCAGGTAAACTGAAGTGGCTTTTTGATAGGCTGCCTTGTCCAGCGGATTATCAGCTTCCACGTAATGACTCACATCGGCAATATGAACACCTATTTCATACAGGTCATCCTTTATCTTGCGAAAGGAAATGGCATCATCAAAATCTTTTGCATCAATCGGGGTCAATAGTAAATGTGAGAATATCACGAACATCCTTCCTGTTTTTTATTTCGCCCTCACCAATTGAGTCGGGTATTCTTGCCGCCACTTCCAGGGCATCGTCGGGAAACTCAAGCGGAAAGCCGTTCTCCAGCAATATCTCTTTCATCGCCGCATCATTGGCGTTTTCGGGATCTAATACGGTCACAATTTCTCCCACTGGCCGCTTATCACCTTTTTCCCAACGAACCAGGCGGGCTACCACCCGGTCCTTATCTTTGCACCATTGATGCTACTTAAAGGAATAAACAAGTCCGGCATTGGTTTGTCCGTACCTGTTATGAAAATGCAAAATCTTTGTTCATCTCTATATGACCAATAAACTCTGATCTTTTTCGTTCGACCACTTCCACTACTTCTCCCTGCATACGCCGGCCATAGCCACTTTTTATTTTCACTCTGACAATATCGCCATGGAGGGCTGTATTAAAATCTGATGGACGGATCAGTACATCAGTTTCCTGTTCCGGTACGATGACAAATCCCATTCCCGAACGGGTGATATCCAACTTTCCCTTTAATGTTTTTATAGCTGCGGCTGCCCTATGCTTCTTCTTTGATTCATTTCTTTTTCCCATAATAATTCTTTTCTGCTACTGCCTGAAATTGCGGATAAAATTTATAACAAGCTGGTTGAACCTGTCTCCTTCCCCATACAAAAATGATGCCGGACAGGAATTACATACAATGGCCAACCAGCAATCTCGGCATTGAATTTTACTAAACGTACTGCATCTTTCTCAGTTGTAAGAATAATTTTATTAACGGCTTCTATTGTTTTAAATCTTCTTACTTATTTCCTGCAGATCGTCAATGGTAAATATGCGGTGATCAGCATATTGTATCATATAATAAGTTTTGCTGTGTTTTTCCAGCAGGCTCTTTAATGGCCGTGGATTAGCGATGCCGGATACCAGCAATACTTCGGTATTTTCCAATAGTGAAAAACGGAATGATTTAAAATATGATATGGCTGACCATATTCTATCGACGCAAAAAATTGTTTGTCCATTTTGAAGATCAATCTCCTTAATAATCTTTTCCTTTTCGTGGATCGTGAGGTCAGGTTTGCATTTCGTCACTACGATAACCTCTGCCCTTTATATTCGGACTTCAGGTCGCGCAGGTCGCCGGAAGGCAGGTAAAAGTCGCGTGTAAATAAGTTACTGTAATCAGTTAATAAAATATTCAGTCCCGCTTTGATAGCTCTGTGCTGAAATGCATCATCCAGGATGATGGTTTGCGTTTCCGGCCTGTCGTGCAGCAACTGGGGTATGGCCTCCAGTCTTTGTTCACCTACTGCTATCGAAATGTCGGGAAACTTAATATGAAATTGCATCGGTTCATCTCCTATCTCCAATGCAGTCGACTGATCATCGGCTAATGCATAACCTTTCGTTCGTCGTTTATATCCGCGGCTGAGGGTGGCTACTTTAAACTCATCTTTTAATAACCGAACCAGGTATTCTACCATGGGAGACTTTCCGGTACCGCCTACCGCCAAATTGCCCACGCAGATAATGGGCAATCCAAAAGAAGTTGAGCGGATTATTTTTATATTAAACAGCCAGTTTCGAATGGTAATGGCCAGCCAGTATAACAGCGAGAATGGCAATAAAAGAATACGAAAAAGATTTGAGAAAAAGGTTAGAAAACATATACGTTGTGCGGAGTAATAGAAATGTCTAAAGGTACATCAAATTCATTCCGGTCATCGATCGCTTCAATTGGTTCAAAATAACTAAATCCAATCTTTATACAATCAGGGCGACAACCGGCCAGCCATCTGTCGTAAAAACCTTTGCCATAACCAAGCCTGATTCCCATTTTATCAAATGCAAGCAATGGAACAAAAACCATATCTATGTCACCGGGCGAAATGACATCATTGCTTTGAGGCTCCAGTATGTTTAACGCCGCTTTTGAAAAAGGCGTGTCAATATCCGTTATCACTGCCTGCATATAACCGCCGGCAAAATTGGATTTTGATAGCATATCTTTAATTCGGGATTCCTGAATCGCATAAACTCCGTAAATAAATGGGTATTGGGCTCATGGTTCTCCTCAATAGGCCAGTAAGTAAGCAGGATTCTATAAAAGGCAGTTCTGCGGTTTGAAATTGTATCAGTAAAAGATCATCAAGCTTAACTCTTTCTTTTTCAGAAAGCGCCATTCTTTTTCTTTAAATACTATCCGGGCTTCTCTTTGAGCATATTACTCATTCACGAATATGGAGAAAATTGTCGTGCCGTAATTTTTTTCTGTTTTATAATAGGGAAAGGTTTTGTAATCATTTCGTGGCGTGTGTTCCAGCACAAACCATCCTCCTGTTTGCAATAGTTGTTTGCCGAAAATACGTTCAGGCAGTTCATCAATGTTTGTCAATGCATAGGGCGGCCGGCAAAAATGAAATCAAATTTTCAGTACACTGATCAATAAATTTGAAGACGTCCATTTTTACGGGCCTGATATTTTCATACTCGAAGCTCCATGGATTGTTTTCTTAATAAAATCATACATCCTGTTATCCTTTTCCACAATGACAAGATCATGTGCTCCCCTTGATGCCAGTTCATAACTGATGCCCCGGTGCCGCCAAAAGATCCAATGTCTTCAATTCTTCAATGTTCAGCTTATGCTGCAATACATTAAACAGGCCCTCCTTTGCAATGTCAGTCGTGGGTCTAGTGTAGGGCATTTTTGAAGGCGGATTTATTTTTCTGCCGCCATATTCGCCACTTATAATGCGCATCTGGCTAAATCAAGTTGAGCGAAGTAAAAAAATGTTCAGGATAGTCATTCTTTTCCAATGCGTGTATCCGCCATTCGGGTTTTCGAAACCGGATATGCAAAAATACTGGTATAGGTCCTTGTATAATGCGGAATCCTTCGCGATCAGCCCGGCCAGTGATAGACGAACCGTCTCCTGCTGAAATGAAAACCTGCCGGCAGGTATCCAATAAATAATATACCACATCTGCCGGGCTGGAATACGGGAAAGTCTGAGTGAGTAACACCTTCACGCCCCGTGTAACAACCAGGGAAAAATCATCGGCACGAAAATCTGCAGCCAACGAACCTTCAAAATCCGTAACAACGGAATTCCTGATGCCGATACTATAGGGTGTGCCAGTAATTGCTGGAAGGGAAAATGCTTGTGCCCAGTCATAAACCTCTTTCGGTACCGCATATATATTGTGCATTTGCCAGCCGGGAACCGGTTCAGCGACCACAGCATCCTTCTTGCTTATACCGAACATCGACTGAAGCAGGAGTTTAGCATCGTCCTGTTTGTAATGATTTAACGGTACCAAAACGCTTTGAGGATGATCTTAGCAAAATGAAAACATGACGATAAGTGATGCTGAAGTTCCGGGTGTTGATTATGAAACTCTTTTAACGACGCTTCATCTATTTCGGTACCGGTATACCAGGTAAGCCTCAAACAACTCTCCTGCATCGCCGGAAGTAGCGGCAAAGCCGAAATGGCGTTCGCCGATACGGATGGATGGAAAGTTGCTGAGATGATTCAATGCTTTTTTCCGATTCTATGACGATGCACCTGTTTCAAAGATTTCTTTTTAATTGTGGTAATGATAGACAAAAATAACTATTGTAGGTTTGTCCACCCAAACGTTATGGCAAGCCCTATTCCAAATAACAGCCTCGCAGGTAGAAATTACCAACAAACAGATAATATGAAGATTGCATTGCCGATCTCGCTGGCCATGCTGGTACCGCAAATATAAACTTTGTTGCCAACACTGTTTTTTTGAGCGGAATTGGCGAAACAGAATTGGGAGGTAGCGGGGAATTACCGGTGTGTATTACCTGGTTTTCGCGCTGGTGGGTAATGCCGGTCTGAATAACGGGCTGCAGGCGCTGCGCTGGCGGGGAGGGCAGGGCGAAAACAGGCCGGGGAAAATAGGCGGGCCTGTTTTCTGCGAAATCCATGTTATGGATCAGCTTTGCTGTTGCTGCTGGGAGGGATACTGATTGCGCACTTGCTTGCTCGCTGACCCTCAGTCTCGCTGTACTTAAGAGCTGCTGGGAGTTCGTAGAGACCTTGGCAACAGGTTTTATTAAAATCAGGATATGGGGATTGCCGAACTCCTCTATCTATTCCAGATGGGAAACGCGATGTTGGTCGGAGCTCAATAACAGCCGGTTTATGAAAGTACGGCTTTTGCTAGCGTCGTTCTACTCAATATCTTTCTTGACTATTCACATGATCTACGGATTATTTTGGCTTACCCTTGGCTGGGTTTTAAGTGGCGCTGCCGATTGCCTCCGTAATCTCTGAAGCGGCGGGCCTGACCGTTGTGTACTGCATTATCGCCGACTTTAAAGATTTCATCGGAGGTTTTTTTGTTTTCTTATTTGAGGTTTAATGGAAAAGTATCCGGATTAGATCTTCGCCAATCGCTCTCCCCTTGCAGATGCAATTTGCAATAAGTACTCAGCGCCTGACGCTGTTTTTATAACATTTGATTGAACACCGCGGTGAACGTAAACTTGCCATCAGCAATACCATGCGGAATATTTTTGCGGTATTCTTGGCATTTTCATATGGGCGTTTGCGAGCACCAGCATCACGCCATGGTGAGCAATATCGGCTGGCAGGGAAAGAAAAGACGAGGTTATTTTTCCTGATAAAAAATTGCGACTTTTGAGTTTCAGATTCACCGCATCTGCTTTGCCTGTTTATGAATTTATTTCCCGGAAATTTTTCTCTAGCCTGTATGGACCTGTGTTGAAGGCTTCATAATTGATGCAATTCCTGTTTTGCGGACCGTTACCATTGGGGTGTTGTTGTTCAATGTCGGTAGCTACCGATATGGTTCGATCGAGGGTTACGGGACACGGACAATACAAAAGGTCAACCTGGGGCATTGAAATCATTACCACTCTTCGTTTATAGCATCTATATTTATAACTTGTGTTGCAGGTATGGAATATGTCCCTGGTCTGGGCCTGGGCTTCACAGGGAGCTGCTTTACTGGTTTCATCTCATCTATTTACGCGCTTTGTGGTTTCTTTACTTGAAAAGTGGAAGATGGATGAATAAAGTGATATGACCGGACCTGCGCTGATAATTGATAGCTTAATTTTAATAGCAGCCATACGGACCCGATCGCAATCGCCTGCTATGAATACGACATTTTGCCCTGGCTTTCTACTATTGGAGTTCGGGAAGTTTGGCGGTTTATAGTTAACTTCGCCGGGGTTGAACATCCAGTTCATAATGCAGATGGCGCGCTATGGAAGGCAGCGTCCAATTAAAAATTCGTGTTTGGTGAAAAATATGCTTTGGCTTACAATCGTTATGGCTGGCCTTCTCTTGTAGGTACGCTTGATATTATTTCAGCTTTAGTAAAGTTCTATATGGGATACGGGCAAAAGCCCGGTTGTCGTATTCAAATATATTGCCAGTGCTGTTTCTGCATTGGTAAAGAGGGCCTATGCGGGTGGCGTGCTGATGCCGGCATTGGGATTTATCTTTTCATTGCTAGCGATCGCGTTTATTTAGGCCTGCCTTTTCTTTCTTCATTTACCAAAAATTGAATTTGCTTAGCTGGAACCGGGTTCTTACTGGGATTGTGTACGGTCTTTTTATCTGGTTAGCGCATCATGAACCGGGTAGTGGTGCCGCTCAGCAACGCGTCAATACCGGGCGCCTTTAATTTGAAACAGGCTATTATTGCACGCCTTAATACTGATCGGTGCTATCGGGATGCCCCCTCTCCTTTATTGCGCATCACTTTTATTCCGGGGAAACTCCAGTTTAAATAAATGTACTTTTTCCAATTTTCCCGAAACGGGATTAACAGGAACGCTGAGATCCTTAAATATACTGAAATGAAGATTCCCGAGGAGTACACTCCGGCTTATCGCCTTATCTTATTGTGAAAGAGCGCCGATGATTTTAGAAAATTCATGACTGTGGTTTTTGATGCAAAGGACCAGTTGATCAGTTCCTGTAACGAAGACGGATCGCTGATGCGCGAGAACTCGAAGTTGGAAATGCGGTGGTAATGTTTGCAGAAGCAGGCGGACAATTTCAGTGTAATGAACGCAGGTAGTATGTTTATTTTATACGTAGATAATGCAGATGCTACGTATAAAGAGCATTGGCGGCGGGAGCCGTGACCCGTTGAAGGGCAGGAACCTTCAGATAAAGAATATGGCCGAACCTGCGGTGTGAAAGATCCGTTTGGAAACACCTGGTGGATCACTTCAGTGAAGGACTAACTCGTTTCCGGGATACCAATAAAAACAATTCGCAAACCCTTTCAATTAGTTAATGAAGTTGCAAATGTTGGCAATGACTTGCCCTTTATTGCTGATAAAGTATGGTGCAACTATAGGCTTTTGTGAAACAATTGAAGGTTCACCCTGGTAATCACTGGGCAGAATCGCCGGGTAACGAAAGTCTTCTGCCATTTGCCGGAAGGCAGATTAATGTTTTTGTCGGAACGCTGGCCGTTATAAATAACCAACAACCTGTCCCATTTATCGCCTGCGGCTTTCCGTTAATAATATAAAGAATTACGCCTGGACTTTGCCTGTAAAATTGAAGGTTTGCGGCAACTCTCCTTTGCTGTTTTCATCCTAAAAGCCGGGGGTGTTCTTTGCGTAAGGCGATCAAAGCCCTTGACATATTCAAATACATCTTTGTTTTTTGATTTCAGGCTCCAGTCAATGGCATTGATATCGTCGCCCGGAATTGAATGAGTTATCAATTCCCTGTTTGCTGCGCTAGAAATTCGGTGCCCGCATGCAAAAATGAAATACCCTGTGATGTAAGCACAATACTTAGCGCCAGTTTGTGCATCTTCCTTTGCGCTGAAGTTCGGCTGCATCTTTTGCCGAGATCGCCAGTTTGTCCCAAAGCACATGGTTGTCGTGACACTCGGCATACGATAACGCCGGACGGCTGACTGGCATGCGGAGCTTTTGAATAATTTACCTTGTTATAATCGATCTGTGGATGCTTGCAGGCTGCAACGACACCAAACTTAACGCTCTCCTCCCTGTCTGCAAGTCCGCTAACAAAACCACGTTCCTCGTGAACAAATACACTACTCCCTTGATACCATCCCGAATATCATCGCTGAAGACGGTTATTATCGAGCATTGATGCATTCGTTTTTAATCGCCCTGAGAGAATCCGGCAACGGTGATGCAGCTGCTGTCCAGCCTTCTCCATACAACAGAAGATCCGGTTTTGTTTTCTCAGTTCTCTTGAAATCAGGTTCATCGTCTCAATATCATGTCACTCCCATCAGGTCAACCCGGAACCCGTCAATATGATATTCCTTTAACCAGTACATCATTGATTCCAGCAATGAACTTGCGCATCATAGGTCTTTCAGCTGGCGGTTTCATTGCCGCAGGCCGTGGCATTGGAAAACTTACCATCCGAGTTTGGCGGTAATAGTAACCGGGAACTAATTGATTAAAATAACGAGTCCTCCGTTAGCATCGTATGATTATACACTACATCCATAACCACTCTTAATCCGTTCTGATGAAGGGTTTTTACCAGTTGCTTGCACCTCCTTGGTGCGTGTAATGCCATCATAGATTGGATCAGTAGCATAAGATCCTTCGGTAGCATTATAGTTCAAGGATCATAGCCCCAGTTGTGTTGAGGCGGAATTCAGTTGCGATCTCATCGACGGAATAGTAGTCAATGACTGGCAGCAGGTGAATATGCGTTACACCCAGCTCTTTCCAGATGATCCAGGCCGGTGGTGAGGCCTTCGCCATTGGTGGTTCCCTTTTCGGTCAGGCCCAAGGATACTTGCCTTTATGCTGAATGCCCGAACTGGCGGCGATTTCTCGCGTCTCTGATATGCAGTTCATAGATCACTGCGTCGGTTGGATTCTTTAAATAAGGACTTTATCCTCAGCCCATCCGCGCAGGAGTTGGTGTCTTTCAGATCAATGATCATCGCCCTTTTTCCGTTTACTCCTACAGCCCCCGTTTACATAAGGGTCAGGTACTTCCGCCAGCCAATTATCGTTTAACTGAATACGGAACACATAAAATTTTCCCTTCTGGTCACCTGCAATGCGGCCGTCCATGTTCCGCCCTCACCACTTTGCATTTCGATGTGAGTCAATAGCAGATCCACCCACACCCTCATTATACAATAGTAATTGCTTTACGTTACTGTTGGTGGCACCAGATACGAAATTAGGATTGCCCGGGCGTATAATTCAGGCCAAGTCATTCCCCTTGTATTCTGGGTAGGAAGCAAAACTGCTCACCTGTGACTTTATGAAAAATATGGTATAGCGAGTCGAGCATCATAAAGAGATATTCTCATTTCATTATTGATTTTTGCTTTATCAACGTAAGCTAAATGAATTCGGGATAGATCTCGAAAAAGTCAATTTACATTAAAGGATACTTTCTATTGTTTCTTGTTATACTTATGGGCCTGTACCGAAATGAAAAAATCTTCGCTGAATGGATGATGCATGTGTAAATTGCTGCCGATTTTCTGTAACACATAATTCCTTTGCTATGGGAGATTTCCAGATCAAGAAACAGCCTAAAAAATATGATGCTGTAATTGCTGGTTCAGGAGTGCGGGCGGCGGAATGGCAGCATATATTTTGGCCAACGCGGGGATTGAAGGTTTGCCATTATCGAAGCGGGACCTTACATGATGATCCTGTAAAAACATCACTCAATTTAAGAAACCATGGATTCGCCCCGCCGCGGAGCCAGCGCAGAGCGAGACCCTTTGGGGATTTTGACGCAAGCTATGGTGGCTGGGAGCCTGGACGGCGAACCCTATACAAATGCGGCTGGCACCAAAGTGGGATTGGTGGAGATCGCGAATGCTTGGAGGACGCACTAATCACTGGGGGAGGATTTCATTGCGCTTTGGCTCCAAGGATTTTAAAGGAAAGAGTATCGATGGGCTTGGTGACGATTGGCCTATAGGTTATGATGATGTGAAACCCTTTTATGACAGGAGTTGATAAGATGATTGGAATATTCGGGACAAATGAAGGATTGGAAAATGATCCCGATGGGTTTTTTCTTCCGTCCGCCTAAACCAAGATTGCATGAAGCTATTCATTAAAAATGCGGCAACACAAGCTGGCGTCAAAGTTATTCCTTCGCGGCTTTCTATTCTTACGCAAGGCATTGCCGGACAATAAAGAGAGAGCCATTGCTATTTCTGCGGACAATGTAGCCGAAACTGCAGTACGTTACAAAGCGGATTTTTCATCTCCCAACGTATTGATATATCCTGCACTGCAAGACCGGCAATATCTGAAATCATTCGCAAATGCAATGGCACGAGAAGTATTGACCAATGACGAAGGACTGGCAACCGGCGTTTCTTATGTCAATAAAGAAGATATGATGGAATACCAGGTGACCGGCAAAGTGGTGATCCTGGCGGCAAGCACCTGTGAGATCGCAAGGCTGTTGCTGAATTCAAAATCTCCACGCCATCCCAATGGACTTAGCCAATGACAGCAATGTTGTCGGAAAATACCTGCATGATTCAACCGGTGCTGCAATGGGTGGTATACTTGCCGCAATTGTTCGATCGCAAACGATACAATGAAGATGGCGTTGGTGGTATGCATGTATATTCTCCCTGGTGGCTGGACAATAAAAATTAGATTTTCCACGCGGATATCATATTGAATACTGGGGTGGACAGGGTCAACCTTCCTATGGTTTCAGTTGGGGTAATCGAAGGATTGAATGGGAAATATCCGGTCAAAGGAAAACAGAAAGAAGGCGGAGGCTATGGTGCATCATTGAAAGAAGATTACCGTTTCTTCTATGGCTGCGGGTAGGGATGGCCGGACGAGGTGAAGCAATTCCGCTTGAATCAAATTATTGCGAGATCGATCCAAACGTGGTTGATAAGTACGGCATACCTGTTTTGCGTTTCAATGTAAAATGGAGTGAGCATGAGATCAAGCAGGCAAAGCACATGAAGGAAACCTTCAAGGAGATGATGCATAATATGGGCGCCAGTGATCACCTGAGGTGGTGATGATGATGAAAAGAATAATTATGGATTATCGAAACCCGGTGAGATCATTCATGAAGCGGGCACGGTAAGAATGGGCAATGATCCCAAAAGATCTGCACTTGAATAAATGGAGCCAGGCGCATGATTGCAAGAATTTGTTTTGTGTAGATGGCAGCCAGTTTGTATCGCAGGCAGATAAGAATATCACGTGGACGATACTGGCTTTGAGCATGAGGGCAAGTGAGTATATAATTGATGAGATGAAGAAACAGTAACTTGTAAACCCTCTAAATCTCCCTAAAGGGAGACTTTAGAACCCTATAATTTAGATGTCACTAAAAAATCCATATAAATCGGGTGGTATGTTCGAAGGGTGCTTCACTTTGATTTTTGTAAACGCAAAACATCTTCGGAAAAATATGACTGAAGCCGAGAAAATGTTATGGGCTTATTTAAAAACAAGGTATTAATGGGTTAAAGTTCGAAGACAACATCCCATTGGAATTTACATTGCAGATTTCTATTGTCACAAAGTAAAACTGATTATTGAGTTGGACTGGATCAATTCATCATGAACAGTCTGTAAAAAAAAATGATGAGTTAAGGCAAAAAGAGTTGGAGAGTTGGGGTTATACCGATTATCAGATTTACTAACGAAGAAGTAACCCAAAAAGTGGAAGCAGTAATACAAGAGGTACTGACAGAATTAGTAAGCTCAATTATTTACATAAACAAATCTTCGATAATCGGAGTCTAAAAGCCCCTTTAGGGGGTTTGGGGGTTATATTTATGGACCGACAGTAAATCATGCTGAAGCTAATCGCTACCGGTGCGGTCGCCGTGCCTGGCTGTTATTGCCGGTTGCAATACTGAGGGATAAGAAGCCGGGAAAGCGAAGCAAGGTCGTCGATGCGAATTTGCAATTTGGACCGGCACGCGGATGAAGTGAAGTATGAGAAGGAATCTTTATTAGCTACAGGAGAAGTTCTTTACGCGAGCATGAGATGGCGACCGACCACGGTGCTGGCCGATATCACGTCATTTCCCAAAGACGAGAGTAAGCGAGTGGAGCGCTTCGGACGCCAAGGTGCCGGAGTTCATTGAGTTTATTGTAAGGGATATGCCGCATCATCAAACCCCGGTGCCTCGGCGGTGGCCTTCGCTGGCGCTGGATCTGCAATGCCTGAAGCGTGTATGGAAAAACGCTTTAAAGATTGTAGTCATCGCAAGAGCAAAATCGCGATTGGTTGACGATGATCGCTTATCCCGAATAAAGCAAAGACCAGAGTATAGAACTAACACAGGGCGTGGCCTTTCTTCAGCTTGATGCGTTCTTAACCTGACCACTACCGGTTTTTATACGTCTGAGATCGGTGTAAAGGATATCGGCTGCGCAGTGCGTAGCAGGCCGAACAAATGGAATGGCAGTGCCAGAGGATGTATCTGAAACACAATTTACAATGTAGCTTATACTGATAAGGAATTGAAGAGAGTGCGGCGAAGTTTTAGCCGCTTAACTAAACAAAACGCCCTATAGTAATAGAAATCTAAATGCCCCTTTAAGGGGTTGGGGAACATGAAAGAGATCAAAGATATTATCCGCTCATTTGATGAGGCGCAAAGGCAAGGCAGGCAAACCGCTCTTGCTACCGTTGTGCATTTGGATGGATCGTCGTATCGCCGGCCAGAACTTGCGGATGTTAATTACCGATGAGGGGCAATTAACGGGCGCGATAAGCGGAGGTTGCCTGGAAGGAGATGCATTGCGTAAAGCTTTACTGTGTGTCGCAGCAAAGATCCATGCTTGTTACTTACGATACAATGGATGAAGATGATGCGAAATTTGGAATAGGCCTTGGCTGCAATGGCATCATACAAGTTCTAATAGAACCCATTAACCCTGCAGAGCCTAACAATCCCATTCAGCTTTTAAAAATTGTCGCTGAAAAACGGGAAAAAAGCAGTTCTTGTAACGCTCTTTTCGCTGGAAAATAAAAAGACACACAGCCCGGTACTTGCCTGCTGCTTAAAGAAAATGCACAAACAGATAGAAATACACCTTTAAAAGATATTCTTATCAAAAGATGGAATGCAGGTATTACAAAATGGCCAGTCATTTTTCGGACCTATCAATCCAGAGAAAGTAAAAGCATCACTGCTTTATCGGAGTGGTAGAACCTGCAGTTGCGCTAATTGCAATTGGTGCGGGTAACGACGTAATTCCATTGATAGCCATGGCTGAAATATTGGGATGGGAAACAATGGTGATCGATGGAAGACCTGCTTATGCAAAGAAAAGAGCGTTTTGTTCCGTCCTGCCAGGTGTTGGTTTCGAAACCGGAAAATGTGATAAGCCAGATAGCAATTGATGAAAGAACCGTTTTTGTGCTGATGACACATAATTATAACTATGATATGGCCAAGCTTCATCACTGTTACTAAAGAACGTGGTCTATGTCAAGATGCTTGGACCCAAGAAAAAGCTGGATCGCATACTTGGGGGAGCTGCAGGAACAGGGTGCTGCTAATTTCACGCAGGGAGCAGCTTGGAAACCTGCTCATAGTCCCGTAGGGACTCGATATTGGCGCGGAAATCCTCGGAAGAAATCGGATTGTCCATCTTATCAAGTAATTAAAGCGGTATTATGTGAGAAAGCGGGGATTAAGTCTCTGCCACAGCAATACGGGCTCCATTCCCATTCCGGCAGCGAGTCTGGCCACGGAACAGGTGAAGGTTTCAGAAAAAAATTAAGCAATCAGCACAGGAAGCACAATAGCGGAGCAATTGCGCCATTTATTTATTTTGGCAGCCGGTTCATCCAGCAGATTGGGCAGACCTAAACAACTACTTCCTTACAACGGGAAAAGCCTTTTGGAACATAGTGTGGACACTGCCAATGACGGCGATGCCAGTCCCGTGATTGTGTAATACTGGGCGCTAACGCAAAGCTTTTGGAAAAAGAGATTGAAGAAACATAGGGAAGATTCGGCATCACTGTTAAACCAAGACTGGAAAGAAGGAATGGCATCCTTCCGTTCGCTCTGGCATCAAGCGTAATTAATGCATATTCAGTTCCAGCTCGCCGACGCCTGCCATCATTATGGTGTGTGATCAGCCTTTTTGTTTCCTTCTACCCCTTTGTCAAATGACTTAATCGTTATGCAAAAAAGACCGGCAGACCCATTGTTACCTCGTCAATACAGAAAATATCAGAAGCATATTGGTCCTCCTTGCACTTTTTTCTCAAGTCCGTTTTTCCGGGATTGTTAAATTGAAAGGGTGCATGCTGGTGCCAGGAAAATAATTGAACAGCGTATGAATGAAGTCGCTGGCGCAGTGTTATTTACACAAGTGAAATATCGACATTGACACCGAGGAAGATTATAGAACATTGGCCGAGGCGATTAGTTCTTGACAATTGCTTTGTACCTTGCACCGACTTTACGGTGTCGCCATTGAAACATCCGACATCGTACATCGCACATCGTACATCGCGACATCGTACTTTTGTCAGTTCACAGCCATTTTCCCAATTGCCTCAAACTTTCTACATTGTGAACAGGTGCAAACACATCAATATAAGGCATCGCTTGCTTGCATGCCGGCCACATCTAAGGACCGATAGAGTAAATGCAAAGCCGGCCAGCGGATCAAGCCAGATGATGATCTTTTTTGGATTTTGCCTGGATAAAATCCATACTTTTCTGAAGTAAATCCATGTTCCCACTTATCCCATCCATCGCCGACAATAATCACGATCGTTTTTGAATCAAGCAGGTTTTTTGAATAATTTCCCTACGAAGTCATTGAGACTACTCCCCTATCCTGGTTCCTCCGGCCCAATCGCTATTTTCTTCTTCAGTCAGCAATTGAAGCGTTGTTCGAAAATTTTGTTCTTTCAAAACGGGAGTTAGCCTTTTAAGGAAGTGCCAAATACAAATGTTTCCATTCGTTTATAGACCTGCTGAAAGGCATACATAAATTGCACAAGAAACACGGTATATAATTCCATTGATTTACTCACGTCACAAAGCATCAGGATCTTTACCCGGTTTCGCTGGATGCTTGCGGTAAGCGATTTCCCAGCAATTCCCCTCCCCTTCTTAGATTCTTCCTGAGTGTTTTGCCTCTAGGTCGGGTATACCTCCTGATGTTGAGATGTCTTGTATCTGCAACGGCTTGACTTTGCGGCCAGTCGTGCGTGGCGATAGCTTTGATAATTTTCATCAGTTCGTGTCCACATCTTCTTCTGGTACGGAGGAAAAGCTCTTTGCGTGGAAATATTTTCATGTATGCTATAAGTAGCCGTCTCCTCGGTCTGATTAGTACGGTTGCCATGCAACCATGTTTTTAGTGACCGCAAACTTGATTGTTGTGTTACAGGTTTCTTTTTAGCAGTATCTTCTTTTGTCCTCGCATCCACTGCTTTTCCCTAAACTGCTTCCAATATTGATCAAAAATTTCATCAAACTCCTCTGCCTGTATTTTATTTCTGCAAAGTGTCGCCTTTAATGCCTGTTTGAAAAGTGCCGGATGCGTATAATCGATACACTGCAATGCCCGCAACGCTATAGCCTCCTCTCTCCACACCCACGGTAAAGCCTTTATGGCGGAGAAAGCGACAGAACTGGATAACGTTCGCTGATAAAGATGTTTGCCGGACTATCATACTGCATCGAATTTGGAAATGATACCAGTCTTTTCCATAAGTTCATTCAAGCGACAGCTGAACCTCTCTGTATCTCTCCAGTCTTTCAATACCACGCCTAACGTTTGTTCTATACTGTTTTTATCGAGGTGATCAATATGTAGTGTTGTTAACGCAGCAGCCCAGTCTAAGGTTTCAACAAGCCCTGGGGTTTTTTCCAGTTTAATTTTTCTAAGCTGCTGCATAAAAAGCCGGTAATTTGTTCGGCCAGTTTTACATCAATTCCCGGCACTCTATTTTTTACGATCAGCCATTCTTTTTCAAAATCAGGATAATCAATATACAGGTATAAACATCTTCTTCGCAATGCTTCACTTAATTCTCTTGTACGGTTGCCGGTTAGTATTACCTGCGCGGAATATGTGTTGCCTTGATCGTCCCTGATTTCTGGATGGTGATTTGCCAGTCGCTTAATACTTCCAGCAAAAAGCTTTCAAACTCTTCATCCGACCTGTCCAATCTCATCGATAAGCAACACCGGTTTTTTATGATGCGTGATAGCCTGGAGCAATGGCCTCTTCATTAGAAAACTATCACTAAAAATGGTTTTTTTCTTTTTCTGTCGAGTGATTGTGAACTGTGTTCCGTCATTTTTATATGCAGCAACTGGCGCTGATAATTCCATTCATGACAATGCATGGGTGGCGTCCAATCCCTCGTAGCATTGCAGGCGAATTAAATCAGTTTGCATGGCATTGGCCATTACTTTTGCAATTTCTGTTTTGCCAACACCGGCAGGGCCCTCCACCAATAAGTGGCTTCATTAAGCTGCAGGACAGAAATGCTGGACATGGCAACTGCATCATCGGTAATGTATCCTTGCGAAAAAAGCATTTGTTTACATCATTCAGTTGTATCATAGCCATGATTTATTTCGGAGTTTTTAGTATCTCTAAATAGTCTATGAAAAAATTACACCATCTCCCGTGGGACGATGTGTAATTTATGAATAATTTATGGTCAAATTGATTAATACTGATTCCGGAGTGATCATTTGGCCGGTGCTGCAGGCAAATCAGAATTAAAGATGTCCCGAAAGAGTTTCCACTCCCCATTTTCCTGCTTCCAGACTACCACGTATTTACCTTTATCTAATATTTTGTTTTGAGCGTCATAAAGTTCATAACGACCGGTTTCAAGCCAATTGAACTTTGTTTCCTGCAACATCGTCTGCAAGGAGTTTTAAATCCTTTACTCCCATATGCATCATTGTTCCTCAAAATGAGGCCAAACCATTTGACTTTACCGATTCCATGTTTGGAGGCATTAGCAGCGCAATCACTGGTATATAACGCAGCTACTCCGCTGGAGTCACCCTTTTAAAAGTTTCAATCAATTTTGCATTCTGCGATTCGATGGTTGATTTCGCAGCGACAAGATCAAAACCGGAGCTTTCCTTTGCTTCAGTCGCTTCTGATGTTTTGCTGTCTGCAGTAGTTGCCGAGTTACAAGCGAGCATAAAAGTTGCAATAGCCTGCTGCGATGACGAAGTTGAATAGTTTTGCCATAGTCGTTTTTTTAAAAGATATTGTTTTGGGGAACAAAAAAGCCGGGTTTTACACATACATTTATTGATATCAATCATCAACCAAATACCGGCATGAAATGCGAGTGCAATTTGTTTTTCATTTTGCTATCTTTAATTAAACCATTCCGGAATGTCAATCTCCCGCCAGCTCGCTGCTATTATGTTTACCGATATTGTGGGATATACGGCAATAATGGGGTATGTGAAATGAACATGCAGCCTTTGAGTTGCTCCGTAAAAACAGGAAACTACAGCAGCCGATCATTGATGGTTATAACGGGAAATGGATAAAGGAACTTGAGATGGCGTAGCTTGCCAGTTTTCAAACAGTAACTGACGCCGTCGTCTGTGCGGGCGCCATTCAACAAGCTACTGGTGATGTTCCCAGGCTTAAACTCAGGATCGGAATTCACCTTGGTGATGTAGTATTTGAAAACAACGACGTTTTTGGTGATGGTGTAAACATTGCTTCGAGGATCCAGGCCTTGGCGCCTGCTGGGTGGTATTTGGATTTCAGAATCGGTGCAAAAATATTTCTAACAAAAGGAATCAGTTCCCGCTTTCGTCCAGGAAGAGATATTGAAGAACGTGAAAGAGCCGGTAAGAATCTATGAAGTTTTGGTTGATGCTCCCGGATGGATAAGTCCTGTTGCTCACCAAAGCTACTAGATACTATGAAAGGAATACCTGAAAAGAGTATTGCTGTTTTGCCCTTTGTAAATATGAGTAATGATCCCGAACAGGATTATTTCGGAGATGGCATTGCGGAAGAAATCCTCAATTCGCTGGTGCACCTGAAAGAACTAAAAGTAGCGGGCCGGACCTCGTCATCTCCAATTTAAAACCAAGAATAATGACCTTCGGGAGATTGGGAAAAATTAGGTGTGAGAACGATCATGGAAGGTAGTGTCCGCAAACAGGGAAACCGGCTTCGCATTACGGCACAATTAATCAATGTGGAGGACGGATACCATTTGTGGAGTGAAAAATATGATCGTGATATGGACGACATTTTTGCCGTACAGGATGAGATAGCGCTTGCGATTACTGAAAATTAAAGGTCACGTTATTGGAGAAGGATCGTAAAAATCATAACAAAACCTATACCCAAAACTCAGAAGCTTATGATCTTTATCTGAAAGGGAGATTTTGCTTTAACAGGCGGGGACGTTTTTATACTGGACGGGATGCACTGCTTCCAGGAAGCCATTTCAATTGATCCGGCTTCGCTCCTGCTTACGCGGGTTATGCAGATTCCAGTGCCTTGGCCGCCTTTTACAATTTTTTCCGGCAAAGGAAATAATGCCCAAAGCCAAAGAGGCTGCATATAAAGCCATCGAGATTGACAGTATGTTATGTGAGCCCTACACTTCATTGGGGTTCTATTATGCATTTTATGAATGGGATTTTGCAGTAGCAAAGAAGAATTTTAAAAGGCTATTGAACTGAACCCCGCCTACACGGTCGGGCATACTGGTATGGTATGCTTTACCTTTCCTGGATCGAAGCCGATTTTAAGGAATCGCAAATGGAAGGGTGGAAAGCAATAAAAATTGAGCCATTAAGCACAATTACACACGCTGTGCAAAGTGCCATTTGTTGGGTGGCCCGGGAGTATGAGGAAGCAGTGAGCATGGGTAAATTGGCTATTGATCTTGACGCGAATTCATACCTTGGCTATAAGATGACAGCCCTTGCCTATATTGGAATGGATAAAATTCATGAAGCTATCGAGATGATCCAGCAAACGCTTCGTGTCTCCAGGCGCTTCCAATGGTCGATGTACGACCTGATGTGGGGCATTCAGTCATCTTGGAGATAAGCCTCCGCGATAATCGAACTAATTGATGAGCGCCACAACCGGGCCGATAAAGAATATATCTCACCCCTTTTAATATGGCCCTTGCATATGCCTGGTTAGATGACCTGGATACATCGATTGACTATCTTCAAAAAGCATATGATGATAGGGAACCAATCCTGCTGACCATTAAAACCTGGCCGAATGTTCCCTGGATAACATCTTAAAAATGATCCCCGTTGCCGGGAGATAATTGAAAAACTTAAATTTCCTACCTATGATTCGTCTGGTTGTAAAGCGGCAAAGGTTCAACAGCCTGATCAGATTCTTGCTTTAATATGACGGACGCTACTTTACATAACTGCCTGCAACGCCTTTTTCAAGTGGCATACTTTAGCCCGGGTGTTTTCTGTATTCTTCAGAAGCAAAAAGATCACTCCAATACATTAACGTTACGCGCAACTGCCGCGTTGGCTGCGGCTTCAATAGACTCATTATTTAATGTTTTGCCGGATACTTCTGCCTCGGCATTTGCATCACGAAATGCATGGTCAGATACCCCGGTAAAGGCAATATTAATTTAGCCATCCGGAAAACGCATCACTGCACAGCCAACGATGGCAAACCGCGATGCGGGCTGTTCAAATTTCTGGTAACTGGTTTTAGTGCCCTCCCACGGGAACGGGAATACGAACGGAAATAATGATTTCCCATCCTGTAATGAAGTTGCAAACAGTCCCGTAAAAAAATCAACCGCTTTTATTCTTCGTTTACCTGCTTTTCCCTGGACTTCTATGATCCACTGGCAGCAGGCACCGGGGCAGCCCAATCAGCCGCGGGATCAGCATGAGCGAGGCTTCCGCCAATTGTACCGTAATTGCGGACCTGCAGATCGCCTATTAAGCCAGCGGCCTGGATAAAAAGGGGAAGCTTGCTTTTTATCATATTATCATAGACGATATCCGCATGCGTAACCGCAGCACCAATGACGATCTCACCGATCTTCTTCCTTTATTCCCTTTAATGCGGATACCCCGGTTATATCCACCAGTTTTGACGGGCGGCTCATCCTGAGTTTCATAGCAGGTATCAGGCTGTGGCCACCTGCTAACAATTTCCCCATCACCACCGGCTAAAGCAGCAATGGCCTCATCTACTGTTTTTACTTTTGATAATCGAATGCAGCGGGTATCATGTTTAGTAATTTAATCCCCATCCCCTAAAGGGGGGTGATATTTAGCGTTGCATTTTTCTTCATTGTTGCCATATAGTTTACTGCAGTGCCTGAAGTGTGCGACGCAAGGGACGATGCCATGAAAAACTGAGTCGGCATCAAAAAAATTATTGTCTAATAAAACATTTGAAAGACCTTTTTGAAAACTTTTTACTCTCCTTTAGGGGGTTGGGGGCTCCCATTGCGCCACTCCAAACTCTTTCCGATGTCAATGGCATCTTTATGTCTTTGCACTTTATGTCCGCCACTCCACAATGCATCAATAACAGCATTTACTACCGCCGGTGTTGAACCGATTGCCCCAGCCTCACCGGCGCCTTTTACACCCAAGCGGGTTGTGCAGGGCAAGGCGTAACCTGGCTCGCCGTTTCGAACATCGGAAAATCATCGGCTCTTGGCAGGCAGTAATCCATATAGGATGCATTTGTCAGTTGCCCGTTGTTGTCATATTCTGCTCCTTCAAAAAGAGCCTGGCCAATTCCCCTGCGCCACGCCACCATGTATTTGTCCTTCCACGATCATCGGGTTAATCACATTTCCAACATCATCCACCGCAACAAATCGCTTAAGCTCAACTTTACCTGTTTGCTTGCTCCACTTCAACAACGGCAATATGACAACCAAATGGAAAAGTAAAATTGGTGGGATCGTAAAAACTGCTGAAGTCAAGGCCCGGTTCAAGGTCCTTTGGATATACATGAGGAACATAGGCTGTTAAAAGCCACATCACCAAAACCGAGGGATTTATCGGTCCCCTTTTACAGTGAATTTGCCAGAAGCAAACTCAATATCATCTGCATTTGCTTCCAATCTGTGTGCAGCGATCTTTTTCCCTTTTCCAACTATTTTATCAATACTTTTTATAATAGCTAGTTCCACCTACCGCAATACTTCTTGATCCATAAGTGCCCATACCGAAAGCAACACTTTCTGTATCTCCATGAATGATCTCTATATCATCCATTGAGATACCCAGCTTATCAGCTACTACTTGTGCAAACGTTGTTTCATGCCCCTGCCCATGGGAATGTGATCCTGTAAAAACGGTCACTTTCCCTGTTGGTTGTACGCGAACATGCCCTAACTTCAAACAAGCCGGCCCTGGCACCCAGCGAGACCAACTACTGCTGAAGGTGCAATACCGCATGCTCTCTATATAAGTAGAAAAACCGACACCCAATAATTTTCCATTTTTTGCATGATTCTTTTGTGCATTTGCGAAAATCCAGCGTATCCCAATATTTGCAAGCCCTTTTCCAAAACACCTTTGTAGTTGCCGCTATCATATTGCAGGGCAACCTGGGTTTGGTAACCAGGCTGATTTACTCCGTCAAAAGGAGTGTAATGAAATTTTGAAACGCAACTCTGCAGGATCAACGTTCATTTCTAAAGCCGCCAGGTCAACCAATCGTTCAATAAATAGGTTGCTTCCGGTCTTCCGGCTCCGCGATAAGCATCTACGACCTGTAGTGTGTGTAAACACCGCCGTTACATCAACATTGATCTTTGGAGTAGTATAGAGACCCTGCAGTAATGTACCATGCAGGTAAGTGGAGATACAACTGCCAAATGTGGAGAGATAGGCACCCAGGTTGGCAAAAGTTTTTACACGTAACGCCACAATTTTTCCATCATTATCAAATCCCATTTCTGCCTTGGTGATATGAGTCTCTTCCATGGGCATCCAACTGGAAAGCTTCTGTCCTTGTTGATGTCCATTTAACAGAGTCTTCCAATTTTTTTGGTGCACCATGTCAATAATGCTTCTTCTGTATAATGAAACATCTTACTGCCAAAACCGCCACCCACGTCAGGAGCAATAACACGAACCTTATGTTCAGGCAATCCTAACACAAAAGCACACATCAATAGCCTGATTACATGCGGTGCCTGGTTGCTTGTGTTACAAAGTATATTTATCATTAATTGGGTCATAAGAGCTGTTATAACACCGCGGCTCGATTGCATTTGGTACCATGCGTTGATTTACAAATTCCAGTGGTAGTGACATGTGCCGCAGAGGACATAGCTTCATTCACTTCAGCAATTGGGTTGCCCAATGCCCAGTCATAGCACATATTGTTAGGTACATCATCATGTACCAATGGGGCGCCCGCCTGCACAGCTTTGGCCGCATCAACCACGCATGACAGCTCTTCATAATTCTACGACTTACTGCCTCAACAGCATCTACAGCTTGTTCCTGTGTTTCGGCTATGACTATTGCCACGGCGTCACCGACGTGCCTCACCTTATCTGCGACCAGGAGTGGATGCTTTGGCTCCTTCATTGTATCGCCGTTCTTGAAATTGACCTGCCAGCCGCATGGCACACCATTAACTTCTGCTACATCGGCACCTGTGTAAATAGCCAATTACACCCGGCATGTCGTTGGCGGCATGGGTGTCCACTTTAATAATCTTTGCATGGGCGTAGGGACTTCTTACAAACGACGCATAAGTCTGATGCGGCAAAACTATATCATCGGTATATCTACCATTGCCCGTAGTAAATCTTTTGTCTTCCACCCGTTTTACGGATTTACCGATCAGGCCTTTGCTGGTGTCCATTCCATTAGTTGTACTCATACTGTTGCCTCCTTTTTGGTTTTTTCTTGCAACCATTTTTCAGCCGCATACTGCACTGATTTTACAATATTTTGATAACCGGTGCACCGGCAAAAATTTCCTTCAGGGCCATTCTTATTTCTTGTTCACTCGGCTTGCGATTATGCTGCAGCAGGTCCGCCGCCGTCATGATCATTCCGGGTGTGCAGAAACCGCATTGCAATCCATGACATTGATTAAAACCTTCCTGCAGCGGATGCAATTCGCCATTATTCGCCAATCCCTCAATAGTCGTGATCTTGCACCGGTCAGCCTGTACTGCCAACAACGTACAACTCTTGGTAGCTTTTCCATTTACGTGGATAGTACAGGTGCCGCAGTTACTTGTATCGCAACCAACGTGAGTGCCGGTCAACCTCAGCACATCCACGCAGATATTGCACTAATAATATTCTCGGTTTCTACTTTGTCGGTGTGTTTTACTCCATTAACAGTAACAGTGATCTTTATGCTCATAAAAGGTTGAGTTTAAAATTTTATCAGGAAGATATCTTTTAGTTCCTAACCACAGAGAAATAATAAGTACCGGATTAAATTCCCGCCAATTAAACAATGAAATGTGTTGCAGGGAGCTTGTTTTTAGGGTATAGATAATTATGATGACGTTGTCTTTGATTGTTCCAATTCCTTTTCAAGATTTGCAAAAATTGTTTGGTCAATGTATTGGAAACGCCTCCAATCAAACGCTCGACCCATACTTGCAAGCATGCCGGACGGTTTCACATCGCCATCAAAAGCTACTTCAGTTTGATTGTCGCTAACAGGCAGCGAAAGAAATTTTTATCGTAGCATTGGCATTCCCGATCTTACTGTTTTGCTGAACTTTCAATGTAAATCCTTTTTCAACAGAAATATCTTCCATTTGAAGATCGCCGTGTAAAGGAACTGTTGACCGGGCCTAATTTAATACCAAGAATTGATTTATATTGATTGTCCCCGATTTTTCCAGGCGGGAGACACCGGGCACAACCCTGGCCAATGCATCTGTATCCATTAATATTTCCCAAACTTTTGAAGGACTCGCATTGACTGCTTGTTTGCCGGTAAGTTGCATACTAAAAAAATAGGACATTAAAAAGCCCGGGTGGATCGATCACGCCGATTGGTGCAAATTCCCTATTAAGTTAGGAAAAACTTTTGCTGGAGAAAATTATTTTTCTCGGGCGGAAAACCTTGCGTAGATCTTTTTACGTTTTTGCTTTTGAAAAACCAGGGTTGTATCAACGGGTTTTTTCTGCCAGTACATGTCGTGTCGGTCCCTGATGGTTAAAAGATTTTTTTAGTTTTTGGAAAATCTTAGATTAGGATAATTATAGATGCGTTACCTTTTAAGGCTGGTTTAATAGATCACTAAAGCTATTGTCATGAAATGATCTCCGTCTCTGAAATAAAAGATGATTGTAAGCCATGCAAAAAAGAGAAAAAGGTCTCTGAAAGAAAGAAACAGGCGGGGGATACTTTCCACGTTTTTATTGATAGTATTACCCAAATGTCCCTTTTGCGTGATGGCTTATTCCGGCACGTTGATATTATGCGGGAAAACCGGAATCGTGTCTGCTGAAGTAACTCCTTCCTCATCCACAACCATTTTCGTCACATTATTTTTTGTTTGCTGGTACTTTTGAGCATATTTTTAACTATCGTGACGCGAGAACCAGGTGGGCTTTGTTACTGGCTGCTGCCGGATCTGCAATGATTATGTATAGCGTTGCTGCGGGAGGCGGATTGCCGTTGTATTATTCAGGTGTCACTCTTGTTTTTATAGGGGTTTGGCTGAATGCAAGTCTGCTCTATGTCATCAGCAAAATAACGGGGAGGCAAAAAATAATTCATTCATAAAGACTAAAAGGAACGAAGCAGATTTAATAACTTAAAAATACATATCTAATGATTGCAGCCAGTTTTGAATACGATGCCCCTTCCACCCTTGAAGATGCTATTGGTCTTCTTCGGCAATATGGGGACGAAGCAAAAAATTTTATCCGGTGGACACAGCCTTTTACCTATGATGAAATTCCGGTTTGCTTCGCCGGAAAGACTAATAGATATCAACGGTATCCCTGGGCTTTCCTATGTCAGGGAAGAAGGCGGCCTGTTGAAGATCGGCGCATTGACAAGAGAAGCCGAGATCGAACATTCAGAATTATTGAAAAGAAATTTCCCATTTTCGGCGACGTCACCAAACTAATTGCCGATCCGCAGGTGCGTAACAGGGGAACGGTGGGCGGTAATCTTGCCCACGGTGATGCAGCCTAATCGATCACCCTGCTGTTATGCTTGCATTGAGGGGCTACTGTAATTGCCACCGGTTCCGGGGGACAACGTGCCATTCCCATTGACGATTCTTTTTCACCGGTATATTCTCAACGGCATTGCCAGCTACGCAGAGATCCTTGACGGAGATACAGATACCCATTCCGTCCCAAAGGCACGGGCAGCGTACTATCATAAACTAGAAAGAAAAGTTGGCGACTATGCGCTACCGCGGGTGTAGCTGTACAGCTAACCATTAACGACAAAAGCATCTGCACTGCGATCGGCATTGGTTTAACAAATGTCAACCCCTACCCCATTGAGAGCCGAAAGGTCGGAACAATTGCTTTTGAATAAACCGCTGACGGATGAAAACATTGCCGCCGCAGCGCAGATTGGCTTCCGAAGATTGCAGCCCGTCTGAGGACCTTCGGGGAAGTGAAGAATATAAGCGGGCCATGGTTGCAGTGCTACGTAAAAGAATGATAAAGAAAGCAATTGAAAGAGCCAAAGGCCTCAGCTAGCCTCCCGACCTGTCGGGAAGGAGGCAGCTCACAGCCCTCGCTTTTCGAAGGCTCCTGATAAAAATCATGCAGTTCGTGGTAGGAGCGGCCAAAAAGTATCCATTGTTTTTAAATTTTAATAAATGAACAAGCAAAATAACATTAACTGTAAACGGTGCACAACATAAAGTGGAAGTAGAACCCAGGACACTGCTCGTGCACTCTGATACGCGAAAACCTAAACCTTACGGGCACACATATTGGCTGCGATACAACAACCTGTGGCGCCTGTACCATGTCTAATGGATGGAAAATCGGTTAAATCATGTACTAACTTCCTTGCAGTGCAGGCAAATGGAAAAATCTATCTCCACTATCGAGAGGTGTTTCAGCGGACGGGACATGGAATCCTTTGCAGGAAGCGTTCAAAGAAAATCATGGCCTGCATTGTGGCTTTTTGTACGCCAGGGATGATCGATGCGTGCAACTGAGTTGCTGGCTGACAACCCAAATCCTACAGAAGAAGAGATCCGCTGGGGAATTTCTGGAAACTTATGTCGTTGTACCGGCTATAATAATATTGTGAAAGCTATTTGTATGCATCCGCGAAAATGCGGGGATGCCAACGGCTTCCACAGAACCGGAATTTGCGCAGTCACTGGTGAATGGTCAATAGTGAATGGTTGCTGGAAAGCCGGAGTTGTTTATTCACTATTCACCGTCACCCCGAGCTGAACGAAGGCACTATTCACAAAAATATTTTTAACCTCTTCAACCTAAATAACATGTTTCAATTAAAACTTCAAAGGCGATCAGCGGTATGGGTCATTCCATGAAACGAAAGGAAGATGCCCGGTTTCTTCATGGAAAGGGAAACTATATAGATGATATTAAGCTGCCAGGTATGTTATATATGGATATTGTAGAAGCCTCCTTATGCTTATGCGAAAATCAAAGCATAAATATATGAAGAAGCGATGAAAGTGCCTGGTGTGGCAGCGGTAGTAACAGGAAAGGATCTTGAAAATGATCTGCACTGGATGCCCACACTTATGTCGGATACACAAATGGTGTTGCCTACTGATACAGTCAGTGTATCAGTCGCGGAAGTGGCCGCGGTTATAGCTACCAGTCGCTATGCTGCAAGAGATGGCAGGGAGGCTGTAAAGTGGAATATGAACCGATGAAGCCTGTAATGGATCCGCTGCAAATCAATGGAACCGGCGCGCACTGTCTTGCGAACCGATAAGCCCGGCAAAAAAGATAATCATATCTGGCATTGGGAGGCTGGCGATAAAGAAAACAACGGAAGAGGTTTTTGCATCATGCGGAAGTAGTGGTTAAGCAGCAATATGTATATTCCACGCATTCACGTGCTAATCTATTGAAACCTGCGGATGTGTGGCGGATTATCATAAAGTGAATAATCACCTAACCATGTATATGACAACACAGGCTCCGCATGCTATCAGAACGGTAATTGCATTGGTGGCAGGGCATGTTGGACTGACGGAAGAAAGGTCCGTGTTGTATCACCTGATATCGGGGGTGGCTTTGGTGGAAAGGTTCCTGTATATCCCGGTTATGTTATTGCCGATCGCTGTTTCGTTTCTTAACCGGTGCGCCTGTTAAGTGGATAGAAGACAGGAGTGAAAACCTGCAGGCCGATTCTTTCGCCCGGGATTATCCATCACCGCAGAAATGGCGGGTACAAAAGCAGGAAAAATACTTAGGCAACGCGTTTTAAAGTATTGCGCGACCATGGTTACACGGATGCGTGGCTGCCAATCCTTCTAAATTTCCTACAGGCTTGTTTTCCATAGCAACAGGTTCATTATGATTATGATACAGCTATATGGAAGCAGATGCTGTATATACCAACAAACCTCCGGGCGGGATTGCCTATCGCTGTTCATTCCGAGTAACAGAAGCTGTACATGCTATTGAACGAATCACTGACAGGTTTGCTTTTGAGATTGGAAAAGATCCTGCAGAACTGAGAATGCAGAATTTTATTAAGAAGGAAGATTTTCCATCGGAAATCACCTACAGGATGGGATATATGACAGCGGTGATTATCATGCAGGGCTTAAAAAAGCAATGGATAGCTATAGATTATGACTGGGCATGCGAAAAGAGCAAATTGAAGAAAAGAAAGAAAGGTGAGAATTGATGGGCATCGGTATTGCTACATTTACAGAAATAGTAGGTGCCGGCCCTTCAAAAGACTTTGATATTTTAGGAATTAAAATGTTTGATAGCGCAGAGATAAGAGTTCATCCCACCGGCAAAGCCATTGCAAGATTCGGAACAAAATCGCAGGGACAGGGGCATGAAACAACCTACGGCTCAAATCATTGCTGAAGAATTGGGTATTCCTTCCGAAAATATACAGGTGGAAGAAGGCGATACCGATACTGCACCGTATGGATTAGGTACCTAGTGCCAGCCGCAGTACGCCAACAGCAGGAGCAGCAGCAGCCGTTGCCGCCAGGAAATTAGTGCGATAAGGCCCGTAAGATCGCCGCCTATCTTCTGGAAGTAAGCGAAGATGACCTCGAATGGGAACCGGGAAAGTTTTCCGTAAAAGGTGCGCCTGAGAAAGCAAAAAGACCATCCAGGAGATAGTGTTTTGCCGCATACACCAATCATCCGCAAGGCATGGAAGCAGGTTTTGAAGCTACTCATTATTATGACCCGCTGAATCTTACTTTTCCCATCAGGCGCTTATATATGTGTAGTAGATATTGACAAGGAAACAGTGAGAAATAAAAGTGCGCCGTTTTGTGCCATCGATGACTGCGGGAATATTATTAACCCAATGATCGTGCAGGGACAGGTGCATGGCGGTCTCACACAGGGTATTGCTCTCGGCCATGTAATGAAGAATTGATTTATGATGAAGAAGGAAATATTCTGAATGGCACCTTGATGGATTATTTGGTTCCTACTGCCGTTGAATCGGCACATTGGGAAACAGGGCATACTGTTACGCCATCACCACATCATCCGGATTGGTGCGAAAGGGTGTAGGTGGAATCACCAACAGGTGGGTGCACCACCCGCCATTGCGCAATGGCATCAGTGATGCGTTATCTCCTTTCGGAATCACACATATGGATATTCCTATCACTCCATTCAAAGTATGGAAGGCGTTAAAGGAAAAGGAGCGATTTAAGAAAAGAACATTGACGATAATAATGAAACAGATTGTTGGTGGAACATTTGATGTAAAAAAGAAATTGCAGGTGCTGACAGCAAAAGACCCTTTAGAAATCGTTGAGGTTGAATAAATTAAATTATGTGGCAGATGAAGAATTTGCAACTGCACTTTTCTTATTAATAAATCTGCAAAGCCATTGCTGCTGGAAGGTCCGCCCGGTGGTAGGCAAAAACTGAAATTGCATTGGTGCTTTCTCAATTGCTGGACACAAAAGACTTATCCGACTTCAATGCTACGAAGGGCTGGACGTTAATTCATCGGTATATGAATGGAACTATCAAAAACAATTGCTCGGCATAAAATTACAGGAAGGGAAGCAAACTGAGTGTTTCGGAAAAGAGAAGTATATTTTCGGCACGGATTACTTATTGTAACGTCCTTGCTGCAATCCATCTCAGAAGCTGAACGATCACCGGTCTTATTGGATTGATGAATTGGATCGCTCTGATGAGAATTTGAAGCATTCCTGTTGGAACTATTATCTGCTTTCCAGATCAGCATACCGGAGGTAGGCAATAATAAAAGCTTAAAGCATAAGCCTTTTATGTTATTCTTACGTCAAACCGACAAGAGAATTAAGCTACGCATTGAAACGACGTTGAGCAATACGTAACTGAACGAAGTACAC
>ERZ1370068.4592-contig-3655_pt1 | contig 34254 bp, 35 predicted proteins | sample MGYA00561227_ERZ1370068 | MGnify/ENA primary metagenome ERZ1370068 (study PRJEB38410, sample SAMEA6850437) | metagenome | study: Metagenomic assessment of the ecological functions of the soil: analysis of the soil microbiota associated with the...
ATTGTACTTCGTTCAGTTCTGCCCAGCGCTGAGGATCGACAGCGGAATGCCTTCGGACCGCGAGGGCAGGGCGAAACGTCAAGGCGGGCAGAATCTGCGCGATATCGCTGCGCGCCGAGCAGATGCAGCGCGTCGCTCATGCCGGGAGATCGCTCGCCAGCGACCACCACGCCAAAGGCCGAGCGCTTCTGCTGCCGTCGCCGGCGACTGAGCTGCCCCGCACGTATCGGGCCGGCGCCGGCGCAGCGAAGTGCGACGGCGCCCGCGCAATATGCAGCGGCAGCGCAGTTCTTGACGCCGCCTCCTGAAGGCGGCCACGACCCTTTGCCGAAACAACCGGCGCGTGCAACGGCAGAGGCGAGACGGCGCCACGCGCCGCTCCGCAGGCAACCGCCGGCGCGCTGGGCGAAAATCGGCCGGCGTCGATCGCGTTCGGGATCACCGGTGACGCGATGACGACCGGCGAAGCCTCGGCGGTCCCTGGGCCCGTGCGCGGTATAGCCGACTCACCGCTGTGATGCCCGCGATGCGCCAGGCCAACGCGCGGATTGAACCAGCGCCTGACTTTCGCCTGTCATCGGCGCGGCGCGGCGGCCCGTGCTCGCCTATGCCGCGATGGGTGTGCTGCGGTTGACCACGGGGAGGCCGGCGAGCAGGCCATATCGGAGTGGGGCGGTGCGCTGGTGCAGATGGACGACGTCAGGAAGCCGGCCATCGCACGCGCTGGGCCAGCCGATGGCGCCAGCGGTGCGATCGAACCCCGGACGGGCGCGCGTGAACGACGACGTCGAACTCCCTGCTCGCGCAGTGCCAGGCCGACCGCGCCAGCGTAGCTCGCCGAGGGCGCCGATTTCAACCGCGTCGCCGCACGAGCGCAGATGCCGCGCCAACTGCGCGAGCATCGTCTCCGACCACGCCGACGCCGAGCCCGTGGATGAGCAGTAGCGCCTTCACCAGATTCTCCCGCCGGCAATGCGACGCCACACGCGTAGGCGCAGCGCCTCGCGCCAGCCCGCCAACCACCCGCTGGGTGTGCGCAGGCGCCGGCGCCACGCTCCTTCTGCGGGCGAAACCCGCTGGGTGTTCCCCAGTCGACGGCAGGCGCGGCCTGGCGCGGCGCCGCAGGCGGATGCAGGCGGAAGGCGGCGCGTTGCACACCGTTGGCGAGCAGCACCGCGAGCGGCCGCGCAGCAGGCGCGGGTCGCGGAACGACGCCACGCCGCGCATCGACTCGGAGAAGAAGAGCTCCGCCGCGGCAGTGGCGCGTGGGCGCAGCGATTCCGGGCGTACTGCGCCGCGTAGTCGAGAGACGCAGCTCTTGCGCAGATCCTGTGCCGGCCACGATCGGTCGGGTACTCGACACGGTCGAAGCGCGTCATGAACGGGCTCTCGTGCGCTCGAGCATCCAGTCGGCGTAGCGGACCAGACTGCGCGCGCGCGTAGGTCGAGAAGCTGGCGTCGATGCTGCCCAGACTCGCGCTTGTGGTCGAGATAATCTGCCGAGCGCCTGCGGGAAGACGGTGTACGACCAGCGCGATCTCCGGATCGTCGAGCGCGAGCCGCGCCGGGATCGTCGCGCGGATGGATGCAGCGCGCAATCAGCGCTTCTGGCGCGCGGCGAGATACGCGCGCCGATCCGGCGGTCAGCCAGTGCGCGTCGAGCAGCGCGTTGATCTGGAGTTCCCCGCGCCGCGGCCCGGCCCGTGGTAGGCGAAGGTCCGCGTATAGCTCGCCAGGCCGCTCGGACCGGGATCGATCTCGCCGAGCAGACTGCGTCCACCGTCGTCCATGCGCAGCACCCAATCGGCGAGTTCTGCAGCACCGCGTCCCGTGCGCGCGGATCGCCGGTGAAGACGGTAGAAGCGCAACAGACCGCTGGTGTAAAGTTGTTCTCGCATGAGGGGCCGCCGCCGAAGCTGCCGGCCGAGCGGCGCGACGTGTCGGCGCTGTAGCTGCGAGTGCGTGGCGCGGCCGGCGTCCTCGTAGTGCGCGGTGTGCCAGAAGAGGCCGCCGCTGTAGGCCGGCTTGTCGTCCGTCGGTGTGGTACAGGTCGATATCGATGACGTGGCGCGCCAGCGTCCGCCGCCAGCTCGAACCAGCGCGGATCGGCGCTGCGCGCAAGGCGGGAGAAACCCGAGCACCGAGTCGTACTGGTTGTTGTAGTGCGAGATGACCGGATGCTCGCCGGTGGCGATGCAGTCTTCGTGATCGGCCCAGGTGTCGCCGAAGTGGCGCCAGCCGTACTGTCGATCGCCCACGCCTGGCGAAGAACGAGCGATGATCCCTCAGACGCTTCCGGGTCGAGACGAAGATAGTCGGTGTGCAGGATCGCGGGCAGGCCGGAACGATAATGGCGGAACGGCGCGCTGGCCTCGGACGTGACTCGGCGACAGACACCGGTACCAACGGGGCGTGCACCCAGCCTAAGTCCGTCGCTTCGGCCGCGTGCCGCCGGCGCGAGCTGAAAGAAGAGGGTGTGCGTGCTGCGCTCACCGCCTGCAGCTCGAACGGATCGTCGCCGCCTGCGGCGCGGAACACCCGACGCGCAGCCCGTCGGCATCCGCGACCGGCTGCTGAACTGCTGCCCAGAAGCGCTGGTGCGGGTGGCGCTCGCAGACCTCCCGCGACCCGCGACCACGCACGCCGGGCGCGACGCGGTCGCGATATCGACGCGCTCGCATCCGCCGACTGATGCGGCAGCCGCGGAACGGCAGAGTGAGACGCGGCCGGGTGGATCGACGTGATTGCGACTGGCCCACTGCTCACCGCCGCTCGAGGCCTGATCGATCCTCGACCCGATCGGCGGTCTGGATCGGTTCCGGCTCGGCGTCCAGCACCGCGACGCATCGTTGAGTTGAAACGCGGTACTCGGGCGCTCCAGCGCCTGAAGATGGGCGTCAATGCAGAGGGAGAGCGGAAGAATATCGACCCCGGATCGCCGAGGTCCCAGAGGCCGCCGCGGTGCCGGGCGCGACGCGGGTTGTGCAAGGTGAAGTCGAGACGCACCAGGCCGAGGCCCGCGAACACGCTGACCCGTGCGGCGAAGCCGACACAGCGCGCCGCCGTCGGGCGCGCGCAGCTCGCCCTGAGCCGCAGCAGGGTCAGTCGATCGTCGTGCCGGCGCGTTCGACGGCGACGGCGATGCAGGCGCGCGGACAGCCGACGTGAAGCCGCGTCGTCGCAGCGCAGCGCCGCAACGGCGGCGCAGGGCTCGACCGCGCATCGCTGCGGCGCAGGGACGCGAATGGCGTGGAAGACATCACGACGGTACGTCGAGGCGCACCGCACCGGTGTCGATCGCGTAGTGGCCTGCGGCGCAATGTGCAGGCGATGGGCGGCGCAGGCGATGCGGCGTCGCCGCAGAGCTCAATCGCTATGGTGTCTTCGCGACTGCCGCTCGCGGTCGACGAGACAGTCGATCAGGACCCAGCGCAGGCTGCCGTCCGGCCAGTACGCCAGCGGCGTCGCGTCCGACGCCAGGCGCCGGCCGGCGCTGTCGACGACGGCGATCTGCTCCGGCCGCATCACGGTTGCGCGTGCGAACGGGATGCCGGTGCTCACCGGCTCGACGTGCGGTCTGCTCGGCGCGCCGCGGACCAGGCGCAGCGCGGTCACAGCCTTGGCCGGCATGCGTCGAATCGTTTAGTCTACGCCGACCTCGGTGGCCAGCGTCGCTGTGACGAGTCGTGTCGTCAGGAACGTAGAACAGTTGACTCGTCGCGGATCCGGCGCCGACGGCGGGCGGCCATCCGGACCGAGTCGGGATACAGGCGATGACCGCGCTCCTCGTCAGCGAGAATTTCCCGCCCGTCATCGGCGGCTCGGCGCGCTGGCTGTGGGAAGTCTACCGGCGTCTGCCGCGCGCGGCGGTAACATCGCGGCCGGGCGCTGCGCCGGGGACAGCGACTTCGATCCGAACGCCATGACCTGGACGTGACGCGTATGCCGCTGTCGTTCGCCGGTGTCGGGCGTGCGTCAGCCTCGTCGGGCTGGCAGCGCTACCGCAGCGCGCGACGGATGGTGCGACGCGCTCGCCACCCGCACGGGTGCGACGGCTGTGCACTGCGCGCGCGTGCTGCCGGAAGGGTGGATCGCCGCCGGCACCGGACTGCCGTTCGGCATCCTTCGCCCACGGTGAGGAGTTCGCTTCCTACGCCAGCAGCCGCGAGCTCACCTGGATGGCGCGGCGCGTCATGCGGGACGCCGCGCTCTTCATTGCCAACAGCCGGCACACCGCGGCGCTGCTCGAGGCGCGACTGGGCGTTTCGGCGGCGCGGCTCGCGGTCGTCTCGCCGGGCGTCGACGTCGAACGCTTCGGCGCCGGCGCCGCGCGACGACGCCGAGCGCGCGAAGCTCGGCTGGGAGAATCGTCTGGTTGGTGTTGACCGTCGGTCGCCTGCAGCGCCGCAAGGGGCACGATCGGATGATCGAGGCGGTGGCGGTGCTGCGCGAGCAGTTTCCCACCCTGCTCTATGCCATCGTCGGCGACGGGACCGAACGAGGCGACCTGGAAGCCGCGGTGCAGCGCGCAGGTCTGTCATCGTGCGTCCGCTTCCACGGCGTGCTCCCACGACGCCGAGCTCGTACGCGCCCTATCAGCAGTGCGATCTCTTCGCCTTGCCCAACCGCACCGCCGGGATGGATTTCGAAGGCTTCGGCATGGTGCTGCTCGAAGCGCAGGCGTGCGGGCGCGCGGTGCTCGCCGGCGATTCCGGCGGCACCGCCGCGGCGTTGCGTGCGGGCGAGACAGGCGTCCTGGTCGATTGCCGGCGCGCCGACACGCTCGCCGCGGCGGTCGCGGCACTGCTGAGCGATCCGGCAGCGGCGCGAGCACCTGGGCGCTGCCGGGCGGCAGTGGACCGCGCGCGCGTGCTCATTCGCGACGCTGACGCCGCAGATGGCGACGACGCTGCAACGGATCCGGGCGCGATGAACCCCATCGTCGTCGCCGTACCTCATTCTCACCGCAGCCGCGTGTGTGGCCGCGTTGCGTTGGCCGCTGGTCGGATTGCTCACCTATCTGTGTTTCGATTTCATGCGGCCGAACGACTTCCTCTTCGAGCTGCGTCAGTACCGTCTGATGCTGATTTTGGCGCTGGTCACGCTCGCTTCCACAGCCTGGCACAACCGGCGTACGCTCTTCGATCGCTGGTGGTTGCTCGCACCGGTGGTCGCGTTCGCGGCAGTGGTGGCGCTGGCGACGTTGACCAGTGTCGATCCACTGCATTCCGCAGAGGCCCTGCTGGAAGCCGTGAAGATGCTCGTCCTGGTGTGGATGATCGGCGTGCTGGTCAGCGACGAGCGCCGCACACGCGCGGCGTTCTGGGTGATCGCCTTGTCGTTGGGGGTGCTGGCGATCTACGCCGCGACGCACGCCCTGGCGCGTGGCACACTGCTCGAAGCCTATCGTTCCGAGAATACGGTCGGCGGGCCGCGCGCCGACGCTGGTGCCGGCGCCTTCGGGGACAACAACGATCTGGCGCGGGTGCTCGTGTTGTCGGTGCCGCTGTGGTGGGCGCTGGCGGCACGGGGCGCGCCCGCATGGAGCCGTGCGATCGCCGCCGCCGGGGGTATGGCGAGTCTGCTCGCGATCGTGTGCACGTTCTCGCGCGGCGGATTCTCGCGCTGTTGGTCGCCGTCGGCGTCATCGCCTTGTCGTATTCGCTGTGGTGGCAACGCGCCGCCGTCTTTCTCGGCTTTGTTGTCGTGCTCGTCGTGTTGGCGCCGCAGCCCTATCTCGACCGGATCGCGACGATCGCCCAGCCGATGGCGGACGTCTCATTTCGCGAGCGGACCGAGATCTGGCGGCAGGGCACCGAGATCGGACTCGCCCACGCGCTGCTCGAGGAGGGGCCGGGCATGTTTCAGCAGCCGGACCCGCGTACGGCAACGACACGCCGCGCGCCGCACAACATTTTTGTCGAGCTCATCGCCGAAGTCCGGCATCGTCGGTCTCGCCGTCTTCATCTGGATACTGATTGCCGCGCTGCTGAGCCTGCATCGTGTGCGCCGCGGCGCTGCCGATGCGAGCTGGGCGCACGCTGCCAGTTTCGGCCTCGAGGCAGCACTGTTGGCGTATCTGACCGCCAGCATGGCGCTGAGTCACGCCCTCGCCTCGCCGCTGTTCGTGCTGATCGGCTCGAGCGCTCGCGCTGGAGAGCGCCGCGCCGGCGGCGCGCCGCCTTCCAGGCTGAAGCCTTCAACACGTGCTGCCAGACGGCCTGAGAGCGGGGACCTGCGTAGTTGGCGAGAAGCGAGCACGGACGCGCGCCGGCGCTTGCGCCGCGACGGCGGCGCGCCACGCCGGATCATCCAGCACGCGCAGCACTGCCGCCGCCATGACAGCGGTGTCGCCGGCTTGGAACGAAATGCGCCGGTGACGCCGTCCTCGACCACGCTCGGGGACGGCGCCGACGGCGTTGGCGACGACCGGTCTTCCGACCGCGTTGGCCTCGATCAGGACGCGACCAAAGCCGTTCCAGGTGGTAGCTGGCGCGAGCGCATCGACCTGCTCTACGATCGCCGACCACGCGCGCTGAGTTCAGCGTCCAAGCCACTCGGCACGATCGGCCGCTGCAGCACGCGGATGGCGTGTGCCGCGACGCGGCCGATGAACGCGCCCGCGGCCGGCACCACGGCCAGCGGCTCGAAGCGGCGGCGGTCGATGTGCGGCAGGAGCTCGGCGAGGCCGACGAAATTGCCGATCGTGTTCTGCGTGTGGTCGACGACCCACAGCACGCGCGCCGGCCGCCGGCCCGTCACGATCGGCCGCTGCCATCCGGAGTGCCGAGCACAAGCGTCGCGATCGCTGCCCGAATAACACAGCGCGTTGATCATGATCGCCGCGCTGCGCCGCCCTGTTCCTGCGCGAGTAACCCGGCGGCCAGCGCGGCGCCGAGCAGCGCCGCTGGCGCCGAACGTCTCGCCGAGGGCCTTCTTCGGCGCAATCAGCTTGGCCGCGGCCGCGTCGCCGAGAACCTCGACCAGCGCGGCGCGCTCGCAGGTATCGAGCACCGTGCCGTGCGCGCTGGTCAGCACGGCACCAACGTCGGAGGCGGCACGGCCGCTCGCCGCCAGCGCGTGGCGCATCGTGCTGGCGATGCCGTCGCGCTGCGGCGCGCGCTCGGTCAACGTCGGCTCGAACCCGCAGGCATAGCCGTCGATGGTCGCCAGCGCGCGCGCCGTGCGTGCGCGCGCGTGATCGGCGCGCTCGAGGATCGCCACGGCGGCGCCCTCCGCCGGCCAGACGCCGGGCGCGTCGCCGAATGGCAGCGCCGCGTCCGCCGACTTGAGCAGACCCATGTCGCGCAGCGCCGTCCACCAGTGCGCTGCCATTCGCGTCGGCGCCGCCCGCCAGCACGACGTCGGCCTTGCCCAGAGCGATGAGATCGCAGCCGTACGCGATGCGCGCCGAGCCCCGCGGCAAGGCCCATGTGCGAGAGTCGCGTTCGGTCCGTGGATGCCGAGCGCGATCGAGACCTCGCCGGCGGCGGCGCTCGAGACCGTGTACGCGAAGACGCGCGGACTCGCCGCGCCGGCGCCTTGCTCGACGACGCGCTCGTAGAACTCGGCATCGCTGAGCAGACAGCCGAGCCCGGTGCCGAAGGAGAGGCCGACGCGCTCGGCGTCGGACGGTGGCGATGGTGAGGCCCGCATCCTCGACGGCGAGAAATGACGCGGCGAGAAACAGCCGGCAGATGCGGTCGAGCCGGCCGCTGCGCGCGCGCGCGTCTCGGCGGGGACGGCATCGAAGGGAATGTCGGCGATCTGCACGCCGCCGTCGGCTGCACTCGCGGCCCGTTCGCCGGCGCGCCAGCGGCGGGTCAGCTCGCCGACCGAATGGCCGAGCGGCGAGACGACACCGAACCCGGTGATGACGACCGAAGACATCAGATCAGATCTGGAGGCGCGCTGCGCGCGCCGGCGGGCGAGACGCCCGCCTCCACTGGCCGTGCTGAACCTGTTGCGCCGCGGCTCAATCTGCAACCGTTGGAGGCGGGCGTCTCGCCCGCCCGGCGTGCGCAGCACGCCTCTAACGGATCCGCCATCATTGCTGCCGTCTCAGCACGATTGCCGCGTTATTGCCGGCAAACGCCGACGACGTGGACAGCGCGACGCGCACCGGCTGCCGCCGCGGTGCGCCGCGCACGATGTCGAGCGGGCAGGCCGGATCGAGCTGCTCGCAGCCTGCGGTCGGCGGAATGACGCCCTCGCGCACGATGCGCGCGCACATGATCGCCTCGAAGCTGCCCGCGGCGCGCGAGCGTGTGGCCGATGGCACCCTTGATCGAGTTGACCGGCACGCGCGGCACCGACTCGCCGAAGACCGCCGACAGCGCCGCCATCTCCATCGCGTCGTTGTAGACCGTACCGGTGCCGTGCGCGCTGACGAAGTCGACCTGCGTGCGGTTCGACACCGGCGTCGCGCAGCGCGCGGCGCGCATGGCGCGCGCGCCGCCGGCGCTGTCGCGCGCGCTGGGGCGGTCATGTGCACGGCGTCGCTCGACAGACCGGTGCCGGCGACCTCGATCGCCGTCGACGCGCCGCGCGCCCGCGCATGCGCCGCCGACTCGATCGACCAGCATCGCCGCGCCTTCGCCGACCGCCAACCCGTCGCGCGCGTGCATCGAACGGCCGCACCGCCTCGCGCGCTGGTCGCGCGCAGGCTGTTGAAGCCCGAGACGACGAAGTGGCAGATCGTCTCGGCGCCGCCGACGACGAACACGTCACCCGCGCCGCGCTCGATCAGCTCCAGCGCCAATCCGACAGCCTGCGTTCCCGATGCGCAGGCGATCGAGGGGCTGACGACCGGCCCGCGCACGCCGAGGATCCGCGCCAGGCGCGTCGCCGTCTCGGCATACGGGACGTGCAGGAGCTGGCGCGCATCGAACGGCGAGCCGTCGTGACGGCTGCGCAGGTACTGCTCGCCGAGCAGAATGCCGCCGAGCGTCGTCGCGGCGATCACCCCGGCGCGGCTTGCGGTCGACCTGCGCCAGATCCAGTGCCGCCTCGCGCAGCGCTTCGCGCGCCGCGGCGAGTGCGTACTGGCTGATGCGATCCAGCCGCGCAACCTCGTCGCGGCTGAGATGATCGCCGGGAACGAAGTCGGGCACCTCGCCGGCGAGGCGTGTTCGTGAGGCCGGTCGTATCGAACGAACGGATCGGGCGATCGCGCTGCGGCCGTCGAGCAGGCCCTGCCAGAACGCCGGCACGCCGCAGCCGAGCGGGGAGACGGCGCCGCATCCGGTGATGAAGGCACGCGCCTCGGTCATACGTTTGCGGCTCAGCGGCCACCGTAGCGGACAGCGGCGGCGACCGGCAAGCCGTCCTGCAGCGGTTGCGCGGCGGCCGACGGCGCAGGCAGACTGCCGCGCACATGGCGGAGCCGACGCTCGAAAATCCGGGCCTTCCGCGAGGCGGATGAAGCCGATGTCACCGCGCTGTGGTCGAGTATCTTTCCCGATGCGCGGGTGTGGAACCAGCCGCGCGCATACATCGAGCGCAAGCTCGGCGTGCAGCGTGAGCTTCTTCTCGTCGGCGAGCGCGAGGGACGCGTTATCGCCACGGTGCTGGCCGGCTACGACGGCGTGCGCGGTTGGATCTATCATCTCGCCGTGGTGCCGGAGCTGCGCCGGCACGGTCTCGGCCGTGCCATGATGCGTGCTGCCGAAGCCGAGTTGCACGCGCTGGGCTGCCCGAAGATCAACCTGCAGGTGCTGTCCGCGAACAGTGACGTCGTGCGCTTCTACGAAAGCATCGGCTATGCGGTCGAAGATCGCATCAGCATGGGCACGGCTGAACCTGAATAAGACGTTACGGCACAGGACCGGTGCAGCGGGACCGAGTATCGATTCTCGCAGAGCCGATCACCGCGTCAATCCGTGTACGCGCCTTTCGTGAGGTGCGGCGGGAGCCGCATACGAGCGACTCCCGCCGCCCGACCGCCTCAGATTTGCAGCGTGCCCAGTGCGAATCAGGTAAGCGAGGCGCTCGCGCTGCTCGGGTTCGAGGAGCGCGTGGATGCGCTGCAGTGGCTTTTGCTCACCGCGTCGCGCAGGTGTGCTCGGGCGGTGGCGACGCGCATGGTACCGGCGTCGCCGGCGCGCTGCGCATCGAAGTGTTCGCCGGCGACGGCGTCGGCAAGTGAAGCGGTTGCGCGGCGGCCGTCGACCTCGGCCTGTGCGCGTTCGGTCTTGAGCTCGCTGGAGGATGCGCGCCAGCTCGGCGACCTGTTGTTCGTCGAGTTCGAGCTTGTAGGCGAGAAAGCGCAGCGGCCGTCGCACGCCGAACGCGCCGGCGCCGAGCCTCGCTGTCCTGATGGTGCGCCGCCGCGTACTCGTGCCAGCGGTGTCGCCGTTCGCGCCGCCAAGCGTGGTGGTCGCGGCCCCATTGGCCGCAGCCGGCGTAGGCGTTCGGAACCGTGGCCGTGCCGGTGGGTCTGCCACCAGTACAGCATGCCTGGGTACATCATTGATCCTCCTCTCGCAGGGGCTCATCGCTCCCGGCGGGGCCTATGTGCGTGGGCGACATGCCTCACGCGCTGCAAGATTACTCCAGGCGAGCGCGGCCGACAAGGGCGCCATCAATAGTGAGGCCTTCCCGCGAAGCGAAGGTCGGATGGGGGCCGATTGGCTCGCCCTCATCCTGACCTTCCCCGCTTCGCGGGGGAAGGGACAATGCTCGTCGCAACGGGCGTCGTTAGTCGCCTTGCGGCGGCGCCGGTAAGAATGCAGCGCGATGCTGAAGGCGGTCTTCTGGGACAACGACGGCGTGCTCGTCGACACCGAGGAGCTGTACTTCGACGCGACGCGCGCCGTGCTGGAGCAGGCGGGATACGCGCTCACGGTGGCGGAGTACACCGATCTCGGATCGGGCCAGGGGCGCAGTGTCTTCGACAAGGTGCGCGCGGTGCTGGGCGACGAGGAGGTCGAGCGCCTGCGCGGCAGTGCGCAACGCGCGCTATGCCGAACGGCTGGCGCTGGGCATCACGGCGCTCGACGGCATCGAAACGGTGCTGGCGTCGCTGCACGGACGCGTGCAGATGGGCGTCGTGACGAGCTCCAACGCGGAACACTTCGAGATCATCCATCGCACCACGGGACTGCTGCGCTACTGACTTCGTGCTCACCAACGGCGACTACGAGCACACCAAACCGCATCCGGCGGGATATCTCGCGGCGCTGGCGCGCTGCCGGCTGACGCCGGAGCAGTGCATCGTCATCGAGGATTCGGAACGCGGCCTCGCGGCGGCGCGCGCCGCGGGGTTGCGCTAGCATCGTCGTGCCGCGCGGCCGACGCGCGGCGGAAGCTTCACCGGTGCGTATCGGGTGCTGGACGATGCCGCTGTGATTGCGGATGTGCTGGCGCCACTGATTGAGGACTGAGGATCAGGAGGCGGGCGGGCCCGCCCGCGGTCCCAGGGGGACGCAGATGCGGATGGCTTGCGGAAGCGACCTCGATCTCGTAGTGGGTGGCCTGGGCATACTGCTCGCCGTCGAGCTGGCTGGCGACCGGACGCGCGAGGTCGATCTCGATCCGCGTCACGCGGCGAAGGCGTGCGGGCGCGGCGACCGTACCGCCGCGTTGATGGCGCAGATGGCGGCGCCAGGCGGCGACGAAGGCGCGCACGTAGTCGGTCGCGCCGGAGAAGATCTGGCAAGGTCCAGTCGGCCGTCGGCGCTGTGGTCGTCGGCGTCGAAGCGGAACTCTCCCGGCATAGAGCGCGGTGTTGGCGGCGAGCAGATTGTAGACCGGTCCTTCGTAGAGCGTGCCGTCGGCGCGTACGGCGACCGGGCGCGGCGCGATGGCGCGCCAGGTTCACGGCACAGCTGAGCAGATAGAGCGGGTAGCCGCCGATGGCGTCGCCGAGCCGCCAGCGAGCGCGCCAGTCGTTGCGCGCGGCGAGGATCGCGCCGTCCATGCCGACGGGCGAACGAACCGATGAACACGCGCGCGCCGGCGCGGCCGATGATCGATGCGCCGTTCGTTGCCGCCGACAATCGCCGCGACAGGCGCGTTCGACGGCGGCGCGGCCAGCGCTGGCGCAGCGACAACAGACCCAGCGAGCGCGCGACGTTGTTCGCCAGGCCGAGCGGCACAATGGCGAGCGCCGGTGCGGTCGTCGGGTCGAGGCCAGTGCAGTGCGGACACGACGTCGCGCACCGTGCCGTCGCCGCCGCCGGCGACGACCACCGCCGGGCGCAGACCGCGCGACCAGCGCGGCGATGCGGTCGCCGTCATCACCGTCGCCGACGGTGTGCAGGCACTGACGGCGCGTGCGGCGCAGGCTGGCGAGCGCCTCGTCCCACAGCGCCGCGCACGGACCGCGCAGCGCGCGCGGGTTCACCACCACCCCTACGAGGTCCCCGGTCGTTCGGTCCACAATCGTCCACGCGCTGCCGATGATCTTCGGCGCCGCCAGTGTGCCATAGAGATGCGGATGCGCCGAGTCGTCGCCATCGACACGGCGCGGCTGACGGCTGCGACCGTATCACCGCAGCGATCTCGACGCGCGCTGCATCGGCTGTGGACCGATCCGGACGTGCGCCGCTACCTGTGGGACGACCAGGTGATCGATCGCCAGCTCGCCGAGGCGACCATGCAGGCGAGCATCGATTGCACGGCCGACCACGGGTTCGGTCACTGGGCGGTCTGCCCGAGCGGCAGCGACACGCTGATCGGGTTCTGCGGCGCCAAGTTCATGGAGGACACGACCGAGGTGGAGCTGCTGTACGGGCTCGCACCGGCATACTGGAAGCAGGGACTGGCCACCGAGGCGGCGCACGCCATGCTGCGCTTCGGATTCGAGGAGCTGAACTTCGCGCGCATGTACGCCATCACCGACGCGCCGAACAGCGCCTCGATGGCCGTCATGCAGCGCCTCGGAATGCGGTTCGAGAAACGCTATGTGCTGCACGGCCTGGACAGCGTGCGTTACGTGATCGCCCGGGCGGACTATCGGCCCGCTGCCGGACCGTACGCGCTGCGCCGGCAGAGGAGCGGCAACGACGCGAGCGATTCGTTTCTCGATCAGGCGGGGATCGGGCTAGGGACGGAACGGCGATGAAGCGCACACGCGTGGGGATCTTGATCTTCGACGACGTCGAAGTGCTCGACTTCTGCGGCCCCTTCGAGGTGTTCTCCGTCACGCGGCTCGATGAAGCGCAACGGCGTGAAACCGCGTCGCCGTTCGAGGTCGTGGTGATCGCAGAGAAGACCGATCGATGTCGTCGCCAGCGGCGGCCTGCGCGTGGTGCCCGATTGTACCCTGGAGAGCTGCCCGCCGCTCGACCTGCTCGTCGTGCCGGGCGGTTGGGGCACGCGGCGCGAAATTGGCAACAAGCGGCTGCTCGATGGATCGCGGCGCGCGCTGCGCAGGTCGAGACGCTGACCTCCGTGTGTACCGGCGCGATGCTGCTCGGACACGCGGGGCCTGCTCGACGGGCACCGCGCCACCACGCACTGGCGCTCGCTCGACTGGATGCGCGAGTCGTTTCCCGCCGTCACCGTCGAAGACGCGAACGCACGTGGTCGAGGACGGTTCGCCGTGCTCACCTCGGCCGGCATCTCCGCCGGCATCGACATGGCGCTGCGCGTGGTGACGCGCATCTGCGGCAGACCGTCGCCCGTGCCACCGCGCGCCACATGGAGTATCCCTTCCCCGACGACAACACGCGGCGGGTCTGATGGGGCGCGGCGAAGCTGCGCATCGTCTTCGACGCGAATCCTTCTCCGACGGACCGCGAGACCGTCACGCGCGGCGTCGACCTGCACAACGTCGCCGTCACCGGTCTTCCTGACTACTACCCGCTCGCGTTCCTACTGAAGGATGCGGCGGGCGAGGTGCTCGGCGGTCTGCTCGGCGACATCTGGGGCGGCTGGCTGCACGTCTCGTTTCTCTGGTGGCGCGGCCGCTGCGCCAGAACGGGTGGGCGCGACGACTGGATGCGTGAAGCTGAACGCTACGCGATCGCGCGCGGCGCGCACGACGCGCATCTGGAGACCTTCAGCTTCCAGGCGCGCCGCTGCTGTACGAGAAGCTCGGCTACTGAATTGTTCGGGCAGCTCGACGACTTCCCGCCCGGCCACACGAAGTACTATCTGCGCAAGAAGCTGACCCGACGCCGATGAGCGGAGCGACGGCTGGGAGCGCCGGCGCGCCGAGCGGCGCGGCAGCGACGCCGGCGGCGCCATCCGACTATCGCGTCTGACGTCGCGGTCCTGGCGCTCCTCGCGCTGGCGAAGCTGCTGTTTCATCTCGCCACCAGCCAGGGCTACGGCATCTTCCGCGACGAGCTGTACTACATCGCGTGCTCGGACCACCTCGCGCTCGGCTACGTCGATCATCCGGCGCTGTCGATCGCACTGCTGTGGCTTGCGCGCCACACGCTCGGCGACTCGCTCCCGGCAATTCGCTTCCTTGCCGGGCTGGCCGGCGCGGCGAGTGTCTTCGTCACCGGCCTCATCGCCCGCGAGCTCGGCGGAGGCGCGCGTGCGCAGGTGCTGGCGGCGTTGGCGGTGTTCTTCGCTCCCGTCTTGATGACCTTCGGCCACTTCTTCTCGATGAACGTCTTCGACCTGCTGTTCTGAGCATCCTCGAGCTGCTGGCCGTCCTCATTCTCAAGGCGTGACCGGCCGCGCCTCTGGCTGGTCCTCGGTGTCGTCGCGGGACTGGGTCTGAACAACAAGTACAGCGTTGGGTTCCTTCTCTTCGGCCTCGGCGTGCCGGGTTGCTGATCAGTCCGTCAGCGCCGCCAGCTCGCCACGCGCTGGCCGTGGCTCGCCGGCGGGTTGGCGGCGCTGATCTTTCTTCCGCACGTCTGGTGGGAGGCGCAGAACGGTTGGCCGTCGCTCGAGTTCATGGCTCGCGCCAGCGTCGAAGAAGAACCTCCCGATATCGCCGCTCGATTTCTTCCTGCAGCAGATCCTCCTGCTCCAGTCCGCTGGCGTTTCCGCTCTGGCTCGGCGGCCTGTGCGCGCTGCTGTTCGCACCGTCGATGCGGCCGGTGCGCGCGCTGGGTTGGGCCTATGTCGCCGGTGTTCGTCCTCTTCGTCACGCAGCGCGCGAAGGTGTACTACCTGGCGCCGATCTATCCCGTGGTGTTCGCGGCGGGCGCCGTCGCGCTGGGCCACGTCAGCCGGCGCGCGGCGGCAGTGGCGCTGGGTCGCTGCCGGTCGCCGACGCGCTCATCGTCGCCGGCGGATTGATCGTGCTGCCGCTGGCGGTCCCCGTCCTGCCCGTGGAGAGCCTTCCTCGCCTACCAGGACGCCCCCGGGCTCGACCGCCGCAGATGGAACGCACCGAGCGCGGTGCGTTGCCGCAGGTGTTCGCCGACATGTTCGGCTGGACGTGATACAGGTCGACACGGTGGCGCGCGTCTACGCGCAGTTGCCCGCCGAGCAGCGCGCGCGCGCCGTCGTCGCTGGTGAGAAACTACGGCGAGGCCGGCGCGATCGACTTCCTCGGCAAGGAGCGCGCCCTCGCCGCGTGCCATCAGCGGGCACAACAACTACTGGCTGTGGGGGCCCGGCGATCTGCGCGACGGCGATACGGTGATCGCTCTCGGTCCGCCGCGCGAGGTACTGGAGCAGGCGTTCGAGCGAAGTCGAACGCGTCGACACCGTCCACTGCCGCTACTGCATACCGTTCGAGAGCGAGCTGCCGGTGCACGTCGCGCGCGGATTCAAAGCGCCGCTTGCCGAGCTGTGGCAGCGGTTGAAGCGCTTCATCTGAGGAACTCGCTCGCGCTGACGACCGCTCACCTGTCGACATTCGCCTGACTGATCGCGCTGATCGACGGGCGCGCTCGGAACCCGATCCGGCCCGCCCCGGCGGCGCCGGCGCGCCACCCCGGGTATCTTCGACGACGTTGCAGACGATTCATCCCAGCGCAGCCGTAGAAACGGTGTGGTGACCGTTCGGGGCGTTCATTTGAGCGGTCTCGTGATGCGCGAACATCTGAAGTTCACCACCGCACGCTCGTGCTCGGCAATGTTGATGCAGAGCGCCCCTGCGCTGCCGATCTCGCTCGTCACGACGCAGAGATCATGCGTTGCGTTACGCGCGGACCTGTACTCTATAGAACTCATAATTTGCGGGAGACGCTCATGCATTCCTGGTATTTCGTCGGTCGATTTTCATCCTTTGCGGGTTGTTCCCCTGCTGATTGGTGGGTTACTACGCAAGAGGCAGCCGCTCAGGTGTGCGTGGGCGACTGTAACGGCAACCGCGTCGTCGCGATCAACGAGCTGGTGACCGGCGTCAACATCGCGCTCAACTCGCAGTCGGTCGATGTCTGTCCGGCCGTGGACCGCAACAACAGCCGTACCGTCTCGGTCGACGAGCTGGTGGTGGCCGTGAAACGCGCTGCGCGGCTGTCCGATGGTCACGCCGACGACCAGCTCGACGCCGACGTTGAGCGCAACGGCGACGAACATAGTGCCGATCTCCTCGCCGACGACCAGCCACACGGTGACGGCGAGCCCCACGCCGACCAACACAGTGCCGACGGCGACGGCGACTCTGACGGCGACCGCCACTCCGACTCCGCAACCGCCGACGATCCACGCCGGGATCAATCCCGACCGCGTCGCGCCCGGCGAGCGTCATCGTCTCGATCACGGTCACCAATCCCGGACTGACCGACCTGACCGGTGTGATCGTGCGCGCCAGCCTGCCGGCGGCGGGATCGGCACCGTCGACCGCTTCTTCATCTCCGACAACGGGGTCGTGCAACAACGCGTCGTGTGTCGCCGGTCAGCAGGCGGCGTGGAACATCGGCACGTTGGCGCACGGCACCGGAAGGACGGTCAGCTTCCCGATGACCGTGCTCACCGGCCAGACGGCGCTGGCGGACCGGAGACGGCACTGACGACGATAGCCAGCATCTGTCGCCGACGGCATCGGGCAGATCAGCACCGACGCCACGGCGAGTCGTCGACCGCAACCGCGCGCTGGCGGTGTCGATCGAGTGGACCACGACCGTCGCACCGATCGGCCGAGCTGCGCCAGCGCGGTGCGCTACGGCAATCGCGGTCTGACGGCCCTGACCGCCGCGACGCTGGACGTGCCGCTTCCGGCCGGCACGAATCATCTCGGCAACGGATGGCGGCACGTTGGCCAACGGCACGGTGACGTGGGCCGCTGGGCGACCTGCGCCGCCGGCGCCAACGGCGTGCGTGAAATGATCGTCGAGGTGGACAGCAATGCCGGCGAGGCCATCGCGGCGCAGGCGATGCTCGCGTCGGGTATCGAAGAAGCCGTCGCGCAGACGGTCGCGCGGTCGAGCCCGCGCCGGATCTCACCGTCAGCCTCGTGGTTGACCGGAGCCCGTCGCGCCGGGTGAACCGCTCGCCGTCTCGCTCACGATCACCAACCGCGGCGCCACCGATCTGTTCGGTGTCACGGCCGAGCTGCGCGTACCGCCCGAGGTGCTGCCGTTTGCGCCGGCCGACGCCGACGGCCCGGTGTGCACACCGCGGTGCGTCGTTCTCCTGCGACAACCTGGAGCGCGCGATCTGGACGATCGGGAATCTGGCGGCGGGACACGGCGTCACGCTGAACATTCCACCTGTGGTGTTGTCTGGGCAGACCGCGCCGCGCTCCGGCACGCTGATCAGCTTCGACGTCGAAGTCGTCGCCACCGATGCCCCGCAGCCTGTTGCGGCGCAACGTCATCGTCGAGACCAATCGTGGCTCGAGCTCGAGCTCGACCTCAGCCCGCAGCCGGTGGCTCACGGTGCGCTGCTCACGTACTCGTTGTCGTTCGGCAATCGCAGCGTCGGGCAGTTGGCCGCTGCAACTCACGATGCCGCTTCCAGTCGGCACCGCATTCCTATCCGCGAGCGACGGCGGAACGGCCGCCCCAACGGCGTGGTGACCTGGCTCGTTGGGCGACCTCGCAGCCGGAGCGAGTGGTGTGCGCGAATTGGTCGTAATCGTCGATGACATGGCCGACGAGGGCCAGCCGGTCGTCGCCGAAGCCACGTTGGTGGCGGGCGACGCGGAGGCGCGCGCCCAGTGGCGACGCGCGTTCAGACCGAGACCGACCTGATCATGGAGATCGACGTCGGCCCCGATCCGATCATGCCGGGTGAGCTCGCGGCAGGGGTCGGTGACGGCATCCAACCGCGGACCGGTCACCTTGTTCGAAGTGCAGGCCGAGGTGCGTGTCCGCCGGAGTTGGCTGCGTTCGGCCCCGACCACGCCAACTTCGTGGTGTCCGCCGCACCGGCGTGAGCTTCGCCTGCGACCCGCTGGAGCGCGCCCCGTGTGGACGGTTGGCGATCTGGCGCCTGGGCAGGGTGCGACGTTGACCTTCCCGCCACCGTCCTGTCGGGGCAGACCGGGCTGCCGGGCGGCACCGTGACTGTGTGTTCGACGGCCGGCGTCCGCCAATGACGGTTCGGTCACGCAGGCGCGTCGCAGCGTCACGGTGCGTCCGAACCGCCCGCTCGAGCTCGAGCTCGCGGTCAGCCCGCAGACGGTTGGCCTCGGCGAAGAGCTGCACTACGCCCCCACGTACGGCAATCGCAGCGCCGGCGTGGGGCGGCGCGTCGCTCGAGCTGCCCATCCCGCCCGGCACCACGGTGCTGTCGGCCGATGGCGGAACCGTCGGGGGCAACAAGGTGGTCTGGCCGGTGGGCGCGATCTCGCCCCTGGGCAGGTCGGATTCAAGAAGCCGGTGATGCTGGTTGAGCAGGCCAACCTGCAGGGCCGCTGTTGCCTGCGCGCGCACGCTCACGGCAGGCGCCAACGCGGCGCGCCGAGGCGATGGCGCGTGTCCAGGATGGTGCCGCTGACCCTGACCTTGACGCTGACCCCGGATCCGGTCGTTCCCGGGTCAGCCGATGCAGCTCCTGGCGACGGTGACCAACCGTGGCCTGGTAAGTCTCTTTGATGTCGGTGCAGCGATCCGTGTGCCGCAGGAAGTCGCGGCCTGGTCGCCCGATTTCACCACGGCGGGCGGAAGCTGCCGCGTCGGCGCGAGTTTCGGGTGCGACAATCTCGAGCGCGAGATCTTCACGCTCGGCGAGCTGGCGCTCGACAGGCGGTCACGCTGAGTGTGCCGCCGATCGTGTTGACCGGGTCAGACGGCGCCGCCGCCGGGAGCCGTCATCGCGTTCGAAGCCGATGCGTCGGCCAACGACGGCTCGTTCGGCTGGCGCGGCGCAACCGCCGTCGCCGTGCAGACGGCACGTCCGCCTGAGCTCGAGATCGACGCCATCCGCAACCGGTCGACGCCGGCGACGCGCTGCACTACGTCCTGTCGTACGGCAACCGTGGTGCGGGCGCGCGCTGTCCGGCGGCACGCTCTCTCCATACCGGTGCCGCCGGGCACCATGCTGCAGCCCGCCCCTGGGGCGATCGTGCCTCGACGACCTCGTCTCGTGGCCGCTCGGCGATCTGACTCGCCGGAGCCAGCGGCGAGCACGGGCTGTTCGTGGTGCCCGATGCTGGTCTGCCGTACAGGGGCAACGCCGCTGCTCGCGGCAGGCGTTGCCGAGCGCGTGGCGGCATCGATGAACGCGCCGTGACGGTGACGAACGTGTTCGATGCCTCGGACGCTGGGGCTGGTCACCGTCCTGGGGCCGAACCCGGTCTCTGCCCGGTCAGATGCTGACGCTGTCGGTGACGGTGACCAACGAGGCGCCGGTCAGCCTGTTCGGTTCTCTCGGCGTTCATCCGGGTTCCGAACGAGGTCAGCGCGTTTGGGACCGCCGCGACCGCCGGCGGAGCAACGTGCCCGAAAGGGCGCCAGCTTCGCCTGCGACGCCCTCGAGCCGGTGCGCTTCAATTCGCTGGCTACCGCGGCCGCACCACTGGGCGCTGGTCAGGCGGTGACCTTCACCATCGCCGCCCCGGTGCCGATGGGCGCCACGGCGCCACCGCCAGGCACGCTCATCAGCTTCGAGGTCGACGTGGTCGCGGACGACGGCTCGGAGGTTCTGGCAAGGCCGAGACGTCGCGTTCCGTTGGGAATCACGGAGGCACGGAGGAACGGAGAAAAGCAAAAATTCTCCGTGACTCCGTGCCTCCGGTCTTAACTTCTGTTGTTGGAAGGCGACCCTGCTGGGCTGATATGCGGCGCGTCCTGGTGCCGCTATCAGAATGTGCTGGTATTACTCAGACGCCGGTCCAGCTTACTCCTGGATGGGCAACTTGCGCTTTGAAGGGGAATCGCATGACGAGCAGATGGGCACTGGTCGCGGTCCTCGTGTTGGTGCTGGCGGCGGCCGCGGCGCCGGCACGGGAAGTCGTTGGCGGACCTGCGGCGTTGTCCGATTGCGGGAACGGCCGTGTCGATCTCGGCGAGCAGTGCGACGGCGTCGACGAGCAGCGGATGTCCCGGAACGTGCAACACGCTCTGCCACTGTCCGCCGGTCACGACGATCGACATCCCGAGCAGCGCGGCACCGCCCAACACCCCGGGCAGTCCGGGCGTCAGCGTCAGCAACGCAGAAGCTGCTGACGCAGTTCGGCGTCCGATCTTCAACCTGAACAACGCCCGCTACACGCGCTTTCAGCTCGACGATTCGGGCGCGACAGCCCGCACGCGATTCATCATCCTGATCCCGGGCTTCGAGGGCGGCGCCGGCGAACTTCCGCATCTCGCGCAGAACCTGCTCGAGCGCGCCAAGGCCGACCACGATCTGCGCCTCGAGGTGTGGGCCTTCGACCGGCGCACCAACCAGCTCGAGGATACCGACGGGCTCGATCTCGCCGAGGCCGAGGCTCGATCGCGTTGCTCGCCGAGCAACTGGCTGTTCGGCGACGAGCTCGGTCTGCCGGCTCGATCCGCGGCTCGATCGCGCGCGCGATCTTCTACAATCCGCAGGACGACGTGCCGTTCCTCGCCAACTGGACCAACCTCGTCTTCTCGCGCGACATCGACGCGGTGGTCGAGCGGCGCTCGGCCGAGGCGCGACAACGGCAACGTCTTCCTCGGCGGCCACTCCGCCGGCACCGGCTTCACGGCGCGCTACGCCGTCGACCGACTTCAACATCGTCAGCGCCTGCAACGGCACGTCCGAGCCCGGCTATGCGAAGCTGCGCGGCCTCGTGCTGCTCGAAGGCGGCGGCGGCACGACCGCTGGCGCGAGCGCGGACCGACGACACGCTCGACCGCATCGATAGCCAAGTTCGACGGCGGCCTCTTCGGCGCCGTGCGCGACAACGCGCCGCGCTGCGTCGACGGCACGACGCCGTGCACGATCGCCGACCGAGGCGGACCGACTGCGCCGGCCAGACGCCGCCGAAGTGCACGCGCGCCGACCACCGGCGTACTCCATCGGTGCCGCGGCGCCTCAACCCGCGCGTGCTCGCGGCGTCGGAAGCGCAGCTGCCATCCAGGGCGCGTTACGATCCCAACGGCGAACAGGCCGTCGGGCAGCTCGACACAGGGCGCGCCGGGCAACAATGCCGATCGCCAAGGTTCCCGACCTCGCGGGTCTGGCGTTCATCCCGGCCGGCCACCGTCGAAGGCGCGCTTCGGGACGCTATCTCAGCAAGAACGGCATCGATCGCGCGGCTCGCTGCCGTTCGTCGCCATGTCCGTCGGCGAGCCGGGGCCGATGGTCGACGGCATCCTCACCTGGAAAGACATCCTGCACGGTCCGCTCGACCCGGGACCGATCTCGCGACCGATCGCGCCGACCACGCTGCCGGCCCGTGCCGGCTGGGGCATGGACAAGGAGGTCACGCGCCTCGACCGCGTCATCTGGTGGTCGTTCTTCTCCGGGCGAAACGAACTTCAGCGACTGGTACTACCCGCAAGCCGGACCGAGCATCGACCACCGGCCTCGAACCTCGACTCGACCAAGCTGTCGGCGCCAGCCGCCGGCGGGACGCGGTCGCTGCGACATCGAGAACCTCGACCCAGGCAGCCAACATCGACATTCCGGTCATCAGCGTTCTGCGGCAGCGCACGGCCTCGCCACTGTGCCCGGTGCGTATACGCCGCTTCGCGCAGAGCATCGGCGCGTGCACGGCGCCGAGCTGCGACAGAGCACGCCCGCGCGTCGTCGACGCCGCGAATCCCGAACCCGGCCTTCCCGACCTTCGGCGACGTCGCCGGCGGGTTCGAGGTCTACGTCAACGAGGGCTTCGCGCACCTGGACGTGCTGACGGCCGAGGACAACGCGCGACAACCACGTCGTCGAGTCCGCTTTCCGACTTCATCGCGCGCAACGTCGGTGCTCACGCCGGCGCCGACCTGCGTCGGCGACTGCGATCGACAGCGGCACCGTCGACGATCGGCGAGCTGGTGCGCGGCGTCAACATCGCCTCGGTTCGCGCCGCTCGATCAGTGCCCGGGCGCCTTCGATTGCCACGGCGATGGCAACGTCCGGCGTCGGTTGCCTGATCGCCGGGCGTCAACAACGCGTGAAGGGCTGCGACCGAACAATCGCAACCGGGCCCCGACGATCGCGTTCGCCGACGGCGCCGTGCACGGTGTTCAGCCCGACGGCGACACGCGCCGCTTCCTCGGTATCCCGTACGTCGCTCCGCCGGTCGGCAATCTGCGCTGGCGTCACGCCCGCACCGGTCGAGCACGGGACGGACGTGCTGGAGGCGAACACCTGGCCGCCGAGCTGGTCCGCAGGTCGCCAACCTGCTCGGCCCGGCCAGCACGACGCGATGGCCGCCTTTCTTTAACGTGGTAGACGCCCGATCCTGCGCCACGACGCTTCGGCCGGTCATGGTCTGGCTGCACGGCGGCGGCAACACCACCGGGCTCGTCCGCCGACTTCCGTTCCGCTCAATGTCGGCGGCCGCTTCTACGACGGGCCACGTGCTGGCGGAAGAGCACGACGTCGTCGCTCGGTCGGCGTGAACTACCGGCTCGGCGTGCTCTGGCTTCTTCGCGCTGCAGCGCTGGCCGCCGAGCGAGGTGCCGGCTATCCCTCATGCGACGCAACCAGGGCCTGCTCGGATCAGCGCGCCGCGCTCGGAGTGGGTGCGACAGAACATCGCCGCCTTCGGCGGCGATCCGAACAACGTGACCGATCTTCGGCGAGTCGGCCGGCTCACAGGACGTCTGCCTGCATGTCGACGTCGCCCGCCAGCCGCGGGCTCTTCCACGCGCGATCAGCGAGGCGGCGGCTGCTCGACGCGTACGACCACCGCCACCGAGGCCGCGGCGATCGCCGATCAACTCGTGACCGGGGTTGGCTGCGGTACCGCCGCCGCTGTGATGGACTGCCTGCGCGCGGGTGCCGGTCGAGGTCCGTGCTCGGCGGCAGGCGGCCGCCCGCGGGCGGACCGCTGCCGGCGCTGGATTTCGGGCCTCGGTGGTCGACGGCGGGCTTCCTACACCGATCAGCCTGCGGGCAATCTTTGCCCTTCCGGGCAACTCCGCCAAAGATTGTGCCGTTACATTCTCGGCTCGAGTGCCGACGAGGGCGCGCTCTTCTTCATCGGCACGCCGCCGGTGACGACCGAGGAAAGCGGAGTACCTGGCGGCGCTGCACGATCGACTACGGCGATCTGGCCGACGAGTCGCCGCGATCTATCCTGTCGCCAACTATCCATCGCCGCAGGACGCGCTGGAGCGCGCGTTCGGCGGTTCGGGCCTGGCGTGTGGAACCTGCGACTCGGCCCGTCGCGCCGCCAGCGGCGGCGGCGCGCAGGTCTTCTCTACAACTTCGGCGCGGCCGATCCCGCACTCGATTTCCTCAGCGCCCGCTCATGCTCGGGGCGACGCACGGCGCCGAGATCGCCACTACGTCTCTCGGCTCGGTGGCGCGGACGGTCGCGGGCAGCGTCGACCGGATGCTCGGAGAGGTGGACTCGAGGCTGCTGGACGCACTTCGCCAGCACCGGCAATCCCCAACGGCGACTCGGTCACCTGGCCGATCTGCGCCGACGCGACCGACCAACGCATCAATTTCGACGCGCAGGTCACGACGGGCGTCAGGTTTCCCGGCGCAGCGAGGTGCGAATTCTCCTGGTGGGGCGTCTGCGACGACCGGTTCAACCTGATCAGACGAAAAACGTGACCGGCGACCTGGCGACCGCGTGACCGGGTGGAAGCTCACACCACTGGTCACCGGTAACCGGTCACCGGTCACGCAGTTTTGAAGCAATGAGGCCGGCTTCGACCAACCGCTCTTCCAGCAGTGTGGATGCGGTCGTGTCCCCAGAAGCGCTCGCCGCGAAAGACGAAGATCGGCACGCCGAAGACTTGGTCGGTGTGCGCCTGCTCGATGCACGCCTCGAGCGCCGCGGCGCCTTCGCCGCGGCAGTAGGCGCGATAGTCGGCGCCGAACCGCCGATCTCGCTCGATCAACGCCGCGATCTGCTGGGGTAGATCGATCTCCAGCTCGCGGCGAAGAAGCGCGCGAAGACCTGCTCGGTATAGGGTCGGAAGATTCCGGCGCGTTGCGCGAACAGCCGCCGATCAGCGCCGGCGATCGAGTCGTACACCTTCAGCGGGCCCTTGATCGGAAAGCCGCCGCGCCGATTCGCCCAGCGGCGCGCGTCAAGTAGGAGTACTGCGCCTTCCACTCCGAGTACTGACTGCGCTTCGCCCGTGCCCTTGATGCGCAGCAGGAACGGTATCCAGCGCAGGTCGACGCGCATACTGCGCCGGCAGCGCGAACGCCGGCTCCATCGCGAGGTAGGCGAACGGACTCTTTGTAAGTCGAAGTAGAGCTTCAGTTCCTCGCGCATCACGCCTCAAGAATTCTTCACCGCGGAGACGCGGAGGCGCGGAGTGATTTTTCAAAAGAGTTCCTCCGCGTCTCCGCGTCTCCGTCAAACCGTCGAAGTCTGTCTTCCTTGAGTATGCGCGAGCGCCGGCGCGCGTTGCGGATCTGGCGCCGTCCGAGGCGCATCAGCGTGCGCCAGTCGTACTTCGGCCACTCGAGCATGGCCTCCATGATCGTGATCGTCTTGCGCGCTCGGCGCCGCGCCAGTCGCTGATCACGCCGGGCTTGTAGATCTTCGGTCCGCGGTACAGGGCGCTGCGGTCGAGCACCTCGTTGTGGCCGAGATACTCGATCACCACCGGTACGCCGATGCGCTCGGCGAGTCGGCGCTCGGCGGCGGCGTCGCCGAACACGCTGCGGATCCGCCACCTCGATCAGCACGTGCAAGGTGCGCGGGCGGATGAGAATGAAGAAGATGCGCGTGCCGAGCCGCATCGGCGAAAGTCGTACACGGCATCGAGCACTTCGTAGTGCGTGGTGCGGCCGCCGCCGATCTCGATCAGGTCGTCGAAGCGGCCGAGCACTTCGGCCGCCGGTCCGGCATGACCGCAGCCGCACGGTTCGGCGGCGACGCGTACCAGGTCGCCGGTGCAGTAGCGCACCAGCGGCATGACCTCGTGCACGAGGCTGGTCACGGTCATGCACGCCCGGCTGGCCGGGCGGCACCGGCTGATGCGTGCGCGGATCGAGAACCTCGCATCTCGAGCAGCTCGGTGCAGAGATGGAGCGCCCGCGCGGACAGCCCGACGCCCATCAGCATTGTCTCGTTGGAGCCGTAGATCTCCGACGACGCGCGCCTCCCAGTCGTGCTCGATGGCGCGGCGCAGCGCCGGCGGCAGCACGGCGCCGCCGCAGAAGACGACGCGCACGGTCGCGAACACCTGGCGTGGGTCGAGGCCTTCGTGCCTCGGCCAGATCGTGCAGCAGCACCGGCTCGAGCGGCAGGCTCGCGATGGCGGTGACGCCGAGCCGGCGGATGAAGTCGACCGCGCGGTCGAACGGCACGTCCCAGCTCATCGTGCCCGCCGCGATGTGGCAGGCGCCGGCCATGGCGCATCGCCTCTTCGAACACGAACGACACCGGCGCGAAGAGCGGAAAGCGGTTGAGCAGCATCGCGTCCTGCGACAGCTCCGGAACCATGCGGTGCACGATCGCCGCCATGGCGCGCAGCTCGTTCAGTCCGCACCAGGTAGAGATCGGCTCGCCGGTCGTGCCGCTGGTCTCGTGGTAGTGCCAGGCGCGTTGCGGCGGGACCGCGAGCATGCCGAACGGTGTCGCGTCGCGCAGATGGTTTTGAAGGTGAGCGGCAGGCGGCCGAGGTCGGCGCGCCCGCTCAGCGCGTATCCGGCGAGATGCTTGGCGTAGAACGTTCCCTGTCGCGCCCGCTCGATGGCGCGCCGCAACAGCTCGTCGCGATCCGTCGCGACGCCCGCCGCCGCGCCGTCACTGCGCTCCATCGCACTTCCTTAGCTGCCTTCGACTACTGCTTGGTAGCACCGGCCTCCGGCCAGGTGGCGCGCGAAGCGCGCCAGCCTTGTGGCGGCTGCCTTGCTATCCGCTGGCGCGCCCTCAGGGCCGCCCGGCAGGCGACGCCGGGGCTACCCGGAGAGTGCGCTCGACGGGCGGGCCTGTCCACCGGGGAAGCAAAGCGGGCAACACGAAGATCGTGCTGGCGAGGCAGAGCGAGAGGGCGATCGCCATCAGACGGCCCATCGTCGCCAGCGGCGGGTAGGCCGAAAAGCGCCAGAAATCCGAACCCGGCGATGGTGGTGAGCGCGGTGATCATCATGGCGCGGCCGATCGACGCCATCCCTCTGTCGATGCTGCCGCGCTTGGCGCGCCGACGCGGCGAGGTAGACGCCGGCATCGACGCCGATGCCGACAATGAGCGGCGGCACGATCAGATTCACCGGATCGATCGAGCACGCCGAGCAGCCACATGCCGGCGAAGAGGCCGAGCACGACCAGGGCAACCGGCGCCAGCACGGACAATGAGGCCGCGGGCTGCGGAACGATGACCAGCAACAGCACCAGGTTGCCGAGAAAGGCGAATACCAGGAACAGCGGCAGCTCGCGCGCGCAGGACATTGCCGAGCTCGTACTCGAGCAGCGGGCGTGCGGCGATCGCGACCGGCATGCCGTCGAGGTCCTGACGCAGCTGCGCGGCGATGGCGGGCCATGCGGCGACGCCGATCGGCGCCAGATAGACGTGTGCTGCGACGACCATCGCCGCCGCGCGTGCGCACGCAGGTGGCCGAGCACGAATGCGAAGCGGCTGCAGGGCGGGATCGCCGAGGCTGCACGATGCGCATCGCGCGGCGCAGCGAATGCGGTCAGAAGAGGGATCGAACAGCCGCGGCTTGAAGCCTTGCTCGCGCAGCGCGTCGCGCAGGTGGCTCACCGCCGCGGCGCGCGGCAGCGCCGCGTAGCGCGTCGAGACGGGCGCGCTGCGTGCGCTCGGACGGCAGCACGGCGTCGATGCTCTGCGACGCTGCGCACCAGGCTCGCGGTCGCGCGTGCTGCGCAGAACGGCGCCGCGACGCGCTCGCCGTCGATCAGCGCCTGCCTCGAGATCCGCTGCGCCGCACCAGCACGGCACCGCCGCGCGCCGTGCACTGCGTGAAGCGCGCTGGCGATCTCCTCCTGGATGCGTCGTCGCCGATGATGCGCCCGGCCGCAAGGCTGTCGAGGCTCGGATCGAGCCGCACGCGCAGCGGCGCCGGCGATGAAGAGCCACCGCCGCGATCATCAGCGCGACGGCGAATCGCGCAGCAGGCGGCGCTGCGACCGCCGGCGCCAACGCGCCAGGCGTTCGACCGCGCCTGCGCAGTGCGCAGCTCGCCGCTGCGGCCGCACTGCCGAGGCAGAAAGCCGAGCGCCGGATAGAAGGTGAAGAACTCGATCGTGGTCAGCGCCATGCCGATCGCGGTCAGCACGCCGAGCTGGCGACGGCGCTCAGAGCACGGAGAAGCCGATGACGGCGAAGGCGCTGGCGGTGGTCGCGCGAGGCGGCGATGTTGGCGCGCCCGAGACCGCCAGCGTGCGCGGTGACCGCCGGCCAGCTGTCGCCGCCGTGCGCTGCGCGCTCGTCGAGCAGGCGGCTGTAGAAATAGACCGCGGAGTCGATCGACAGCCCGTAGAGGATGGCGGCAAAGCTCAGCGAGACGGCGTTGAGCTGGATCGTAGAGCAGCAGCGACAGCGCGAACGTGACCAGCGTGGTGACGATCAGCGGGTAGGTGACGTAGGGCAGAACGCGCAGGTTGCCGCAGCCGAGATGAAGATGGCCAGCACGCCGAGCAGCGCGCGAGGACCGTATAGCGGGCGAATGTCGCCGCTTGAACGTCGCCGGCGTCCTCGACGGCGAAGACATAGGCTGCCGGCCAAGCGCACGCGCACGCCGTCGGCGCCGAGCTGCGCGCTTCGGCACAGCGACGGCGGCGTCCACCTGCGTCGAGCAGCCGCTCGGCTGAAGCGAATGTCGAACGCAGAGCCGCGCGGATCGCACGAACACCAGCAGCGCCGTCGCCGTCGCGCGACGTGAAGTAGCCGCCGTCGAGGGTCGGCGCGCCGCCGAGACGCGCGGCGAGATGGCGTCCGGCCAGCGCGGCGGAAGCCCGAGCGGATCGTCGGCGACGGCGCGCGCGGTGCTGAGATCGAACGGCGCGCTGAGGATGGCGCGATCGGCGGCGACCTGTTGCGTCGATGCCTTCCGGCGTCAGCCGCTCGGCGATCTGCCCGTACGCGCCTCGGGGATGTAGTTGAACAGGTAGGTGCCGAGCATGCCGTCGAGCATCTGCGCGCCGATCGATGCGGCCGTAGACGTCCGCGACCGCCGTATCGAGCGCGGTCAGGCGGGTGCGTCAGCAGCGTCGACGACGCGGTGCAGCGTCGGCGGGCGGTGCACCGTCGACGATGACGAAGAGCTCGTCGAGCTGGCCGAAGCTCGCCGACGAACGCCCTGAAGTCGTCGAACGCCGGCGTGCCGCGCGGCAGCATGCTGAGGCACGTCCGATGTCGAGGCGCAGCCGCGTCAGCGAGAAGCGCCGCTCAGCCAGCGTCGAGCGCCGCCGAGGCAGCGATCATGGCGCGGTAGTGCCGCCACGATCGCCGCCACCCAGCGCGCGTAGGAAAGAGCCATGGTTCAGACCGCCCTGACTGCTATCCGGCGACCGGGCGAAACAGATCGTCGGACGAGCGTCGGGTTCACCTCGTAGCGGTCGATGGCGATGATCGACCGACTGGCGGCGCTGCGGGTACTCGAGGCGTGATGCGGAACGGCAGCGCGATGCCGCCGACCGACGCGGTAGTCAGCGTAGCGAATCGACCGGACGCGGTGCGCCGATCGCCGTAGGCTCGCCTCCTCGACGATGCCGTCACTGCCGATGCGCAGCGGTGCGGCGCAGTTCGCCGCCGTCGCGGCAGTCACCCTGACTGATCGTTCGGCCGCGGCCGACGCGGCGTCGCACAGTCCGGGAAACGCGTACGGCTCCGGCGCAGGAACGCCTGGCCGAGATCCTCGCGCGAGAAGGGCGCGAACTCGCCGATGCGATCCGCGCTGCGCCTGCATCGGCGAGCGGCAGCGCCACCCAGGTCTGCTCGCCGACGTCGACAGGTAGTCGAAGACGGTGAAACCGATGGGCAGCATCAGGCGCAAGCGGAAGCGGTCCGGCTTCGCGACCAACAGCGACGCCGTCCGCCGAACGATCGCTGTCAGGCAGCCGGGCGACGGAGCTGAAGACGCGCGCGCAGCGAGTCGGACCGCGCTCCTCGTTGGCTTGCACCGCAGCCAGTCGCGCAGCCGGCGTCAGATCGGCAACGCGCGCGGCGCCGGCGGGTGCCACAGTCGCGCAGCCGGCGATGCAAGCACGACGACTGAATGTGCGGAGCGGCGCCCGCTCCGTCATGGCGCCGACGGGCGAGAGGGCGGGCGGGCTGATCGCGGTCCCAGCATGGAGCCTGCGGCTCATTGCGGCGGCGTCGTGTGCAGATCGAAGGCTGTCGGCGGGCGGAGTCTGATTGCGCTGCACGTCGCTCATGGCGATCGTCGAGGCTGATCGCCGAGCGCATCGTCGAGGTGCATCGTGCTCATCAGCGAGGTCGGGTCCGGCGAAGCGCAATCGGATGGTGCGGAAGAGCTTGCTGCCATTCCGGCACGGTTGGCGTCAGCGTGACCTCGATGCCGTTGTCGACGGGCACGGCCGTGACCTGGAAGTGCTTGACGCAGTGTGCGCCGGCGAGCCACTGAACATGGCGCCGAGCTCGCTGAACATCGCCGCCATGGGCGTCATCGACGAGCTGCTGCTTGATCGGCGCGCCGCGAGGCCGGGAATGCTCGACGTCTGCTGGCCGTTGATGACGAATCGCGGCGGTGCGCGGCGATTCCGATCTCCAGGCGCATGCGGTCGGGGCTCTGGAAGACGAAGCGGCCGGTGGAGACCAAGCGGCTCGTCGAGCAGCGAGAGGTGCTTGGTCTGGGTGAAGCGCGCGCTGATGCGTGCGCGTGTCCCGCTGTGCGCGCCTCGATGGCGCGCAGGCAGGAATCGGTCGAATCGCAGGCGGCGCGCGCTGACGCCGTGGGTCGAGGAGCAATCGCCGCCAGCAACCACGGAATGCCGATCGGCGCGTCTATGCCGCGGCACCATGCCCGCGCGGTGTAGGATGAAGTCGGCCAGGGCGTCGATGGAGGCGAACGGCGGCTGTGCCGACGTGCTCGTCCGGGATGGTGACGCGGAAGCGTTCCTCGACCAGCACGACCAGCTCGAGCGCATCGATCGAATCGAGGCCCAGCCTTCGACGAAGATCGGGGCGGCGTCCCTCGAGTGTCCTCCGGCCGCTTGCCCTCCAGCTTGAGGGCCCCTCGACGCAGCAAAATTTTGCAAGTTCAGTTTCAGCTCGTTGCGCTCCATGGGGACTACTTATGGGAGCGCGCTTACCTGGAGCCGCAAGGCATCAAACGGTCTGGACAGAGTGGGGCTGGGGCGCGCGCGTGAGCAGCCAGACGAGGAATATCGCTCCAAGATCAGGTCGGCCGACGCCAGGATCGGCGCGCGCAGCGGCATGGCGTCGATCGACCAGAAAGTGCACACGACCAGGGCGACGAACGACAATTTCCCTGCCGTCGCGATGGCGATGAAGAGCCGATCCGAGCGTCCCACCATCGCGGTCAGAGATAGCCGATCCCGAAGAGCAGAACGAACAACCCGATCGTGAGCAGGTAGAACGGGTCTCCGCCGGCGAGGGAAACCCGCCATGACAGCGCATCGACTCGGCCGCCGGAAGAAAGGTCATCTGCAACGGCGATGATTGGCCACCGCGGTGACGCGCAACGTGCGTCGCATCCAGCTCGGCAGCGGAAGCATGGCGGCTGAGTACTCCTCGGCGCGCGGAAAAGGCAAGACTGGCTTACACGGATTCCGCGGGTGGATCCGTGCGATCCGTGTAAAGTCTTTTTCAGAGGCCTGGTGCCGAGCCGAGAAATTGCACGTCGCCGGCCTGGCTGGGATCGTCGACGCGCGTGGCGATCTCGAGATAGGCGGCGGCGGAGAAGAAGCCGAGAAAGTCGTAGATCAGGCCGACGCCGCCGCCGATGCCGGCAGGCGCAGCGGCTGACGTCGTAGATGCGCCCGGCGGAGTTGCTGACCGCTGCCGGTGTCGAGCAGGAACTTGACCTGAGCGCGGCGCAGCACCAGCAGGTCGAGCAGGTTCAGGTCGAGCTCGACGGAATGATCTCTTGGCGCAGCTCGGTGCGCAGGCACGAAGATGTTGCGCGCCAGCTGCTCTTCGGCGCCGATGCCGCGGATCGAGCGCGAGCCGCCGAGGCTGTAGCAGGCTCTGGTTGGGAACGATGCCGGTGCTGAAGGCGCTGCTGAAGACCGTTGAAGATCTGGCCGGCGGCGACCACGGCGCGTGGGCTGCCAGCAGCAGGTGGCCGACGCCGCTGACGCATGCCCCGAGTCCGACATAGCCGATAGTCGCTGCCCAGGTGCGTGTCGTAGACTAGTCGGCATAGAGGCGAAAGCGGCTGCTGGCTGGCTCGGATCAGTCGGTCCAGAAGACGTTGGTAGTCGTAGCGCAGGCCGAAGCCGCCGAGGTTGCCACGTCGGTGCGCACGACGGTCAGGTCCGACGCGGTCGGCAGTCGCTCTTCTGCTTGAAGCCGGCGTCGAGCCCCGCGAAGGTGTAGAAGCCGTAAGAGGTTGCTGGCGGTAGCGGGTCGGGTCGATCGGCTCGCCCCAGTGCAGGCGACCGCCGGCGGTGAAGCCGATGCCGCGGTTGGTATAGAAGCCGGCGACGGCGAGGTCCTTGCGGTAGTCGTAGCGGAGCGCGGCCGACGGCGAGCGCAGAAATGCCGAACTCGGTCGAGCTGACCTCGACGTCGGCCGAATCGAGCACGACCTGCACGCGCGGCGGCCATGCGTTGTTCGAGCGGTCGTCGTCGATCAGCTTGCGGTCGGGATCGATCACCGCCTGATAGGCGCGCTGCGAGGCGTGGCGCGAGATGATCGCGACGTCGCCGCCGCTCTTCCAATGCAGGTCGACGTCGGCGCCGCCGATGCGTGCTGCAGGCGGACGGTGACCGGCTCGGCGAACGGGCCGCGAGCTGACGCGGCGGACGGTCGACCGTGCTGCGGTAGCTGATCGTCCTCCGGCGCGTTGAAGTCGGTCTCGTCGACCCGGTAGTCGATCGCCGGATACGGCCCGGTCCACTCCTCGAGCCGGACGGCGATCTCGGATCGCCGGAGCTCGTCCGACCGCGCAGCTCGCGCAGCGCGCGCCGGCGGTCGCAGGCACTGGTCGAGCAGCGCGTCGAACGGTCGCCGGCGGACCGAGCTGCTCGCGCAGCTTGGCGATGCACGACGTGACCGGGCGGGCGCTGCGGTTGAACGTCGCGACCTGCGCGTGCAGCGGGTCGACCTCCTTGGCGCGCGGAAAGAACGCGCCGACGAAGGGAATCTTCGGCGTGCGTCTCGAACCGGTCGACGACGGCGAAGACGTTGAGCAGCTCGATCCAGTCGTAGACGCGTGCGCCGCTCGGGCTGACTGCGGTTCATGAAGCGCTTCCGCCAGCGCGTACGAGACGTCCCTCGCTCACCCAGTAGTAGTCGCGTCGGCCGGCTCGCGCATCGGCCAGTCGCCGGCCGCAGCAGCTCGGCGTAGACCGGCCTGGGCGAGCTGCAGCTCGTGAAACGGCCGCAGCACCGGCGGCGAGCTTGAGCATGCGGTCGGAGATCGATCGACGTCGCCCTCGCCGGCGGCGGCGGTAGATCGAGCCGCAGCGGCGCTTCGACGCACCACCAGCTCGGGCGGCGGCGCGGTACGCGCCGGCGGCCGCATAGCGCGATCACGTCGCGCAGCGCTGCGAGCAGCGATCTCGGTCGGGCTACGGCTCCGCAGCTCGACGCGCGATGGCCCAGACGCTGCGGCCGCTGGCAGCAGCACGATGCGCGTGCCGTCGACGGTGGTCTCGGCGCGCAGCAGACGCGGCGCGGCGATGAGCGACAGATAGTGCACCGCCGGAACCTCACGCGTGCAGCGCCGCGCCGGCCGGCACGTAGCGGCCGTTGAGCACCATCTCATGCCAGGCCGTAGGTCGCGGACAGCGTGACGTCGAAGTCGGCCAGCCCCGGGCGGCGCGTCGAGATCCCACTGGCCGCCTCGTGCGCAGCGTCGGCGAGGTACGGATACCAGCCGCCGACCAGCGTGAGCTGGCCGTCGAACTCGCCGAAGCTGCCGAAGCGGTGCGGCACGGCGGTCGACGCGATAGCGCAGCGACGAGCGGCAGCGTGGCGCCGGGCGGCGAGGTCGGCGATCCAGCACGCTCGCTGACCGCGCCGCGCGGCAGTCAGGCCGCTCCAGCGGCGTTGCGATGCCGACGGTCGCGCCTCGCGCACTCCAGGCTGCATCGCGCCGGGATCGAAATCCTTATCAGGATAGAGGTACTGCCGATAAGAAATCGTTGATGTGCGTGTCGACCTCGAAGCGGTTGGGAAGAGGAAGAGCACGGCCTCGCGCACCGTCTGCGACGAACGATTGGTGAAGGCGACGTCGACGGTGCCTTCGATCTGCACGGTTTACCTGGGTGCGAGCGTGGCATCGACCCGATGACTGCAGCCCGCAAGAGGAGCGGCGCGGCTGCAGGTATCGCCAGCCCGACGGCGGCGACGAGTGCGCTGATGAATACGACGCGGGCGCGCGCGCGGCCTGCAGGCACAGTCGATCTTCGACGCCGACGGATCGGCGCCCGCATCGGCTCCGCCGATCACGGGTCGCGCCTGGCCTGCTTACTGGCGGGCGACGGTGCCGCTCGGGGCCGAGGTGCGCGACCAGCGCATGCACGGCGTTGACGAACGACTGGTGAAGAGCAACGATCAAGTTTGGTGTATCGAAGGCGGTGGCCAGCGAGCTGATGTTCTCAAACGTCACTGAATTGAGAACCTCGCGGTGCGAGGATGCGATCGAGCTTCAGCTTCACGCGGTCGGCGGTGAGCGGCGGTGCGTGCGAGTCGTTCCACTCGATGATCGTCGGAGTAGCAATACGTAAC
>ERZ1370068.11352-contig-9973_pt1 | contig 34243 bp, 61 predicted proteins | sample MGYA00561227_ERZ1370068 | MGnify/ENA primary metagenome ERZ1370068 (study PRJEB38410, sample SAMEA6850437) | metagenome | study: Metagenomic assessment of the ecological functions of the soil: analysis of the soil microbiota associated with the...
ATTGTACTTCGTTCAGTTACGTATTGCTGTTCCGGGGTGTGCGGGACCGTGATGTAAAGGCGATGGCTGGCTTGATGAACGCCGTTGCGAAAAATTGATCGCGAAGAATCATCAATGATCAACACCTCGACGTTCGGCTGGTGGAGCGACGCCGGGATCAGCTCCAGCACGCTTCTCGATCGTCGTCTCCGCGGTGTAGGCGACGATGAAGTAGACGCGCTTCCACGCGCAGGTCAGCAGGCAACAGGACTCATTGTCCCGTATGCAGCTATAAAACAGGGCCAGTCGTCCGGCCCGTTCCGAGCCGCCGGAGTGTTCTTCGCCAGGACGCGTCGGCTGTGTTACCGATCGTCGTTGTCCCCCAGGTCGCTGCAGCGCCTCACGGACTTTGCGCAAAGAGCGCCGGACAAAAGGGTCCGGCCGCGAGATGATCAGAGCTCGTGATTCCCCGTTTTGGCCACGGCGTTCAGATTCGGAATCCCAACGGCTGCGAGCGCGCAGGTGGTGGCGAACAATTCCCATCGCCGCGACCGCAATGCGTTCCTGGATGAGCTGCATTTCCATCACCTGGCTCGCGATAGGTGATCAAAGCGCCTTATCGACCGCGAAGTTGAACCGCCCCAGACGAGTCGCGCCAGCTGCCCGGCGTAGGTTCCGGAGCTGAGCACTGCGCACCGGCACGTCCGGTGCGCTCGACCGCCGCGCTCCAGCCGCTTCAATCCGCGCCCCAGGCTTTTTGCGCGATCCGGACGCCACGGTTTCAGCATGGTCTGTGTCGTAGATTTCCTCGAACTCCATTCCCGGCCGCGCATTCCGACGAGCGCGATGAATGAGGTCAGGACTTCGTTCGACTGCCTTCGCCGATCTGGTTGATCCGCGCGTCGCGCAACATTCGGCCCAGCGGAGAATCATCGAAATAAGCGGAGCCGCCATGGATCTGAAAGCAATCGTTGACCGCTTCCCATAGCCGATCGGTGGTGAAAACTTTCAGCATCGCAGTCTCGATCATGTAATCCTCGAGCCCGCGATCGATGAGCGATGCGGTCACACTGGTCATCGCTTCCATCGCGTAAACGTCGGCTGCCATGCGCGCGATTTTCTTCTTCACCAGATCGAAAATTGCCCTAGCGTTTTGTTGAATTGCTGACGCGTGTTGGCGTGCTCGACCGCCGAGTTGCAGGCAATGCTTGGCCGCGCCGGTGCAGCAGGCGCCGAAAGTGGTGCGGCCGAAATCCAGAACGGTGAGCGCGACGCGGAGGCCTTTGCCTAAGCGGGCCGAGAATATTTTCTTTCGGCACCCGCACATTGTTAAACCGAAAACGACCGGTTGCCGTTCCGCGAATCCCGAGCTTCGGCATTCGAGCCTCGATCATTTCGAAGCCCTCCATGTCAGGCGTGACGAGGAAGGCGGTGATCGCGTCTTGCCTTCGCTTCCGGGACGGGTGTGCGCGCCATCACCGTCAGCACCTGCGGCGATCCGAGGCGTTGGTGATGTAACGCTCGCCGTTGAGGATGAAATGCGGAGCCGTCCTCGCTCGGTGTGGCCTGTCATCTGTGACGATTGGCGGCGTCGGAGCCGGCCTCGCGCTCGGTGAGCGAAAGCCGCGAGCTGCTCGCCGTTCATCAGCCGCGGCAGCCATTTTTCCTGTTGCCTTTCGTTCCAAAAGGAGCAACGCGCGAATGCCAATGGAGTGATGCGCGTTCGTGAAAACGGCAGTCGAAGCGCAGCGCGCGCCGATTTCCTCAGCTCTTGCAATACTGCATCTGGGAAAACCCGCGGCCGCCGACTTCCTTGGGCGCGGTCATGCCGAGGACGCCGCCCGGCCGAGGCCGTCGATCACGTGCGCGGGGATGTCGGCCTGCCGATCGATCTCCCGCGGGTCGAGGTGCTCGTCGAAAATGCCGAAGCTCGAGCGATCGACATCGGCTTGTTGTGTGCAGGTCAGGCGCGGTCGGGCATCGCCTGGTCGGCCGACAAAATCTCCGAGGAACAAACCCTTGGCGAGGCCCAGTTCCTGACGGCCGCTGAAGAGTAGTTCCTCGGCCTGTTGAATTTCCTTCTGTCGTTGAATGTGGTCTCGGTGAGTGCCATAAAGTGGAAGGATCGAATCGGCTCGAAGGGTGCCGATAAAGCGGCACTGTAGCAAATGGTGGCCAATTGTCCAGCGCCGCGGACAGGGCTCAGAAAAATGGCGCAAAATCAAACTGTTGTCGACGGACGAGCGGAACCCCGTGTGAAAAAGTAATGTTAGGGGTTAAGGCGAACGATTCCTCGTTCGCCTCTTCTTCTAACTAGCATCCCGGCTGGTGCCGCACTCTGGTGCAGACACCGCAGGCGCCGGCCCGGATCACTTTGTTGCTTCCGCAATGCGAGCAGGTGATGTCCATGAACATGTTGCCCAGGGCCTCGGTCACGCGTTCGGCGTGGGTTCGGCCGTTCGTCAGGCCGATGGGCTTTCCCTCGTTAGGCGCGTGGTTCGTGATGACGTCGATCAGGTCCTGTCCGCCCGTCCGCGAAAGATCGGAGACCGGGCGATTGACGGCACTTCTTTTCCATGTCGGCGATTTCTTTCAGCGGCAGCTCGGGATGCGAGCGGCTGAGGCGAGGTCGCTTCCTTGTAGCCCTTGATGAACTGGCAGCCGAGCCAGCGGAAGACGTAATCGGTAATGCTGCTGGCGTTGCGGATATCGGGATTCTTGGTGAAGCCGCTCGGCTCGAAGCGTTGGTAGGCGAATTTCTTCACCAGGCCTCGAGCGGCACGCCGTACTGCAAGGCCATCGAGGTGAGCGTCGCGACGGTATCCATCAGGCCGCCGATGGTGCTGCCTTCCTTCGACATCTGGATGAACAGCTCGCCGCGGCTGGCCATCTTCGTAGAGCCCGACGGTGATGTAACCTTCGTGGCCCGCGATCTCGAATTTGTGGGTGAGCGACATGCGCGTGTCGGACATGCGATGGCGCACCGGGCTGATCGACCTGGACCGGCAGCGTATGTCGCACTTCCTCTTCCAATTCGATGACGCGTTTGTCGAGCTCGCTTCACCGGTCGCGCCAACGCCTCCGGCCGGACCGCGCCCATGTCTTTGGTCTTGCGCGTGTTCAAGGGCGCGGAACGCTTCGAGCCGTCGCGGTAAATGGCGATCGCCTTCAGCCCGAGCCGCCAGCCCTCGATGTAGGTGTTCATGATCTCGTCCACCGTGGCCGTTTCCGGCATGTTGACTGTCTTGGAAATCGCGCCGCTCGGAACGGCTGGCGCGCTGCCATCATCCGCAGATGTGCACCGGTAGCCTAACGAGCGCTTGCCGCGGTAGGCTTGAAGGCGCAATCGAAGATCGCAGGTGTTCTCGCTCGCAGCGCCGGAGTGATTATCTGAGCCGTCTGCTCGTCGCCGGCACGCATCTTCGATCTGATGTCAGTCGAGGATCGATGTGCGCGACGATGCGCTCGATCTCCTCGCGGATTGTAGCCGAGCTTCTCGAGCGCGGGCGTCACCGTTTGGTTGACGATCTTTCAACATGCCGCCGCCCGGCGAGCAGCTTGTATTTCACCAGCGCGATGTCGGGCTCGATGCCAGTGGTGTCGCAATCCATCAGGAAGCCGATCGTGCCGGTCGGCGCGAGCACGGTGACCTGCGCGTTGCGATAGCCGTGTTCCTGGCCGAGCTCAGCGCGCGCGTCCCAGACTTTGGCGGCTTCTTCTTTCAAATAGCCGAAGCGTTCTTCGTTGTCTGGAATGTCTCGCAGCATCGCGCAGCGATGTTGTCGATCTTCGAGCATCGACACGACGTTGTCCTTTGCGACCGGTCGTTCGGCAACACCGCTGGCGCGCGGCATCGCGATAGCCCGGGAACGGCCCCATCGCCGCAGCCATGCGCGCGCTTTCGGCATAGCGCTTCGCCGGTCATGATCGCGGTGATCGCGCTCGCAGAGCGCGCGGCCTTCCACGCTGTCGTAACCGTAGCCGTAGCTCATGATGAGCGAGCCGAGGTTCGCGTAGCCGAGGCCGAGGGTGCGAAAGATGTGCGAGTTCTCGGCGATCTCCTTGATCGGGTAACTGGCGTTATCGACGATGATTTCCTGCGCGGTGATGAAGACGCGGACGGCGGCTTTGAAGCGCTCGACATCGAACGCGCCGTCCTCGCTCTTGAACTTCATCAGGTTGAGCGAGGCGAGATTGCAGGCGGTGTTATCGAGGAAGAGATACTCCGAGCACGGATTGGTGGAATTCTGGCGGCCGGTGCCTTTGCAGGTGTGCCACTTGTGGATCGTGGTATCGAACTGCATCCCGGGATCGCCGCAGATGTGGGTGCCTTCGGCGATCTTGCGCAGCAGGCGCGCGCGTCCTTGCGTCTCGCACGGCGAGCCGTCGCGCACGCGGCGCGTCCACCATTCGCGGTCCTCGATCGCGGCGTTCATGAAGTCGTCGCTCACGCGCACGCTGAGGTTTTCGTTCTGATACATGACGGAGCCGTAGGCGTCGCCGTTGTAACTGCCGTCGTAACCCTGTTCGATCAGCGCCCAGGCTTTCTTCTCTTCCTTCTGTCTTGGCGTCGATGAATTCTTCGATGTCGGGATGCCAATCCTTGAGCGTGTTCATCTTCGCGCGCGCGCCGGGTCTTGCCGCCGCTCTTCACCACGTTCGCGACCTGATCGTAGACCTTGAGGAACGAAAGCGGTCCGCTCGGTTTGCCGCCGCCGCTCAGCTTTTCGCGCGTGCTGCGCAACGAGGAAAGATCGCTGCCAGTGCCGCTGCCGTATTTGAAGAGCATCGCCTCGCTCATCGCCAGCCGCATGATGTCTTCCATCGTGTCGTCGACCGACTGGATGAAACAGGCGCTGCCTTGCGGATATTCGTATTGGGTCGAGGCGCGCTCGGCTTGCCTGGTTTCGCGGTTGTAAGAAGTAGTTGCCCGACGCCCGCATCCTTGCCGATGCCGTACTTGATGAAAGAGGCCGACGTTGAACCAAACCGGGCTGTTGAACGCGCCATACTGATTGGCGCAGAGCCAGGTCAACTCGTCGTAGAAAACTTCGGCCGCTTTTCGCGTCTGCGAAATAACCGTCGGCGATGCCCCAGTCGGCAATCGTGCGCGTGACGCGATGGATCAACTGCCTGACGGAACGTTTCGCGGCCGCCCTTGTGAGGATCGAGCGCCGTTGGCGATGTCGCCGTAGAAATATTTTGAGACTGCGATCTTGGTCGCGAGCGGGCTCCAGCTTTTCGGCACCTCGATATTCTTCCTGCTTGAAGATCACCTTGCCGCTGTCGTCGGTGATCTCGGCGGTCCGGCGTTCCCATTCGAGCTGATCGAACGGCGAAACGGAGGCTTCGCTAAAAACGCGCTCGAAACGCAAGCCGCGTTTCTTTTTCGGCGTGGACTTGCGGCGACGCGAGAGCGAGCGACGATTTTGGCGAGCGTGGTGGGCTGGAGACCGGATTTGAGTTGGATCATGGTTATTGGTTAAGGCGGTTCGGGTTGCGGTGAATAATTGTTAATTATCCTCTGAAGCGCTCGGTGAATATCCTGTGGAGACACCTTAACAACAGGATATTGTGCCTCGATCAGTGTGAACTCCACCATATGCGGCCATTCTGGACCCCCTGATCAAGCCTTTTATTTGTAACACATTTTTTGGGCCGGTGACAGCCGAATTTTGGTCGGTTTTTGGCCAGAGAAATGCTTGCGAAGAACGACGACGGTTTCGGTTGGGGTTCGATCCGCGAAAATAATCCCTTGGAAAGCCGGTTAGACAATCGTTCGACGCCGTCGAAAAACTGGATCTTTACCCTTAGGATATGGCCAGTACTGCGCGCGATACCCCGATCAAGCGCAAGCTCATGCTCGTGATCCTTCTCACCTCGGGATTCGCGTTGTTCTTATTAGGCAGCGCCCTCATCACCTATGAGCTTCTAACCTTTCGGCGCTCGCAGGCGACAAACATGGAAGTTCTGGCCGAAATCATCGGCGCCAACAGCACGGTCGCGATCTCTTTTCCGAGATCCGCATAGCGGGCAGAAATTTTGCGTGCGCTTCCGCCGAGCGCCAGGTGATCAAAAGCGCGCGATCTACGATCAAAATGGCGATCTCTTCGCTCGCTTCCCGCCCGGCCGCCCAGTGGCCGAATTTCCGCGAAATCCTCGCGAGAACGGATATCGCTTTACCCGTACTCATCTTTCGCTTGTCCAACCGATCTGGCAGGACGGGATCGCGGTTGGGAACAATCTTTCTCCAGGCCGATCTCGGCGAGATGTACTCCCGCTTTACGGTTTACGGGTTGCTGCTCCTTTTGTCGGTGCTGCGTCCTCGTTAGGCGCGATTGCTCTAACGACGACATTGCAGCGCCGGATTACCGTCCCCATTCTCGAGCTGGCAAAGGTCGCCGGCTCGGTTTCAGATCGCGCCGATTATTCCGCTCGCGCAATCAAGCACGGAAACGACGAGATCGGGCAGTTGACGGATGCGTTTAATCGCATGCTCATGCGCAATCGGCGAAAGTAGCGCCGCGCTCGCTGCCAGTGAGGAACGGCTTCGGCTGCGCTCGAAGGTTCTCGAACGGGAACCTGGGATTGGAACATTCAGACCGGCCGCATCACCTGGGATGATTACATGTATCCTCTCTACGGCCGCGGGAAGAAAGACTTCGACGGGCGCATCGAATCCTTCCTCCAAATGGTCTACCCCGATGACCGCGTGCTGCTCGATCGAGCGACCCAGTTCGCGATTGCGCGGCAAGAAAACCATCGATGTTGACTTTCCGAATTGTTGATCTCGACGGCTCGATCCGTCACATGGCGTCGCGTGGTCGCGTCTTTTATGACGAGAGTGGCGAGGCCGTGCGGATGAGCGGCGTGAACATGGACATCACCGCGACCAAAAAGACCAGGAGGAATTGAGCCGGGCAAAGGAAGCGGCCGAAGCCGCGAATCAGGCGAAGGACGATTTTCTCGCCATCCTCAGTCATGAATTGCGGACGCCGCTCACTCCAGTCCTGGCCGCCGTCTCAATGCTCGAAGAAGACCAGAATCTTTCCTCCAGATATCATGGCGCGAACTGGAAATGATCCGGCGCAACATCGAGGTAGAAGCGCATCTGATCGACGACCTTCTTGACGTTACAGGAATTATCCGCGGCAAGCTGGAACTGACACGTCAACCGGTCGATGTCCGTCCGTTGATCGAGCATGCGATGCAAAACTACTGCGCCGGCGCGGCGATGAAGAAGAACCTTCGGGTCTCGATTAAGATCACCGCGGCCGAAACGCATGTGCTGGGTGACAGCTTCGCGGATGACGCAGGTTTTCTGGAACCTGATGCAAAACGCCTGCAAATTTACTCCGAGCTTCGGTTCGATCGACGTTCACGTTTTTAATGAACCGGCTCGGCCAAGATCTGGAAGTCGGGAGGAGTTTCGACCCGATCTTGTGGTTGAGATCACGGACAGTGGGATCGGCATTAGCCCCGACCATATGTTGCGGATCTTCAATGCCTTTGAGCAGGGTGAACGCTCGCGGACTCGCGTCTTCGGTGGACTCGGTCTTGGGCTGGCGATCAGCCGCGCAATCATCGAATTACACGGCGGTGCGATCACGGCTTCGAGTGATGGCCAAAAGCCGTGGCGCAAAGTTTACCGTTCGTTTGCGCACACCGCTGCCCGGTGCCCGCCGAATCACTTCCACCGGACGCCGGGGGCTGCCACCAGCGGCTCGGTCTCGTCGCGCTCGCTTCGCGTGCTACTGGTGGAGGACCATCGTGATACGGCAAATCAGCTGACCCGCCTTCTGCAGCGAGCAGGTCACGATGTGACCTGGGCCGGCAGTTTGCGAGAGGCCCGTGGATATATCGCCGCGACAGGGGATGATCCCGAGGCCCAGGGTTTCAACATTTTGATCAGCGACCTTGGCCTGCCGGATGGCAGCGGACATGACCTGATGCGGGATCTCGCCAGTCGCCAAGCGATGCCTGGGATCGCGCCTCAGTGGTTATGGAATGAAGGACGATATTCTTGATAGCATGGCGGCGGGCTTTTCGAGGCACATCACCAAGCCTCGTCGATTGGCAGGAACTTAAACTTGCGATTCAGAAATCGCCGCCGACCAGGAAGCGCTTAGGCGGTCGTTAGCCTACGAGCGCGTTCGCGATTGCAAATCAAGTCCGCTCTTTCATAGTAGCGGTCGCGCAGGAAGGGTGGCTGAGTCCGGTTTAAGGCACTCGACTCGAAATCGAGCGTGGGGTTAAACTCACCGTGGGTTCGAATCCCACCCCTTCCGCCATGCCTATTCTGGGTCGTGCACCATATCTTACTTCATCCGTCGCGTGCCGGTGGTGATGCGCCTCAAGATGCTTCGAGCCGGCGCAGGACTCCGGAAAGCAGCAGCTCGTTTTTCAGGTTCACCCGGTAATCGAGATCGGCGCGCAGCCGGTCTTTTTGGCCCTCGCGATTTTGCGACATCATGATGATAGGCGCCTGCAAACCGGCAATCACTCCCAGGACAAGATTGAGCAGGACGTAGGGGAATATGATCGAAATGGATGGAACCAGCAGGTAGCTGTTAATTGCTACCCATAGCAGGGTGAACGACAATCGATACCCCGATAAACTTCCAGCTTCCGCCGAATTCCGCGATCAGGTCGGCCGCGCGATCGGCGACGGTAAGATGAGCCGCGTCTTCCTCATTGGCATTTCTGCGAAACGCGATGTCGCAAGAGATCGTCCGTCCTCCGCAGACGATGAGTGAGCGCGGTCAGAATGCCGAGCGTGATATCCGGGTTCTTTCGCAGGAAAGCGCGGAAATTCGCCGCGGGGGAGAACCGCCAGGCGGGAGTGAATGCTCGCAGTCGCGTCGGCCGAGCGGGCGTGCCCGTCGAGCAAGGCCATTTCGCCGAAAAACTCGCCGACGCGCAATTCCGCCGAGTGTGGTGTCGTAACCGTCAGCGTCCTTCACGCTGATGCGAACGCGGCCGCGTCTCGATGAGATACATGGCGTCGCCATTGTCGCCCCGGCTGAAGATTTGCATCCCGGCGTCGACTTCGCGCACGGAGAGAAGAGAGCAAAGCTCACGCGCCGCATTTTCATCCAGCGCGCGGAAGAGCGGCACTGCTCGCAAGGCTTCCAGTTTCATTGGCAACGATCCGTAGGCAATTTCAGTTCTTTCATTTCGCCAGGGGAGTATCGAGACGAAAATCGAAGATTGCCGTGAAAATTCTCAGACTCGAAAAATTTTCAAGCAACGGAAAACGCGGCTCAAATTCCGTCGCTTTCGAATTCAGCTTCTGATTAAACGAGCACATGTCCGAAGCGGCGACTCATGCAACTACTGACACTGATAATGCACTCTACGTGGGAGCGATTGCGACTGCCGTGGTCGCATTACTCCCGCATGTCAACGTTTTTATCCTGCCTGCATATGTCGTCGGCGCCTTCGTTGCCGTGCGCCACGCGACCCAGGCACGCGGCCGTAGCCTGCTTTTTAAGGAAGCCGCGAAACTCGGATTGCTGAGCACATTTCTCGGAACATTGTGCGTCGCCGTCCTCGTGGATCTGGTCTGGCTGTTTCTTGATTATCAGCTTTGGGTACAAACAGAACTCGGACTTAATGCTCGGGATTGTCGGGTCTTTCGCGGGACCCGTGACCCTCGATGCGATGCGCGATCAGTTTGCCCAACAGGCCGTGAAGCCGTTCCAGTGGTACATCTTCCTGTTCCAATTGATCGGGAACGCGATTTTCTGCGGAATCTTCGACACTCTCCGGGTTGCTTGCCGTAAGAATCTTTCCGGGCGCGTTCTGCTTAACCAGCCGTTGCCAGGTGACGCAGGCTAAATATCGTGGAGGGCGCGCTCCGCCTTTTCCACATTTGAAGGGCGCAGAATCATTAGGCCGGTGTTCGATTTTGGGCTCGAAGCGAGATACGCATATTCGATGTTGATGCCCGCCTTGGCGAGGCGATCGGCGATCATCGCCAGCGTCCCGGGCTCATTATTGCTCTCGATCATCAAAACATCATTCTCCAAAGCAAGCACACCGCGCTCGCCGAGAATCATCAGTGCTTTCGTCGGATCGCTCAGCACCATTCGAACCACCGCGTGATCGATCGTGTCGGAAGTTGCCAACGCGTGAATGTTGATCCGCTCCGCCGCCAGTTCATTACACACTCGGGAGAGCGCTCCCGGGCGATTGCCAAGGAAGACCGAGAGTTGTGTAGCCGTTTCAACCGAGACTTGCGGATTCATGCTTTCAGAATGCGTCCGCTGGCCGCGACTGACAATTAAACAATTTGTGTGGGCGACGGGATTTCGGGGCGAAGGCGTTCGACGAAAAGATTTTGGCCGAATAAATGACGCTGAGATTCGTCTGGACGACGCTGGCATCGAAGTATAATTAGCGACCGGTGACGGCAAAACCGACGAATTAAATCTTGGCAGGCCAACGAAAATTGGGGGCTTTCGACCATCTCCCAGCTTCTTTAGCCGGCAACGATTTCTATGGACAGTCGTATTAAGAATAATCATTATGGCGGCTGATAGAAATTAAATCGGCGGTCTTTCGCTGGACTCGCATCAGAAATCTGCACTAAACCCCAATCCTATGGTTCCAATTATTCGACTCCTCGCATCCCGGTCTAAACTCGGGATTCCTATTGGTATGCTCGCCGTGGCAATCGCCGGCGTGCTCACTCCTTCATCTGCCTTAGGCACTGCAGGCGATCTTTTTGTCACCGATCTCATCCACTGGTTCGGTCGTTGTATATGATCCGGATGGCAACCCGACCACCTTCGCAACCGGTCTGATAAGTCCGCAAGGAATCACTTTTGACCTGTCGAAGAACCTTTACGCGTGCGACGCAGGCGATGGAGGCGATGGCAATGGATTGATCAGTGAAGCTTACGATACGTTGGGCAACGGCACCGTCTTCCGTTCTGGCCTCAATAATCCAATCGGCCTCGACACCGACGGCTCCGATCTCCTCGTTTCCGACAATGGCCTGGATCGAGTTCTCCGTGTGCCTTTGATGGTATTCACCCGCCGACGATCTTTCAGAGCGGCGTCACCGCTCCGCTCGGTCTTTCGTCCCAAGCTGCTGAGCAGCTGGGTTTCTTCCGGGCTAGCATCGCCCACGGAAACTTTGTTCTGGAGCTTACCTGAAGATACATCGAACACCACGGATATCGACATCGCGGTCGGCGCCCGGGGCGTGGCGATTGATCCAACTAACAACATCTCCGTTAGCACCGACGCCGGGACCGTGGTCGAGATCATCTTTGGCACAACGACCCCGCTTGCTTTGCCTCCGGCTTCACTCAGCCGACAGGAATGGATTTCCGGCCGGCCAAGTTCAGTGGCGACACGGACCGCGTTGGCTTTCTATGTTGCCGATACCAGCACCGGAGAAATCTCCCAAATCAGCGGGACGGGGTGAAAACCACCTTTGTGGCTTCGGCGGAATGCCAAACTATGTCGCGTTTGAGACGAATGCTCCGGACTCCAACGCCAACTCCAACGCCATCGCCGACCCCGACTCCGAGTCCGACTCCAACCGTGAGTCCGACACCAACCGTGCCCCCTACACCCACGCCTTCGCCAGCGCCAGCCAAAAGCGCTTAACATTTCCACCCGCCTCGATGTCGAGACGGGCGACAATGTTGGGATTGGCGGATTCATTATCACGGGAGGAACTACTCCAAAGACCGTCATCATTCGCGCGATTGGGCCGTCACTTGCAAGTTCTGGAGTATCAGGAACGCTTGCTGACCCCGTGCTCGAACTGCATGAGCCGGATGGAACGGTCATCACGAACGATAACTGGATGGACAACAGCCAGGCCGACCAGGACACGATCACTGGCGTTGGGTTAGATATGTATAATGGCTTGCCGATCAGTGATCAGGAGGCTGTGCTGGTGGCTTCCTTGCCGCCCTGAAATGATACCGCCGGGAGCGGTGAGTACACCGCTGTTGTCAGCGGGAGTGGAGGAGGCACCGGTATCGGTCTGGTTGAAGTTTACGACTTGGATGACGCAGCGGCTGGAGGCTGAACTTGCGAACATCAGCACACGCGGTCTGGTTGGGACAGGCGACAATGTTATGATCGGTGGCGTAATCGTTGGCCCCGCCAATGCCGACCCGCCTAACGCGACGGTCGTGGTTCGCGCCATTGGACCATCGTTAGCTAACGCCGTTCCGCCGGTTACGGACGCTCTGGCTGACCCGTTCCTTGAGCTACACAATGTAAACGGAGACACTATCCAGGCGAATGATAACTGGATGGACGGCCCGGACGAGGCTGAGATCGACAGCCTTCAACTTGCTCCGGGCGATCACCTGGAGTCCGCGTTGCTCGCGAATCTCATTCCCGGCAACTACACCGCCATCGTTTCCGGGGTGGAGAGCACTACCGGAGTAGGACTCGTGGAGGTCTTTCACGTTGGGACTCCAGCCGCGCACTAGGTTCGGACTCTAGATAATAGTAGTTTAGGATAAGCAAGGCCAGCGCTGCTATGCGGTTGCTGGCCTTCGCCTCTTTTGCCTGATACGTAATTTCAACACCCTCTCGCCGGCTTGTGAATCGAAGGACGCCGAATTGCAGAATTGTGAAATAAGAACCCGCGCAGCGTTGCTTTCGATGCCGGAGATCAGAATTTTCTATGGACAGTTTTATTAAAAATGATCATTATGGCGATTATTAGAAAAATCAGAGGTATTCTCTATATTTCGCGTTGAGAAACCTGCACCAAATCCCAATCCTATGGTTTCCGATTATTCGACTCCTCGCGTCCCGGTCCAAACTCGGGATTCCTATTGGTATGCTCGCCATGGCAATCGCCGGCGTGCTTTCAACTCCTGCATGCGCCGCTCCCGGTGATCTTTATGTCACCGATCAGTCCACCGGATCGGTCGTTGTATATCGACTCGGACGGCAACCCGACCACCTTCGCAACCGGTCTGGTGAGTCCGCAAGGAATCGCTTTTGACTTGTCGAAGAACCTTTACGTATGCGACGCCGGTGATGGGGGCGACGGCAATGGATTGATCATGCGAAGTATGATACATTGGGCAACGGCAGCGTCTTCCGTTCTGGCCTCAATAATCCCCTCGGTCTCGACACCGACGGCTCCGATCTCCTCGTTTCCGACAACGGCCTGGATCGAGTTCTCCGTGTGCCCTTGACGGGATTCACCCGCCTACGCTCTTTCAGATTGTCACCGCCCCGATCGGTGTTTCGTCCCGTAAGCTGCGGAGCAGTTGGGCTTCTTCCGCTACATCGCCCACGGAAACTTTGTTCGAGAGCTTACCCGAAGACACATCCAACTTCACCGAAATCGACCTCGCGGTGGGCGCCCGGGGCGTGGCGATTGACGAATCCAACAACATCTTCGCCAGCACCGATGCCGGGACCGTGGTCAAAATCCTTTGGCACGACGACCCCGCTTGCTTTCGCCTCCGGCTTCACTCAACCGACAGGAATGGATTTCCGGCCGGCCAAGTTCAGTGGCGATACGGATCGCGTCGGTTTTCTTTACGTTGCCGATACCGGCACAGGCGAGATTTCCCAAATCAGTGGCACCGGGGTAAAGACAACCTTTGTTGCGGATGCTGGCATCTGAACTATCTCACGTTTGAGACGAATGCGCCGACGCCAACTCCAACTCCCACGCCTTCGCCGACCCCGACACCGAGTCCGACTCCAACGGTGAGTCCAACCCAACTCCGTCGCCCGCCGTGGGCAAGGCACTTAACATTTCCACCCGCGTCGATGTCGAGACCGGGGACAATGTTGCCATTGGCGGATTCATTATCACCGGAGGAACCACTCCCAAGACGGTCATCATCCGTGCAATCGGGCCGTCACTAGCGACTTCCGGAGTAACGGACTTCTTGCCGACCCGATTCTCGAACTGCATGAGCCGGATGGAACGGTGATCACGAACGATAACTGGAAAGACAACAGCCAGGCCGACCAGGACACGATCACTGGCGCTGGGTTAGACCATGTATAACGGCACGACGATCAGCGATATGGAATCTGTGTTGGTGGCCAGCTCTGCCACCGAAGGATGATTCCGTGGCCGGAAGCGGTGAATACACCGCGGTGGTTAGCGGCGTTAATTCCGGGACTGGAGTGGGCTTGGTTGAAGTCTATGACCTCGACGACCCTTCGGTGGAGGCCGAGCTCGCTAATATCAGCACGCGCGGCTTGTGTCGGGACTGGAGATAACGTCCTCATCGGTGGCGTCATCCTTGGTCCGCTCGATGCTGATCCTGCGCCTAACGTTAGCGTTGTCGTTCGGCGCTCGGGCCATCGTTAGCCAACGCAGTGCCGCCGGTTGAAGGTGCATTGGCCGATCCGTTTATTGAGTTGCACAACTCGGACGGCGACACCATCGGCGCCAACGATAACTGGATGGATGGAGACGACGAGGCAACGATTCAAGACTTGGGCCTCGCCCCGACGGAGCGATCGCGGAATCCGCTCTTCTCGCCAACCTTGTCCCCGGTAATTACACCGCGATTGTCACGGGTGTAGATAGCACCACGGGCGTAGGACTGGTCGAAGTCTTCCACGTCCCGTCTCCCACGGCGCACTAAGTCTCCGGGCGAGACATTCATAGTTTAAGATATAAGCGCGCAGCGCCGCTCCCGCGGTGCTGGCCTTCGTCTCTTTATCCCTTCGTTTACCTGCGCAACTTAGTCTCGCCGCTTGTGAACTGGAAGACGCCGACTTACGAGTCGTGAGATGAAAACGCGCGAATCGATGCTTTCCATTCCGCAGATCAGGCAGCAGTTCCCGGCGCTGGATCGTTGCCATGAATGGAAATCCGGTCGCGTATTTCGACGGACCAGGCGGCACCCAGCGTAACTGAGCGTAGTAGTGGAAGCAATAAGCGATTACCTGCTCCATCGACAACGCGAATACCCATTGGCGGTATCCGAGCAGCATCGAAACCGATCGCATCATCGAGTCCGCGCGCGGGGCCACGGCGGATTTCCTGAACGCTTCGGCTAACGAAATCGTTTTTGGCGCAAACATGACCACACTCACTTTTCATCTCGCCCGGGCCCTGGGTCGAAGTTGGGGGCCGGGAGATGAGATTGTCGTCACCGAGCTCGATCATCATGCGAATGTTGCAGCCCTGGCGCGCACTCGAGAAGGAGCGCGGCCCAACCATCCGGCTGGTGCGGATGCAACCGGAGACCGGGCAGCTCGATTGGCAGCATTTCTCGGAGCAACTGAGCGCCCGGACAAAACTGGTTGCGGTCGGGGCTGCTTCCAATGCGCTCGGCACGATCACCGATGTGCGCCGCGCGGCCGAGCTGGCGCACGCGCTTGGAGTCCAGGCTTCGTCGATGCGGTGCATCTTCGCGCCTCACCAGCTGGTCGATGTGCGGGGGCTCGATTGTGATTTTCTCGCCTGCTCAGCCTACAAATTTTACGGGCCGCATATTGGCATTCTCTACGGCCGGCAGGAATTACTCGCCGCGCTCGACTTCCCGAAACTGGAGCCTGCGCCTAACGACGCGCCGGAGCGTGGCGTGGAGACCGGCACGCAGAATCATGAAGGGATCGCGGGCACTGGGCCGCGATCGATTTTCTTGCATCACTGGTCGAGGGAGAAACACGGCGGGAACGGCTGGCCGCGACTTACGCTGGCCTTGAGGAACATGGCCGCGAATTCGTTAGGCAACTATGGGACGGGCTGGGGCAATCCCGGGAGTGTCAGCTTTATGGCCCGCCGCCTGACGAACCTCGGACGCCGCCACCGTGGCGTTTTCACGGTGAACAAGATTCCCTCGGGCGTGGTTGCATCCCCACCTCGCGGAGAAGGGAATCTTCTCGTTTCCGACGGCGATTTTTATGCCGCTACCGTGGTCGAGCGCCTGGGCCTGTCAGATCAAGGGCTGGTTCGCGCCGGCTGCGCCTGTTACACCACCGTGGAAGAAGTGGAGCGGCTGGTTGACGGCGTCCGCGAGATAGCACGACGTTAGCGGGACCTCATTCAGCAAAGCGAGAAAAGATGAAAGCAACCTGGCAAGGCACCAGCGCTGGCAGAAAGCGACGACACCGTTGAGGTCGAGGGGAATCATTTACTTCCCACCCGACTCAATTCGCGATCGGAGCATTTCCGGGAAAGCGACCAACACACCCACTGTCCCTGGAAAGGGAGGCGAGTTACTACGACGTCACTGTGGACGGGGAAGTGAATCCGGGCGCGGCCTGCGTATTACCCCGAGCCGAAGGAAGCTGCGGCAAATATCAAAGGGCCGGATCGCCTCTGGAAGGGCGTGCAGGTGGAATAGTCGCAGGACGAATGGCGGAATATCGTTTTTCTGCCGATGATCGCGCGCGCTCCCGCCTGAGCGCTGGACTTGTTGCTTTACCGGCGCCGCGCAGGCGATCCGGAATTCTTCTTGTTCATCCCGGAGGACCATTCTTCGTTCGGCCAAAGACGAGGGCAGCTGGTCGATCCTGAAAGGAGAAGCGCAGTCCGACGGAGACCTGCTTCACCCGGGCGCAAGATCGAGTTCGAGGAGAGAGTTGGGCTTCATCCCCGCGCGGAATTTTCTTCCGCTCGGCTCTGTGAAGCAAAAGGGCGGCAAGCGACCGTGCATGCCTGGGCGGCGGAGGTCATGATTTGCCTGGCGACTTCGTTCTTCAGCTCCAACACCTTCGAGCTGGAATGGCTGCGCGCGTTCGGCCGGATCCAATCCTTTCCTCGAAGTCGATCGGGCTGGAGTTTTTCCCCGTGAGCAAGTCGCGCGGGAAAAGATCAAGCCGCGCAAGCGGAGCTGATCGATCGGCTGCTCGCTCGCATTTGGGCAAGTGATCGCGATCGTTAGGGAGCGGCCTGCCTTTTCGGGTCGAGCGGTCAATTTGGCTAATGAATGCTTGACTCTTTCGAACCGGAATTTCGAAAATCGGACAATGAATGCCCGAATTCTCGGGTCACTTCTGGACCCTCCTTTGCCGGGCCGCCGTTGTCTTCCGCTGGCCTTTCGTTCAATGCCGCTCCCGGCCTTTCCTGCTGGAGTGACGCTCGGCAGCGATTGCCGCCGCGGATTTCAATCGGCGACGGTCATCTCGACTCTTGCGGTCGCCAACGAAATATCCTTCTTTGGGACTCGTCACGGTGTCGTTGGGCGAATGTTTCGACACGGCGTGGCTTTGTCGAGGCAGGGAGCTCTCGACCGCCGCAATTAACTCGGCGGCGATCGTGGCTGGTGATTTCAACGGCGACGGGAATCCCGATCTCGCGACCCTGAGTCACTGCGCTGACGGTCAGTGCCACAATGGCTCCCTTAGTGTGCTGCTGGGGAACGGCGACGGCTCTTTCAACTCGCGGTCACTTACCCCGATCGGTCACCGCCGGAACGATTGCAGCCGGTGATCTCCATGGCGACGGGAAATTGACCTGGTGGCGTCGAGCGAATTTGAGCGATCTTCATTAGCGTCTTCATTGGGCATGGCGATGGGAGTTTCGATCCCAGGTGTGAACTACTCCACTGGGCCACGCAGAATTTGGCCTACCGGGGTGGCGCTCGGCGATCTGAATGGCGATCAAAAACTCGACGTGATCGTGGCAAACAGCGATCTGTTTAGCTCTCGACCGTCACTGTTTTTTTGGGGAATGGGGATGGCACGCTGGGGGCGCGAAGCGATCCGTTGTCGTCGACGGTGACGCGACCGCGGTCGCTGCTGGCGATTTCAACGGCGACGGGAACTGGATGTTGCCCTTAACGACTGTCCTCCGTCGCCAGACTTCCAAGCGGGCTCGGTGATGACGATACCCTGCTCGGTAACGGCCGGGGCGGCCTCCGGGCCGGCGCCACTTACACGGTCGGTGCGCAACCGAGCGCGATCGGCGCCGTGGACTCCTGACGGTGCGGGAACGCTCGATTTGGCAGTAACCACCTCGCAAGGCAGCAGCGTGTCAGTGCTTGGTGGTAACGGAGATGGGACCTTTAAGCCGGTCGGAAATTTTGCGCCTGGAGCGTTTCCGGCCGGAATAGCTGTGGGCAATGCAAATCCCGATCGGCCACCCTGACCTTTTGGCGGTAAACCAGGCCAGCGACAACGTCAGCCTCGCTGATTGGTTCGCGGCTCGCAACGCCTGCAAAGCGCCGCAGACTTTCGCCACCGGACAGGGGCCGAGCACGGTCGCGAGCGGGGATTTCAACCATCGATGGCAGCTGCCGGACGCAGCCGTGATCAACTTTTACGAAAACACGGTCAGCACCTACTTCGGCGACGGAAAGGGCGCGGTTTGACCCAGTCGGCCACCTACCCTGGTGGTGATGGACCGGACGCGGTTGCAGTCGCGGATATCAATGGGGACGGCAATCTCGATCTCATTCTTGGTAGTCTTTACGAGTCGACAATTAACCTGCTTCGTTTGCAGCGAACGACGGACTTTTGCCAATCCGGTCGCGGTTCCGGCCCGCCAGCGAGTGACCGCAGTGGAGCGTACGATTTCAATCGTGACGGAAAGATTGACCTTGTCGCCGGCGTCGGGTACGAGCGGAAGCTGCTTCGTTGAATACCTGCCGGGTAACGGTGACGGAACGTTCGGAACCGAATCGCTATTTGCGGTGCAAAGTGACCCCGCCCCGATCGTCATCGGCGACTTTAACAACGACGGCAATCTCGACCTGGCAGTGGCGAACTTCCTTAGCAACAGTTTGAGCGTCCTGTTGGGAAACGGCACCGGCAGCTTTCAGCCGGCGGTAAACTATCCGGTCGGAACCAATCCGATCGCGATTACGGCGGGCGACCCTGAACGATGATGGTATTCTGACTCGCGGTGGCGAATCAGGCTCCATCAGTGCTCACCGAGCTACAGGGGACCGGCGATGGAACTTTGGTGCCTCCACCGCGACCGTGTCGTTCGGCGGTCAGCTGGTGGCTACTTGCCGCTGATTTCAATAGCGACGGAAAGTGTGATCTCGCGGTGTCGGAAGATAACGTCGGGTTGGGGCTGGCTTTCAATCATTGTAACGGATTGCCAGTTCGATAAATTCGTTGTCTCGGTGGCGGGAAATCCGAGCGGGATGACAGCCGCTGATTTTCGCGCCGGCGGCGGGCTCGATTTAGCTTTTATCAGTGGTGGTCAGGGTGGTTATGTCGGCAGCGTGTCCGTCCTCGTCAGCAGTATTCGTTAGGCGAACTCTTAACGCCACTCGCCAGACAATCACGGGCGCTCCGCATTGTCAGAGTAACTGGTAAGGGATCGACATCCACTCCGACGATCACTTCCTCCGGGAACGGCAGACGGTCGAGGACCTCGCGGATCAGGCGACTTAGCCTTACGATCGCTTCACCGCGGACGAGAATGTGAAAAACGATATTGCCCCTGGAGTTTTTCCAGCGGAGCCGGCGCCGGGTCGCCAATGCTATACTCGTTAGGCAAACTTCTCCTCAGTCGCCGGGTGAGCGTTTCGGCGGAAAAACGAGCATGGGTTTCATGTTCCGGAGCGCACGGTGATCAGGACCGCATGTTTGAAGCGGCGGAAAGTCGCAGCGTTCCTCGAAACTCCAGTCTCCTGCTCGAAGTAACCCGGCGAAATCGTGATGCCGCGCGAACTGGATCGAAGGAGCTAGAACGGCGTGTAAGTCTGCACGAAGACTTCGCCTGGCGCCTCGCCGCGTCCCGCGCGCCCCGCTACCTGGGTGAGAAGCTGGAAGGTGCGTTCGCCCGCGCGGAAATCGGGCAGATGCAGAGCGAGATCGGCATTGATGATTCCGACCAGGGTGACGTTCGGAAAGTGCAGACCTTTGGCGATCATTTGCGTGCCGACGAGAATGTCGATCTTTGCCGGCGCGAAACGCGTGGAGCGTCTCGCGATAAGCATCTTTGCGACGTCATCGAATCGGCGTCCATTCGCCTGACAACTGCCTTGCGGAAAGATGCGCCGAAACATGCGCCTCCACCTTTTCCGTTCCGAAGCCCGGCATAGATGAGCGCGTCCTGTCCACATTCCGGGCAACGCTTCGGGCACGGCGGCGCTGTGCCCGCAGAGATGACAACTGAGACGGGCGTTGGTGCGATGAAACGTCAGGGCCACGCTGCAATTCGGGCATTCCCGCGCCTTCCCGCAGTTCCGGCAGAGGAGCGAGGTGGAAAAGCCACGGCGATTCAGAAAGAGGATCGTCTGCTCTGTTTCGTCAGGCGTTCGTCCGATCGCGCTCCGCAGTTTTTCGAGAGGATCGCGGCCGCTTTTTCTTTCCGTCGTTCCTGCGCGCAGGTCGATGATCCGGATCAACGGCATCTGGCAGCGGTCGACCCGTTCCGTCAGCTGGCTGAGGACATATTTCCCGCGGCTCGACATTGAAATAACTCTCGAGCGAAGGCGTGGCGGTGCCGAGCACAACGGCGCATTTCTCGAGTCTCGCCCTAACGACGGCCACATCGCGGGCATGGTAGCGCGGCGCATCCTCCTGCTTGTAGGAGGTTTCGTGTTCCTCATCGACCACGATCAACCCGAGGTTTTCGAGCGGCGCAAAAACGGCGCTCCGGGCGCCGATCACAATCCGGCGCACGGCCGGCGTGGAGCTTGTGCCATTCATCGTGACGCTCGCCTTCGGAGAGATGGCTGTGCAATACCGCGACGCTATCCGGGTCGGCGGCGAAACGGCTCTTGAAGCGCTCCACCGTTTGCGGCGTGAGTGAAATTTCCGGAACGAGGACAATCGCGCTTTGCCGCGAGCGAGCGTGGCGCGAATCGCCTGAAGATAAACTTCAGTCTTCCCGCTCCCGGTGACACCGTGAAGGAGAATCGGCGGATGCGTTTCCGGGTTGGCGATCGCGGTTTCGATGAGTTTGACGCGCCGCGGTTTGTTCCTCGTTCAGGGTCAACTCCGCGTCGGGGACAAACTTTTCCGTGCCGTGCGGATCGCGCGGAACCGGCTTCCGCGCGCAGCTTCGATCCAGCCGCGCCTAACGAGCGCGCGAAGAGTGGAATGATCGAGCGAAGTCTGGCGGAGGAGCTCGACTGAGGAAATCGGCGCGGCCAGCTGCATCACCGTCTGGAGCAGCTCGGCCTGACGGGGCGCGCTTTTGCAACTGGCTCAGTTCTCTCTGCGCTCGGGTTCTTTGTCTGCCTGACGAAAAGCTGTTTCTTCCAGCCGACTTCGCCGCGGCGAATGACCTGCGGAAGCGACGCCGCGGATGACGGTTTCGATCGGGCAGCAATAGTAACTCGCGATCCAGCGCGCGAGCTCGATCAGCAGCGGACTGAGCGCGGGTTTTTCGCCCAACAACGCCTCGATCGATTTTACTCCCGCGGCCGGTGTTGCTTCAGAGTAGTCGACGACGGTCGCGAGCACCGCCTTTTCGCGAAAGGGAACCCGGACGCGCGAGCCGACCGCGACCCGATCGCGGAGCGCTTCCGGCACGCTGTAATCCAGCTCGCGCCGAATGGAGCGGTCAACGATAACGCGGACAAAGGCAGACATGAATTTGATTGCTCAGCTCGAGCTGGCGTGAATTGATTCTGCGGGTGATTCTCCGCGCACTGGCGAACTTATCCAGCGTGGACCGCGCAATCCGATGGTCAGGTTTTTTTTAAGTTAATCATCTGCCTGCTGCTGGCAGCGGGCGTTGGGATTGGATTGCTCGCGCTCCGCTCAGGCGATCCGCTCTACACCCTCTATGAAGTGGCTGAGCCCGGCGCGCTTCCAGCAGCATGATCAGTTGATCCGAGCGGCCGCGACCGCGAACCAGCTCGATCCGATGTTGTTGAAGGCCGTCGTTTGGCAGGAAAGCAGATTCGATCCGCAAAAACTCGGCGCCGCGGGCGAACGCGGGCTGATGCAAGTGAGTGAGATCGCTGCCCGGGAATGGGCGAAAGAGCATCAACGTGAAAACTTCCAGGTCGAAGAATTGTTCGACCCGGCGACGAATCTTGAAGGCCGGCGCCTGGTATCTGCGCCGCGCGGTTTCGCATTGGCAACAAATGCACGATCCGATTCCGTTTGCGCTCGCGGAATACAATGCCGGGCCGAGTCGGGCGCTACGTTGGGCGGGGGTGAAGGGACCAAACCGATCTCAGCAAGCGTGTTTCAACGCAATATCGATTTCCCAGGCACGAAGAAATACATCCAATCGATCCTCGAGCGTTACCATTTCTATCAACGCCGCGGAAGGATGTAACGACCGATCAAAGGAGGACTCGACTCAGTCCCAGGCAAACGAAAGTCCCAGTCATTCTGATGTTTATGAGAATGATCGAATAGTCTGCAACGGAGGATTTCTTAGGCCTCGCGGGCAACCGTCAGCCTTGGTTGCGACGGGGCACTTGCGATCCGCCGAACTTCATTTACACTGGCGCTTCGTTTTATGGCAGAAAGCAGTGACACGATGGACATGAAGGAGTTCCAGCTCCACGAAAAAGATACCGGCAGCGCCGATGTGCAAGTTGCGCGTTCTGACCCGCCGGATCGCGCAGCTCACGGAACACCTCAAGAGTCACGCCAAAGATCATTCGTCGCGTCGCGGTCTCCTCAAGATGGTCGCTACGCGTCGCAGCCTGCTCGATTACTTGAACCGGTCGAAGAACGATCGCTACAAGACCGTGATCGAGAAGCTGAATTTGCGGAAGTAATACCGCTGCAATCTCTGGCGTCGCTCGCGTTTTTCGTGCGCCGCTGTCGCCATTCGCGAAACCAAAATACAACCGGCGACCAGGCCGTTCAGTGCACCTTGAGTTTAGGTTTTAGCCCCGAAAGCGTTCGGGGTTAAAACCTACAATCAGGGTGACCGGCCTGGATTTCGCATCACCAGAAATCCAAACATGCAAAACAAGGTCACGACCCAAATCGGGTCCACGCAGATCTCCATCGAAACCGGCAAAATTGCCAAGCTCGCCGACGGCTCCGTCATCGTTTCCTGCGGCGATACCATCGTCCTCACCAGCGCCGTCTCCGCCACCGCCGTTAAGGAAGGCCAGGACTTCTTTCCGCTGACGGTTGATTACCGCGAGAAAGCAGCGGCAGTCGGCAAATTCCCCGGCGGCTATTTCAAGCGCGAAGGTCGCCCGAGTGAAAAAGAAACGCTCACCTCGCGCAATGACCGATCGGCCGCTGCGGCCGCTTTTCCCTTCGGGTTATTTTTACGACACGCAGATCATTTCCATTCTTCTCAGCGCGGATGGTGAAAACGATCCCGATATTCTAGCGATCAATGGCGCCTCCGCGGCGCTTTGCGTTTCGGACATTCCCTTCAATGGTCCGATCGGCGCGGTGCGCGTCGGCCGGGTGAATGGCGAATTCATCGCCAACCCGACCCACGCCGAGCGCGAGCAAAGCGATCTCGATCTGATTTACGTCGGGACCGAGAACGACATCATCATGATCGAAGGCGCAGCCAACGAGTTGCCGGAAGATGATTTCATTCGCTCACTCGAGTTCGCCCATGGTCACGCGCGGGAAATGATCCGTATCCAGAAAGAGCTCGCGGCGCAGGTTGGAAAACCGAAACGCGAGATGCCGTTGATGGAAGTGAATCCGGAAATGCTCGAGATCGCGGACCGCGTCGCCGGCGATCGGATCGAAGCAGCGCTCTACACCGAAGGCAAGGTCGCTCGGAGCAAAGCGGTCAATGAATTACGCGACGAGGTGAAAACCGCTGTGCTCGAGAAATTCCCCGAGGCCGACAAGTTTGCGATTAACCAGGCGTTCGACTACGTCCAGAAAAATCTTTCCGGAGCAACATTCTCGACAAACAGAAGCGGGTCGATGGTCGCGGCTACGAGGATCTGCGCCCGATCAGTTGCGAAGTCAGTGTGCTTCCGCGGGCGCATGGCTCGGCGATTTTCCAGCGCGGCGAAACCCAGGCGATGGCGCTGGCGACGCTAGCGCCGATCGAAGAAGCGCAGATGATCGACGCCTACGGCGGCGGCGAACAATCGAAACGTTTCATTCTTCATTATAACTTCCCGCCGTTCAGTGTCGGTGAGACCGGCCGCTTCGGCGGCGCCAGCCGGCGTGAAATCGGTCACGGCGCGTTGGCCGAGCGTTCGGTCGAGCCAGTCGTCCCGAAGGCAGAAGATTTTCGCTACGCCATTCGCATAACGAGCGAAGTGATGGAATCAAACGGCTCAACCTCGATGGCGAGCGTTTGTTCCGGAATGCTCGCGCTGATGGATGCCGGTGTTCCGGTCAAAACGCCAGTCGCGGGAATTTCAGTCGGCTTGGTAACGGAGAACGACGACCGCCGGAAATCTGAAGCGTTACAACCTGCTTACCGACATCATCGGAGCCGAAGACCATTTCGGTGATATGGACTTCAAGCTTTGCGGGACCAAGGACGGCGTCACCGGTTTCCAGCTCGATCTCAAGTTGCCGGGAATCAGCCATCAAGATCCTCTCTGAGGCAATTCAGCGCGCTAAGGCCGCGCGGATCAAAATTCTCGAGATCATGGCCGCCGCGCTCGACAAACCGCGCGCTGAGCTGAGCAAATACGCGCCGCGGATCGAGACGATCAAGATCAATCCGGAAAAGATTGGTGCGCTTATCGGCCCGGGCGGAAAACGATTAAGGGCATCGTCGCCGAGACAGGTGCGGAGATTAACATCGAGGACGACGGCTCCGTGCACATCTACGCCACGAGCGGCGAAAGCATGGCGCGGGCGAAGGAAATCATCGGCGGGATGGCGCGCGAGATCGAGGTCGACCAGACCTATCACGGTCGCGTCGTTTCAATCAAGGAATTCGGTGCCTTCGTCGAAGTTTTCCCGGGCAAGGATGGTCTCGTCCACATCTCGGAGTTGGCGGACTTCCGGGTTCGTCGCGTCGAAGACGTCGCCAAGATCGGCGAAATGATCTGGGTGAAATGCATCGGGATCGACGACAAAGGACGAGTGAAACTTTCGCGCAAAGCCGCGCTCAAGGAGCGCGGTGAAGTTGAGACCGGAGTGCCGATGCCGGACGATATCGATGGCGAAGGAGGCGGCGCCGGGGAGACCATCGGCCTAACGATGGCGGACATCGCCGCGATCGCGGTGAACACCGGGGCGGTCGGGGACGCGGCGGCCGCGGCCGAACGGTTGACTCGGGCCAAACAGAAATCCGGGCGATCGGGAGCCTCGCTACGAAGAGCCGCGGGCGAGCGCGAGCCCGCGCCGGCGGAACCGGAAGATTACAAGCCCTCGCGCTAAGCGGTTGCGATCAGGTTTTCGGTTATTCGTTAGGCCAGTCATTAGGGCCTAACGAATGCAAGGCGAATCGCCAAACGCTTACTTCGCGAACGCTTCCTTGTTCACGACGTAAGGCATTTTCGTCGGGTCGCCGCCGTAGTTTTCTTCGAGCACGTCGATCACCGCCTGCGCGGTCCGGCCTGCCATCCCTTTTTCAGGGTCAACCGAGAGTCGGGTGATCTGCGCCCCGCTTGCGAAGTGATGAAAGAGCCGTGTTCGATCCGAGATCTCCGGGTCCAGCAACCGCGAATCGGCCGGCAGCGGTTCCTTTTCGAAAACATCCAACGCTGCCCCGGCAATGACCTTGTCTTTCAACGCATGCGCGAGCGCTTTTCGTCGACTACCGGTCCACGCGAGCTGTTCACCAAGTAGGCGGTTGGCTTCATCAGCTTGAGCGACTTCTCATTGATCAGGTGATAAAGTCGGCTTGTCGGTTTCGCCCTCGCGCAAAAGCGGCACATGGATGCTGACGTAATCCGCCTCGCGCATCGCCTCCTCGAACTCGACGCATATCTGATCCAGGTCTGTTCTTTCTGGATGCCGCGGGCGTGACGCAGGTCCATGACCTCCTGGATCGCGGCGATGTATTTGTCGTTATGATACGCCGGGTCGTAGCAAAGAATGTTCATGTCGAACCCGGAGCACTTCTTGATCATCGCGAGGCCGATGCGGCCGGTACCGATAATCGCAATTGTTTTGCCGGTTACTTCATCGCCGAGAAAGGGCAGGAACGGGTGCCACGACGGCCACTTCTTCTCGCACCAGACGCTCACTCGCGTACATCTTGCGCGCGAGCATTCCCATCATGAAGAAGGCGAACTCGGCCGTCGCTTCGGTGAGCACGTCCGCCGTGTTCGTGAATGGGATTTTGTATTCGTTAGCGTCAGAACGGTTGATGTTGTCGAAGCCGACCGCGATCTGGGCCACGACTTTGAGTGAATCCTTTCCGCGCTGCGAAAACCTCGGCGTCAATCGGATCGCGGAGAGTCGTGATCAACGCGTCGATCCCGCTCTTCACTTTCTCGATGATCAGTTTTTTCGGCGGCGCTTCCGGGCCCTGGAAAACTTCGAGATCATAGCCGCGCTCGCGCAACCGGTTTCCAGCCGGCTCGCCGATGCGGGAAGTAGCGAAGACGCGAAAGGTTTTCTTGTTAGTCATGGCTGGCGACACGGAAGCACGTGTTTCGCGCCGCTACAATTTAGGTGAACATCGCCCCGGCCGAAGTTCTTCGTTGTTTTCCGCGATGGCACGGATGCCCATTTTTCATTTAGGCTCCGTTCGATGATCACACGGATATCTATTTTCGCCGTCCTAATCGCATTCTCGTCGGGGTTCAGCCTGGACAGAGTCGTCCTGCGGCCGATATCATTCTGACGCACGCGAAAATCTGGACGGGAGACAAGCGCCTGCCGACCGCTGAAGCGCTCGCAATTATCGGCGATCGCGTGGTCGCGGTTGGAAGCGCGCAAGGGATCGGACAGCTGGCGCAGCGATGCGACGAAGGTAATCGATGCCCACGGCCGGCGAGTCGTGCCCGGATTTAACGACGCTCACGTCCAGCATTTCGTCGATGCCGGACGCCAGCTCGATAGCGTCCAGCTCAAAGATGCGACCTCAATGCAGGAATTCGCGCGGCGGATCGGCGAAAAGGCGCAGAAGGTGCGTGCTGGTGAATGGATTTTGGGGGGCGACTGGGATGACCAACAGTGGAATCCGGCGGTGCTGCCAACGAAGGGATTTAATTGACCGGTAACCTCGAACGTCCCGGTGTTCGTTAGTCGCTACGACGGTCACATGGCGCTGGCTAACAGTGTGGTCCTGAAGCTGGCTGGGATCACTGCGCAAACGAAAGATCCGCCCGGGGCACCATCGTGAGAGATGGACAAGGCAATCCGACCGGCGCGCTCAAGGACGCGGCGATGAATTTCGTCACGCGCATAGTTCCACCGATGACGCACGAGGAGCGATTGCACGCGATCAATCGCGCGCTCGAGCATGCGCGTTCCGTTGGAGTCAGCGAGCGTGCAGCAGGCATGAATCCGCCTAACGAAGACATTGCCGCCTACGCCGAGTTGGCGGCGAAGAACGAATTGACCACGCGGATCCATGCCGCCCCGATGGAAACCGATTACGGCGGGGATCAGGCTCGGCTCGGGATAAAACCGTGCTTCTGGTTCTTCCTACTTGAGGATCGGAGCGGTCAAAGGTTACGCCGACGTGATCGCTTGGCTCGACGACCGCCTATTCTTCCAACCCTATGTGGACAGCCTCGAACACGCGCGGCCTGCTTTCCGACGAAATGCAGCCGATCGAGGGAATGCGAAAACGGCTCACTGGCGCCGACAAAGCCGGATTGCAGTTGTGCATCCATGCGATTGGCGACGCCGCGATCTCGCAAGTGCTCGATCTTTTCTCGGAGATCATTCAGGTGGAATGGACCACGCGATCGGCGATTGCGCATCGAGCATGCCCAGCACATGGCGGCGAAAGATTTCGACCGATTCGCGCAAATGAAGCGTCATCGCCTCAATGCAGCCTTATCACGCAATCTGATGACGGACGCTGGGCTGAGAAAGAATCGGACCCGAACGGATCAAGACCACCTATGCGTTTCGAACCTTTCTCGATCGCGGCGTGCACCTTGCCTTGCGGCACCGACTGGAATGTCGCGCCGCTAAATCCGTATGCTTAGCTCTACGCCGCAACCACGCGTGCGACTCTCGATGGCAAGCATCCCGACGGCTGGATCCCGGGCAAAGATTTCCGCTCGAAGAAGCGCTCACTGCTTTACCGCGGGCTCGGCAGCCATGCGGGAGTTTCAGGAGAACGAAGGGCACGTTAATCCGCGGAATGCTGGCCGATCTCGTGGTCTTGAACGAACGAGAACATCTTCGGCATCCCATTGGAGCGGCTGAGGGACGTGAAGGTCGCCTGACGATGACTGGCGGAAAAGTGGTGTGCCGAAGCGCAGTGGAGATCCGGAATTGTCGGCAGGCGCGGAAGCGGCCTACAAATTCTTCTTCGCCTCAGCTGCCCGACCCGCTCCAGAAGCTTTTGCTCGATGTTCTCGATCAGAATTGGCGACGCTGAAGCCGCAGGTAACCTTCGCCAGAGTTCGCCGAAAGAGCGGTTCCAGAACAAGCGCGGCGACACCGGCGTCACCGAGTAATGCGTCCGCCAATTTTTTCGAAGGCCAAGCCGATGCTTGATGTGTTGGGAAAGCGCCGTAGAACGCGCCTTTGCGGCAACCAGGCAGGAGAAGCCTTTGATGTTGTTGAGCACCGGCGACCATGACGTCGCGCCGTTTCTTAAACTCGGCGCACATCAGTCGTCGACGGAGTCCTGTGGTCCGCGCAGCGCCTCGATGCCTGCGACCTGGGTGAAACTGGCGGTGCAGGAATTCGAGTTCGTCATCAGACGAGCGACATGTAGTTGCGAGGTCAGCGCGCATGACTACGCCGTAACCCATCCGCCAACCGGTCATGGCGTAAGTCTCTGGAAAAACCGTCGAGCAAAATGCAGCGTTCCTTCATCCCAGCGAGCGACATGATCGAATGATGTTCGCCCTCGAAAATCAGGCGGCTATAGATCTCGTCGGTCAGCACCGAGGATGTTGCGATCGCCGATTGCCGCGCGATTGCGTCGATGTCCTTCTTTCTCGAGAACGCCGCCGGTGGGATTCTGGGGTGAGTTCAGGATGAGGAGTTTGGTGCGATCGTTGATCAGCGCGGCGAGTTCGTCGACATCGAGACGAAAATCGAGCTCCTCGCGCAATCGGATCGGCACCGCCTTGGCACCGACGTAGTTGATCATCGACTCGTAAATCGAAACCCGGGATTCGGGTAAATGACTTCATCGCCTTCCTCGGCCAGGGCAAGGATGATGAAAAAAATGATCGGCTTCCCGCCGGGGACGACGACCACCTCTTCCGGGCTCGCGTTTACCCGGCGCGTTTCGCTCACGTGTTGAGCGATGGTTTCGCGCAAAGGGGGCAGCCCGGCCGGAAGGGCCATAATGGGTAAAGCCCTTGTGCAACGCGTCGGTGGCGGCGTCGATAATGTTGGCCGGCGTATCGAAGTCAGGTTCGCCAATCTCGAGGTGGACAATGTCGCGGCCCTTGGCTTCGAGTGCGCGCTTTCACCAGGACTTCGAACGCGGTCTCGGTGCCGAGCCGGGCCATACGAGAAGCCAGACGGAGATTGGGCAGCTTATTCATGACCGAGGAAAGAACAGGAGATCATCGCGGCGTAGCCTCGCCATTTTCCTTGGGGTGAAACAAGTGGAAATCGCCAGCCGGGTTGGCTACGGCGTGCGACATATTCCGTCAGACCGGCGCTTTCGTTGGCGCCTGATTCGTTAGGCTACCTAACGAATCGGAAACGTCGCAATTGGGGGAGGATTGCGGCGGCGAGACCAATCTGCTTCTCTCTGGGAAGCAGCCAAGCTCAGCGAGAAAACAAATTGCCATGCGGATCTTGATTGTGCCTGACAAGTTCAAAGGATCGTTGGTGCGCGCGCGCCGTCGGCGAGGCGATCGCGGCGGGGCGCGCCAGGCGCTGCCGTCGGCGCAACTGGAAATTTGTCCGCTGGCAGACGGCGGCGAAGGGACGGCCGAGGCGATCTCGCGTGGCGCGTGCTGGCAAATGGATTTCCTGCCCGGTGCACGACGCGCGTGGCAAACCCGTGACGGCCCTGTACATGCCGGATGGCTGGCGGAAGCGCGAACCGCGGTGATGGAGATGAGGCGCGGCCGCGGGGCTCGCCGGCTTGCAGCCTAACGAACGCGATCCGATGACTGCTTCCACGTTCGGCGTTGGCGAAATGCTTTGGCAGCAGCCGCGCGGGACGCGGACGAGATCATTCTCGGCCTCGGCGGGAGCGCGACGAACGACGGCGGCTTTGGTTTCGCCCGCGCTCTTGGTTACCGCTTTCTTGCGCCTAAGGACCAGGAATTAACCGGAGCGGTTTCTGAGCTGCTTGAGCTCGTACGAATCGATCGGCCTAACGACCTCAGATTGCCGCGAGTCGCATTGCCGCCTGCGATGGTGCGGACATCCTCTCCTTGGACCGGATGGAGCGACGCGTGACCTTTGCTGGCGCTGCCGAGAAGGCGCGACACCGGAACAGATGGAAATCCTTGAGCGCGCCCTTGACCCGATTGGCGGGGATGTCGCCGCGCAATCGCTCGGATGCAGCCATCGCGATCGTGCCCGGCGCGAGGCGCTGCCGGCGAGGCTTGGTTTTGGCTTACTGCTCTGCCTTTTGCGACGCGACTGATTCGATCCGGGTTCAGACGTGGTCGCGGAGGTGATCGGTTTGGCGGAAAATCTCGCACGGGCTGATCGTCGTTCACCACCGGCTTGAAAGGGAAAGCTCGATCGGCAAACTCTCTCCGGTAAGCGCCGGCCGGAGTTGCGCGACTCGCGCGTGCCGCCGGCTGGCGCGTCTTCGCAGTCGTGGGGCACGCGGCTGAGGACAAGGAAGTGCGCGAGCTGTTTGACGGAGTGATCTGCGGTTAATGACACGAGCCCGGGCTATCGCGAAACGTCAAAGTTACTCGAGCAATGCGGGCGGACACTTCTGATCAGCGTCTGCGGTCCAGGCAGTGAATGACTATTTGATCCGCCGTTCGTCAGTGCCGGGAGCATCAACAACACAAATGAGACGCGCTTTTCCTCCGGCTTAATCTCTAGCGACGGGAATAATTATTTCAGTCGTTCTTCCTATTCCCACATGTCGCTTTATCGGCATCTGCTCTACCGGTTCTCCCGTATTCCTTTGCCTGGGCCGGCGCTCGAATCATTCTCGAGGAGTTTCCGGTCCGGGTAAATAAGCAAACCGAAAAACAACATATGAAACCAACATCCATCCTCGCGGGCGCAGCGATTGCCGGCTTGATGAGCTGGTCTCGTTCGCCGTCCAGTGCGCACGCTGCCAACTCCTCACGAGCCAGGCTCGGGACTTCGCTCAAGCAAATGGCCGACGAAGGCCAAGAAGGACGTTCATTCCTGCAAAGGGACAGAACTCCTGTAAAGGCAAAGGCGGTTGCAAGACCGGTGACAACGGCTGCAAAGGCAAGAATTCCTGTAAAGGAAAAGGCGGCTGTGCGACCGGCGGCAGCCATCCCATCACGGCATAGCCTTTGTTCGCGCCTTTCTTAGCGCGTCAGCGCGAGAACCAGAGTCCGATCCTCCGCTTCTCCTTTTGCCTAACCACGAGCGAATCGTCATGCCGGCAAATTCCTTCAATCAATTTTACGCAACTGCGGTATCGGCATCGGCCTGCGTGTGCCGCATTACCGTACATCCTGGAAAAGAAACCGGTCGTGGACTGGTTTGAGATCATTTCCGAAAATTTCATGGTCGACGGTGGCCGGCCGCTCGAAGTGCTCGACCAGATTCTCGAGCAATACCGCGTCGTCCAGCATGGGGTGGCGAGTGTATTTCGGTTCCGCCGACCGGCTGAATCGCGAACACCTCAAGAAACTCAAACGGCTCGTTAGGCGGACGCAGACCCGTGGCTGAGCGATCATCTTTGCTGGGGAGCGTCGATGGCCGTTACACGCACGATCTCTGCCGATGCCTCACACGTTCGCGGCTGCGAAAGCGACCGCGGCGAATATCCGCGAGGCGAGCGATTTTCTCGAAGTCCCGATTTGCGTCGAGAACGTGAGCAGCTACGCCGAGTTCCACGCCTCCGAGATGACGGAGTGGGAGTTTCTCTCCGAAGTCGTGGAGCGCGCCGACTGCGGAATCCTGCTCGACGTGAACAACATTTATGTCTCGTCGAAGAATCACAATTTCGATCCCTACGAATATCTGAACAACGTCCCGCATCGATCGCGTCGGGCAGATCCACATCGCCGGGCATTCGAAGTTCGAGAAATACATTCTCGATACCCACGATCATCCGGTGCTCGATCCGGTCTGGAGACTCTACGCGCATGCGATCCAGCTGGTCGGGCGGACCGCAACCACTGCTCGAATGGGACGATCGCATCCCGAGTTTCGACGAAGTCCACCAAGAGGCGCTGAAAGCGAACCAATTTGTCGAAAAGCAATTCCAAACCGCGGCGGCCTAAGAAACTGTCAAGGCGGCCTACGACCGCCGGCATCGGCGGAGCGCCGCAGGAAAGCAGCGCAATCGACGCCCACGCGGCGTCGCGAGAGAAATCCCGTTGCGACTCGGACACAGTTGAAAGAACTGCAGGCGCTCATGGCCTCGGCCATTTTTCGTCCACTCACTGCGCACGACCGAATGCAGCCGCGCTGGACTGACGGCAGCAAAACGAGCGCGCTGGCGGATGAATTTATTAAGCCTAACGATCGGTTGAGTGCCTTCGAACGGCTCGAAATTTACAATCGCGTCTACTGGTTTCGGATCCTCGATTGCATCTACGACGATTATCCGGGCCTGCGCGCGATTCTGGGCGAGCGAAAGTTCATGCGCCTGGTGACCGCGTATCTGGCGCGGTATCCCTCTTCGTCCTTCACCCCTGCGCGATCTCGGACAGCACCTCGAAAAGTTCCTGAGTGAAAGACCGGAAATGACCGCGCCCAATCGAAAGTTGGCGCTCGGCAGCGAAGCTCAAGAACAAAGAATGGGCTCAAATTAGTGGCGGTGTTCTGATAAGTTTACGCGTGTGGCGGTTTGTTGTTGGTGGGATGGGTGGCAGTGTTGCGGCTGCGTGTATTGATTATGATGAGAGAGGTGCCGCTGCCAGTGCTGCAGAAGAATCGTTGTACTTCGTTCAGTTACGTATTGCTCCGGTGGGCTACAGCAGCGCGGACGAGATCGTTAGCGTCGCCAGAATGGCGAGCCTGGTGGACAGCAGGATTCCGGAGGTCGAAAGTACGGATGCGTCAGCACCTGCACGCCCGCGCCGGGGCAGCAGGCTTTACGCCCGATCGCCGGTCTTTCGATGCCGACAGGTGCTCACGCAAGCGCGGCTCCGCGCGTAAGCCCGCTTTCAGCGTAGGGTTTGATAACGAGCCGGAGCTGCTCGTAATAATCATAGTGGCGCGAGAAGCCGATGCAGATCGACTCTCGGGTCGGCACACGGTTCCGAGGATGCGATCGCGAACCGGCGCGAGCAGCTCGACCAGGCGTCGAGGGCGGCATCACGCGGGGTTTTGTCCCCGTGCGGCGCGCCGGCACAACCTGATCGGCATGTTCCGCAGGCAGTGCGCGGCCGTCGACCAGCGGCACCACAGCGGTGGAAGCGGAGTCGAGCACGATCGGCTACTCATAGCGCTGACGAGAAGAGTTGTTCGAGGCAAGACGCTGCCGATCCGGTCCGAGAACATCAGCTCGGCCGTCGCGGGATTGTGTAGCCGTTCACTGGGGCGGGAGGGACTTTGAGAGCCCGGTGCTTCGGTCGATCAGGAGGCGCGCCTCGATGGAGGCTCGTTGCCAAGCGCGACCCTGAAGCGGTCCGCGCCTGGCGCGTGGACAGAGCGAGCGCGTCGTTTTCCGGATTGCGCATATCGCGCCAATCGGCAGGTGCGGATGCCATAGGGCTGCCAGCGACGGCGCGAGGTTGACCGCAAGCGTGGTCTTTAAGCCTCGCGCTGTCGATTGCGGATGTCACAGGGATAATCTGTACCGGCTTGGTCACAGCGCGACCGAATCAGCCGGATCGCCCGGATGGATCCCGCGAAAGAATGATGCGAGAACTCCTCCGGATGGCATAGCGCATCAGCGGAGGTTGCAGCGCCGGCGGCAGCAATCCGGTTGCGTTCGGGCCGTGCACGCGCCCAGTGCCTCGCGTCCACGTCTTGCCCGTCGCGCGAGGTCACGCGCATCGACCGGCGGCATCCGCGAGCGAGGGCCGGCGGCGGGCCCAGAAGGTCCTCGGCCTCATCCAGTGTTTGTCTTGACCCGGCGATCGAGGTAGTTTCGGCAGAAAAGGCGGCGATGCAGCGCCGATCCCGAGACCCAGTGCCAGCGCGAGACCCACGGTCAAGCTTGTCTTTCGGAAATGACGGGCTGATCGGGATACTGGTTTCGCGTCACGACGCCCGTGAGTCCGGCATCTCGAGACTTTCCCTGCGCGCT
>ERZ1370068.10058-contig-8788_pt1 | contig 34235 bp, 43 predicted proteins | sample MGYA00561227_ERZ1370068 | MGnify/ENA primary metagenome ERZ1370068 (study PRJEB38410, sample SAMEA6850437) | metagenome | study: Metagenomic assessment of the ecological functions of the soil: analysis of the soil microbiota associated with the...
CAGTTACGTATTGCCAAAGCTGGGGCAGAAGACACGCGCGCGGCTTGCGCGACGCAGCGGCACAGTCACGGCGGGCGCCAGCATCGAAAGGCGCCGCTGGTGCAGCCGGCCAAGCGCGGCACGTCTGCCGCGCCCGTCGCGGCCGCCGCGCCTGCCAGAGCGGCTGCCGCCGCGAAGCCGCGCAAGCTCAGCTACAACGAATAGCGCGAGCCCGATGACGCCGCCAGCGTAGCATCGAGGCGCTCAGAGCCGAGCGCGTGAGCTGGCGCTCGCCGCGCCGCTCGCCAGCGCCGAGCTGTACGCGAGATCCGGTCGTCGCGCCGAGGCGGCGCAGATGCGCTATGCGTCGCAGATCGACGAGGAGCTGTCGCCGCACTCGGAGCGCTGGGAGGCGCTCGGCACGCCGTGACGGCGAAAGCGATCGGCTATCCTTGGCCGGAAGATGCATCTGCATTCTTCGTCAGGCTCTTCGGGAGATCGATCGATGCGCCGCTTCACTGCTCTTCCTCGCGGCCCTGGGCTGGCTGCCGGCGCCTCGCGGCGCTGACGCCGAACTCGTCGCCGCCCCGTTCGACGCCGCGCACTGGGAGCTCGACGGCGGCGACATCGGCTTCGCGACCTATCTCGGCGAGCCGGCGCTGCGAGATCCATCAAGGCAGCGCAGATGCTGCGCGGCCCGACATCGGCACCGGCACGATCGAGTACGACATCGCCTTTCCAGGCCGAGCGCGAGTTCCCGGGCGTTCACTTCCGCGGCCGCGAGGACGGCTGACTGGGAGTACTTCTACCTGCGCCCGCACAAGAACTCGGGCTGGGACCTCGAACCAGCACATGCCGGTCATCGGCGGCGCGGCGACCTGGCAGCTCTATTCCGGCGCCGGCTTCAACAGCACCGAGACCTACAAGCTCGGCGCCTGGAAACCGCATCCGCATCGAGCTTCCATCCGACCAGCGCCGACGTCTTCATCAACGGCGTGCGGTCGCTGCGCATCCCCGAGCTGAAGTCGTCGTCGACGCACGGCTTTCTCGCCGTCGACAGCGCGGCCGGCGCGGGCAACACGACGGGGCAGTGTCTACTACGCCAACTTCCGCTACCGCTCTGGCGCCGAACGCACGGCCTGCCGACATGCCGGCGGCGCCGACCGCCGACCTCCCCGGACTGATCCGGCGCTGGCAGGTCAGCGAGGCGCTCGGCGACGACGACGCCAGCCGGCGCGCCGCGGCGATGGATTGGGCCGGGCCGCGCTGGACGAGCCTGAAGGTCGAGCGCCACGGCGTCGCCAACCTCGCGCGCGCGGCGACGCGCGCCGGGCCGAAGCGCTTCGCGATCGCCCGCTTCGAGGTCGCGGCCGATCAGGCGGCGACGAAGATGCTGCGCCTGGGCTACAGCCGACATCGCTCGCATCTATGTGAACGGCGCGCTGCTCTACCGCGGCGACAACAGCCAGTACTCGCGCGACCCGGGCTTTCTCGGCATCGTCGGCCTGCACGAGACGCTCGCCGTGCCGTTGCGCGCCGGCCGCAACGACGTCGCCTTCGTCGTCGAGGAGAACAGCGGCGGCTGGGGCGCAGAAGCGCAGTTCGCTCGATCCGAGCGGGCTGGCGTCGAGCGCGTTCGAAGCGACGCCCTGACCGTGCGCGCACGGTCGCGGCCGCGTCGCGTCGCGGCACGCCTCTACACTGGACCGTCGGCGCACGGCATTCGCCGGCGGCATCGATCGGATTCACGATGGCATCGACACCCACTTCATCGCCCTGGCAACTCGCGACGCGCACGGCGCGCATGAACCCGTCGGCGATCCGCGAGATCCTCGAAGCTCACCGAGCTGCCGGGGATCATCTCGCTCGCCGGCGGCCTGCCTTCGGCGCTGACCTTTCCGGTCGAGGCGGTGCGCGAGGCGACGATGCGCGTCCTGCGCGACACGCCGCGCGAGGCGCTCCAGTACGCGGCGAGCGAGGGGTTCGGGCCGCTGCGCGAATGGGTCGCCGCCGAGATGGCGCGCCAGGGCCTTGCGGTCGAGCCCGGCGCAGGTGCTGATCACGACCGGCTCGCAGCAAGGCCTCGACCTCGTCGGCAAGGTGCTGATCGACGCCGGCAGCCGCGTCGCCGTCGAATCGCCGACCTACCTCGGCGCGCTGCAGGCGTTCGTTCCCTGCGAGCCCGAGTTCGTCGGCGTCGCCGGCGACGACGGCGGGCCGCTGCCCGACGCGCTCGCCTCGAGCGCCGCCGGTGCGCGCTTCCTCTATGCGTTGCCCAACTTCCAGAATCCGAGCGGTCGCTCGATCTCGGCCGGCCGCCGCGCCGAGCTCGCCGCGCGCCGCAGCGAGCGACCGGCGTGCCGATCGTCGAGGACAACCCGTACGGCGACCTCTGGTACGACGTCGCGCCGCCGGCGCCGATCGCTCGCACTGGCGCGAAGGCGACGATCTACCTCGGCAGCTTCTCGAAGGTCCTCGCGCCGGGGCTTCGCCTCGGCTACGTGATCGCTCCGCGACGCGGTGTTCGCCAAGCTGGTGCAGGCCAAGCAGGCGGCCGACCTGCACACGCCGGGCTTCAACCAGCGCATCGTCCACGAGATCGTCCGCACCGGCTTTCTCGACGCCCACGTGGCGACGATCCGCAGCCGCTATCGCGTCCAGCGCGACGCGCATGCAGGCCGCGCTCGTCGCGCACCTGCCGACCTCGGGGCCGCTCGCGTGTCGCTGGCAGATGCCGGGCGGCGGCATGTTCTTCTGGGTCGAGCTGCCGGCCGGCGTCGACAGCGAGGCGCTGCTCGTCGAAGGCGGTCGCGCGCGGCGTCGCCTTCGTCCCGGGCGCGCCGTTCTTCGCCGGCGCGGCGCGCGCGAATACCTTGCGCCTTTCGTTCGTCACCGTCGGCGCCGAGGTCATCGAGCGCGGCATCGCCGCGCTCGCCGCCGCCTTGCGCGATCTGCGCGAGGATGCGGTCGCGCGCTCGGCCGGCCAAGGGCGCGAAGCGCGCGCGGAGCTCGCGCGATGAGCCGCTTCGCCTTCACCCAGGTCGACGTCTTCACCGCCACCGCGCTGCGCGGCAATCCGCTCGCCGTCGTCCACGGCGCCGACGCGCTCGACGAGGCGCGCATGCAGGCGTTCGCGCGCTGGACCAACCTGAGCGAGACGACCTTCCTGCTCGCGCCGACCGACCCGGGCGCCGACTACCGCGTGCGCATCTTCACGCCGGGCGGCGAGCTGCCCTTCGCCGGCCACCCGACGCTCGGCAGCTGCCACGCGTGGCGCGAGCGCGGCGGCCGGTCGAAGGTGGCGGGCGAGGTCGTCCAGCAGTGCGGCGTCGGCCTGGTCCGCATCAAGCTCGACGGCGCCGGCGCGGCCTTCGCGCGCGCCGCCGCTGGCGCGCGCCGAGGTCGGCGCCGAGGAGCTCGACGCGGTCCTCGCGGCGCTCGGCACCGATCGCGGTCGCCTGGTCGCCGCGCAGTTCCTGAAGAACGGCCCGAACTGGCTCAGCCTCGAGCTCGACTCGGCGGCGACGGTGCTCGCGCTCGAGCCCGACGCGGCGCAGATGAAGCGCTTCGCGTCGGTCGGCGTCGTCGGCGCGCATCCGGCGGGCAGCGAGTGCGCGTTGCGAGGTGCGCGGCTTCATCGGCCGCCCGTCGCTCTACGAGGATCCGGTGACAGGCAGCCTCAACGCCGGCCTGGCGCAGATGGCTGATCGGCCCGGGCCGCGCGCCCGAGCGCTACCTCGCCGCGCAGGGCACGCGCCTCGGCCGCGCCGGCCGCGTGCGCATCGCCCGCGAAGGCGACGACGATCTGGGTCGGCGGCGACACCGTCACCTGCATCCGCGGCGACGTCGAGCTGTGAGCGGCTCGATCGGCTGCGCCGTCGCGCCGTGAACGATCCCGCGTCGGCGCCGAAAACCTGCGCTCGATCACCTCGTCGTCGCCTGCCGCAGCCTCGAGGCCGGTCGTCGCCTGGTGCGAGGCCGACCTTCGGCGTCGCGCCGGCAGCCGGGCGGCCGCCACGCCCTGATGGGCACGCACAACCTGCTGCTCGCGCTCGCGTCGGCGCGACTACCCCAAGGCCTACCTCGAGCTGATCGCGATCGATCCGAAGCGCCGGCGCCGGCGCAGCCCGCTGGTTCGATCTCGACGACGCGTCGCTGCAGGCGGCGATCGCCACCCCGCGTCTCGTTCACTGGGTCGCGCGCAGCGCACGACGTCGAGTCCACCGTCGCCGCGCTTCGCGCCGCGCGGCGCCGATCCCGGCCGCATCGTCGCCGCCGAGCGGATGACGCCGCGCGGCATGCTGCGCTGGCGCATCACGCTTCCGGCGACGGCCGCCGGCCGTCGGCCGGGGCGATGCCGCTCTGGATCCAGTGGTCGGGCGAGCATCCGAGCGATGCGCTGCCGGCGAGCGGCGCTCGCGATCGAGTCCGCTCGGAGGTCGGTGGCATCGCGCACGGAGCTCGCCGCACGATCTCGGCTCGCTCGTCCGTCGTGCCGATTCGCCGTCGCCCTTGACTGCGGTGCTGATGGGACGCGCGCGGCAGAGTCACGCTGGCCTCACCCGCGCTGCGCGCACTGCTGACTCAGCGCCTGAAGCTCCAGGCGCGAGCCAGGCCGCGCCAGGCCGACGCGCGCGGCCGGATCGTCGCGCACGCATCGTCGCGACGTAGCGGCGCAGCAACGACCCAGGCCGAGACGAGCAGGAGCGCTGCGAGCGTGCTCGCCAGGACGATCAGGCCGCGCGACGGCCGCGACTTGTAGTCGGGCGACCTGGGCGATGTCGACCTGCTGCAGCACGGGACCTTCCTTGGCCTCGTCGAGCTTGGCGATCTCGTACTGGCGCACCATGCCTTCGAGCAGCGTCTCCTGCAGCTTCAGCTCGCGGCGCGCGCGCACGTAGTCGACCGCCGCCTCCGGGATCCTGCCGACCGGCAGGTCGACCGCGCTGCCGGGCGCGCCGCCCTGGCTCGATTCCATGCGCGCCAGCTCGGCGCGCAGTCCGCGCAGCTCGGAGTTGAGGCGCATCACGGCCGGGTTCTGCTCGGTGGCCGACGTGCGCAGCACCCTCAGCTGCACCTCGCGCTCGGCTGATCTGGGCGCGCAGCAGCGCGGCGTCGGTGATCAACGCCTCGGCTTGCTTGTCGAGGACGATCGACGCCCGACTTTTCCTGCACCGCCTGCAGCGCCTGCTCGGCCTTGACCAGGTTCTCCTTGGTCTCCTGCAGCTGCTTCTCGAAGAAGACGCGACGCAGCTGGGCTTCCGAGACCGCGAGGCGGCCGAGCAGCTTGGTCACCTCGGCATCGTGCGCGTTGGCGAGGTCGGCGGCGAACTTCGCGTCCTTGTCGTCGACCTCGACGGTGATCACGCCGCTCTTCTTGTCGGAGGTGACGCGAACGTAGCTGCGGCAGCGACCTGCGCAAGGCCTCGTAGGTGTCGACGTCGTAGTGCGCCCTGCAGGTTGAAGCGCTGGTCGAGGCCGCGCTGCACGCTGTCGCTCTTCAGCAGGGCGACGTAGAGGTCGTCCGGCGCCTTCGCGGCCAGGCCGGCCGGAAGCGCCGCCGAGCGAGCCGAGCGCAGCGAGCGCTGCTGCCGAGCCGCTCTGCTGCTGCGAGCCGGGCGCGAGGAAGTGTCGTTCGCGCCGTGAAGATCGGCGGCAGCAGCAGCGCGCACGACGAGTCGACAGCACGGCGGCGCAGCGGCCGTCGCCGCGCCGATCAGCGCCTTCCTTCTCGCCCAGCCAGATCAGGACGTCGGTGAGCGAGATCGCCGGCGTGCGCTCGTCGTCGCTGCTCGTAGAGCGCCTGAGCTGCGGCCAGCGGCGTGGTCGGAGTCGGCGCTGCAGCATCGCGGCTCAGTTGTTGAGCGAGTGGATCGCGGCGATGCCGATGCCGAAGCCCGGAGACGATCTGCGCGAAGTCCTTGAGGTTGCGCACCAGGGCGCGGCCCCAGGTCTCGAAGTCGAGCTGGTTCGGCACGACCAGGGCGTCGCCCGGCTGCATCACCTGCGATTCGATGCCGCCGCGGCCGAAGAAGCCGCGCTGGTCGACCGCGCTGTTGACGGTGCCGTCGGCGCGCAGGATGAACATGTTGTCGGTGTCGGCGGCTTCGTCGGCGCCGGCCAGGCGCAGGTAGTCGCCCGCCGGTGCGGCCCGGCTTCCAGACGAAGGCGTTGCTGTTGACGACCGCGCCGGCGACGGTGACGAAGCCCGGTCGCGGCGGCACGGTGATGCGGTCGCCGTGCTCGAGCGGCAGGTCGGGCAAGGCGTCGATCGAGCTGATCTCGGGCGTGAGCTCGAGGGCGATCCGGCCGTTCGGCTGGATGCGCGACAGGCGGGTCAGCTGCGCCTGGGTGGCGGCGTTGCTGACCGCCGTCGTCGATGCCACGCCGGCAGCGTCGTCGCGCCGGTTGGCCGCGTCGCGCGCCGCCTGCACCGCCGAGAGCGACTCGAGCCGGCTGATCGCGGTGGCGAGGTTCTCGCGCTGGCGCGCGCGCGTCTCTTCGCGGCTCGAGCTCGAGGCCGTAGACATAGGCCTGCGGCGTGAAGCCGCCGGCCCGTGCGATCAGCTGCTTGAGCGTCTCGCCCGGCTGCAGCTGATAGACGCCCGGCGCGTTGACCTCGCCCTCGAGGCCGACCAGGCGGGTCTGGCGCGCGACCGGCACGCGCACGTCCTTCTGGCTGTAGACGGTGACGACGTCGCCGGGCTCGAGGGCGACGTTGTTGGCCTCGTCGCCTTGCAGGACGGCCTTGCCGAGGTTGAAGGCGATGACCTGCGTGCTCAGGTCGGGCGTGAGCCGCTCGATCGTCGCGTAGTCCCAGTTCAGCTCCTCGAACAGCGCCGCGGCGCGTGCGCTGCGAGCGCGGCGACGACGGCACCGGTCCTCGGCGCGGGCGCTGCGCTGCGCCCGTGGTCGTCGCCGCGTTCGCTCGCGATCGGGCGATCGTTGCCGGTGCCGCGCTCGGTGCGCGCGCTCTCCGGCAGCGCCCGATCGACGCTGCCGCGGCCGGCGCTGACCGCGTCGCGCTCGTTCCTCGTCTGCTCGGTGCAGGCCGGCAGCGGTCCGGCCGCTGCCGCTCGACGCGGTCGCCGCCGCGGTCGCGCTCGTCGCGCATGCGCAGTCGTTCGTCGTCGTCGATCACCTGCACGAGCAGGTTCTTGCGCCGATAGAAGTCGGGCGAGATGAGCGCGTCGCGATCGGGGATCAGGTCGCGGATGCGCATGCCCGGGCGTGAACGGATAGCGCAGCGGCTGGGCGACGTGGCCCTTCAGCGTCACCGCGTTCGCGAACTGCGGCGAGATCGCGAGCAGCGTCAGGACATCGCCGTCGCGCAGCGCGCTTCTGCAGCCCGGCGTTGTCGAGGCGGAACGTCTCGACGAAGCGCTTGGCCAGCGATCTGCGCCGGATCGATGCGCTCGAGCTGAACCCGGTTCTGGATTGGCGAGCACCGGCGCGCCGCCGGCGTAGCGCAGCACGTCGCGCAGCGGCTCCTCGGCGCGTCTTCAGCTCGAAGATCGCCGGCGTGTCGATCGAGCCGGTGACGGCGACGCGCGGCCCGGCCGGCTGGAAGACGACGACGTCGCCGGCGGCGAGCTGCACGTCCTTCGACTTGTCGCCCTGGCCCAGGAACTCGTAGACGTCGAGCTCGGAGATGACCTTGCCGTCGCGCCGCAGCAGGATCTTGCGCATCGAGCCGGACGGGCTCGGGCCGCCGGCGGCGACCACCGCCGAGAGCAGCGTCGACTGGCTCGACAAGCGTGATCACGCCGGGCCGCTGTGCCGGGCCGACGACGAAGACGCGCAGGCCGCGCAGCTGGCCGAGCGAGACCGAGAGGTCGAAGTTGTTGTAGAGGCGCGCGAGCTGCGCCGCGCAGGTTCTTCTCGAGGTCGGCGGCCTTGACGCCGGCGACGTTGAAGCTGCCCACCTTGGGCAGGTTGAGCATGCCGTTGCGGTCGACCGTGCTGCGGTAGTCGACGTCGATCGAGCCCCAGGCGCGGGTCACGATCTCGTCGCCCGGGCCGATCGTGTAGTCGGCCGAGACCGGCACGTTGTCGAGCGACTGGAAGGTGTCGGCGGCGTCGGCGAAGAAGGCCGAGCCGAAGATCGGCAGCAGCCGTCCGGTCGCGCCTTCGACGAAGCGCTGGAACTCGTTCGGCTTCGGCGCGCGGCGCCGGCTCGGCGCGGCGCGGGAAGGCGTCGTTCGGGTCGCGGCCGGTGCGCGGGCCGGCATTGCCGTTCGCGGGCGCCCGGCCGGCTGCCCTGGGCGGGCGGCAGCGCGTTGTTGCCCGAGCCCGGCGCCGGTGCCACGCCCGGTATCGCATTGCGCACCGGCGTTCCCAGGGGATAGCCTGGTGCCGTGAAGATGCCGCCGGCGTCGGGCTGCGTCGGCGGTCTGCGCCGCTGCGCCGACGGCAAGCGACAGCAGGGCGACGCGAGGGCCGGCCAGCGCGCCGAAGCGGCGAATCGGAGAAGAAGCGAAGGACGACATCATCGAGGGCGAGCCGGCGGGTTCACGCGAGGGCGCGGGCGGCGCAATTCAGGCGCGCCGATGGTAGCGTCACTCGCAAGTCGCGCGGCCGGGACCGGCTTTGCGGTTATTGTCGGGTGTCGACGGGCAGGGGAAGAACGGCGGATGGCGCGTGTGGCGGCGAGGCGAGGGGCGAAAGCGCCCAGGATCGAGCTGCGTCGGCCGACCACCGAGGCCGAGCTCGCCAGCGCCGCGGCGGTCTTCCGCGAGTACGCGGCCAGCCTCGACGTCGACCTCTGCTTCCAGAACTTCGACGACGAGATCGCCGTCGCTGCCGGGCGACTACGCGCCGCCGGCCGGCCAGCCTGCTGCTCGCCTACGTCGACGGCGAGCTCGCCGGCTGCGGCGCGCTGCGCCGCTTCGCCGACGCCGACGACGCCAACGCCTGCGAGATGAAGCGGCTCTACGTGCGGCCCGGCTATCGCCGCTTCGGCCTCGGCCGGCTCCTCGCCCAGGCGCTGCTCGACGAGGCGCGCCGCGCCGGCTATTCGGCGATGCTGCTCGACACCCTCGACGACATGGAGGCGGCGCGCGAGCTCTACGCCTCGCTCGGCTTCGTCGAGATTCCGCCGTACTACTTCAATCCCGATCGCCGGGCGCGCACTACCTGAAGGCGGAACTCAAATGACCGATGTCGTCGAGCCCGACGCGAGCACGGCCGCGATCGACCGGCCGGCCGCGATCGCGCCGTTCGAGCTGCACTGCCGGCGCGCTGCGCCTGGCGGTCCGCGCCGACCTCGGCGGCGCGATCGCCGGGCTCTGGCACGGCGAGACGCCGATCCTGCGCTCGACCGAGCCGGCGCGGCTCGCCGCGGCGCGCGAGTCGGCGCTGTCTTCCGCTCGCTGCCGTACTCGAACCGGCTCGGCTACCGGCGCTTCGCTGGCGCGGCAAGCGACCACACGACGCGCGCCAACGTCGCCGACTCGCCGCATTCGCTTGCACGGCGCTCGGCTGGCAGCGCGCCGTGGGCGGATCGTCTCGTCGAGCGCGCTCGAGCTCGTGCTCGAGCTGCGCCACGCGGCGACGCCGACTGGCCGTTCGCGTTCACCGCGCGCCAGTACCTCGCGCTCGACGCGGCGTCGTTCAGCGCGCGCCTGCAGCTCAGCAACGACGCCGACGTCGAGCAGCCGGTCGGCCTCGGCTGGCAGCCCTGTACTTCGTCAAGCGGCTCGCGCAGCCGGATGCACATCGAGCTCTCGCACCGCTGGGACGCCGACGCGACCGCTGCTGCCGACGCGCAAGGTCGCGCAGCACGGCATCGACAGCGACGTGTCGCACCTCGACTTCGACAACTGCTTCGAAGGCTGGCGCGGCCCGGCGCGGATCCGCGACGAGCGCTTCTCGCTGCAGCTCGCGTCGTCGCTGCCCTATCTCGTCGTCGTACACGCCGCAAGAGCACGACTACTTCTCGCGTCGAGCCGGTCAGCCATGTCTAGCAACGCGATCCACATGGCCGAGCCGGCGGCGCACGGCCTGATCGCCCTCGCGCCGGGAGCGACGCTCGACGCCTGGCTGAGGCCTCGACGTCGCCGTGCTCTGAGGCGCTTGACGCCGGGCCGGGGCGTGCGTCACGGCGGCGCTGGAGGGCGGCGCGGCGCGAAGCGGCGGATTGCGCCGACCGCCATCACCGCTGAAGGCGTCGTCGGCGAGGCCGGCCTCGCGCGCCGCGCGCGGCGAGCGCCTGCGGCGGCTCGTCGAGCGGCTCGTCGGTGAGCTGGAACGTGCCCCAGTGGATGCCGATCGAGCGCTCGGCGGCGAGGTCCTGGTGGATCTGCACCGCTTCGGCCGGATCGACGTGCTGCGCGCTCATGAACCAGCGCGGCTCGTAGGCGCCCATCGGGATCAGCGCCAGGTCGAAGCCGCGCCCGTCGCCGTGGCGCTGCGCGAAGCGCGCGTGGATGTCGGCGAAGTCCTTCGAGTACGCCGGTGTCGCCGGCGAAGAAGACCTGGAAGTCGGGCGCGAAGATCGCGTAGCCGCCCCAGAGCGTCTGCCATGCGGTCGGTCAGCGATCGTCCCGACCAGTGCTGCACGGGCGTCAGGACGATCTCGACGCGCGCCGATGCGCGCGCTCTGCCACCAGTCGAGCTCGACGGCGTTGGCGATGCCGGCGCTCGGCCAGCCACGCCTTGAGCGCCGAGCGGCACGATGAAGAGCGGCGACCCGCCCGGCTGTGCGGCGAGCGCCTTCACGCTCGCCTCGTCGAGGTGGTCGTAGTGGTTGTGCGAGATGACGACGGCGTCGATGTGCGGCAGCTCGGCGAGCGCCAGTCCGGGCGGCAGGTGGCGCTTCGGGCCGACGAAGCCGAACGGCGATGCGCGCTCGGAAAACATCGGGTCGGTGAGGACGTTGCTGCCGCCCACCTGGATCAGCGTGCTGGCGTGGCCGATCCAGGTCAGCGCCGGCACCATCGCCGCGCCGGCGCCAGCGTTGGCGCGCACGAAGGCGAGGTCGGCGGCGACGCGCGGCGTCTCGTGCTGCGGCGGCTTCGGCAAGCCCGGCGCGCGACGCTTCCATGCGCCACTTCAGCAGCGCCGCCGATGCCCTTCGGCTCGAACTCGAGGTAGTTGTTCTGGAAGCGGCCTGTCGCGATGATGCGCGGGTGCGGCGGCCGGCGGATCGGCGGCGATGACCGCCATCGCCGCCGCGCGCGCGGCGACGACGAACGCCGACGATCGCGGCGAGGCGAAGGAAGGCATGCGGCATCGGCGATCGAGCGCGATGATGGCATGCGCGACGCGTCTCACTTCGCTGCCACGCTCCACCGCGGCCGTGTGCCACTGCAGGTCCGGGCAGCGGGTGGGTTCGTACGTATAATCTTGGGCTGTGCTGAGTCGCGATGCCGCGCCCTCCCTCGACGCGGTGTCCCGTGGCGACGGTCGTAGCGCCCCGCCGGACGGCTTCGAGCGACGACGCCGACGAGCCCGCGCATCAGCCGCATGACGTGCCGAGGCCGGGCGTTCCGGCGCGACGCATCCGGTGCTCGCCCGTGGCGCGTCGATCGCCGCGCAGCTCGGCGCTCGGGGCGCTCGTCGCGGTGGTCGCCGCCTGCTCCGTCGGCGGGCAGGATCAGCGGCCGTCTCGGCGGCTCTACGGCGCGGCCGTCGTCGTCGTTCCGGCGCGCTGATGGCCCGCGGCGCGATCGAGCCGGCTGTCGTCGCCTCGCCCGTCGATCAGCGCCGCAAGCATGCTGGTGGGGCTTCGTCGAAGATCGGCGCTCTCGGTCGCTATGCTCGCGTCCTGCGCGGCGCGCATCGTCCCGGGTCGTCTGGCCGGCCTTGCTCGCGTCGATGGTGCTGTGCATGCACGTCGTACTGGTTCGCGCTGCTCTGGCGCGTCGCGCCCAGGCCGCCGTCCAGAGACACCAGAACGCTAGATCGTGGACCGAAGCGATGGCCGCAGCAGAGCACGCTCTCACGCCCGGTGACTACATCATTCACCACCTGACCCACCTCGGCACCGGCAAGCCGAAGGGGCTGATCGACTTCTCGGTCGTCAATTTCGACTCGGTCCCTGATCGTCGCTTGCTCGGCGTCGTCGCCTGCTGGCTGCTCTGGCGCGCGGCGCGCAAGGCCACTCCGGAGTGCCGGGCCGCTTCCAGGCCGCGGTCGAGATCCTGTTCGAGATGGTCGACAACGAGGCCAGGGCATGATCCACAGCGCGCAGAGCAGAAAGTTCGTCGCTCCGCTCGCGCTCACGGTGTTCGTCTGGGTCCTCCTGCTGAATGCGATGGACCTGCTGCCGGTCGACCTGCTGCCGCTCGTCTGGGGCTGGATCTACGGCGCTGCCGGCCACGACCCGGAGCACGCATACGCGCGTCGTGCCGACCGCCGACCTCTCGATCACGATGGGCCTGTCGGTCGGCGTGCTGATCCCTGGTCTTGATCTACAACATCAAGATCAAGGGCCTCGGCGGCTGGCTGCACGAGCTCTGCGTGGCGCCGTTCGGCAACGTCAAGCTGACCGGGAACCCGCTCAGCTGGATCGGCTTCCTGGTCCTGGCGATCGTCAACGTCGCGATGCAGCTGGTCGAGTTCGTCTCGAAGACGGTCTCGCACGGCATGCGGCTGTTCGGCAACATGTACGCCGGCGAGCTGATCTTCCTGCTCATCGCCCTGCTGGGCGGCGCCTTCGCGCTGACGTCGGCGGCGTCGCGCTGGCACTGCTGCACGGTCGTCACCGGCACCGGCTGGGCGATCTTCCACATCCTGATCATCACCATCCAGGCCTACGTCTTCATGATGCTGACCATCGTCTACATCGTCGATGGCGCACGAGCACCACTAGATTCGTATTCGTCACCTCTTCCGAGAAGCAGAAAGGACGCAACCATGGAGAAACTGCAACTGCTGGCGATGGTCCAGGCCTACACCGGGATCGGCATCGGCCTCATGATCGGCCTGCGGCGCGCTCGGCGCCTGCATCGGCGTGGGCATCATGTGCAGCGCGCTTCCTCGAGGGCGCCGCGCGCCAGCCGGAGCTGATGAACGCGCTGCAGGCCAAGGTGTTCCTGCTGCTCGGCCTGATCGACGCGTCGTTCATCATCGGCGTGGGCATCGCGATGCTGTTCGCGTTCGGCAACCCGCTGCATCGCCGCCATCCCGAAGTAAGCGCAGGAAGACATCGCCGGGGCACTCGAAGGAACACGTCATGAAGCATCAACCTGACGCTGCATCATGCAGGCGGTGGCGTTCGCCGCCTTCATCTGGTTCACGGCGAGGTTCATCTGGCCGCCGCTGATGGGCGGCGATCGACGACGCGCCGCAAGAACGATCGCCGACGGCCTGTCCGCCGGCGAGCAGGGCCGGCCAGAAGCTCGCCGACACGCGAAAAGCGCATCGCGCGACATGCTTGACGCAGGCCGAAGGCGCAGGCCGCCGAGATCGTCGCCATAGGCGAGAAGTTCAAGGCCGAGACGATCGACGCGCCAAGGTCGAGGCGAAGGCGGAAGCCGACCGCATCGTCGCCGCCGCGACACGCCGAGATCGACGCAGGAAGTGGCGCGCGCGCGAAGGAGTCGCTGCGCAACGGCGGTCGCGGAGCTCGCGGTCGCGCGGGCGTCGAAGATCCTGCAGCGCGAGGTCGATCGCGAAGGCGCACGCCGAGCTGCTCGCAGTCGAGATCTGTGAAGCCAGCTCTAGCGACGCCATGGCCGAGCTCGTCCACGATCGCCGCGCCCGTACGCGGAGGCGGCGTTCGACGCTCGCGCGCGAGAAGAACGCGCTGCCGAGCGTGGTCGCGGCATGCTGTCGCTCGTCGCGTACGGTCGTCGCCGGATCGCGCGCATGCGCGCCGGCGCTCGACGAGCCCGAAGCTGTGGCGACGCCGAGAAGGAGTCGCTGCTGCTTGTCGGTGATCGCCGGCGAGCGCGCTCCGACGCGGACGCGCGAAGCTTCGTGCGCGTGCTGATCGAGATGCCGACCGCATCGAGCTCGCGCCTCAGGTCCTCGAGATCGTTCGAGCAAAGCGCCGCACGACGACGCGCGAGGGCGTCGCGCCTGGCGACGATCGAAAGCGCCTTGCCGATGTCCGACGCCGAGCCGTCGCGCGACGTCACGGCGGCGCTCGAGACGCGCTTCGGCCGCAAAGATCGAGACGACGTCGTCGAAGTAACCCGGACGCTGATCGGCGGCGCGCGCGTCATCGGTCGGCGACGACAGTGATCGACGACTGCGTCCATCGGCAAGCTCACCGCGATGAAGAATCAATTGACGGCTTGACGACGCGAGCCGTCCGCTCGGAAGCATGTCATGCAACTGAACCCGTCCGAAATCAGCGAGCTGATCAAGGCCGAAGATCCAGAACCTCGACACGGGCGCGACAGATGCGCACGCAGGGGACGGTCGTCTCGGTCACCGACGGCATCTGCCGCATCCACGGGCTGTCCGACGCGCATGCAGGGCGAGATGCTCGAGTTCCCGGGCAACACGCTACGGCCTCGCGCTCGAACCTCGAGCGCGACTCGGTCGGCGCGGTCGATGCTCGGCGAGTACGAGCACATCTCCGAAGGCGACACGGTCAAGACGCACGGGCCGCATCCTCGAGGTGCCCGTCGGCCCCGAGCTGCTCGGCCGCGTCGTCAACTCGCTCGGCGCGCCGATCGACGGCAAGGGCCCGATCGACGCGAAGATGACCGACGTCGATCGAGAAGGTCGCGCCGGGCGTGATCGCGCGCCAAGTCGGTGAGCGCAGCCGGTGCAGACGGGCCTGAAGGCCATCGACGCGATGGTGCCGATCGGCCGCGGCCAGCGCGAGCTCATCATCGGCGACCGCCAGACCGGCAAGACGCGCGGTCGCGATCGACACGATCATCAACCAGAAGGGCAAGGACCTGATCTGCGTCTACGTCGCGATCGGCCAGAAGGCTTCGACGGTCGCGAACGTCGTGCGCAAGCTCGAAGAGACCGGCGCGATGGCGTACACGATCGTCGTCGCCGCCACGGCCGCCGAGTCCGCGGCGATGCAGTACATCGCGCCCGTACTCCGGGCTGCACGATGGGCGAGTACTTCCGCGACCGCGGCCAGGACGCGCTCATCATCTACGACGACCTGACCAAGCAGGCCTGGGCGTACCGCCAGGTGTCGCTGCTGCTGCGCCGCCCGCCGGGCCGCGAAGCGTATCCCGGGCGACGTGTTCTACCTGCACTCGCGGCTGCTCGAGCGCGCCGCGCGCGTCAACGCCGACGTACGTCGAGAAGTTCACCAAGGGCGCGGTCAAGGGCAAGACCGGCTCGCTGCACCGCGCTGCCCGATCATCGAGACGCAGGCCGGCGACGTGACCGCGTTCGTGCCGACCAACGTGATCTCGATCACCGACGGCCAGATCTTCCTCGAGACCGACCTGTTCAACGCCGGCATCCGGCCCGCGATCAACGCCGGCATCTCGGTGTCGCGCGTCGGCGGCATCGGCGCAGACCAAGGTCATCAACGCAAGCTCGGCGGCGGCGTGCGCCTCGCGCTCGCGCAGTACCGCGAGCTCGCGGCGTTCGCGCAGTTCGCGTCCGACCTCGACGAGGCCACGCGCAAGCAGCTCGACCGCGGCCGCCGCGTCACCGAGCTCATGAAGCAGCAGCAGTACTCGCCGCTGCCGGTCGCCGAGATGGCGCTGACGCTGTTCGCCGTGAACGAGCGGCTACTTCGACGACGTCGCCGATCGAGAAGGTGCTGGCGTTCGAACGCCGCGCTGCGCGCGTTCGTGAAGAGCAAGTACGCGGCGGTCATCACAAGCGTCGAGTCGACGAAGCGAAATGACCGGCCGACGACGAGAAGGCGCTCGCCGGCGGCGATCGCGGACTTCAAGAAGACCGGCACGTTCTGACGGCAGCCGCTCAAGGCGAAATCGCATGCCCAGCTCCAAAGAAATCCGCGGCAAGATCAAGAGCGTGCAAAGCACGCGCAAGATCACCAAGGCCATGGAGATGGTCGCCGCCTCGAAGATGAGGAAGGCGCAGAGCGGATGCGCGCGTCGCGTCCCTACCTCGAGCGCCTCTTCAACATCGCGATCCACGTCGCGCAGGCGAACACCGAGTACAAGCACCCGTTCCTGCACAAGCGCGAGACGGTCAAGCGGCGTCGGCGCGATCGTCGTGACGACCGACAAGGGCCTGTGCGGCGGCCTCAACACCAACGTGCTGCGCCTGCTCACTGCAGAAGCACAAGGAGCTGGAGCGCGGCGGGCGTCGGCGTCGACTACGTTGCGCTCGGTAGCAAGGGCCTGCCGTTCGTGCAGCGCATCGGCGGCAGCGTCGTCGCGAGCGTCGTGCAGCTCGGCGACCGTCCGCACCTCGACCGCATCGTCGGCCCGGTCAAGGTCGCTGCTCGACAAGTACATTGCGGGCGAGATCGACGAGGTATGGGTGTTCTACACGTCGTTCATCAACACGATGAAGCAGGAGCCGCGCGCCGGCCGCATCATCCCGGTCCCGATGCAGTACCGCTCGTTCGGCGGGCAAGGCGAAATGGTGTAGCCGGTGGCGCGCACGGCACGTGGGACTACATCTACGAGCCGGACGCGCGCACGCTGCCTGACGAGCTGATGCGCCGCTACATCGAGGCGATCGTCTACCAGGCGCTCGCCGAGAACATGGGCTCCGAGCAGTCGGCGCGCATGGTCGCGATGAAGGCGGCCACCGACAACGCCGGCAAGATCATCGACGAGCTCCAGCTCATCTACAACAAGACGCGCCAGGCCGCGATCACGAAGGAACTTTCCGAGATCGTCGCCGGCGCCGCCGCCGTCTAGCGCGGCCATCGAATTTCAAGGACTGACAGGGAATCACCATGAGCCAAGGCACCATCGTCCAATGCATCGGCGCGGTCGTCGACGTGCAGTTTCCGCGCGACAAGATGCCCAGGGTCTACGACGCGCTCGTCCTCGAGCAGGACGCGACGAACACGCTGGTCGAGCAGGGCTGACCTTCGAGGTCGAGCAGCAGCTCGGCGACGGCGTCGTGCGCGCATCGCGCATGGGCAGCTCCGACGGCCTGCAAGCCGCGGCATGAAGGTGAACAGCACCGGCGAGGACGATCTCGGTGCCGGTCGGCCTCGGCGTCGCTCGGCCGCATCATGGACGTGCTCGGCCGCCCGATCGACGAGCGCGGCCCGGTCAAGACCGACGAGCGCGCGCCGATCCACCAGCCCGCGCCCAAGTTCGACGAGCTGTCGCCGTCGACCGGAGCTGCTCGAGACCGGCATCAAGGTCATCGACCTGATGTGCCCGTTCGCCAAGGGCGGCAAGATCGGCCTGTTCGGCGGCGCCGGCGTCGGCAAGACCGTGAACATGCTGGAGCTGATCAACAACATCGCGACAGCGCACTCGGGCCTGTCGGTGTTCGCCGGCGTCGGCGAGCGCACGCGCGAGGGCAACGACTTCTATCACGAGATGAGCGACGCCGAGGTCGTCAACGCCAGACGACCTGTCGCAGTCGAAGGTCGCGATGGTGTTCGGCCAGATGAACGAGCCGCCGGGCAACCGCCTGCGCGTCGCGCTGACCGGGCTGACGATGGCCGAGACGCTTCCGCGACGAGGGCCGCGACATCCTGTTCTTCGTCGACAACATCTACCGCTACACGCTCGCGGGCACCGAAGTGTCCGCGCTGCTCGGCCGGATGCCGTCCGCGGTGGGCTACCAGCCGACGCTGGCCGAGGAAATGGGCCGCCTGCAGGAGCGCATCACGTCGACCAAGACCGGCTCGATCACGTCGATCCAGGCCGTGTACGTGCCGGCGGACGACCTGACCGACCCGTCGCCCGCGACCACCTTCGGCCACCTCGACGCGACCGTCGTGCTGTCGCGCGACATCGCGTCGCTCGGCATCTACCCGGCGGTCGACCCGCTCGACTCGACGTCGCGCCAGGTCGACCCGCACGTCGATCGGCGAGGAGCACTACAACGACCGCGCGCGCGTGCAGGCGACGCTGCAGCGCTACAAGGAGCTGCGCGACATCATCGCGATCCTCGGCATGGACGAGCTGTCGCCGGAGGACAAGCTGGCCGTGTCGCGCGCGCGCAAGATCCAGCGCTTCCTGTCGCAGCCGTTCACACGTCGCGCGAGGTGTTCACCGGCACGCCGGGCAAGTACGTGCCGCTCAAGGACACGATCACGCGGCTTCAAGATGATCGTCGACGGCGAGTGCGACGCGCTGCCCGGAGCAGGCGTTCTACATGGTCGGCGCGCATCGACGAAGCGTTCGAGAAGGCGAAGACGCTGCAGTAGCGCGAAGGAACAGCGATGGCCACCGCCACCATGCACGTCGACGTCGTCAGCGCCGAGGAGCAGATCTTCTCCGGCGAGGCGGAGTTCGTCGTGCTGCCCGGCGTGATGGGCGAGCTCGGCATCTACCCGCGCCACGCGCCGCTGTTCACCGAGATCAAGCCCGGCGCGGTGCGCATGAAGGTGCCGAACCAGGAGCGCGAGGAGCTGGTGTTCGTGGCGGGCGGGTTCCTCGAGGTGCAGCCGCACCTCGGTGACCGTGCTCGCCGACACCGCGATCCGGCGCGAAGGACCTCGACGAGGCGGCCGCGCTCAAGGCGAAGCACGACGCCGAGGAAGCGATGGCAGCACAAGGCGTCGAAGGAAGAGGTCGCCGCCGCCCGAAGCCTCGCTCTCGGCGTCGCTCGCGCAGCTCGAGGCGATCCGCAAGATGCGCCACCGCGGCTGACGCCACTCCGCGCCGACGGACGCTGTAGCGGACGAGCGGTCCGCCGCCGTATGATCAGGGCCCCGTAGGATAGTTGTGGAGGCATGGAGTTTGCCTCGCGCTGTCCCATACAGCACTCGCGCCCGACCGCTACGCCATGATCCGACGTCTCGCCCCTCGCTCGTCCTCTCGCCGTCGCTGCCGCCGGCGCGTCGGCCCAGCCGACGGAATTGGTCTTCGCCGTGACGGAGGGGGTCACCTACCGAGGCGACGCCCAAGGAGATCCGCGACAAGTTCGCGCCGATCGCCCAGGTGATCGCCAACCGCCACCGGCCGGCGCGTCCGGACCGTGCTCGTCCCGTCGTACGACGACGTCGCGCGCCGGGCTCAAGGCGCAGGAGTTCGACGTCGCCTTCGTGCACCCGGCGCACATCCCGATGGCCGAGATCAAGGCGGGCCGGTACAAGGCGATCGCGTGGACGCAGGGCTTCACCGAGTACACGGCGTCGATGCTGATGAACGCCAACCAGCCGCTCAAGTCGATGGACGACCTGAAGGGGCACACGGTCGTCACGCCCGATCCGGACTCGATCACCGCGTGGATGGTTCGCGCGATGTTCCGCGACCGAGCAAGATCACGACGACCGACGGGCGCGAGCCTTCGCCGACGACGGTGCGCGTGATCACGACGCGCTACCAGGACGCCGTGCCGTTCTACCTCGAGTACAACTTCGCGCAGGTCGGCGTCGACCGCGTCGAACGCGGTGGTCAAGGAGCTGGACCGACAAGGGCGGCAAGGTGCTGCTCAAGTCGCGCCCGGTGCCGATCAAGCAGTTCATCGTGTCGAGCAAGATGCCGCCGGCCGAGGCGCAGAAGATCAAGGACGCGCTGATCGGGCTCAAGGACGCGAAGGGCGGCCAGGGGTGCGCTGGACACCGTCGGCTACAAGAGCTTCGTGGCCCCGAACCCCGAGATCGAGACCGCCGTCATCGCCTGGCTGGGCCCTCTAGCCGGCAAGTCGCTCTCCCCAGTCGATGTGGTAAAGTCGCTATGCTGCGGTGCAGCAAAGCGCGTACCGTGTCGCGCAATTCAAGGAATTCCCAATGGCTGACCTCAACAAGACGATCGATCGCTCGATGGCGATCTCGCGCAATGTCGCCGGCCTCTACGCCGGGCGCGTCAAGGAGGCCTACGCCGACTTCGGCGCGAGCCTGAAGCGCGGGCAGTCCGAGTACACGGCGGGGGCCTCCCGGCCGCGAACCCGCAGCAATGGTGGTCCGATTGGGGCGCGTACTGGATCGACGCGGTCCAGCGGCGCGCGCTGTTCTGGGACACGATCCGCGAGCGCGGCAACCAGTGGATCGAGCACGAGAACGCCGGCAAGCGCCGCTGCTGCACTACCGCTACGAGATGCTCGGCGGACGCGCGCACGTACAGAGCATCCGTGCAACCACGCGCTGGTGCGCATCGTGCCGCCGGCCGGCACGACAATCGACGACACGAAGCGCCCGTTACATCATCATCGACCCGCGCGCGGGCCACGGCCCGGGCATCGGCGGCTTCAAGGACGACTCGCAGGTCGGCGTCGCGCTGCGCGCAGGCCACGCGGTCTACTTCGTCGATCTTCTTCCGCGAGCCGGAGCCCGGGCAGACGCTGCTCGACGTCACCGACGCGGAAGCGGAGTTCGTGCGCATCGTGCGCGCGCTGCATCCCGACAGCGCCGAAGCCCGCGCTCATCGGCAACTGCCAGGGCGGCTGGGCGGCGATGATGCTCGCGGCGGCGCGATCCCGACGACGACCGGCCCGCTCGTGATCAACGGCGCGCCGATGTCGTACTGGGGCGGCGCTGGCAACGAGGCGGGCGACAACCCGATGCGCTACGCGGGCGGCCTGCTCGGCGGCGCCGTGGCTCTCGTCGCTCGCGGCCGATCTCGGCGACGGGCACGTTCGACGGCGCCTGAATCTCGTCGCAGAACTTCGAGAACCTGAACCCGGCCAACACGCTTCTGGGACAAGCACTACCACCTGTACGACGAACATCGACACCGAGCGCGCGCGCTTCCTCGAGTTCGAGCGCTGGTGGGGCGGCTTACTACCTCATGAACGCGGAGGAGATCGAGCTGGATCACGTCAACAACCTGTTCGTCGGCAACAAGCTCGCCGCCGGCGAAGCGCGTCCGGGCCGGGCGGCTACTTCGACCTGCAAGACGATCAAGCAGCCGATCGTCGTGTTCGCGTCGATGGGCGACAACATCACGCCGCCGCAGCAGGCGTTCAACTGGATCGCCGACCTCTACGGCGTCGACCGAGGAGATCAAGGCGAACGGCCAGGCGATCGTCGGGCTGATCCACGAGGACGTCGGCCACCTCGGCATCTTCGTGTCCGGCAAGGTCGCGAAGAAGGAGCACGCGCAGATCGTCGAGGTGCTGAAGTCGATCGAGGCGCTGCCGCCGGGGCTGTACGGCATGGAGATCCACGAGGAGATCGGCCGCAACGGCGAGGTCGAGTACGACGTCACGATCCACGAGCGGTCGCTCGAGGACCTGAAGAAGCTGCAGAAATACGACCGCGTCGACGAGAAGCCGTTCGAAGCGGTCGCCGCGCTGTCCGAGCTCACCGAGCGTGCCTACGAGCTCTCGTGCGGCCCGCGATCCGCGACGCGGTGCCCGAATGGCTCGCGCGCGCGATGCGCGTATGGCATCCGCTGCGCGCGCAGCGCTGGATGCTCTCCGATCGCAACCCGCTCCTCGCCGGCGTTCCCGCGGCCGCCGCGATGGCGCGCGCATGGCGACAGCCCGCGCAAGCCTGACAACGCGGGGCGCCGCGCCGAGAAGCTCGGCTCCTCGGCCATTTCCGCGTCGCTCGACCTCTACCGCGGCCTGCGCGATGCCGCGTGCGAGGCGGCGTTCTTCCAGATCTACGGCAACATGATGTCGCTGCAGATGGCCGACCAGCGCGCGGCGATCCGCAGCAAGACGCGATTCGATCCGCGCGCGCTGCCCGCGGTGCGCCAGGTGCTCGACGACCTCGATCGCGGCGGACTGCCCGAGGCGGTCGTGCGCAGCGGCCTGCTCGTGACCAAGGCCGGCGGCGGCGAAGCGGCGCCTCGCGCAGATCGAAAGCGTGCGCGCGCTGCTCGAGCCGTCCGGCGTGCTCGAGGGACTGACCGAGGCCGACCTGCGGCGCGTGCTGCACGACGGACGATCGTCGTCGAGCTCGAGCCCGCGCAGGCCAAGCGGACGCTGCCGCGCCTGGTCGCCACGCAGTCCGACCGCCGCAAGCTCAACCGGCTGTTCGACGCGCTCGCGGAAGACGACCCGCACCTCAACGACAAGCAGCGCGGGCTGGTCGCCGAGCTGCAGAAGCTCGTGCGCGGTGCGACCGGCGGCGAAATCGGTCAAGGCGCGGCGGAGCAAGTCCCGCTGGATCGCGGCTCGGCCGCGCGCCCCGAGGGTTGCGGGGCGTCCGGCGTAGAATCGGCGCATGGCCGAGTACCGCATCGAGAAGGATGCGATGGGCGAAGTGCGCGTGCCCGCGCACCGGCTGTGGGGCGCGCAGACGCAGCGCTCGATCGACAACTTCCCGATCGGCGTGCCGCGCTTCGCGCTGGGACCGGCCGGTGATCCGCGCGCTCGGGCTGGTCAAGCTCGCGTCCGCGCGCGCAAACGCCGAAGCTCGGCGTGCTCTGCCGCGCGACAAGGCGCGAGCTGATCGACGCGCGCCGCGCGCGAGGTCGATCGACGGCGCGCTGCGACGCCGAGTTCCCGCTGGTCGTGTTCCAGACCGGCTCGGGCACGCAGTCGAACATGAACGCGAACGAGGTGATCGCCAACCGCGCGATCCAGCTCGCCGGCGGCACGGTCGGCGCGAAGTCGCCGATCCATCCGAACGACGACGTCAACCTGTCGCCAGTCGTCGAACGACGCGTTCCCGGCCGTCGATGCACGTCGCGACTCGTCGAGGCGATCGACGCGCGACCTGCTGCCGCCGGTCGACGCAGCTGCGTCGAGCACGCTCGACGCGCAAGTCGCGCGCGTTCGCCGACGTCGTGATGCTCGGCCGCACGCACCTGCAGGACGCGACGCCGGTGACGCTCGGCCAGGTGATCGGCGGCTGGGTCGCGCAGCTCGACGAACGCGTCGCTACGTCGTCGCCGCGCCGCGACGCGCTCTACCCGCTCGCGCTCGGCGGCACCGCGGTCGGCACCGGCCTCAACGCGCCGACGCGCTTCGGCCGAGCGGTCGCCGCGGAGCTCGCGCTCGCTGACCGGCAAGCCGTTCGTGCCCGCGCCGGACAAGTTCGCGGCGCTGTCGGCGCACGACGCCGATCGTCAACGCGCAGCGCGCGCCGTGCGCACGCTCGCCGGCGCCGCTGATGAAGATCGCCAACGACGTGCGCTGGTACGCGAGCGGACCGCGCGCGGGCCTCGGCGAGATCGCGATCCCCGACAACGAGCCCGGCTCGTCGATCATGCCGGGCAAGGTCAACCCGACGCAGAGCGAGGCGCTGACGATGGTCGCCGTGCAGCGTGTTCGGCAACGACGCCGCGGTCGCGTTCGCCGGCACGCAGGGACAACTTCCAGCTCAACGTGTTCAAGCCGGTGATGCTGCACAACGCGCTCGAGTCGATCGAGCTTCTGGGCGACGCGATCGCGTCGTTCGACGAGCGCTGCGCGCGCGGCATCGAGCCGCAACCGCGCGAACGCATCCGCGACCACGTCGGCGAATTCTCTGATGCTGGTGACTGCGCTGAACCCGCACATCGGGTACGAGAACGCCGCGAAGATCGCGCCCAGCGCGCGCACAAGGAAGGGCACGTCGCTGCGAGAGGCGGCGGCGAAGCTCGGCCTCGTCGAGCCGGAGAAGTTCGACCGGCTCGTCGACCCGAAATCGATGACCTGAACCCGCGTCGCCAACCGAAGGGAGATGCCATGAAGAGCAAGCTCGCGTCGGCCGCACTGTTCGGTCCACTCGTTTCCCGGCCTCGCGTCGGCCGCCCCGTGCCACGACGTCGTCGGTACCTGGCGGATCACGCTCGCCTGCGTCGCGCAGGATCCGCCGCCGCGGTTTCGGCACGCGCGAGTCGGGACGGCGTCATCACCGCGCAGGAGGGCTGCGTGTTTGCGGGCATGATCGGCGATGCACGCCTGGGTCGGCGCGCTCGCGGGTGACGGCAATCGCACCGTGCATTCCGATTTCGGCGGCGCGAAGGTGTCGGCGAACTCTCCACGCGGCGCGGCGGCCTGTTCACCGAGATGACGTTCACGTACACGTTCCGGCAGGCGACGACAGTTGCGCCGCCGACGGCTTGCACCGGGACGCGTCGCGCCTTTGACGGTACTCGACCCGGCCGCGTTGCGCGACTGGATCGGCCGCACCGAGCGGCGCGTCGACCGCGTCACCGCGGCCGCCTCGCCGCGCTGTCGGCAGACGCTCGACCGCGACGATCCGGAGCCGCGCGCGGGCACGGCGGTGCCGCCGCCGTGGCACTGGCTGTTCTTCACGCCGCTCACGCCGCAGCACGACATCCGGGCCCGACGGGCACGCGCGGAAGGGCGACTTCCTGCCGCCGGTCCCGTTGCCGCGGCGCATGTGGGCGGGCAGCCGGATCGCCTTCGACCATCCGCTCACGGTCGGCGACGAGATCGTGCGCACGTCGCGGATCGCGGACGTCGTCGTCAAGGAAGGCCGCAGCGGCACGCTCGTGTTCGTCACCGTCGAGCACCAGATCGCGGATCCGACCGGCATCGCGATCCGCGAGAGCGCACGACATCGTCTACCGCGACCTGCCGAGGCGGTTCCGCGAAGCCATCCGCGGCGCCGCTCGCGCCGACCAACGAAACCTACAAGCGCGCGATCGTGCCCGACCCGGTACTGCTGTTCCGCTACTCGGCGCTGACGTTCAACAGCCACCGCATCCACTACGACCGCAGCTACGTGACCGGCGTCGAGGGCTATCCGGGCCTCGTCGTGCACGGGCCGCTGATCGCGACGCTGCTGCTCGACAACCTGCGGCGCCACGTGCTGAATGCGCACGTGCGACGCTTCGAGTTCAAGGCCGTGCATCCGCTGTTCGACATCGAGCCGTTCGAGATCTGCGGCCGCGAGGAAAGCGCGCGCGCGCACGCGCTGTGGGCGCGGGATGCGCGTGGCGCGCTCGCAATGCAGGCGACCGTCGAGCTCGGCTGATGGCGCGACGCTCCCTGCCTGTTCGTTCCGCGCCGACCGCCCCTGACCGCCACGAGAAGGCGCTCGCGGCCGGCGCGGGCGCCGTCATCGTCGACCTCGAGGACGCGGTCGCGCCCGACGCCAGGGACGCGGCGCGCGAGACGCTCATCCGCTGGTTGTCGCGCGCACCGGCGCAGGTGCTCGTGCGCGTGAACGGCGGCGAGACCGAATGGTTCGCCGACGACCTGCGGTGTGCGGCACGCGTCGGTCGCGGGCATCGTGTTGCCGAAGGCCGAGCGACGCGCCGGATCTCGCGCACGCGTCGGCGATCGCGGCGGGACGGCGCCTGTACCCGCTGATCGAGACCGCGGCGGGCTACGAGGCGATGCGCACGCTGGCCAGCGCGCCAGGCGTCGAGCGACTGGTGTTCGGATCGATCGACTTCCAGGTCGACCTCGGCATCGGCGGCGAGGGCGACGCGCTTCTGATGTTCCGTTCGCAGATGGTGCTCGCATCGCGGCTGGCGGGGATACGCGCGCCGGTCGACGGCGTGAGCACGGCGATCGACGACGCCGAGGCGCTGCGCGCCGACGCCGAACGCGCGCGGCGGCTCGGCTTCGGCGCCAAGCTCTGCATCCATCCGGAAGCAGGTTGCCGTCGTCGAGCGCGCGTTCGCGCCGAGCGAGGCCGAGCGCGACTGGGCAAGACGCGTGCTCGACGCGTCCGCGCGTGCGAAAGGCGGCGTCGTCGCGGTCGACGGCCGGATGGTCGACAAGCCGGTGATGCTTCGCGCGCGAGCGATCCTCGACGACGAGGACGACTAGGCCTTCTTCGTCGACGGCGGCGGATCGCCCTCCGCGATCCACGCGGCGAGCAGCGTGTAGGCCACCGCGAGCACGACCGGGCCGACGAACAGGCCGACGATCCCGAACGACAGGAGCCCGCCGATCACGCCGACCATGATCAGCATCAGCGGCAGGTCGGCGCCGCGTCGTATCAGGATCGGCCGCAGCACGTTGTCGAGCATGACCACCGGCAGCGACCAGACGCCGAGCAGCCCGATCGCCCAGCCGGTCGAGCCGGTGTGGTGAGAGCCAGATCACGCTGCCAGAACAGCACGAGGCCGGGCCCGATCTGCGCGATGCAGCACACGAGCATCAACGCGGAGAGCACGGCGACGTAGGCACGCCGGGCGACGATGCAATCCGATGCCGCCGAGCACCGTCTGCACCACCGCAGTGACCACGATGCCCAACGCGACCGCGCGTATCGACGCGCCGGCGAGCACCACGATCTCGTCGCCGCGCGCGCCGTGCAGCCGCCGGAAGAAGCGCCGCGCGCCAAAGCGCGCCCGTCTCGCCGGAGGCGTAGAGCACGCCGCAGAAGATGAAGGTCAGGAACAGGTGGATGATCATGCCGCCCAGCCCGCCGAGCTGCGCGAGGAGCCAGGTGCCGATCTCGGACATGTACGGCTGCAGCCGTCCGGCGATCGACTCGGGCCCGCCGGCGGCGATCTCGGTCCATTCGGCCGCGACCTTGTCGCCGACCACTGTGGGATCGACGCGCGACCCAGCTGGGGGCCCGGTATCGTGATCTCGAGGCCCCGCATCTCTCGGACAGGTGCTGGGCCTGGCCGACGATGCTCGTGATCAGCATGACCAGCGGCGCGATGACGATCACCAGCAGCAGCAACATCATCGTCGTCACGGCGAGCGTACGGCTGCCGCCGAACCGCGCCTGCAGCATCATCAGGAACGGCCACGTCGCGCCACCACGATCATCGTCGCCCAGATGACCGCCGGCAGGAACGGTTGCAGGATGTAGAGGCTCGCGACGCCGATCACGAGGATGAAACAGCACTCCCAGGACGATGCGCGGGAGGTCCTGCGTTCCGGGCGGGGGCGGCCATGGCGTCGTCAGCTTCTCAGCGTGTTGCCGGGAGCTGCTGCTCGGCGAGCGCGACCCAGTAGCTCGACGCCGATCGCGAGCGCGTCGTCGTTGAAGTCGTAGCGCGGGTTGTGCAGGTTCGGCGGTGTCCGCGGCCGCTGCCCGTGCCGAGCCACACGTAGCAGCCGGGCTTCGCCTGCAGCATGAACGCGAAGTCCTCGCTGCCCATCGACGGCATCGGATCGGTGTCGACGTTGTCGGCGTCCGACGACCGCCGTCGCGGCGGCGAGCGCGTGCCGCGGTTCTCCGGCTCGCTGTTGATCGGTCGCGCGGATAGCGCCGCTCGTAGCGCACCGTCGCGGTCATCTCGAACGTCGCGGCGATGCCGTCGACGATCTCGCCGCATGCGCCGCTCGATCAGGTCCTGCACGTCGCGGTCTGAACGTGCGCACGGTGCCGCGCAGCACGACTTCGTTGCGGGATCACGTTCCAGGTGTCGCCGCGCGTGCACCTGCGTCACGCTGACCACGCCCGCCTCGAGCGGGTGCATGTTGCGCGACGACGATCGTCTGCAGCGCGTTGATCACGTGCGCGGCGAACGGCATCGGGTCGCGGCCGAGGTGCGGCATCGCCGCGTGCGCGCCGCTGGCCGGTCGCGACGATCTCGAAGATGTCGAACGCGCCCATCAGCGGTCCCGGCGCGCAGCGCGAACTTGCCCGACCGGCAGCTCCGGCCAGTTGTGCATGCCGTACACCGCGCTGCATCGGGAATCGCTCGAACAGCCCTTGCTCGACCATGACGCGGCCGCCGCCTTCGTTCTCCTCGGCCGGCTGGAAGATGAAATACGACGGTGCCGTCGAAATTGCGGCGCTGCGCCAGCGCGCTGCGCCGCGCCGAGCAGCATCGTCGTGTGGCCGTCGTGGCCGCACGCGTGCATCTTGCCCGCGTGTCTGCGAGCGCGTGCGGCGACGCCGGACTGCTCGTGGATGTGCAGCGCGTCGAGGTCGGCGCGCAGTGCCGACCGCGCGGTCGATGCCGTCCGTTGCGCAGCACGCCGACGACGCCGGTGCCGGCGAGTCCGGTGTGCACCTCGAGCCCGAACGAGCGCAGCTTGTCGGCGACGAACGCGGTGGTCGCGGTTTCCTCGAACGCGGTTTCCGGATGCGCGTGGAGGTGATGGCGCCAGCCGCGCATGTCGGCTTCGAGCGCGGCGATTTCGGGAATGATGTTCATGCGCGGGCTTTCCGGCCGCGTGGAGTAAGGGAATCGTAACGCATCGGGAGCGTCCGGTAAAATCGCGCGCCTTCCGATGAGTACCGCGCCCTACGACCTCCTCGTCGTCGGCGGCGGCATCAACGGCGCCGGCATCGCGCGCGACGCGGCCGGCCGCGGCTCTCGCGTGCTGCTGGTCGAGCGCGACGATCTCGCGTCGCGCGACATCGTCGTGGAGCACCAAGCTGATCCACGGCGGCCTGCGCTACCTCGAGCACTACGAATTCCGGCTGGTCGCGCGAGGCGCTGGCCGAGCGCGAGGTGCTGCTGCGCATCGCGCCGCACCTCATCGAGCCGCTGGCGTTCGTGCTGCCGCACGAGCCGCACCTGCGGCCCGCATGGATGATCCGCGTCGGGCTGTTCCTGTACGACCACCTCGGCGGCCGGATGACGCTGCCGAAGTCGTTCGGCGTCGACCTCGCGCGAGCAGCCGCTGGGGCGCGGGCCTGCAGCCGCGCTTCAGGCGCGGGCTTCGTCTACGCCGATGCGCGCGTCGACGACGCGCGGCTCGTCGTCGTCAACGCGCTCGACGGCGCAGGCGCACGGCGCCGATATCCGCGTGCGCACGCCGCTCGCCGGCGCGCGCGCGCGACGGATGGCCTGTGGCGCGCGACGCTTGCGGCGCCGACGGCGGCCGCGACGAGGTGACGCGCGCGCGCGATCGTCAACGCCGCCGGGCCCGTGGGTGAAGGACGTGCTCGACGACGTCGACGCGACGCGCCGACCGGCGCGAAGCGTGCGCCACGTCAAGGGCAGCCACATCGTCGTGCCGCGCGTGCATGCCGGAGAGCACGCGTACATCCTGCAGAACGCCGACAACCGGATCGTGTTCGTGATCCCGTACCAGGAGCGCTATTCGCTGATCGGCACGACCGACGTCGCCGGTCGACGCCTACGACGTACCCGCGCATCTCCGACGACGAGATCGACTATCTGCTCGACGCTCGCCAACGCCTACCTCGAGCAGCCGCTGTCGCGCAGCCGACATCGTCTGGACCTACAGCGGCGTGCGGCCGCTCTACGACGACGGCGCGACGGATCCGTCCGCGGTGACGCGCGACTACGTGCTGAAGCTCGACGCGCTCGACGGCGCCGCGGCCGGATCGCGCGCCCGGTGCTGTCGATCTTCGGCGGCAAGATCACGACGTATCGCAAGCTCGCCGAAGCGTGCGCTGCCGAGCTGCGCCGTACTTCCCGCGATGAAGGGCGCCATGGACGCGCGACGCGGCGCTGCCCGGGCGGCGACCTGCCGCGCGCGCGACCGCGCAGCATGGCTCGCGATCTTGCGCGCGCGCTATCCGTCCATCGCCGGTCGCCGCTGCTGCGCGCGCTCGCCCATCGCCACGGCTCGCTGTCACTCACGGTGCTCGGCGACGCGCGCAACGCCCGGCGACCTCGGCGAGGATTTCGGCGCCGGGCTCACCGCGCGCGAGGTCGACTATCTGGTCGCACGACGAGTGGGCGCACCGCGGCACGACGTGCTGTGGCGGCGCACCAAGTGCGGACTTGCCGATGACGCGCCGGCGCAGCGTCGCGCGCGTCGGCGCGTACGTCCGTCGCGCGCGGCCGATGACGAAGGCCGCTCGTCGAGATCGACTCGCCGCGACGCGTGCGGCGCGAGTCCGCGGCGTGCTCGACCGACATCGACGACACGCATGACGACGGACGGCAACCACTGTCACAGGCCTATCGCGGCGCTCGAACGCGCTGCACGACGCCGGCAAGCTCGTCAGTCGCCGATCACCGGTCGGCCGGCGGGCTGGTGCGACCACATCGCGCGCATGTGGCCGGTCGACGGTGCGGTCCGCCGTTGAAAACGCGGCGCGCTGTGGATGCGCGCTACGACGCGGACAGAAAGCGCAAAGCCGTTGCGGGGCGACGCGCGCGAGCGAAGCCGAACGCCGCACGAACCGCGCGCGGCTCGAGCGATCGCCGCGCGCGTGCTGCGCGAGGTGCCTTCCGGGTCCCGCGCTCTCGCGTCGGACCAGCGCAGCCTTACTCGCGAGGCCGACATCGCGATCGATTTCTGCGAACGACGCCGCGACACTTTGCCGCGCGGCGGTCGACCGCATCGTGGAGATCAGCGGAGAGCTGCGAGGGCCTGACCGGCGGCGCCTTCGTCGATCCAGCGTCAACGGCTGGATCGGCCGCTACAGTATGCTGCTGGCATGACGCGCACGGCGTTCCTGCGCGAAGGCGTTCGGCATCGACCTCGGCGCCGAGCGCGAGCGCCAGCGTTCGCCGGGGACTCGCCCAGCGACGCGCCGATGTTCGCGTTCTTCCGAACGCGGTCGGCGTGGCGAACGCGTGAAGTTTCACATTCCTCGACCGGATCGCGCGACACCCCGCCTGCCTGGATCACCACGACATGCGGCGGGCGAGGGGTTCGTCGAGCAGTCGGCCGAGCGCGCTGCTGGCGCCGTGAAGGAGCCGCGATGAAGGAACGATTGGCCTGGCGCAACGAGCTTCTCACCGGCACGATGGTGTTCGAGTTCTTCTCGCCGGGTCTCCGCGCAGATCGTCCGCGCGGCCGGCGCCGACCGTGCTCTACGATCGTTGGAGCAGCCGCGGCGATGAGTCGATACTGGAAGCGATGACGGCGCAGTTCGCGAGCTGTCGCGAGGCTCCCGGATCGCGCCGTGGGTGCGTGCGCCGGTCAACGAGTACCACACTTCATCGCGCGTGTGCTCGACGCGGGCGCGCACGGCGTGATGGTGCCGATGGTCGACTCGGTCGACGACGCGAAGCGCGCAGGTGCGGTCGATGCAGTACCCGCCGGAAGGGACGGCGAGGCTCCGCGTTCGGCATGGCGCACGATGACTTCCTGCCCGGAGCGCCGGTCGACGCAAGATCGCCGCGGCGCGCGCGCGCAGCGTCCTGACATCGCGCGCTGATCAGAGACGCCCGGCGAGCGTCGCCGCGGCCGAGACGAGGATCGCCGCGCTTCCCGGTGTCAGACATCCTTTGGCTCAGCCGGGCACTGCGATCTCACCAACTTCATGGGAACCCGGGCCGGTTCGACCATCCCGGACTACACTCTCGCCGCGGTCGACCGCCTCAGTCGCGGCACGCGTCGCCACGGCACAGCCTTCGGCAGGCTTCCTCGCTGTCGGCGGCTGACGACTGGGCGCGCCGCCAGTACGCGCGAAAGGGTTCCGCGTGATGGCCTGCGGGCTGGACTCGCAGCTGCTTGCAGTCGGCGCGCTCAGGCGTGGAATCGACGGGCTTCACGCGCGCCTGACGTTCGACGTGGCCGGCGGCAATCCCGCGGGTCACCCTTGCGCGCCGACCGGAGCATTCGCAGCGCCGGGCTCGAGGGTCGCGCCCGGATTTTGCCATTGCTGAGAATCGAGAACATCACCGGCAGGCCTTGAACGGACGCGGCGCCTTTGCGTCAGGTGAATTTGTACTCGCCTGGCTTGGGGCACGGTCCGTGGCGGTGAAGTAGTAGCCTCTCGACCGTCGAGGAGCCGAAGTTCCTGGAGCGGCAACGAACGCTCCACGGATTGCGAGAGCGCATTGTCGGCGGCCATCTGCGCCAATCGGCGCACGGACGCGGGATCCGATGGTGGCATTTTCCCACCGGGCAGCACCAACGGCGACACGAGAACCTCGAACGCTTCGCCGCTCATGGCTTGAACAAGATGCGGTCGGCACCGGCCCCGATTCCTCGGAAGACCGCCAACCGTCGGGGACGGAAAAGAAACCAGCGCACCTGCTCCGGCAAGCGGCACCCGCATGTCCGTCATGGCCGCAGCGCGCAGAAGCTGAAAGCGCGAATGCCGGCGGAACATGATATTGCGGTTCATTCGGTCCTGGCGTGAAAGCTACCAAAGGGAAGGGAAGGGATCATTTGATCGTGATCGAGTCGATCGCTTGCCGAAGCGCCTCCGCTCGCCCGGGTCCTGTCCAGCGCTGAAACGCGAATATCGATCCAATGGGCCCTCCTTGTACGCATGGGCGGATGCGTTCATCTGCTTTAGGGGAATGGACGCGTCCCGCAAGTCGATCGCAACTGGACGATGTGGAATCCGTTGCGCTCGTATCGAACGACGTCGCTCGCGTTCGCCATGCCGGGTCCGCGGTGAGCTCCAGAATCGCTCGCGGCACTTCGTAGCCCGTCGCGCAATCCGTCGTCTTGTCGAGAAACATCGACAGCGACATCGCGCGATCGCCAGGCGGCTTTCCAGCATGTAGTAGAACCCGGCTCCGTCAGACGGCGCTGTTCGCGGCCCAGGCGCCAACGTTGCATGGGCAACGCCGACGAGCCAGCCCGCTTGCGGCGAAGAGAATTGGTGCAGCCATCGCCCTCGCGACGTCGGCCGACGCACCCATCGGCGAGCGCCACGAGGGAATCATCGCAATCCACCCACGCATGACCGGCTATTCCTTGAGCTCGATCTTCGAACGAGTGATGACGTCGCCGAGGACGTGCGCGCTCCCTTGCCATGAACTCCGCGAACGCGGCCGGCGAGTCCCGTTGCTGGCGGGACGGCGCCGGTCTTCAGGATCTTGTCCTTGACGTCGCGGCGTTCGCGAGCGCCTTGCCGAACTCGTCGCCGCAGGCGCTTCACGACGTCCGGCCGGCGTACCGGCGGGCGCGACGATGCCCCACGACTGCGTGATCTCGTAGCCGGGCAGCGGTATCGGCGACCGTCGGCAGGTCCGGCAAGGCTGGATTGCGCTCGGTGCCGGTCGTCGCGATCGCGCGCACGCGGCCCGCGCTCATGTGCGCGCCGGCGGCGATCGGCGAGGTGATGATGTACTGCGCGTTGCCGGCGATCACGTCGAGCAGCGCCGGCGCGGCGCCCTTGTAGGGGACGTGCGTGACCTTGATGTCGGCGAGCAGGTTCAGCATCTCGCCGGCGAGGTGCGCCGGGCGTGCCGACGCCCGCCGACGCGTAGTTCAGTGCGCCGGGCTTGTCCTTCGCGTAGCTGGACGAGCTCGGCGACATGACTTGCGCCGGCAGTTCGACGTTGACGACGAGCACGTTCGACGCGGTCGCGATGCGCGCGATCGGCACGAAGTCGCTGACCGGATCGTACGGCAGGTCCTTGCGCAGGTTCGGCAGGATCGCGTAGACCGCCGTCGTCGTCAGCAGCAGCGTGTAGCCATCCGGCGTGCGACTTCGCGACCGAGTCTCGGCGCCGAGCGCGCCGCCCGCGCCGGCGCGGTTGTCGACGATGACCTGCTGGCCGAGGCCGTCCCCGAGCTTCTGCGCGACCAAGCCGTGCCGAGCTGGTCCGGCGCGCCGCCGGGAGCGTCGGCCACGACCAGGCGGATGGGCTTGTTGGGGTAGGCCTGCGCGACGGCCCCGGTTGCAGGCGCGAACAGCGTCAGCGCCAGCAGCGACAGACGCACAGACGACGCGGAGTTTCATGGTTCCTCCCGCTACAATCATAGCCTGCCTCTCCGCGAAGTGCCATGACGCCCGCCAATCTGCTCGTGTTGATGTCCGACGAGCACAACCCGAAGTTTCTCGGGTCCGCCGGCCATCCCTTCATCGCCACGCCGAATCTCGATGCGCTGGCCGCGCGCGGCACGCGCTTCACGTCGGCGTACACCGACCTGCCCGATCTGCGTGCCGGCCCGCGCCAGCGTTCGCGGTCGGGCGCTACGTGCACGACATCGGCTACTGGGACAATGCGGACGGATACGACGGCGCGATCCCGAGCTGGCACCACGCGCTGCGCGACGCGGGCCATCGCGTGGTCTCGATCGGCAAGCTGCATTTCCGCGGCCGCAACGGGCGACGACCACGGCTTCTCCGAGGAAATCGTGCCGATGCACATCGTCGACGGCATCGGCGACGTCAAGGGACTGATCCGCGATCGACATTCCGAAGCGCAAGGGCGGCGACAAGATGGCGCAGCAAGGCCGGGCCGGGCGAATCCGCCGTACACCGGCTACGACCGCGACATCGCGTCGCGCGCGCAGATCTGGCTGCACGAGGAAGCGCCGAAATGGCGCGACCGGCCGTGGGTGCTGTTCGTGTCGTTCGTCGCGCCGCACTTTCCGCTGACGGCGCCGCCGCGCTGGTTCTACCGGTACTGGCGGCAGGACCTGCCGCTGCCGAAGCTGTACGCGGCGGGCGAGCGACCCGCATCATCCGTTCATCGACGACTACGCGCGCACGGTCGACTACGATCCGCACTTCGCATGCGACGGCCGACGTGAAGCGCGCGATCGCCGGCTACAGCGGCCTCGTGTCGTCGATGGACGAGAACGAGCAATACGTAACTGAACGAAGCACATCG